>Ga0209187_1000253_pt1 | contig 110228 bp, 89 predicted proteins | sample BantaG_FD_187430 | JGI IMG/M metagenome (GOLD analysis project Ga0209187, IMG submission 187430) | Marine algal microbial communities from Bantry Bay, Ireland - BantryBay_4 metaG (SPAdes) (version 2) | ecosystem: Host-associated > Algae > Red algae > Unclassified | place: Bantry Bay, Ireland...
TTTTGTTCTTCATGTTCCTTCGTTAAAAAGCCTCGCCGAACCTATGGGTTCGCCTACGTTTTTTGCCTTGATCCATTTTGAACAATTCTAAATCCTTTTCCGTCATCTAAAAATAGAAATGGTATTTCTCTATTCCTATCCAAAGCTTCAGAAAAACAACTATAAATTAAGTACAGAAGTTTCATTTACTTAAATAAAGAAAGCATTTTGTACGCATACCGTTTTCCTAATAATCTATATCCAGCAGAATCAAAATGTGCCTTATCCATTGCTGTACAATCCTTTGAGGAAATTATATGAGCTGTCTCAATTATCTCAGGTAATTTATTTATAATAGTGTTCATACTAGAGCAACAACTATTTTCTACAGATACAAGTTCTCCAGCAAGCAAAGGTACCTGTGAAGGATCCAAAGATAAATCTGACATTAGGTCTTTATATATTTTATCCACATAATTAGGCCATTGTTCATCTCCAATATTTGTCTCTCCTTGATGTAATAGAATTCCTTTTATCACACCTCGTTTTTGAGCTTTTTTAGCCATGCTAATTAAGAAATCGTATGGATTATGCTCATAAGCAGCTACTTTACTAAGAAACCAGTCTTCCACATAGGTAGAATCAAAATCTTCATAGATATCTTTATCAAATAGTCTTATATCGCAACCTCCCACCGCAACATTAATTACACCTACCGTTATACTGTCGCCTAGATTTTTCAACATCGTTCTACCAAAATAATCTAAGGGGGAAAGGTATGTGTCACATCTACAAATTGGTGGCGTTGCCTCATACCAATTATCCTTAGCTCTCCCCAGATCAGGACAATCCGTTGCTTGCATCATCAGAAAACGACTATCCGCTTGATGATCTTCCTTTTCTATTATGCCTTGGCCTTCCATATTAGATTGTCCAAAACATAGGTAAATATGAAAATTAGTGTCCTGTGCGTAGGATGAAGAACATAATGAAATTGACATAATAACTAAAGTGAACTGAATCCACTGTACTGCTAAATATTTTCTCATTTTCATAAATTTGGTATTAGTTGAGCCGTTTCCAATTGTGGGAAGGATATTGGCAATTATAATTTTTACTAATAGGCAACTTTAATATACACAAACTATCACAAGAGGGTTAATTCCTGATAAATCGGATATTAAGTAGCTATGGCAATCATACTAATCCTTCTTGTATGATACATAGTAATATACTGAAGCAAGTCCTCCTACTAACGAAAAGACAGACAGCATCCAAAAGACATGCTGATGCCCTTCCGCACCAGGTGAACTATCTAAAAGATACCCTATAATGGGACCAGCAAATATATCTGGTGTATAACCCACTAATGAGATAAGTCCTACTGCGGTACCTGTCAAGATCAATGGAATTTTTCCATTCTCCATAACTGCAAAATACAATGATCGTGAGGCATAAACGCCTGATGCAACGATGAAGATAGATACTAAAAATAGAAAAGGTGTGGATGCTGAAATTATACCTGTAGCAAATAATAATGCCCCAAAAAAAGAAAATATAAAACTCATTACTAACCAGAATGAGATCGCTGTTCTATCTGCTAATATCCCTATAAGAACTCCTATTGCAGGACGTATGTAAAATAAGAAGGTAGCTATCTTAGCAGATTTTACTTGATCATAGAGCATCACATCCTGAGCATATAGTGAAAGTACATCTGTTATTTTATATCCCACATAAGCACAGAGAATGATCACCATAAGGAGCCAGACAGACTTCAGTCGTAAGACATCTCTTATCTGAGATATCGTTATTTTTTCTATGCTAATATCTACCTCAGATCTAGAGTCTGTTGTAAGAAAAAACCAGATGAGAATTCCTACCAATAAAATAATAGCTGTACTTAAAAGTATTACATATCTAAATGCTTGTCTACTTTCCTCTATGGTGGCCTCCCCTATTTCAGCCGTAAGAAATAGAGAAAACACCACGACTCCCATTGTACCAAATAAGGCACCTACTAAGCCACGCCCCCCATCGAGAAATCCGAATGCTTTTCCCTGAGCCTTAGTACCTCCCCATATACGAGTAGCCTTGATCAGAGAAGGCCAGAAAAGAAATATCGTCGTAAACCCCCAATAACCATATAATAATCTTAATGTATCATAGGAAGGAAAACTTGCAAAGACAAATCCGCCTAAGGCCGTCATCCACAAAGCTAAGGCAATCAATTTCCGAGGCGGATACTTATCTGCTAAGGGACCTCCAAGAAGATAAGATAACAAGGCCACTATTCCGTACAGAGAAAAGCAGAATCCAAGTTGTACATTATCCAAACTGAATACTTCTAATACGGTAGGTCTAAATAAACGGGGTAAGACAAAAGGTAATATAAAAATAGACTCTCCCGAAAAAATGAGAAGAAGCATATAATACCAAGGGACTTTATTAAGATCCATATGTGTTATATTAGTTATGAACCTAAGAAAATTTTATCATAAATTCTTAGGTCAAAGATAAATTAACAACTGAATAAAACAGTAAATATACGCCTTGATGTAAACTACTATATAATAAAATACTATACATAATTAACTATAGTTGAAAGCTCTTTTTCTAGAAATCTAATAATCATTGTTTTCTTTTAGTACTCCTCCATACCCAGCAGGGATACCATTATCTCGATCACTCTATGGCAAGATACAATAATGGAAACTCGATCATGATCTTTCGCATCAGATACTACCCTTATTGCTGAAGAATTACCAAGACTGCTTGCTAGTTCACAGTAGTTAGTGGTCTAGGACTCAAGCTTATTCTCAAAGAGGTAAAAACGATTAGAAAATATTAACCTCAGCTTGGAGTAATATGCCAAACTTTGTGTAGACAGATTTTTTGACATTCAAGGCATGTTGTTTAAGCTGGATGCCTGTAGCCCCCCCGTAGTTAACGATTACCAATGCTTGCTTTTCATAGCAGCCTAGATTACCTATGATTTTTCCTTTCCATCCACATTGCTCTATTAACCAACCTGCAGGAATCTTTACGCCATCTTCTAATTCGTAGGCTACGATAGTGGGGAATTTTAGTTTTAGCTCATGGTATACCTCGTATGAAACGACCGGGTTCTTGAAAAAACTGCCAGCGTTTCCCAGAACTGCTGGGTCTGGTAATTTACTTTGCCGGATCGTGATAATCGCATTACTAACATCTTCTATAGTGGGCGTTACTATATTTTCTAATTGAATTTTTATAGCACCGTAACTGATATTAAGTTGAGGATTTTTAGTCAGCCTCAGCGTTACGTATGTGATGAAGTACTGCCCCTTTAACTTTGATTTAAAAACACTAGAGCGATATCCAAAACTACAGTCTTTATGCTGAAATATCTGAGCTTTTCCATCGGTCAACTTTATGGCAGCCAGCTCATGGAATACATCTTTTAGTTCTACGCCGTATGCACCTATATTTTGTATGGGAGATGCTCCTACAGAACCGGGAATTAAAGAGAGGTTTTCTATTCCTCCGTAGCCTGATCGAACTGCCCATTGCACCGTATCATGCCAGTTTTCACCACCCCCTATTTTGACATATATATAATTCTTATTTTCTTTTACAATCTCTTTACCGACGATCTTATTGTATAAGACAGTTGCATTAAGGTCCTGAGTCAGCAACATATTACTACCTCCTCCGAGTATAAAAAAAGGTCTTCTTGCTGATGAGATACAATGTTGTAATTGCCTGACGGAAGAAATCGGAATGAAATCTCTAGCCTTGGCATCTAGGCCAAAAGTATTGTACTGTTGTAATGAATAGTTAGAACTTATCTTCATTTAAAGCTCACTCGCTGGATCTGTTATTTCCTTCAGCTTAGGCAGGTTAAAATCGTACTGTAGTCCAAAGTTAAATGTGTTAGCCTTCGTATCAGGATTATAGCCATATCTTACAATAGCATGAGCTGTGAAACCAGATAATCCAAAACCGTAACCGATTTCTCCTACATAGGTCTTAAACCAATCTCTTGTAATCCCTTGTTCTGCAAAAGAATCCCTTAGACCATATAACTCTGTTCTACTCCATTGTAGACCACCACCTATAGAAAACCCAAATTTGCCTTCCTTGTTCAGACCAGAAAGTCCACCGAAGTTAAGCTTACCCATAACTGGAAAAGCTGACATTCCTAGGCCCTTATAATCCTTAGCCGCTAATCCCAGAAAACTTATCATACCCTGGCCTTCTGCAGAGAAGGAAAAATCTTCCCCTCCTAACCAGATTTTAGGTCCTATCCCGAGGTTTAGCAAGAAGCTTCCTGCGCTATTATACGTATCTACATCTGGATTTTCTGGGTTTGTGTATCTATTATATATATTGTTGGTCACGGCAAAGCCATAACCAAATTGTGCTTGGATAGAACAAGTTATACTCAGACAAACAATAGCTGTGAGTAATATATTTTTGAATTGAATATGCTTCATAGTTCTAAGTTTCTTTTTACGTATTAGAATTGTATTGCATGTGAAATTACGACTTTATTCCAAATTGTCTAAGAGTTCAAAGCTAAGTCTTCCATTATATATCTTTAAATAACATTTTTTTCTCTGTATTATTTCTTTTTCACAAGGCTGCGAACCCAATGCTCTTGATATTCTTTCTCCTTTGTGAACGAAAAATACTCTCCAATGTGTAGCCAATAATTCGCTTTTCTGCTTTCCTATTTTCCCATACATCTCATTGAATTCAGCTTCTACTTTATCTATCCTTATATTTCTTATATATTCGTTCTCCCCTATATTCCTGTTAAAAAGAGATGCTATACTGAGAGATAATGACGCTAAAAATAGCGTATTAAATAAGTAAAGAATAATCTTCTCCTTAAAAGTAAGACGCTTTACAAGAAAATATGTTACAAATATGCTGATGAAAATGCCAATATTGACATAAGTAAAGACAAATAAGTCGAGTGATAATATGCGCTGAAAATGGGGCAACTCTCGCACGAATAGAAAAATACTAAAAAAAAAGATGATTCCTATAACTAATCCAATCCTATGTATATTCGTTTTGATAATTCTTGCTAATTGGTATCGAATTGTAACTGCGCCAGATTCTGATACACACCATCTTCTAACTTCATAAGGGCATCATGATCTCCTTGCTCTACGATCATTCCATTATCTAGGACATATATTCTATCCACTTCTCTGATTGTTGCTAGCCTGTGAGCAATGATAATAGATGTTCTTCCTTCCATAAGTCTATCTAGTGCCTCCTGGACCAGTTTTTCTGATTCAGCATCTAAAGAAGATGTCGCCTCATCTAGGATGAGAATAGTAGGATTTTTGAGTATTGCTCTTGCAATCGCGATTCTTTGTTTTTGTCCCCCAGATAGCTTTATACCCCGCTCACCTACTACAGTGTTGAACTGCTCAGGAAATTTATTAATAAATTCTAAGCAATTAGATTTATCAGCAGCATCCATAATTTCTTTATCTGTTGCAGCTGTATTTCCATATGCAATATTTTCCCGTATGGTTCCTCCAAACATCAATACATCTTGTGGAACAACACCTATATTTTGTCTTAGATTCGTTAGGTCTAATTCTGTGATATTTCTGTTATCTATGGTTATCACTCCGCTATCTATATCGTAAAATCGCATGAGTAATTGTATAATAGTAGATTTACCAGAACCACTCTGACCTACGAGCGCTACTTTTTCACCTTGTTTGATCTCTAATTTTATAGATTTTAGTACCTGGATGTCTTGTCTTGTAGGATATGAAAAGCTCACCTGATTATAGACGACATTACCTTTGTAAGGCTTATATTCCGTTACATAATTTACTTCTACTTCTGTGTCGGAATCTAATAACTCCTGGATACGCTCTGTGGCGCCTACTGCTCCTGCTAATACGGTATATAGATTACCTAATCCTGCAATAGAACTTCCTATAAACACAGTATATAAAACAAAGGAAAGTAGATTCCCTGCTTCCATCTCTCCCACTTGTACTAGACCCGCTCCCTTCCATAAGATAAATAGTATACACCCAAATAGTATCGTAATGATAAAGGCAAAAAACAAACCTCTATATCTAGCATAAGAAAGGGAAATTTTGACAATCTCATTTACCGATCCCTGATATCTCCTGCTTTCGAATGCTTCGTTTGTAAATGCTTTTACAATACTAAAATTCTGAAAACTTTCTTCTACTATTGTATTGGTCTTAGCTAGCTGATCCTGCCGTTCTTTGGACAATTTCTTAATATATCTTCCAAAAACCATAGCTAAAACGATGACAAAAGGAAAAGTCATGAGCATAATAAGAGATAGCTTAGGTGCGAGATAAGCCAGATACACTAATGAGCCTAAGAGTAAGATAACTTGTCGAATAAACTCAGCAAGTGATATGGATATAGCACTTTGTAATTTCTCTACGTCTGTCGTTATTCTGCTTGTCAATTCTCCTACTCTCTGACTCTCGAAGAAGGTAAAAGACTTTCCTATCAGTTTGTTGTATAGATCTTTTCTCACATCTGCCATTCCTTTTTCACTTACTATGGCGAAGAGTACGACTCTAAAAAAAGATGTCACCGCTTGTATAACAACAAGAAGCATAAGGAAAATACCGATCTGAGTAAGCGTAAAATTACGTGTAGATGTACCAGTAGCAACGTTAAGCAATTCGCCACACAGGTCAGGAATAATCATAAAGACTATAGTCCCTATGAATAATAGAATAATACCAATAATGAAATAAAAATTATATGGCTTTATATAACTGAATATCTTAAGCGCTTGCTTAAGATTTTGTTTGGTCAACTTTGGTTTGCTCGTTTCTTCTTTTTTCATCATCGTAAATCAAAAGCGAAGATAGGGGCAAATTGTTTAGCAGAAGTCTATCTATTGTAAAAAAAACTAGATATACTATAAATTATTAAAGGGCTTGGGCCGTAGGAATTCTATATCTTTTTATAGATATCTCTAAGCTCATTCTCGAACTCTGTATAACTCACGTATTTCTGGATGGCCTTGTCAACGTTTATACCTTTTACATCTGCAATATTCTTAGTCTTGTTATCATATCTCACCTCGACATAATAATTAGAGTAAGCATATAACTTTACATATTGTGTACTCGTGATCCAAGATTCTATATACTCTCCAAAACCAAAGACTTCTTCAGCTCTAATGAGTAGATGGGAGTTATTAAAAATACCTATATCGTAAAATTCCATATGAGAACAAATTTACAGTTATAGAACTTATTTTGATTAATGTAATACTTAACTTCCTACATGTGAAGCTAATAAATATTAAGATATATTAATATTAAGAAAATTTTTAATATTTAATGAATATATATCATATTATAAATATTTATAATAATTAACTAATTTTACATTATTAATATTTATAAGCATAACTAAATAAAAATTCTATTATGAGCAAATTTGATGAATGCATTGCCACCTATGAAAAGGAGATGACTAAACTTGGTATCAAGATAGATGCTAAATTACTTAAAGGAGTTGCAAAAGCTTGTGGACCCTCTATCTACAATAAAGATGCAAGGACTGTATCTTCAGCTGATCCAAAAGAACTGGACAGAGTAAAGAAGAATTTCCTTATCAAGAAATTAGGATTAAAGGATACACCTAAGTTAGATGAGGCTATAGCTGAGGCTGTTACTGTTTTTGGAAAAGGCAATAGAAACAAATACAGAGCTATCATGTATTACTTACTAGCTAAGAAATTCAGAAAGTCGACTATGTTTAAATAGAGAAGATTAACTATTAAACCTATATAAAAAGGGGATTCTTAGTGCAAGAATCCCCTTTTTATTGTTACGCTTATATTGAATACCTACCGAATAAGTACTTAAAAGAACCAAAATAGCAATCAGTATTATAGAAATTGATTAAAAATTTCTATCTTGATTTTGTCACGCTCATCATTTGCTTTCAGTATTTAATTTATTTATCAAAATAAACAAAATGAAATTAAAGTTTACATTTTATGCAATTGCTATGTCTATAGCTGTACTGAGTATAATGTCTAATAGTAGTGGCCGTCAAGGAAACTGGTCTAGTGCACCGGGCGATACTGGCACCTGTGGGACTTGTCATACGACTTCAGGGATAGGGACAATTATATTAAACGGTGCGCCTACTGCCTATGAAGCGGGAGAAACCTATGATATGACACTCACGCTTACTCAGGGCGCAGGTGTCGTGGGCGGATTTCAATTAGTAGCTACGGATGGCACAGGGAATGGTCAAATGGGGACATTCGTCCCAGCTGCAGGGACTAAATTAGCAAGCAATAATAGATTAATACAATCTACCCCTAAGACTTTCAGCGGAGGTGCAGTATCATGGGATGTGTCATGGACAGCTCCTAGTACAGGCGCACCTGACATGGTCAATTTCTTCTTTTCTGGCAATGCCGCTAATGGAAATGGTAGCAATGGTAGCGGAGATATCTCACTATCTGGATCTACTGGAAATATCAACCTACCTGTAGAATGGGGAGGACTGAAGCTAAGAGAAAATAGAAATAAAACCATCAATATTGAATGGAACACCTTGAGTGAACTGAATACAGAAAAGTATGAGATCTTAAGAAAAACTGATAAAGTAAGAGATTTCGAAGTTATCTACACACAGGAAGCATTGGGTTCAGAAGGTCGTGCTCAAAGCTACGTATACCAGGACAAGGTGGTAGATTATAACACGGCTATCTATTACCAAATTCGATCAATCGATCTAGATGGCTATGAGAGCTTAACGGATATTTCTACTATAACTGTGAAATCTAAAACAAGTGACTGGAAAATATATCCTAATCCGTCTGCTGCTGGTAATAATATCACGATACAGCTAGACAGCGCTCTAGATCAGATTACTGAACTTACTGTATTTAGATCTGATGGTCAGTTGGTGCATAAAAATATTATAAATCCATCTAGAGATGGTGCTATAGTTACTCTAGACAATGTATTAACAACCAAGGGTATCTATATAGCTAGATTTGTTTCTGAGAATAATGAGGTGCAGACGAAAAGAATAATTGTTACGCAGTAATATTAAAGTGCAGATAGAAATTATACAAAGAGCGATGAGATAATATTTCATCGCTCTTTTAATACCTAAATTTTAAAGTAGAAACTATCTCAAGACTAGGTAGGTTATTCAAACATAAATCAAAATATACTTGCATTTATACGATTTCGACTATGGATCATATATTTCACATCTTTTATCAATAATAATTTTACTTTTGCAATCTGGCCTCGTAGTTCAACTGGATAGAATATCGGATTTCGACTCCGACGGTTACAGGTTCGAACCCTGTCGAGGTCACTAGAGAATACAGTCAGTAGCGCGTAGCGATACTGGCTTTATTTTTTTTAGGCATCTGTCAAGCTTGCTTGTAAAGATGGATAAATCAATTAAAGCCTACGTGAAATTTATTTCACTGACTTTATTTTGACCTCGGAGCGCTGCACAGGATCATCGCTAGATAACCCTGTCGAGGTCACTAGAGAATATAGTCAGTAGCGCATAGCGATACTGGCTTTATTTGTTTTAGGCATCTGTCAAGCTTGCTTGTAAAGATGGATAATATTAATTAAAGCCTAAGTGAAATTTATTTCATTGACTTTATTTTGACCTCGGAGCGCTGCACAGGATCATCGCTAGATAACCCTGTCGAGGTCACTAGAGAATACAGTCAGTAGCGCATAGCGATACTGGCTTTATTGTTTTAGGCATCTGTCAAGCTTGCTTGTAAAGATGGATAATATTAATTAAAGCCTAAGTGAAATTTATTTCATTGACTTTATTTTGACCTCGGAGCGCTGCACAGGATCATCGCTAGATAACCCTGTCGAGGTCACTAGAGAATACAGTCAGTAGCGCATAGCGATACTGGCTTTATTGTTTTAGGCATCTGTCAAGCTTGCTTGTAAAGATGGATAATATTACTAATGTGTTGTTTCCATCGGAGTATTAGATGCAGGATATTTTTTGCTGTTTAAAACTAAAAACATACGATTAGTAACAAACTATTTTATACTAAATTTAGATTCCTTTTTTTGCAGTTATCAAATGTTAAATTCTGGTATTTGTATCACAAATACCAAATATTGTTCTAATTTAATTTCCTATTAGCAACTATAAACTAACTAGATCATCAATGACAACTATACTTCTTTCAAAAATGTCTGTGCACAGCAGTGGCACTCTTGCAAAATATATCTCTTTTATTTTCCTCTTACTATTTGGAGTCGTGAATTTACATTCACAAGCTTCATGTGATGAGATAAGACGCTATGTACAAACAACTGATTTCGGAATCACTTATTCAAGTTATGATAGTGATGCTATTACTAAAGTTTCTTTTCATCAGATAACAGATGAATCCTATAACACTCTATACTTTGCAATAGTACAGTTTACAAGCTCCTATACTGAGTATATATACCAAGTTGATTCAAATACTCAATTAAGCTATTCCCTTAATTATACTTCAAGTGCAGGAGAAGCATTCTGGGATTACATACATCCTTATAAACAAGTATTAGGGTGCGCACCAGACTTGTAAAGTCCTATAATTTTAGAAATGAATTTTATATCAAGACTAATATTTCTCTTACTATATCTCATCAGCAATAGTGTCATGTTGTTCTCACAAGATATAATTATAAAACATAATGGTGATGAAATAAATTCAAGGATACATGAGATCACAGATGATTATATAAAATACTATGAATACGATTTCCAAGATGGTCCCATAAGAAATATTGACGTATTGGATGTGTTTATAATTATCTATGAAAACTGTACAAGAGAACTTTTTACACCTATTATTTTTGAAGAAGACCTTTCTTCGGAAAATAACGATTTAGAAGATGTAATTAGTTTTGACCCTAACTTAATTGAAATTTCGAGAGAAAACCCAAATCAATTAACAGTTAAAGGAAGTAGTGTTTTTATCGAAATTCCTAACAGTGCCTCTCTTGCTGGAGAAGGGTATTTTATTGATGCTTTACATGAATGGGGCTATTGGAATATTGTTGACTCAATAGTTCATGCAGACTTCGTATTAGAATTCAACATTGATAAAAAAGCTATGCTTGCTAAATCAGCTTATACTATTTTTAAAACAGTAGAAGGAGAAGAATTTAAAAAAAACAATACTTACACGAATCAAACAACTGCCTTTAATGGTTATAATGCATTCAAGGGAGTTGCAAAAAAATTAGTAAAGAAATATTTTAAAAAACATTTTAAATAATAAATAAATTCATCATAATGAAATACTTATTGCCACTTTTAACTATACTACTATTCTCATGCGGAAGCGATGATCCTATTGGATCAAATTCTATTGAAGGATCTTACATTGTAAAATCATTAATATTACAAAACTGTAATCCAGAAAGTAACAATGTGAATGCCAATTTTTCAAATTCTATGGATTGTGTATCAAATTTTGAATTTGAACATTGTAGAAGTGGAAGACTAATCATTTCAGAAGACAACTCCTTTACTAGTACTATAAATATATCTAGACGAAGCCTTATTTTAGACTTTACCTTACCTTTATATTCTATAAATGGACAAGGTGTCGCATCATCGGCTGGTCAATCTTTAAATATATGTATTGATAACAATTGCGATGAATTTGTAATTGAAGGAAATAGCTATACTCATACATATCAGTCAGTCGGCTGTACTAACATAATAATCTTGGAAATAGAATAGAAACTAAAACGAAAAATAGAATTTAATATAATTTCAACATTACATAAACTTACTAAATGAAGAACTTAATAATCATTATAGCTATTTGTCTATCAACTTTCTCGGTAAAAGCACAAAGTATTTTAAGAGATATTGACGAAAGTGGCTTTGCGCTATCTGGACTACTTACAAATTTTGAGGATGGCACTTTTTTAGGTATTAATGGAGAATATACTATCGCGGGAAAAACGGATTTAGGTATGTTAATTGGATTCGAAAACTCTAATTCATCTGATCTATCAAGTACACGTTTTATTCCATCAATAAGCCATTTAATAATAAAGCAAGGGGTGAATGAAATGCCCGTCTCTGTAAGATTAAATGGTAGTTATTCAATAATATCATTTAATCGCAACGGCGTTAGTGCTAATACCTATTCATTTGGTTCTACTATTTACAAAGGTTTCGAACTAGCCTATAAGATTTCGATTCACCCTGGATTTAATTTATCTTATAGTAGTAGTACACTAGAAATTTCTGGCTTCTTTGAAGATACAAGGACTGGTGTAGGTTATGGATTATCTGCACCAACAAAAATTGATAAATTTTTCATAAATCCAATTATTTCCTTTTTTAGAGGCGATTCTCAATTCGCTATCCAAATTGGATATATGTTTTAACTTTTTGATTAAAGCTATAAGTAGCAATTTTATACTTAAAATTTATTCACTTCGAAGATCAACCTTAAGCGAATATTTAACTTAATTTTTTGTTTTACATTCCTAATTTCTATTGCTTCTTGTTCAGAAGATAACTGTATAGATGACATTACAGGAACATATTCTGGAACTGAATCTTGTCAACTTATTGTGTTCAATATTTCTATTACATTAAGCTCTTCTGGATCTAGTGACATTATTATTACAGTACCTGGATCAACAGCAATGACAGAACAGCTAGATGTATCTTGCAGCAGAATCACAATACAAGATCAAGCAGTTACCTCTGGTAGCATTAATCAAACAGCTAATGGATTCCTTGATATTAATAACAACAATATCTCGGGAACTATCTCTTGGTCAACTGATGCTGTCTGTCAGTATATCTTGAATAAATAATAATATAAGACGTTATAAAATATAACGCGAACGCTTGATAATCTAGAGATAATTAAAGAAGCATCTACTTACCTAAATCCCGTATCAACCTTTTAGTACTCATAGACATAAAATCAGCTAATATATCTCTTTCTATTAACTCATATGCTTCAACTTCTTCCATAAAGTTAGAATTGTAATTTTTACTGTAAACAGCCTTGTTGTATCTACAACCTTTAACACAGGGTGCGTAGTTAAATTTATAAATACCTGAGACATCATTTGATTCTAATAATACTACTTTAAATTCAACCAGTGCACCATATTCTGTCGCACTTTCCCCAACGTTCATTAATTTCTCTTTACCTGATTCTGTATAATATCTGTTAGTAGTATACTCAACACCTATATCTATATTTATTAATTCAATAATTATGTCAGTATCCGTTCTTTCTCTTAATTCTTCATATCCCAAATCATTGGCATTTTTGACAATATCATTAAACACCACTCTATCTCTTACAATGAAATTTGCATTTAATAATTCCAGTTCTATTGCATTATACAAACTATTGTAAAAAACCTTTTCCTTCTCTATTACATTAACATTCAATGTAGGAACTCTCAAGACAACTTTGGGCTGTTCGGTTTCGCTTACATATGATCGTAAAACCTCTTTTGAAAATATATAAGGATCTTCTTGTTGAAATATTATGAAGCCTGACTTAGAGCATGAAGACATAAATAATGATAATAATATTAAGCTAATTAAAAGTTGTAGTCTATTCATGTTGTTTTTTTTCTCAAGTAAAAATATACTTATTATTAAAATGAAAGTCATTTTAGAGGCTAATGTTTAGTTCTTGATTTTTTCTTAACCTTACTCCTCCGCTACCCTACTTAACTGCCCAGGCAACTCATACTCCTTAGTTTTCGAAGGTACTCCATTTATGAAGGTATCTACAAAGTCCATGATCTTAGTTATAATTCTTTCGCCTACGGGCTTACGTTCTAGGATGCCTGGCTTAGCAGTAAGGCTACTCATGATATCATCTCTGAGGGGTTCTTTACCTGTAAAGAGGTATTCCTGAATTATCTTATCTAACTTAATAGGTATGACGCCTTCATCTTTGCATAACTGTCCAAATGCATTTCTTTTCTCTTCATCCCAATAAGCGTCAAAGTGGTCAGGAATATCTACACTGTCTTTTACATTAGGTAGATTCTCATTGATGAACTTTTCTATTAAGGCTCTTTTACTTCTTAAGTGTGCTTGTCCAGCAATGGCATCTATTATCTGAGTTTGCTTCTTTACCTTCTCTTCATCATTAGAGTTATGTAGATCCGCTAAGAGGCTTAGTATGTAAGCAACATTTATCTCATCTCTGTGTATCAGTTCTAATTCGAAATCTACTTCATCTAATACCGATACCACTTCTTTTTGGTTATCTGTTCTTACCTTATCGTACAAGTCGAGATACTTACTCTTATAGTTTTCAAATTGTTGCTCTGTCATCCCTATATCTTCCCAATCAAATTCAGCAAAGGATTGTAGCACATTTAATGCCCTCATTATCTCTCTGAACTTCTTTACAAATTCTAATTCTTCATTCTCGTCTTTGAGGTTATCTACACTCTTGGAGGTAGGAGCAATTTGTATTAGTTCTACGTACGACGTGTTAAATACATTTACTTGATCATCATAAGGTGCTATAATTATTTCTTCTATCGCTTCTTTATTAGAGAATAGCGTAATAGCCTCGTCAGTCTTCTTCTTGAGGTTTCTAAAAACTACGATATTACCTTGTGACTTCCTTTCATTTAGTATTCTATTCGTTCTACTAAAGGCTTGTATCAGTCCGTGATATCTTAGGTTCTTATCTACAAACAAGGTATTCAAAGTCTTACTATCAAAGCCTGTAAGAAACATGTTCACCACTAGTAGAATATCTATTTGTTTTTTCTTTACTCTGTTCGCTATATCCTTGTAGTAGTTATAGAAGGACTTGCTATCCTTTGTTGAGTACTTAGTTTGGAACATGGCATTGTAATCAGCCATGAATACATCCAACTTATCTCGTGTATGCGTATCTTCAGTTCCTTCAGACCAATTCCCTTCTATATCTCCATTAGCATCATTATCTCCTTCATTTGCTTTATAACTAAATATTGTAGCTATCTTAAGATTATGCTTTCCTTCTGCTTTCTTCTTACTAAAAAGCTCGTAGTACTTCACTAGTACAGCTACCCTACTCACACAAAACATAGCGGTAAATTCACCTGAATGGGTCTTACGGTCATAATGATCTAAGATGTAGTCCGATATCTTTTCTAATCTATCGTCAGCTTCTAATAGCTCTCTTGTATCTATTGCTTCTACTTCTATATCTACTTCATTTTGCCCCTCTGACTTTTCTCGATATCTTCCCACATACTCTATCGAGAACTTAAGTACATTCTCGTCACCTATTGCATCTGTTATAACGTACTTGTGTAAGTTTTCATCAAATAGATCTTTAGTCGTTCTTTTCCCTAAATCATTTTTAGCTGCGTTATCCGCAAAGATGGGTGTACCTGTAAAACCAAATAACTGGTGATTGTTAAAGAACTCTGTTATACGCTTATGTGTATCACCAAACTGACTTCTATGACATTCATCAAAGATAAAAATCACTTTCTTGTCTCTCAGTGATTGCATCTTATTAAGGTACTTCTGCTTACTTATGGCGGTATTCAGTTTTTGGATAGTAGTGACGATAAGTTCTGTAGTATCTGTAAACTGATCCACAAGCATCTTAGTATTATCTGTTCCATCTACAGAGTCCTTTTTGAAGTTATTAAACTCCTTCATGGTTTGATAATCTAGGTCATTTCTATCTACACAGAATACAACCTTATCAACACCAGGTAATCGCATGATGATCTGACTTGCCTTAAACGATGTAAGTGTTTTTCCACTCCCAGTTGTATGCCAGATATATCCATTCTTATTACTATTCTTGACACGCTCTATAATCTTCTCTACGGCATAGTACTGATAAGGTCTTAGCGCCATAAGGATCTTATCTGTCTCATGCAGTACGATATACCTAGTAATCATCTTAGACAAGTGGCACTTCTCTAGGAATGCATTAGTAAAATCCTTAAGCTGGGATATTCTATTGTTCTTATCATCTGACCAATAGAAGGTCTGCTTATAAGAGGTCTTACGGTTGTTAGCATAATACTTAGTATTAACTCCATTACTGATTACAAACAGTTGTACATAATTAAACAAACCTGAGGCCGACCAGAAGGAATGTCTCTGATATCTATTGATCTGATTAAAGGCTTCTTTCATTTCTAAGCCTCTTCGTTTCAACTCTATCTGCACTAGGGGTAAGCCATTAACGAGTAGGGTTACATCATATCTATTCTTGTAACTGCCTTCTATGGTTACTTGATTAGTTACTTGATATTGGTTCTGACACCAGTGATCCATATTGATAAACTCTATATAAGTAGGCTTACCATCGTCCTTGATGAACTGAAACTTATCTCTAAGGGTCTTAGCACGATCAAAGATGTTTCCTTTATTTAGATGATTAAGGATCTTATTAAACTCTGTATCTGTGAAAGTCTGTTTGTTGTGTATTTCTAGTTGTGATTGCAGATTAGCTAAGAGACTTGCTTCATCTGGTATGGTTACATTGGTATAACCTAGATCAGTGAGTTGTTCTATTAAGTTAGTTTCTAGTACTTGTTCTGATTGTCTAGTCATGACCACAAATCTTCAATTAACCAATTATCTTTTATTCCTAAGGCCTTTTCATCTATATTAGGATATCTTTCTAAAAGTGCCACTAACTTTTCCTTGAATCTATTGCTAGGGTGAATGATGTCAATTAAGTATTTTAAAATACATAAATGCACATAGAGGTATTGGAATTCATGATGCTTTGGAACAAACTTAATCCAAGAATTTGGTGGAGATTTTAATAGCTTTAGCGTACCTGGCAAATTTTTATTCCACAGTCTACCATGATGGGCACATATATTTCTTATTTGTGTTATTGATTGCAACCAACTTGGGAGATAGGTATGGTTGACAGCTCCATATTCTTCTGCAATCGTATCTTTTACCTGAATATTATTTTTGAGATTTCCGTACAGTCGAGACAGACCTCCTAAACTTGTCAATTCTAATGTTTTCCACGCTGGAGGAAATCTAAGATCATTTTTATATAGCTTCCTATGTTCTTTGATAAAGGTTTCTTTTGACCTTTCTACTTGCTCTCTTATGCTTTCCAATGTTTTTATTAAAGCAGGTACATCTCTAAATAGCTCCGTATCCTGAAACCACCAAGGACCATATTCTAATGACATGTGATATATAAGTTGAGTTCTCAAACTGATTTCTATCTTCTCAATGACATCAAATAAAAGAAGTCTTAGATCCGAATCAAAATTATAAATTGATATCACTTGCTCGAAGGAACTTCCTTCTTTAAAGATATGATTCTTTTTATCAGACTGCAAAGGCCACCAATATCCTTGTAGTCTATAATAGCTAATATGGCTTAGATATTTTTCTGCAAGGCCAATGTTAGTGATCGTTAAACCCCTGTCTTGCAATTGTGAAATCTGATCTTGAATTGTTAATGCTCCCTTATCGTAAATCATGCAAATTAATTATAGGAGCTATAAAAAAGAAGACTCGCCCTGGTACGCTGGTCAACGGGTAGCGTGGCGAGTACTATTATTACAAAGATATAATAATAATTATTATTATTCAATATGCTCAATTCCCATATCATTATAAAATTGCTAATAGTTATCATCTTATTTTTCTAATATTTGCTCTGATCGCCTGTTAAGTTACATACTACTTACATAAATAAGCGCTGATTATCAAGTAGATACATATTGAAAATGAAAGCTTAGTTACATGCGCGATTGTAGCTTCTGTTAAATTTAATTAATATCATTTAACTATTCCTTTAATAGAAAACATTCAATTAGTATTAAACACAAGTTTCTGATTATCAGATTATTCACTAATACTATCCTTTAATAGTATTTAATAATACTTTAATTTTTGTTTAATTCTATTAAAGGAAAGTCAATTCAAGGTATATTTCTTGTTTCAGTAATTCTATCCAATCTATCAAAACCAAAAGTTGTTTTTGCATCATTAAACTCCACAACTTCATTCTCCGATGTCAATGCTCGAAGTTCTGACAACTTATCTCGTAATTCGCTTTCTGTATACATATCACACAAAAATTTGTTGAAGTAAGCCTTTCTTCCATTCCTTCGTCTTATCAATCTGTGATAAGACTGTATTGATTTTATTATCTATAGATGTTAAAAACTTACCAATATTAGTTTTTTCTTCGTTGTCCTTAGGCGCTTTTATTACTAGGTTTCTTATATCATTTCCACTTATAGCTGTAAATGTACTTCCTTGTTCAAATTGTACCCATCTTGGTTCAAACCAAAGTAAATAATAATACAAGAAATTTAAATTACCCTTTGATTTACCAATAGAACAAACACCTCTTCCAATACATGCATTGTGATAAGATTTAGCAATATATCCTGATGGTGCTCTTACCGTCATTATTAATTCTCCTTGCGCTATTTTTTTTGTTGGCTCAGTTGTATACTGTCTTGGTTTCGTTTTCCTTTTTATGATATCTGCATTACCTTGTATTAATGGGATCCCTAAATTCTCATTGTTATAACTTGTTGAACTTGGAGACTGCCCCATTGTCACTATTGCCAACTCCCCCAGCCGCTTCTCCTCCCACTCTGGATAATCACTCCCATCTTCCTGCTTAAACCGTATCTCTTGTTTAAACACCTTCTGCATCACCCCTTTCTTGTATTGCTCCAATAAGGCTTTCTTCTTTTCTAAGGCTTGTATCTTCTTATCTACTATGGTGAGGAAGTCTGCTATTTTTTGTTGTTCAGGGAGGGAGGGAAGAAAAAACGGGTATTCACTAATATAGTACCAATCTGATCTAGGCATTTTTGAGCCAAATGTAACTGTGCTAATTTGTTGAAACTTTGGAGTTTGAATCAAATAGTAGATAAATTTAGAAATACTCCCAAGGGATTTGAATACCCAAATTTCCGTAGAACAACACCCATCAAAAGTAGCATAGTAAAACTTTCTAAGTTTTGGCCTTAGTTTACCAACTAAAACATCATTTGTCTCAAACATATTTTTGACACTTCGAAACGATGTATTTTGATCATATATCTTTAGTAACCTCCCAGAATGTTTTTCTATAGAATCAAGTTCTATGCATTTAAAATTAGATAACGAATCTGTATTTATTTTATCGCTTGATCGTTTGACTAGGTCTTTAAATTCTCTTGTTGTCCAAACTTCTTTAAAATCTGGAAAACGAATAGTTGGACTATTATTTATAATATCTCTCAAAACGGCATTTCAATTTTTAAGTTCTTCACAATACTTTTTGTCTGAATCACGGATAGGCTCGGATTTCGAGATTGCACAGATTCTTTTGGATCAAGTAAATGGATAGATAGCAAGTGATCAGAGAAATTCTTTGATCTTATTAATCTGTGATTCTGACCTATTGATCTCATAGCACCAATCTTTTAAACGTTAACGATTTACTTCCGAAATTGATCAAAAGACCGACTTGTAATTTATACGCTTTTAGATAATTAAGTATCTGCGCCAAGTGCACATCTTCTAGTTCTTTAATGGCTTTGATTTCAACAAGTATTTTATTTTGGACTACAAAGTCTGCACGCCGCGTTCCAATCGGTTGCTCTAAAGATTTATAGTAGATTTCTTGTTCGATTTCACGATTAAAACTTAATCCTCTTTGATCCATTTCATAAGATAAGGCCCTTTGATATATGACTTCTTGAAAACCATTTCCTAGAAATCCATGGACATCAAATGATGCCCCAATAATCTTTTCAGTTATATCCTTATGTTTTAATACTTTCATTTTATATCAGTGAAATCATTCAATCCGCCTAATCCGTGATTCAGACAATTAAAAAGGAGAAGTTATTCCTAACTCTTCGCAATACTTAGCTACACTTTTATCAATATTGACCATCTCCTGATCTAATGCCCTTAATTCTTTTGCAACTGCATTAAGCTCGACTGGTTCTTCTTCCTCAAATGTATCCACATATCTAGGAATATTGAGATTCCAATCATTCTCCCTCACCTCATCTATAGTAGCTAAATAAGCGTACTTATCCACCGTCTTCCTTTTTACATAACTAGATATAATTCTATAAATATCTTCTTCTCTTAATACATTTTGCGTTTTAACTTTTTCAAAATGCTTACTTGCATCAATAAATAAAATATGCTCTGGATCTTCCTTACATTTCTTAAAGACTAATATGCTAGTAGGAATAGAAGTACCATAAAAAACATTAGCAGGTAATCCGATAACGGCATCTAAGTAATTTCTATCTTCTATTAGGTACTGCCTTATATGCCCTTCTGCAGCTCCTCTAAATAATACACCATGTGGCATCACTACTGCCATCGTGCCATTTTCTGCTAAGTGATGTATCATGTGTGTGATAAAGGCATAATCTGCTTTAGACTTCGGAGCTAGTCTTCCATACTGGCTATATCGATCATCATTGAGCATAATCGCATTAGCTGACCACTTAGCACTAAAGGGTGGATTTGCTACTACTGCTTCAAAACGTTCTTCTATATGCTGTGGTGCCTCTAAGGTATCTGCCTGTCTTATATCAAACTTACGGTAGTGCACATCATGTAAGATCATATTCATCCGCGCTAAGTTGTACGTTGTTCTATTCAACTCTTGTCCATAGAACTCAGATACATCTTCTACTTCTTTAGCAACTCTGAGCAATAGTGACCCAGATCCACAGGTAGGATCATAAACTGACTTTAATCTCTTCTTACCTACCGTTACTAACTTAGCTAAGATCTTAGATACTTGCTGAGGTGTATAGAACTCTCCTGCCTTCTTTCCTGCTCCTGCTGCAAATTGACCTATTAAATATTCATAAGCATCTCCTAGCACATCTATCTCGGTATTCTCTAGTTCGAAGTTTATTTCATCTAAGTGTACTAATACTTTTACGATCAGCTCATTCTTTGCTTTCTCTGTTCTACCTAACTTTGTAGAGGTTAAGTCTAGATCTTCAAATAACTTGTCAAAGTCATCTTCTGACTCAGTACCCATTGTACTCTGTTCTATATTATTAAGTATCTGAGTTAAGTCATCTAGCACAAAGTTACCCTTCGCTGCCTGTCCCCTCTTAGCTATACTACTGAACAATTCTGATGGCTTAAGGAAATAACCGAGTTGTAAGGTAGACTCTTCCTTTATAGCTTCTAATATAGCTATACCCTCTTTACTAGTTTCGTCTATAGAAGTAAAGTTGATACCGTCTTGTGATAATATCTTATTGGCATAGACCACCATCTTTTCTGATAAGTATTTATAGAAGATAAAGCCCAATATATAATCTCTAAATTCATCGGCATTCATGTTGCCTCTCAATTCATCTGCTATCTTCCACAACTGGGCTTGCAGTTGCTTTTTCTGTTCTTCTGACATAATGATTTCTTATAAAACCTTAAGATATTAAAATGAGGATAATAAGATTACTGAGATAAGTTAAATTTTTGAGGAACTTGTGTTGATATGGATTATATAATATTTTAGTGACTCAACATTGAAAACTTAAACATTGGGAATTTAACATTCGAACATTCAGCTCAAGAATACTAAGTATAAATTTTTTAGAAATTAGTGCTAATTATGAATGCAATGGGTATAATATAAAAATGAGTCTGGGCGGGGAGCCCAGACTCTCAATAAACCAATCTCATTTAAGAGAATATAATAAAAAGACGAAATCCGTAATTGATTAATCTACATTATCATGTAGAAAGGAATTCCTAGAATCCCTGATAGGCCCTTCTGGATCATCCGTAATGGAGAATCCCGAAAGTTTAGATTCATCAGCATTAGGCACATCATCCAATACAACATTTCTGCGCATATATGCCGGCTGTGATTCTAGATCTGAAATAGCTTTGGGACTGTCTAGCGGCTTGCTATTTACATCCCTGAGATATTTTAATCTTAAGGCATCGTGCTCTCGCTTTCTCTTCTCTTCTTCCTCGAGCATCTTTACCTTGTTCATATCATAGTCCATCGGATCTATGTAGTCAGGCTTACTTTTCTCTATTGCTGCAGATTTAGTTTTAACCTCCTCTACAGAAAAATCTACTGTATACTGATTTCTATGATCCTGATCTATATTATTTTCTGTAATCTGACTCATATCGATTACCTCTCGCTCATCTTCTAACGGTACAAATACCGTTTCTTTCTGCTCTTCTATATTCATCTTCTTCGCCCCTTCGTCGAAACCAGTTGCTATGAGTGTAATACTTAGCTTTTCTCCTAGTTCGGGATCATGACAATGTCCCCAGATAAGATCTGTTCCATATCCTGCTTCCTCCTGTACATACTCTGTGATCTCACCGATCTCATCCATAGTAACCTCCTCATCTCCAGAAGTGATATTAAGTAATATATGCTGTGCCCCTCTTATATCATTATCTTCTAGCAAAGGAGAGTTCAATGCTGTATCGATAGCTCTTCTTGCTCTATCTTCTCCAGAACATATCGCACTTCCCATAATGGCTACACCACTGGCACTCATTACTGTTTTGACATCTTCAAAATCTACATTTATCTTTCCTGGTACCGTGATTATTTCTGCTATACCTTTAGCCGCTATAGATAGAATATCATCTGCTTTAGAAAAAGCATCCGATATACCTAGATCACCATGAATCTCTTTTAGTCTATCATTAGAGATCACAAGAATACAATCTACATTGCGCTTAAGATTATCTAATCCTTCTAGGGCCTGTCTCCTTCTCCTCCCACCTTCAAACTTAAATGGTAGCGTCACTATTCCTACTGTAAGAATATCTAGTTCTTTTGCTGCCTTAGCAATGATAGGTGCCGCACCCGTTCCTGTTCCACCACCCATGCCTGCCGTGATGAATAACATCTTAGTATCTCCTTCTAGAAACTTCCTAACATCATCTATAGACTCTATACACGCTTGCTTACCAGTTTCAGGAATAGATCCCGCACCCCTTCCTCCGGTCTTCGTAGGTCCTAACTGAATTTTAGTTGGAATCCTATGACTATCTAGGGCTTGGTTATCAGTGTTGCATATTGCAAAATCAACCCCAATGATCCCTTCGTCAAACATATGGCCTACGGCATTTCCTCCGCCTCCGCCTACTCCAATAACCTTGATTATTGAATCTTCTTTTTTTGGCATATCAAAAAGCATAGTGATTGTGTTATGAGTTTTTAAAATTTGTGTCTGGTGCTGCTTCGAAAAAATCTCTCGTGTAAGTAAAGATACTTTCATACCATTTCTTTCCTGCTCTACTTTCAGGTCCATTACCATCTATGTTAGAATCCTCATCGTCATCCTCCACGAGATCTATGGTCTCCATAGTATGATTTTCTTTATTCTCTATAGAAGTAATAAGTAATCCTATCGCAGTTGCATATATGGGACTTGCAAGGTCTTTAGAATATCCATGTGCTAAATGATCTATAGGCTGCCCTATTCTAGAACTCATACCCGTACATCTGTCAGCAAGTAGGCTAATATGTTTCAGTAAAGATCCTCCTCCTGTCAATACTAGACCCGCTATCAACTTACGCTCATATCCTGAACGTTGTATCTCCCATAGGACGTAATCAAATATCTCCTCTAACCTTGCCTGGATTATCTTAGAAAGATTCTTCTCTGAAATCTCCTTTGCCTCTCTCCCCTTAAATCCTGGTATTGTTATTATTCTGTTGTCATATATCTCATCAGCAAGTGCCGATCCAAATCTTACTTTTAGTTTTTCTGCCTGATCCGTCATCACTGTACATCCTTCTCTGATGTCCTTTGTAATAACATTTCCACCGAATGGTATCACCGCTGTATGTCTAATAATACCATCTTTAAAAATCGTAATATCCGTTGTACCTCCTCCTATATCTACTAGGGCTACACCAGCCTCTTTCTCTTCATGACTCAGTACAGCAGATGATGATGCAATAGGCTCCAATGTCATATCAGCAACTTCTAGCCCTACTCGCTCCACACATCTCATTATATTCCTACTCGCAGAAATCTGACCTGTTATAATATGAAAGTTAGCTTCTAACCTTACACCTGACATACCTACAGGATCGATAATATCTCCCTCGTCATCTACAGTAAACTCTTGCGGAATAACATGTAATATCTTATCTCCTGGAGGAAGCACAAGCTTATACATATCATTGATAAGCTTTTCTACATCTCCTACACTAATCTCATCTGTAGCATCATTCCTTACAAGTAATCCATGATGGTGAAGACTTTTTATATGTTGTCCAGCTACACCCACGTGCACCTTACTAAACTTTTTTCCAGAAACTCTTTCTGCAATTTCTATAGCTTGTTTTATAGCTTTGACAGTCTTATCTATATTAGAAACAACACCTCTGGAAACTCCCTCAGAACTGACTGTTCCTACTCCTATTACTTCTACTTTTCCATACGCATTTCTATGTCCAGCTATAGCACACACCTTAGTGGTACCGATGTCTAGAGCGATCGCGATTTCTCCTGTTGACGTATTTGAGTAATTCATAATTTATAAAGTTTTTAGGTTCTTCCTACAACTTGATTTTTGAATCTTAGGTCAAGCACACTAAACTTATCTACTCCTACTTGCTTAACACCTTGCTTATAGTATGTTTTTAAATTAACTAACTTATCCTCTAGTGATTCCATCGTTCCTAGTATAATCTTCTTCTTTCCTAGATTAGGAATCAATACAATATTCTTCCCTTTATCTAAGTGAATTTGATCTACCAAAGAATTCAAGAACTTATCTCTTTTTATTCTTTTTACCAATGCAAACATCTCATTGAGATTATGATTCTTATCATTTGCGTAGGTATAATCAAAAGCATCTATTTCTCCTGTAACCAATGGAACTCTCACCGTTGTTCCTTCTACTAGAGGTATTCTAGTTCCCTCTTCTGAGATATAATAATTTTCTCCGTTGGCAGCATTTACTCTTAGAATAGGTTTATACTGCTCTATATTTATAAATAGTTTTTGCTTTTTGTCAATAAATACTTCTACTTCTTTTACCCTAGGATCTTTCTGTATAAGATTTTCTATCCCAGCAAGATCCATATCATTAATACTAGCCTCCTTCATAGAAAACCCTAATCTATTCTCTATCGCTTGTACAACATTAGCTTTAGAAATCAACTTCTTATTTCCAGATAGATTATCTATCTCAATAGCTCCGACCGAAATAAAATCATTTCCTTTTCTTTGTATAGAGAAGATTACCATTAACCCTACAACAAGTAGCATGACTGTAGAAACAATTTGCTTCAGTCTATCATTGGTAAATATTTTCTCTTTTTTCTTCACTTCCTATTTTCTAATAATGTCTTTATTTCTGGAACACAAGTATCTATATCCCCTGCTCCTAAGCTTACAATAACTTCTATTTTTTTATCTGTCAATAAATCTATCAATTGTGATTTTTCGATTAGATGCTTATTTTTATTTTTCATCCTGTCAAAGATATTCTTAGAACTTACTCCAGGAATAGCTTCTTCTCTTGCTGGATATATTTCTAATAATATTATCTCATCTAAATCATCTAACACCGCCGCAAATTCGGCTTCAAAATCTTTAGTTCGACTATAAAGATGAGGCTGAAATATGCCTAGAATATGTCTTCCTCCCGCACTCTCTCTCGATGCATCTATAGCAGCTCTAAGTTCTGTAGGATGATGAGCATAGTCATCTATATATAATCTTCCACTCTCTTCATACACTTTTTCAAATCTCCTCTTGATACCAGAAAAATTTTCTAAACCCTCCAGTAACTTATCACTTTCTAGATCTAATTTTTCTCCGACTATCATGGCAGCTATAGCATTTTCTCTATTATGCTTTCCTTTGAAAAAATAATCTCTACTACTTTCTTCTAATCTTTTACTGAGTTCTAAGTTCTTATCTAGATCATAAACAATCACTTCGATATCTTTTCTTTCTAGCTTATAAATTATTTCCTTTCCTAAAAACTGAACGACTGATCTATGAACAATCACCGTTCCGCCTTCCTTTGTCTTTTCTAGGAATATTCTAAAAGAATCTAGCATCACCTCATGATCTCCATAAATATCTAAATGATCTGGATCTACAGAAATAAGTACTGCTATATCTGGTTCTAGTGTGTGAAATGAACGATCATATTCGTCTGCCTCCACTACTAGCCATTCTCCTCTTCCTTGTAGAAAATTAGAATTATAATCCTTCAGGATACCTCCTATAAATGCTGTAGGATGTAAACCACTGTATGTCAAAATATGTGAAATTATAGAACTTGTACTTGTCTTACCATGTGTTCCTGCAACTGCAATGGTCTTCTTCTCCTTACTCAGTAAACCCAGTACCTCAGATCTTTTTTTCACAGAAAACCCATTATTTACAAACCAACTCAGCTCCTTATTATGAGTGGGAATAGCTGGTGTATAAACCACTAAACCTATACCCTCAGGAATCTGATCTGGATCATCTTCATAATGAATTTCCATTCCTTCGTCCTCCAGCTTTCTGGTAAGGACTGTATTGACTTTATCATAGCCATAAATCTCTTTTCCTATATAATTAAAATATCTAGCTAATGCACTCATCCCGATACCACCTATTCCTACGAAATAGATTTTCTCTACTGCTGATATTTTTATGTCATCATTCATTGTGGACCAAATTATAAACCATTTCTGCAATTTGTTCTGCAGCATCAGGCTTACTATATTCTTTTATATTCTTACTTAATCGTTTCCTCTTTTTATTATCTTTAAGTAAGTCTTTAAGTTCGCTTTCCCATTTGTGTATCTCATCATCTCTGACTAAGACCGCCGCATCTATTTTTTCTAAAGCTTGTGCATTCTTCGTTTGGTGATCTTCAGAAACATTGGGGGACGGGATCAAGATCGCTGGTTTTGCCACAAGCGCTAACTCTGAGATAGTTAAAGCACCCGCTCTACAGACAACTGTGTCTGCAACTGCATAGGCATAGTCCATTCTATCGATAAATGCTTTTACTTGTACATTTGAAAGCTGAGCAGTTTGTGTCTCTACAAACTCCTCGTAATACAGGCTTCCGACCTGCCAAATGAACTGTGTATCAGCATTTTTCTTCAGAAAATCAAAGCTGTTATGCACAGCATTGTTTAGTGATCTTGCTCCCAAACTCCCACCAAAAATTAGTGTAGTTTGCTCGTTAGAGTCCAAATTAAAATAAGTATATGCGGTACTTATTTTTTCTTCAGCAACAACCAGATCTGTTCTCACAGGATTACCGGTTATTACTATTTTATCTTTAGGAAAAAAACGTTCCATATGGTCATAAGCTACACAGATCAAACTTGCATGCTTTCCTAGCAGCTTGTTTGTTATACCTGGGTACGAGTTCTGTTCTTGTATCACAGTAGGAATATTTTTCCTCTGAGCTTGTTTCAGAACGGGTCCACTGGCATATCCTCCTACACCTACGACTATATCTGGTCCAAAATTGTCAATGATCTTTTTGGCTCGCCTTAGACTTTTATATAATTTCCAAGGAAAACCTATATTTCTCCAGAGCTTTTTTCTATGAAATCCGACTACATCTAGTCCTTCTATCTTGTAACCCGCCCTGGGTACTTTTTCCATTTCTAATTTACCATTCGCTCCTACAAAAAGTATTTCTACGTTTGGTAATTTTTTTTTAAGTGCATTTGCTATCGCTATAGCTGGGTACACATGCCCTCCTGTTCCTCCTCCACTAATGATTACTCTCATCGAGCGCCTCTATTTTTTCTAGCTCTATCTGCTGCAACTTAGCTTCCTCTACATATCTACTGACAGATAATATAATCCCGAATGCTATACAGGTAAACAAAATCGATGTTCCTCCCATACTGATTACCGGCAATGTCAATCCTGTTACAGGAACTAACTGTACTGATACGGCAATATTCGCAAATGCTTGTATCACTATATTTAGACACAATCCCATCGCTAATATAGACCCGAAAGTCTTAGGACATTGCGTTATGATACTCATACATCTTACGAGTAACCACAAGTACAATCCGAGAATCGAGATACCACCTAACAATCCATACTCCTCACATATTATAGCGTAGATAAAATCTGCGTAAGGATATGGAAGGTAATTTCTCTGTACACTATTACCTGGACCTACTCCGAAAAATTCTCCATTAGCTATAGCAATCTTGGACTGCTGTATCTGGTATCCTCCATCTGTATTATACATAAATTCATTAAACCTACTTATCCATGTTTCTAGTCTTACAAAATCTGGGAAGAATGTTCCCAGCACCACAAGAATAGAGAACAACATAATCCCCATCAGTCCTAATAAGCCTACAAACTTCAGCGAAATCCTACCTATAAACATCATCATAAGAGAGGTCAGAAAAAGCAATCCTGCTGTAGAAAAATCTGAAGGCGCTATCAAGCCACACACTATTACCACCGGGATGATAATTGGCACAAAAGCTGAATTAAAATCCTTAATGAATTCTTGTCGCTGCCCTATGGACTTTGCTAAATATATTATCAATGCCAGTCTTGCAAAATCAGAAACCTGAAAAGTCTTATCTATCCATGGTATGGTTATCCATCTCGATGCTCCGTTAATATTTGTACCAAAAAATATGGTATACATCAGCAAAGGAATCGTTAGAACTAGTAGAAATGGAGCTAGTCTTGAGTAATGCATATAATGCAATCGATAACATAAGAACACAAGAAAAAAACCTGCTAATATAAAAACAGATTGTTGCAATAGATAATACTCAGTATTACCTCCTCGCTGCCTATAGGCCATACTTCCTGTTGCTGAATACACTGCCAGAGTAGAAAAAATACCAAGCACCGCGATAATAAGCCATATAGCTTTATCGCCCTTCAGATCTTGATATGCTCTTACTAAGGTTGACAATATTCTTTCTTTACATTAAGTATTAAGTTTTTACTAAGCCAAAAACTGCTTGTTCAAAAAGCAATCCTCTGTGTTCGTAGTTATTGAATAGATCAAAACTTGCACATGCTGGTGATAACAATACGGCATCACCTCGAGAGGCGGCCTTAAAAGCCAACTCTACCGCTTGGGTCATTTCTTTAGATTCAATAATATTTTCAATTTTTCCCTGAAAACTTTTTTTCAGTTTATTATTATCTAAGCCTAGACAAATCAATGTCTTGACTTTGTTTTTTATTAATGGAAATAATTCACTATAATCATTTCCCTTATCTGTTCCGCCAGCAATCCAGACCAGCTTTTTATCTATGCCTTCTATTGCATATTTTACAGCATCTGTATTGGTCGCTTTACTGTCATTTACAAACTCTACTCCGTTGACAAAAGCAATGGTTTCTAGTCTATGTTTGACAGGTTTAAAACTTCTTACTGCAGAGTTAATTTCTTCCTCACTTAGACCACATCTTCTAGCGACTTCAGCTGCACATCGTATATTGAAAGCATTATGTTTTCCTTTCAATTGAGCGTTGAACTTATGATCTTCAACATTTTCAGGAATTTTCACAAGCTCTGCATTACAAGAATCTAATCGCTGATCGGACAACTCATCATCTGCATTTACAATCATAAGATCCGTCGCTTCCATGTTAGACCAAATTTTACATTTAGCGTTGGCATAGTTTTGGATATTGTATTCATATCTGTCTAGATGATCTGCCGTAATATTAAGTAAAACTCCAATGTCTGCTTTAAATCTATTTACATCATCTAGCTGAAAACTACTGATCTCTAGAATCATAGTATCTGCAATATTATCTTTGGATAAAATTTTGCAAAAGCTATCTCCTATGTTACCACCTATCTCTACTTGCAATCCAGCTGATGAGAGTATATGATGTATAAGTTTAGTTGTAGTGGTCTTACCATTACTACCTGTTATCGCGATCACTTTTCCATCGTAAAACCAACTTCCATATTCTATTTCCGACACCAGTACTTTGTCTAATTTATTAAGAAATTTGACAACCTGAGTCTTATTAGAAATACCAGGAGATTTTACAATAATCTCTGCTTCTTTTAATCTTTCAAAATCATGTCCCTCTTCTTCAAAAGGGATGTTATATTCTATAAGTATGTTCTTGTATTTGTCTGCTATTTTGCCGTAATCAGAAACAAAAACATCTTTCTTATATTTCTTAGCTAGTAAGGCTGCTCCTACACCACTTTCTCCTCCTCCAAGTACAGTAATTTTCTCATGCTGTATCATCTGAGTTTCAGTGTTATAATGGAAAGTATGGCAAGCAATATGCCTATAATCCAGAATCTCGTCACAATCTTAGCTTCGTGTATTCCTTTCTTCTGGTAATGATGATGCAAGGGAGACATTAAAAATATTCTCCTTCCTTCACCGTATTTTTTTCTTGTATACTTAAAATAACTTACTTGTAAAATCACTGAAACATTTTCTATCACAAAGATTCCGCATAACAAGGGAATCAATAATTCTTTTCTAAGCATCAATGCTAAAGCAGCTATGATTGCACCTAAGGTCAAACTACCGGTATCTCCCATGAAAACTTTAGCGGGAAAACTATTGTACCACAAAAACCCAACACAGGCTCCGATCAAACAAGCTGAAAAAACAACTAATTCTTCAGAATAGGGTATGTAAAATATGTTCAAATAATTCGCAATTATTGAGTTACCTGAGACATAAGCAAACACACCTAAAGTGGCAGCTATTATCGCAGCAACTCCCGCCAGTAAACCATCGATACCATCTGTAAGATTAGCACCGTTAGAAACTGATGTGACTATAACTATTACAATCGGAACAAAAATCAACCAAATAAACTTGCTTGCATTATCCCCTAGAAAGAACAATATAGATTTATAATCTAAACTGTTATTTTTCCGAAAAGGAACATTAGTCCATGCAGCTTTTACATAAGCCATTTTGACCTGCTGGTCATTATTGTCCAGCTGATAAGGCTGTACTGTAAACTCTTTTTGTATTTCTAGATTATTAGCTATTGCTATCTCAATCGGCACTCTGATAACCACATCCTCGTGCATTAACATTGTAAATCCTATAATCAATCCTAATACAACCTGTCCATATATTTTAAACTTTCCAGAAAGACCGTCTTTGTTTTTTTTGAACACTTTAATATAATCATCCAATCCGCCAATTGCACCCATCCACAATGTGGTGATTATCATCAGTATGATGTATATATTATTAAGTTTTGCGAACAATAAGCAAGGTATCAGTACCGCGAGAATTATAATAATTCCACCCATAGTAGGCGTACCTTCTTTTTGCTTCTGTCCATCTAAACCTAACTCTCTAACCGTCTCTCCTATCTGCAGCCTTTTCAAAGAACTTATGATCCTATCTCCTATCAATATTGAAATAACCAATGACAATATTAATGCAGACGCAGATCTGAACGTTATATATTGAAACAATCCCGCTCCTGGCAGATTGTAACTCGTTTCTAAAAATTCAAATAAATGGTATAACATTTTTAACCAATTAATTTTCTAATCTCTCTTCACAATCGCAGGGAACCAATCCTACTTCTTTACTTATCATTCTATTCTCTTAAAAAAAGAACAGCGCAGTAGATTTAGTCAAATCTTTATTCGAGGCATCCACCTACCGCAACTGTTAAAACCAACCTGAGAATGATAATAGAACCTACTCTTATATATTTTTAATAAAAAATAATTTCAAAATTTGTTTATCATCAAATGGCGTCTTTACACCATTTATATCTTGATACTTTTCGTGTCCTTTCCCTGCTATCACAATTACTTCATTTATTTCTGCGTGCTCGTAAGCTGAAGCTATTGCGTCTTTTCTATCTTCTATTCTGGACACTTTATTTCCTTGTATGTCAATGCCCTTTTCCATCTCATCCAAAATTATTTTTGGATCTTCCGTTCTAGGGTTGTCTGATGTCAATATTGTTACATCGCTATACTTCTGAGCGATGGCAGCCATCAATGGCCTTTTAGTCTTATCTCTATCTCCTCCGCATCCTACTACTGTTGTCAACTGCACTGAAGATTTTATAATCATCTTAACTGTACTCAATACATTTTCTAGAGCATCTGGCGTATGAGCATAATCTATAATGCCTATCACATTTTTGCCACCCGATTCTCTGAGCACCTCAAATCTTCCTTCTGCTGATTTTAATGCTGACAATCCTATGAGAATATCTTCTTTTTCTTCAATAAAACAAGCTGCAACCGCATATATCATAAGTAGATTGTAAGCATTAAACTTACCTACTAAACCTAGATGAACATGTACATTGTCGAGCAGCATTTCTAAGCCAGAAAAATCATTTGATATAATCTTTGCCTTGTAATCTGCTAGCCTATTAATACTGCAAGAGTGAATCTGAGCTTCGGTATTTTGCACCATTCTCTCACCATTTGCATCATCTACATTTATTACTGCGTGTGCTTTCTTGTCAAGATCGTCAAAGAACTTTTTCTTTGTCCGTATATAATTATCAAATGTTCCGTGATAGTCCAGATGATCATGTGTTATATTCGTAAATACACCACAATCAAAATCTAATCCCTCTATCCTCCCCTGATCTATCGCATGAGAACTTACTTCCATCATCACATAATCACAGGCTTCCTGCTTCATCCTATACATAATTTCGTTAAGGATAATTACATCAGGTGTTGTGTGTGATGAAGGGATTCTGTCTTCATTTATTCTACATTCAATCGTGGAAATCAATCCCACTTTATAACCCATCGATTTTAGAAGATCGAACAAAAGCGTACTCACCGTAGTCTTACCGTTAGTACCAGTTATTCCTATGAGCTTAAAAGCACTCGAAGGATCTTCAAAAAATGATTTCGCTATTCTTGCCTTTGCAAGCCTAGTATCTTTTACATATACATATGTCACTTCAGGATGATGAACCTGCTCTTCTTCTAGAACTATTACAGCTGCTCCATTTTCTATAGCTTTCTCTATAAAGTTATGCCCATCACTTGTTATACCTTTTACGGCTACAAATAGTCCGTTATCTTTTACAATTCGCGAATCATCCGTTATGCCTTCTATCTTCCTGACTGTAACCCCTACTATTTTCAGCGTATTCAGACCTGTCAATATGTGTGCTAATTCTTTCAATTATTTGCTTTACTCACTTTTGTAAAAGCGTTATTTATTCTAATTAAGAAATATCTCTATTTCTTGTCCTTTTATTTTTGTTCCCGGCAGTATGGATTGTGCATGCACTTTTCCTACTCCATTTATATCTACTGTCAGACCTATATTTTCTAGAACATATATGGCATCTCTCAAGCCCATTCCTCTTACATCCGGGACCTTACTATTACTAATCTTATTCTTTTTCACTACTAGACTCTTACCATCAGGCGATACACTCACCCAGTTACTTTTTGTTTCTTTAGTATAACCCAATTTCAGATAATCCATTACGTTCTGAAAATCTGGACCATAACCTAAGCTTGCATACTTATAAGGCATCGGCTTATCATTTCTATCAAGATGAGCGAAATCTTGCAACTCTAACTGTAGACCAACTATTCTTTCTGCTATCTTCCTAAACGCTTTTCCTGCAACTGCTCCTCCGTAAAATGTTTCCTTAGGTTCATACACTACAATGATCAGCGAGTATTTAGGATTGTCAGCGGGAAAATAACCTGCTAGTGATCCGTTATATTTTTTTGTTTTTGTCTTCTTATAGTACTCTACTCTCGTAGTACCTGTTTTTGCAGCTATTCTCACCTTAGAAGAATTTGCTTTTCTTGCTGTTCCTGCTGTAACTGTTTCTTCTAAAAGAAACTTAACTTTATCTATACTTTTCTTACTCGCTATAGCTTCATCTACTATCTTGGGTTTTATAGTTTTTACAACCTTTCCTTCCGACATAACTTCACTTACAACATAAGGCTTCATCCTTGTCCCGTCATTCGCTATAGTGTTATAAAAATTCAACACCTGAAGTGGAGTCAATGTCATTTCATACCCATGTGCCATCCAGGGAACCGTAGTACCGTACCATACTTTATGATCCTGAACAGGATCTTTAAGGTATGGCTTTCCCTCGCCTATTATTTCTATTCCGGTTTTCTCTGATAATCCAAATTTTACAAGTTTATTCGTAAACATCTGACGCTTATTTTTCTTACCATAAGCCTCGTGAGCTAAACTCGCTATTCCTACATTAGAAGACTTTATAAAAGCCTGCTTAAGCGTTGACTCATATATACCATGTGGCTCTGAATCATACATCCACCTATCGTAAAACTTCTTCTTCCCACCGTGTAAATTCACTCTTGTCTGCAGATCAGCAAAATTATCTTCGATCAGTGCAAGTGTGCTGGCCAATTTCATTGTAGATCCTGGCTCTGACAGTGTCCCGATTGCATGATTATACAACTCTCTGTAATCACCGCCCGATTGCTCTAAATTAGAGATCGCAGCGATTGCTCCAGTTTCCACCTCCATAAGAATCGCTGTACCCTTCTTAGCAGAAAAGGTCTTCAGTGCCATATGTAGTTCTTCCTGAACTATATCTTGGAATCTTATATCTAATGTAGTAACAATATCGTCCCCTTTAGTTTCTTCTATCTCCTCTGGCTCGTATACTGGAATCCAGTATCCCGGCGGGACACGTTTCATCAATTTTTGCTGAGAAGCTCCTCTTAAGTACTTATCAAAACTGCCTTCTAATCCAATATTTGAAGCGTTTGACCTATACATTCCTATTGTTCTTGCGGCAAGATCATTAAAAGGTTTATCCCTCTTAGTTGTTCTCTCTACAATGATACCTCCGCTATTCCTACCATGTCTAAATAAAGGAAAGTCTCTAATAATATCTACCTGATCAAAGGTCAAATTCCTTTTGATAAAATGATATCTACTTCCTGATTTTTTACCAGCTTTTCCGTCCTTTCTAGCAGTTATCATTTCTGACCTCCACTCATAAGAAGACTTTCCTTCTGGAAAAAAATTAGCTAAACTGATAGCCAGAGAATCTATTTCCCGATCAAAAAGATCTTGCCTCGGAACTAATAAATCCATTCGTATTTCAAAGAACGGTAGCGATGTTGCTAATAGATTACCATTTTTATCAAAAATGTTTCCTCTATCCGCTTCCACCTTCATCCACTTCACATTATCCCCTCCTTTCTCTCTCCACTTATCTCCTTCTATGACAGATATGTTGAATATTTTCCAAATAATCACCAGCGCGTAGACTATAAATAAGAATAACACGAGATAAGCTCTTATCAGTAATTCACGCTTCCTGTCCATGAGGATTTCTTAATAATTTTATCCTTCAACTCCCTTCAAAACAATGGGAGAATCTTCATTTTTTTTAATCTCTTGATCCCTAACTTTTTTTGCAAGCCTCGACTCAGTCCCTTCGAACATGATATCTTTTTTTACTTGCATATATTTCCACTTAGACTCCTTCACTTCTTTTTTCAATATCTCTATATGCCTCAGCTTTTTCTCTGCCGAATGAGAATTCCATATGTAAACAATACCTAGCAATGCGAGAAAGCCTATAAATGGTATGTTTTTTAAATACTTAGTTCTCATCTTACTTTATTTCCCAATCCCACATATTCCGCAATTCTCAATTTCGCACTTCTGGATCTTCTATTTAACTTTAACTCATTTTCGTCAGGAACAACTACCCTTTTCGTTATCTGCCGGTAAGGATTCAGATTATTTCCGAACGTATCCTTATATATTTTTCCTTCTATGTTTCCAGTTTTGAACAATCGTTTCACTAATCTATCTTCTAAGGAGTGGTAAGAAATCACTACAACTCTAGACCCCACAGATAGAATTTTTTCTAAGTCACGAAGCATTGCTTTCAATGCACCCATCTCGTCATTCACCTCTATTCTAAGCGCTTGAAAAACCTTCGCCCTATATTGCTCTGATCTTCCCTGCTCAAAAGAGCTCAAAAAATTTAAAAAGGATTTGATAGACTTAAATTTTTGCCTTTTTCTCACTTCCACTATACCTCTAGATAACTTCCTCGAGTTTTTCACCTCTCCATATTCATATAGAATCTTAATCAAGTCTTGTTCACTATAAGTATTCAGCAGATCAGCAGCCGTAAAGCTTCCATTCTGATTCATCCTCATATCGAGGTCGGCATCATAACGAATGCTAAACCCTCGACTTGCCTCATCTATCTGATAAGAAGAAATTCCTAGATCAGCCAAAACACCATCAAGTCTAGAAATACCGTAGTACTTATAAAATCTAGAATGATATTTAAAATTTGATCTTATGAACTCAAATCTTTCATCTTTCAAAATATTCTGAACAGCATCTTCATCCTGATCAAATCCAAAAAGTTTTCCTTGCGAACCCAACTGAGACAATATCTCTGCAGAGTGACCGCCCCCTCCAAAAGTCAAGTCGAAGTACACGCCATTTTTCTTAATATCTAATCCTTCTATACACTCCCTAAGTAATACAGGGATATGATACTCACTCATTATCAGAGATTGAATCAGGAATACTAACGTTTCCAAAAATCTCGTCTGCAAGAGTTGAAAAATCTTCTGGCTCTTCTCCTATGACTTTTTCATAGACTTCCTTGGACCATATTTCAATTTGTTCGTGATAAGCAAAAAGCACAATATCTTTTGTGATACCCGCATATTCTATCAAGTTCTTAGGCAGTAATATTCTTTCTGTAGAGTCAGCAGTGATTTTCGTCGCGCCTCTATAGAAATACCTAATCGCTTGTCGATGCTTCGTATTGTAGATGTTGAGCTGGTTTATTTCTTTCGTCTTTTTATCCCAAACAACTTTTGGATACAACATGAGATGCTTTTCAAACCCCCTATTCATGGTGAATTCAAATGGCTTGACCGCACTAATTTGAGCGACTAACGCTGCAGGAATTTTAACTCTGCCTTTCGCGTCAAGCTTACATTCATATTCTCCAGCGAACTGGTAATTATCTTTCATCTCGGTTGAATCGATAATCAAATGTAAGAGGAAAAAACATATAATCCCACTTTTTACCACTTTATTACACAAAACATATATAAAAAATCATAATCTATTAATTCATGTAAACAATATGTTTACGTATTATCATTTTTTTGATTATATATGCTTGATTTGAAACTAATATTGGGGCAAATCCTTAGAATCTTGTTACACTGTTTTTTTGTATCAGAAACAAATATTTTACAAATATAAATAATTTGTAATGTATAACAAATTGATTTACAATAAATGAATTCTTTTGTGGAAGGATCGCTGTCTGAGAAAAAGCAGCTATTTTTTCTGAATTGTAAAATAAAAGGTACAACCAGCGTCCTTGTTATTGACAACTCTGATATTTCCCTGGTACACATTTGTAATTTTCTTACAAATAGCTAAGCCCATGCCTGTACCCTGGTAATTAACCTTATCTAATTGTTTATATATATGGAAGATCCTCTCGTAGTAGTTTTCTGGTATTCCTATTCCATTATCTAAAATAGAAAACTCATACTGATGTTCATTTTCTATACAATTTATCTTTACGATTGGTGCTACGGATTTTCTTCTAAATTTTATTGCATTTCTTATGAGGTTGTCAAACAGCAATTCTAAATGAAACTTACGTATAGTTAGCTTAGGTAGGTTACAGTACAGGATCTGTGCGTTATTCTCTTCTATGAGGTCTTTGTTTTTAGATAGGACTTGCTTAAGTATCTTTTCGGAACTACAGAACGTGACCAAATTATCTTCTCTTCCAAGACTTGTAAACTGCATCAGATCCGTGAGCATCAAGGAGAGGTGCTTTGAATTTTCTAGCACATAATCCAGGTATTTCATATTATTAGGCTCCACCGTGCCTTTAGACCTATAGTAGAATAGCTCACTATATTTAAATATATTGGACAAAGGCGTCTTAAGATCATGGGTAACTATATAAGCAAACTGTTCTAACTCTTCCTTCTGTCTGTAGATTTCTGCCTTCTTCTTCTCTAGTTCTAATATCTCTTGCTCCTTATCTACGAGCAGATCAGATATTTTCAGCTGATTATTCTTGGCTGTGTTTTCACTTTTTATCTTAAGAATTTCTTTAGAATACTCGAGTGCCTTTTTATATTCTTTCTTTTGTTCGCTTATATTTTGCAGTTCTATGTACCACTGTATGATATCTGGATAGAAAGAATTTTCTATTGCTAACAATTTTGCTTCTCCGAATAAATTGAAAAATTTTTCTTTTTCGTTTTTTATTAGTGATATTTTTCCTTCTAAAAATAATAATTCCGAGTAGGAACTTTTAAAATTACTGTCTATAGCAATACTTTTACCCTCTGATATTACCTTTTTTGCCTTTGATATATCATTCTTGAACAGGTAACATTCCACTAGTTCTATATAAATCTTTGTTTTGACATACAAAAGATCTTTCTTACTACCTAGCTTATCTATTGTGGCCGCAATTGTAGCGAGACCCTTATCAAAAAAGTCTATAGCAACATCGTATTTTTTCTTTTTCTTATATAGTTCTCCAAAATTTTCTAAAATATACGCTAGCACAAAATAGTCCCCATTCATCCGAGATATTTTCTCTCCTTTTTTTAGGTACCTGATTGCCTCATCATACTTTTCTATCCCTATGAAATTACTACCAAGATTATTATAAATAACGCCTTGTATTTCTGGCGCATTCAGCTGAAGGCATTTAAAAAAATACTTACTCCCAGTGAAAAAATCTTGAAAACTATCAGAATAGATAACCCCATATTCTCTGTAGATGTATGCTAATGCAAGGTGGTTATCTATAATCTCATTACTCGCTACTCTAAAAGCTTTGGAAAGGATAGCCAAGCAATGATATGGATCTCCGTACAGTCGAGTCATCCTTGCCTGAAAAGTTAATATCTCAACTTCTAGTTTGTAATTTTTTTCTTGACCCGCTAGTTCTGCCGCTTGTTGCGTTAACTCCATAGCTTTTTCTAGGTCTAGATCTATAAATTTTTTCGCCTCTGAAAATAGATCTTCAGGCTTGCTTTGCCTAGAATTCACTAATTTTTGCTGTTCCATTAGTCCAGAAATTATGTCCAGTATAAAATTGAATATAAGACTTTGTTAGTAAGATCTCTTATTTTAAACACAAGGGTATTGGAAAATAGTATACATATCTAAAGATAATAAAATGTGCCTTTATTTAATAGTAAGAAATAAAAACCTACACCTTCTTTTTCATCCTCATGCGGAGCACTCCTAAGATTGCTTCTTTTACAATACTTGTATCCATCTTAGACACCCCTAGTTCTCTATCAATGAAAGTAATGGGAACTTCCCGAATTTTGAATCCGTGTTTGTATGCCGCATATTTCATTTCTATCTGAAAGGCATATCCTGTAAATGAAATATTGTCTAGGTCTATTTTCTCTAACACTTTTCTCTTGTAGCATATAAATCCAGCTGTAGGATCTTTAACAGGCATAAAGGTTACCAGCCTCACATAGATCGAAGCACCATAAGAAAGCATATGACGGTACCACCCCCAGCTATCACCTATCGCACCTCCTTTTGTATATCTAGACCCCACAGACACGTCTGCTCCATCATCTTTACATGCGGCAAATAAACGCAATAGGTCGTTAGGATTATGACTAAAGTCTGCATCCATCTCGAATAAGTAATCGTAGTTATGCTCTAATCCATATTTGAATCCAGCAATGTAAGCGGGTCCTAAACCGTTCTTAGCATTCCTATGTAAAATGTGTAACCGTCCGCCAGCATCACTGATGAGATCATCGACGATATTTCCCGTTCCATCTGGTGAGTTATCGTCTACAATCAGGATATGATAGTTACCTTCTAGAGCCATAACTGCTTGGATAATGTTTTTGACATTTTCCTTTTCGTTATAAGTAGGTATGATGACTAGTTTCTTGTCCAAGAGATTATAAGTTGCAATAATTATAAATAATAGAACTCTATAAATTCTTTATAGATTGTAAAGTTCTAATAATTTTTCTGCTACATCTTCTGGATTAGGCTTACAGTAATAATCTCCTACAGATCCAAAGGGAGTTCTGTAATCTTTAGCTGTAAGTGTCATAGGTTTAGCATCTAAGTGGTAGTAACCACCATCCCTTTCTAGAACATTTTGCATCATGAAAGCAGTAGCCGCTCCAGGTACATCTTCATCTAAAAATAAAATACGGTTGGTTTTTCTTAGTGAGGCAGCAATCTTACCTTCTATGTCAAAAGGAATCATTGTCTGGACATCTATAAGCTCTACACTTATATTATAATCCTCTAACAAGGAAATACCTTCTTCTGCTATTCTCACGCATGATCCATAAGTAACTAATGTAATATCTTTTCCTTCCCGTAATACTTCAGGAATTCCTAATGGCACACTATATTCACCTATGTTAGAGGGCAACGCTTCTCTCAGTCTATATCCATTAAGGCATTCTATGACGATCGCCGGATCCATAGAGGACAATAAGGTGTTATACATACCAGCGGCCTGTGTCATATTTCTAGGCGTACATATATATATACCCTTCATAGAGTTAACCAACATTCCTAAAGGCGAACCTGCATGCCAGATCCCTTCTAGTCTATGCCCTCTAGTTCTTACGATTACGGGCGCAGCTTGCAAGCCAGCGGATCTGAAACGTAGTGTAGCAAGATCATCTGCTAGTGGTGAAAAAGCATAGTTTACATAATCTAAATATTGGATCTCAGATATAGGCCTTAGTCCTCTCATCGCCATTCCGATGGCTTGACCTATAATCGTCCATTCTCTTATTCCTGTGTCAAAAATTCTTTCTTTTCCATACTTTTCTTGCATGCCTGCAAATCCCTGATTGACATCACCTATGTAACCCACATCTTCTCCAAATGCTATCAGCTCTGGTATAGTACTTAGCTTCATGTCAAAGAACTTGTTGAGCAACTGGTAACCAGTCATATGTTCTGGTTTCTCGTCATATTCAGCTGGAACAATCTTCTGATTTAGTGCAGATCTGTCTGTCCCTGAGTAGAGATTCGTATCGTACCATTTTTCTGCTTGCTGTTCTGTGGCATTAATCACGGATCTCATCAAAGACTTTAGGGCTGTCAGTTCCGTTCCTTGCACGAGTAATATCCTTCTTAGATTTTTAGCAATATCTGAATAGTGTGGACTTGCCGTCTGATTGATAACATTAATGATGCTATCAACTTTTTTATTAAGTCCGCTTTGATATCCACTCTCTTTTATAGCACTTGCTACATCTAACAATAAGGCTTTACTCATTCTATTGGAAGCTGTCCATGCTTTATTTTTAGCTTCTTTTACAAATTCCTTAGCCTCTTTTCTCAGCGTATCTATAGATGTTTCTGACAGTAGGTCTATGCTGATAATCCACTCTATCATCTTTTCTATACAATCATGCTCTTTTTCCCACTTTAGCCTTGCTGTATCTTTGTATCTCTCGTGAGATCCAGAAGTGGAATGTCCTTGCGGCTGTGTTAATTCTTTGACATGTATAAGACAAGGCTGATGAGTAGTTCTAGACTTACTGATCGCTCGTTCATAGGTACTACACAGTTCTGCATAATCCCAGCCACAGGCTGTGTATATCATGATCCCCTTTCCATTCTCATCTTGGAGGAACCCTTCTAACCCTCTAGAGATAGATCCTTTTATAGTTTGCAATTCTACTGGAACGGAAATTCCGTAACCATCATCCCATACGGAAACAGCAAGAGGCACTTGCAAAACGGCCGCAGCATTCATAGATTCCCAGAATACCCCTTCTGAGGTACTGGCGTCTCCTATGGTACAAAATGATACTTCATTTCCATTGTCAGAAAAATCCTTCATCTTTTTAAGCGCGGGCAATTCCCTATATTTCTTAGATGCTAAGGCTACACCTAGAGCCCTAGCCATCTGACCTCCAGTAGAGGATATATCAGAAGTAACGTTGTACGTGTCTGTTACCTTTATAAAGTTATCATTCTCGTCTATCATTTTTGTAGCGAAGTGGGCATTCATTTGTCGCCCTCCAGAGAAAGGATCATTTTCTGGATCTGCGTATAACTGTGCGAAGAATTCTTCTACTGAGCACGCACCTATAGCAAACATAAAAGTCTGATCTCTGTAATATCCCGATCTGAAATCACCCTTCTTAAAGTACCGCGCCATAGCCACCTGAGGCACTTCTTTTCCGTCTCCTAGAATACCAAATTTAGCTTTTCCTGTAAGAACTTCTTTCCTACCTAGTATACTAGTTTCTCTACTTACAAGACATATCCATAGGTCTTGAAGGACTTCATTGACAAATTTCGCTTCTTTCGAATTTCCTTTTTTCTGGTGTTTTTTTAGAATAGAATGTTCTAACATACTCAGGTACAAGTGGTTGGATTATACAATCGGAAATATATCCTAGCTTCTCAGGTCAAAAATACAAAAAAGCCCCGCTACTTAATAACAATCGCTCCTCCTAATGAACATTAACAACTTATTAAACTTTCTCATAGAGCAAAAAAGAAAAATAAATAGTAACTTTGGTTTGTATTAATATCAGTGACCTGGATAATGTGTTGCGTCTTAAATATGGAACCATGATCCTAAAAATTTGAAGAATAAAAAAAAATGAACATTATGAAACAAATATTACTTGTCTTAATTCTAAGTATGTCTTTTACAGTATCTATGGATGCACAGTTTAAAGATGTAGAGAAAATAGAGACTGTGGAAAAAGAAGGAGGACCTATTATGACTATGGATGCTCTAGAGGTAGACTATGGAACTATAGAGCAAAACTCTGAGCCATTAAGAACATTGAGTTTTACGAACACAGGTGACGAACCATTAGTTATTAAGAACGCTAGAGGAAGTTGTGGTTGTACTGTTCCTACATGGAGTAAGGAGCCTATCTTACCTGGAGAAACTTCTGTATTAGAAATAAGATATGCGACTAACAGACTGGGACCATTCTCTAAGAAAGTTACGCTTACAACTAATGAAGGTGGAGAGCCTATAGTAATAAAAGTACACGGAAAAGTGCTGAAGCAAGAGGAAGAAGAAAGTGTACCAGCTGCTGCTCCTTCACTGATCAAGTCAGGAAAATAAGAGAAGATTACTTCTATAGAATATATAAAGAGCCTAATTTTTAGGCTCTTTTTTTTTGCTCTATGATCAAACTATACCTTATCATATTCTGTTATACCATTTCTATTTTTAGATGACGGAAAAGGATTTAGAATTGTTCAAAATGGATCAAGGCAAGAACGAATGAGTTCGACGTAGTCGAATAAAGTACGCAAGTGCTTTAAGTGAGAGAACCGCTAAGCGGGCGGGCTAGCAAAGAACCCATAGGTTCGGCGAGGCTTTTTAACGAAGAAACATGAAGAACAAAATAAATAATTACCGTCATTCTAAACTAGAATTGGTATTACTTACATTCATAAGCTAAAAACTATACAGATGATCATTCTATTATCCCCTGCAAAAACACTGGATCTGTCCGAAAAAGAATATTTATTAGACACAACTCAGTCTACCTTCAGATCTAATGCTCAAGAACTTATAACAGAACTGAAAAAATATAATAAGCCAGATCTCAGAAAGCTTATGTCCATAAGTGATGCACTAGCGGAAACCAATATAGAACGATATCAAAATTTCAAAAAAATACACAATAGGAAAAACAGTAAAGCAGCCATCTTCACTTTCAATGGAGATGTGTATAGAGGCCTAGATGCTGAGAGCCTAAATAAGAAGGATCTAGTATATGCGCAGGGTCACCTAAGAATACTTTCAGGTCTATACGGCTACATAAAACCTATGGATCTTATACAACCTTACCGACTAGAGATGGGTAGTAAACTTAAGAATAAGAAGGGCAAAAACCTTTACGAATTTTGGGATCAACTTATTACTAAAGCCATCAACAAAGATCTAAAAGTGACGAATAGCGATCTGATCATAAATCTAGCATCTAACGAATATTTCTCGGCTGTAAAAAAAGATGGGCTGAAAGGAAATGTTATAGACATACATTTCCGAGAATACAAAAAAGAAGAACTGAAATTTGTTTCTTTTACAGCAAAGGTTGCCAGAGGAATGATGTCCCATTATATTATAAAAAATAAGCTAAAAAAAGCAGAAGATCTTAAGGGATTCGATTATGAAAATTATAGCTATAACGAACAGCTGAGCTCAGAACATGAGCTGTTCTTCGTACGATAGGTTCCTGAATTTCTCGTTATAATGCTTTTGCTGTATGTCAATTGTTTTTCGTGAAAGATGATCTGAAAGTTTCCGTTCGGATCATATCCCGAGTATTTATTTTACATATTAATGCCGTAAGAAAATTCATCGATATTAATATTCTGTTGTGATTGCCCCAGTCTAATACATTGTTCTATGTAAGAATACACCACTGTAATCTACTAGTCAGCCAAGTTTTTTTATAACTTTAGAAAATGCGTTATCTCTACCTTGCAAGTCTCAGCCTATGTACCCTATTCATTGCGATGGCTCTTAATGGATCTTTATCTTTTTCTAAGATGCTTCCGCTGGGAAAAGTTATGGATCCATATAATGGCTTATGGCAGAACACACGCCCCTTATCTAGGAAGTTATCACTGAATACAGATCATGTTTCTAAGGCTGTATCGGTAATTTTAGATGAGCGAGAAGTGCCTCATATTTTTGCAGAAAACATGAAGGATGCCCTATTTGCTCAGGGGTACGTTACAGCGAGTAATAGACTTTTTCAGATGGATGTTACCGCCCGTTCATCAGGAGGTAAACTATCCGAATTGTTTGGACAAAGAACGGTGGAACTAGATAAAGAAGTTAGAAAAAAAGGATACTTAGCTAGTGCTATACTGAATGCTGATAAATGGAGAAATTCTGAGGATATCGCATATATCAATGCCTACGCAGCAGGTATAAACCACTATATCTCACAGCTAAAGTATAAAGACCTTCCTGTAGAATACAAACTAACTAACACAAGTCCAGAGGCATGGAGCTTAGTGAATTCTCAGCTGATACAAAAATCCATGGCAAGAACATTAGCTGGCAGAACTGAAGATATACAACGCACTAATCTAAGAAGTGCATTAGGAGATGAACTGTTTAATGAACTCTACCCATCTAAAAACCCTAATGATATACCTGTTATTAGTTCTGAGAAAAAATATGATTTCACCCCTATTTATGACACTTTCGATTCCACTCTCAATGTTATAAAAACATTTGAACATGAACTATATAAGCAGCCTGAAAAAGGTCTAGGGAGTAACAACTGGGCAGTAAATGGCAGCAAGTCTATTACCGGCAATCCTATCTTATGCAACGATCCGCATCTACAGCTTACACTACCCTCTATCTGGTATGAACTGCAGATTCATACACCAGAATTCAATGCCTACGGCGTGTCTATCCCTGGTATACCTGGGATAGTAATAGGCTTCAATGAAAACATAGCATGGGGAGAAACCAATGTAGGGCATGACATTACAGACTGGTATAACATCAGATATGAAAGCAATGATAAAGAATACTATTATCTAGACAACGAGAAAAAGAAAATTCAGATCCAGAAAGAAATCATCAAAGTTAGAAATGCTCCAGATATCGAACTAGAAGTTCCGTACACAGCATGGGGTCCCGTAATATTTCAATCTCAGGATGCACAACATGATCTGGCTATGTCTTGGCTAGGAAACAAAGACATAGACGCTTCTGATTATATGGTATTTATCAATGCTATGCGTACGAAAACCTACGCTCAGTATTTAGAAATAAGTAAGGAATTTATGTTTCCTGCGCAGAACTTTCTAGCTGCTGATAGATACGGTAGTATAGGTATCAGGGTAAATGGGCTATTCCCTGCTAAGCAGCAAGGTGACGGCTTGTTTGTAAAAGACGGTTCCCGATCTGCTGGGGGGTTTGACACTTTTATTACTAGAGAGCAGAATCCTCAGATAATCAACCCTTCCTCTGAGTTTGTTTCCTCCGCAAATCAAAGATCAGCTGCTGATGATTATCCTTACTTTTACAATGGAGGTTTTGAAGACTATAGAGGTAGAATCCTACATCGGTATTTGACGAACAATACAAAAATGGACGTAGAAAAAATGAAGGAGATCCAACTCAGCGTATCTAGTCTAAAGGGCAAGGAGATGTTGCCCGTTTTGCTAAAAAAAGTAATATTATCTAAGTTATCTGATAGGGAAAGAAAGATCCTGAAAAAACTTCAAACCTGGGATTACAACTACTCAGCTAACTCAGAATCCGCTACGTATTTCCATGTATGGAATAGAAAAGTTATCCGTGCGACATATGACGAAATCATAGGAATGAAAGATAAAATGTCTGTTGTCTTTCCTGCGACGTGGAGAACGACAGAAATTATTGCGGAGAATGCATCACACCCTATATTTGATGACCAGCGGACTGAGAAAATAGAAAATGCTTCAGATATTGTTACGCAAGCTCTTATAGAAACAGCTGAAGAACTAGAAGGGATAGAAGACCTTGCTTGGGGTAAATATAGAGCTTTTAAGATTCCTCATATTTCTAGAATTCCATCATTCAGTAGCAATACGGTCATCACGGGAGGAAACGCTGATGCGCTTAATGCCACTAGAAACAATGTAGGACCATCATGGCGGATGATCGTCATGACTGGAAACCAAGTAGAAGCATACGGAATCTACCCAGGAGGTCAGTCTGGAAATCCAGCGAGCAAGCATTACAAAAACAGTGTAGAAGATTGGGCTAATGGTCAGTATTATAAGTTAGAACTATACAATAGTGCAAAGGAAATAAGTAATCACAGCAGCGAGATAATCATAGAATCAAGTAGAAAATGAAAAAGATTTTTCTATATATTTTCACCATAGGGGTATGTTCTGCCATAGCTCAGCTATTTTTTCCGTGGTGGGTTATCATTCTTATCGCTCTTATAGTAAGTATAATATTCAGATTAGATAAGAAAAAAAGTTTCCTAGGTGCCTTTATTGCTCTATTTTTATTGTGGGGAGGTTACGCTTGTTACCTCGACCTTTCTTACCAAACTCATATGGGTGAATTAATTGTTGGTCTACTAGGATTGCAGCTACCCGGTCTAATTGCCTATCTGATGAGTGGGCTCGTTGCGGGTATCTTAGGCGGGCTAGGTGCACTTATCGGAAGCATGGTCACTGATAATTCATAATGTAATTATATACTTCTTTCCTTGATAGATAGGGTTATTGTTATGTCAATTTGAACCTTGTTATATAGTATAGCAGCTATTATACCATTTCTATTTATAGATGACGGAAAAGGATTTAGAATTGTTCAAAATGGATCAAGGCAAAAAACGTAGGCGAACCCATAGGTTCGGCGAGGCTTTTTAACGAAGGAACATGGAGAACAAAATATATAATTACCGTCATTCTAAACTAGAATTGGTATTATATCTAAGAACTTCACGAAGAAATTAAAGGTATTATAAAAGGAGGAAATATGTACATATTACGAATAATCGTAATTTATACATATATGAAAATCAATTATTTATTAAAAAAATATATAAAAATATATATTACATATTTTTGTAATATGAAAAAGGATGTTACATTTGTAGCGCGATGGAAGCATTGCATTAAACAATTAGTTTTCTTGAGATCCTTATAGGAACTATGCTCAGTAGAGGTCATCTTAAAAACCGATAGAAAAGATAATCTACATTGTGCACACTCTCACGTGTTAGATGTAAATACTTGTAGCATAGTTTCCTTTTTTTATCTTGTGTTGACTCTAACGCAAAAGATTAATCATTGATGGTTATTTATAACTTTATAAGGTACTCTTTAATGGGTATTTGCATTATGACACTCTTAGTAGCTTGCTACACGCGCACAAGTGAGCACCTAACTCAGAAAACTGCTACTAAACATTTTGTTATCGATTTCCCTACACTGGAAAGATCACAAATCTTTATCTCCACCGACGACAAAGAGCATTTTTTCTCTAGGATCAATGATCTTGACATGAGTATACAAATGCAAAATAATCCTGATGTTGCAACAACAAAAAACTACTTAGAGGTCTACAAAAAATTCTTACAAGCAGAAGTCCTTTCCCCTAGTAAATCAGATATCTATAAAGTCAAAAATAGTTTCGATACTATTGCTGCTTACTTAGACAAGCTAGAAATAAAACTGGACATAGATAGTATACATATCATAAAGATAACAGGAGCAGCTTATGGGGCAGAGGCCTTTTATACGAGAGAAAACTGCATACTCATTCCTGCAGCACAATTTAGCATGAGTGATGAGGGATTTAGAAATGTTATGTTACATGAGTTATTTCATATCATATCTAGGTATGATGAGAAAGTAAAAACTGAATCATATGCTCTGATCGGATTTCAAAAAAATAAGACTTTTCAGATCCAGGATAAAAATCTAAAAGAGCGCGTCTTGCTTAACCCTGATGGTCTTAGTAACGACTATGCGATAAGCTTATCTGATCCTACCGGAAAAACAGTGGAAGCTGTTCCAATTATCTACTCTAAACAAAACCGTTATCAGCAGTTCGTACCGGACTTTTTTAACTACATACAGTTTGATCTTTTCGGTCTAGAAAAAAATGATATTGGAGTTCCTTATGTCAAAGGACAAAGTGAGGATATAAAACCTATAGATCAACCTTATTACTCAGATTTTTTCTCACAGATATCTGATAATACGCAGTACATCATACATCCTGATGAAATTATGGCTGACAACTTCATGATTATGATAAATTCGCATATAAGCGATAATTTTGAGGGATTTTCTAAGGATGGCAAGGCAATATTAGATAAATTGCACAAAATATTTACATCCAATAATCAATGATATCTGACAAACCAGAAAATTTTAGTGATTTTAGAGAGTGGTTGCACGAAGTAATCTTTGAGGCTGATACAAAGGCAGGAAAGCTTTTCGATGAGATTCTACTAGTGCTTATCATCCTAAGTGTTTTTACAGTAATAATGGAAACTGTAGATGATTACGATCAGAAGTATCATCTATTATTCTTTATCTTAGAATGGATTTTTACCATAATATTTACAATCGAGTATGCACTGAGACTCTATTGTGTTTATAAACCTGCGAAATATGCAACTAGCTTCTATGGTATTGTAGATCTTGTATCTATTGTTCCTACCTATCTAAGCTTGCTTATAACAGGAACACAGTATTTTGCAGTAATAAGAGCTATCAGACTACTTAGAGTATTTAGGATTTTTAAACTTGGTAGTTTTGTCAAACAAAGTCATATCCTAAGGACAGCACTAAGAAAAAGTAGAGATAAGATTCTTGTTTTCTTATTTGGGGTTTCTATACTCGTGACGATATTCGGTGCTATTATGTACTTAATAGAAGGTGGTCAGAATGAACAATTTGATAGTATTCCTAGAAGTATATATTGGGCTGTCGTTACGCTTACTACAGTAGGTTACGGAGATATCCATCCTAACACAGCAGTAGGTCAGTTTGTGGCCGCATTGGTTATGATTCTTGGTTATGCTGTCATAGCAGTACCTACTGGAATAGTAACATCCGATCTTATAAATACAAGTAAAGAGCATAATCCGATCAGTACACAAGCTTGTAAATATTGTTCTAGAGAAGGACATGCGTCTGATGCCACTTATTGTAAGTATTGTGGTCAGCAACTAAATTAGCCTAGCTTTATAGGAGCATGCTGTAAACATGAAAATTTGGATTTCTCTATTTAGTGAGAATTTTATATAATTCTTCTAATGCTATAATCTCATGGGTAGGATCAAGATTCAGCACATTGACATTCTTATTAGGATTAAACCAACATGTATCTATTCCATAATTTATTCCACCTAGAATATCTGAGTGCAATGAATCACCGATCATCAGCACTTGAGATTTTTCTGGATTACCCGATTGCTCAAAGCATTCATTAAAAAACCTCTTATGTGGCTTAGCTGCTTTTATTTCCTCTGATACGATAATGGTATCGAAATATTTTTCAAGACCCTCATTACTTAGCCTGGGATATTGTACTTGTGTCAGTCCATTTGTAGCCGCTACCAAGGTAAAATTCTGTGATAAATCTTGAACAATAGTAATAGCATTTTCTATATATGTTGGAAACTGAACTAAGAATTCGAGATACTTCTGATTAGCAACATAGCCATCTATTTCAAATTCTAAGTAATCAAAAAATAATTGGAAACGTTTACGCTTAAGCTCTTTCTGATCTATCAGTCCTTTCTCTAATTCGGACCAAGTTTCAGCATTTATTTTTTTGTAAGTCTCATAATGATCTTGCTCCTGCACTATATTGTAGTGCTCAAGTAAGGCAGAGAATGCTAACTTACTACTTACTGTAAAGTCAAAAATAGTATTATCAAGATCAAAAAAGAGATGTGTATATTTTGACATTTTAATTATTTGGGCAATCTCATAACATGAATCAATCTTTTTACACTATACTTTCCTGCATTGTTAGCAAATAGCAAGAGCAATCCACCACAGATCGCCATATTTCTCATAAAATAAAGTGCATTGAGTCTCTTAATTTCTATAGGATCGTTCCAGAAAGAATACACTATAAACGTAAAAGGTAACCAGTATAGTAAGAGCAATAATGCCCCTATATTAGAATAATATCCTAATATGACCATAACACTGCCTATAAGTAAAAATATAATGACGGCAACTAAAAGTAGACCAGGCTTGAAGGTAATACCATAAGCTACCATCGTCTCCTTTGTGTTATTAAAGTATATTATAGAATCGAAGACCTCGTAAAGGAAAATAAATCCAATAAAAATTCTTCCCAATAAATCAGCAATATCCTTCATGTGCAACTTGTCAAAATTCTGATTAATACCAATTATATGGCTTTCCGAGACCGAACTGGTAAGAGTCACGAATATAATCGCTTTAATGGTATAAGCAAAGGTATATAGATTTTAGTTTTGCGAATAGCTCAGCTTATATACCTGTCCTACTGAAATAAACTATAATTCATATTCAGATTTTTCATTCATCTAATCTAGCTACTAATAATTAGCTCCCTTAAGTTACTGTATAGATGGAAGTTTGTAGATAGGTATGTCTAGATTATATATATATTACAATGATCTTAACCATAATATTTTCTGGACTATATAATCATCCGTACCTTCGGGCCTGATAATAATCTCTAATAAAGTAAAAACATATCTATCCAAAAAATTATAATTAGAATATTAAGTACGATCATTAACTCATTGTGTACTACATTTCCTTGGCTAGGCAGGAAATTAGTTTTTGCTATATTTCAGATTCCTAAAAAGAAAAAATCGAATGCCAGTCGAATCGATTTTATAGCTAAAACAAATACGATCTACTATGAATAAAATGGAAAGAAGCGAGCACTTTTCCACTGGCCTGGCACAGGCAAAAAGGTATTGCTCTTACATGGGTGGGGCAGTGATTCTGGAAGATGGAAACTATTCGCTCCCCTACTGCTAGAACAAGGATATGATGTATATGCTGTAGATGCTCCTGGCCATGGTAAATCTAGCGGCATCTTCTTTAATCCTAAAGCCTATGCGGAATCCATAAAACCTATTGTCGAAAAGTATAAAATCAACTATCTTATAGGACACTCAGCAGGTGCTTATACTACGATATACTATTGCTCCACTTTCGTACATAAACTAGAAAAAATTGTAGCGCTAGCTCCCACCTATGATCTCAATGATGTTATCAATGGAATGAAAAAAATGCTTAGCCTAAATGATAATTCCATCCAATTACTAAAACTGGAATTCCAACATGTATATGGTGCACCCATAGAAAGATATAGAGCAGACGAACTAGCAAAAAATATAAAAACAGAAACCTTACTTATTCATGATGAAGATGATAAAATTCTACCGATCATTGGTAGTGATTCACTTGCAACATCATGGAAAAATGTAAAATATATGCGCACTCAAAAATTAGGACATGGGCTCAATAATAGTAAAATATACCATTCAATTCTAGAATTTATAAAATAGGCTCATGAAAAAATCGTGGAAAGCGAAACTATGCAAAGGAGAAAGTGCTCTCTGGGGACACTATGTAATAGTCCCCGAGGCTATAGCCAAAACTTTTCTGAATAAAAAAATAAAAAGAGTCATCTGCACTATAAATAATGAACTAAAAATTCATGCAGCACTCATGCATAAAAAAAATCAACACATCTTTATCAACATAAATAATGAAATTAGAAAAAGATTTCACCTAGAAATAGGCTCTATTGTATCGCTAGAAATACAAGAAGACAAGAGCAAGTACGGTATGACTTTCCCAGAAGAAATGAAAGAGCTTATGCATCAAGACCCTGAAGGAGACGCTGCCTTCCACAAGCTTACACCAGGAAGACAAAGAAGCTTGTTGTACCTAATTTCTAAACCTAAAACCTCCGAATCCCGACTAAAAAAAGCGCTGGTAATTTTAGATTATCTTAAAGCAACAGGCGGGAAATTAGATTTTAAAGAATTAAATATTGCTTTTAAAGCATCAAAGTTCTAATTCTTAATGCTTAAGCTTTTTACATAACCGAATACGATCAATCCCTGGGCCATCATATAGCTAAGCATAATGATAAAATCTGCTCCCCACAGCTTAGTCCTGAATTTATTTATCCCAAGATAGCTATCAGAAAATACGAAAAGTAAAACGCCCCAGAAAACTAGCTTGTACCCTGGAACCTTCCATCTTATTATACCCGTAATAGCCATAGCCAGAATAGATATAGAATAGAACAGAATAGGTATTCTAAGTCCACCAGAATGATTCCATAAAATTACGTTAAGCAGTAGAGCTGTTGTAGAGACCGCGATGATTTTATTCAGCTCTCTCATAACACCTATTCCTTTCTGTTTATAAAAAGTATAAGCGTATAAAATCTGCATGATAAAGAAGGAGGCTATGCCACACAAAAAATATTGTTCTCCTTCTTGCAATAAAAATACATCTCCAATCAAAGCGAAAATGAGTGCTGAGAAAAAGAGTGAAAATTCAGAACGTAGTGAAAAATGATTTGCTAGAACCATCACCATCAGTGTCACCATTACTAATGGCTTAGAAAGAAATCTAAAGGGTAAGTCTAACAAGATGACAGCTAATTCGACACAGCAAACGAATACATATAGCGCTACATATTTTTTAGTCTTCATGGTTTAGTTTTGCATATTCCTGATGATTTCCTAGAATTGCTTTAGCAATTCTCTGACCATCCATACATGCGGAAAGTATGCCACCAGCATAACCTGCTCCTTCGCCACAAGGATAAAGATTAGCTACCTGAGGGTGATGACAAGTAGTTCTATTTCTAGGGATTTTTATCGGACTACTTGTCCTAGACTCCACTGCAATAATATTAGCCTTATGCGTTATATATGCTGGCACTTTCAGTCCTATCTGCCTCAGCCCTCTGATCAATCTTTTCACGACAAACTCAGGAAGTATCTCGTGTAGATCGGCAGAAAATAAACCTGGTATATAAGAACTAGGATTCAGTTCTGATGAAGATTTCCTGGCTAGAAAATCAGTAAGCCTCTGCGCAGGAGCAGCCTGAGAACCATCTCCCGCACTGAACACTTTCTGCTCTACTTCTTTCTGAAAATCTAGAGATTTGAATGTTCCTGTATACCCGTGAACTTCTAATTCCTCACAAGAGATAGAGGTTACAAAACCACTGTTAGCATAAGGAGAGTCTCGTCTAGAAAGACTCATACCATTGACTACTATTTCTCCTGGTGCAGTGGCTGCAGGTACGACTAGACCCCCTGGGCACATACAAAACGAAAATACACCTAGATCATCTACCTGAGTTGTCAGCTTATATGAAGCAGCAGGCAGATTCAACTCTCTTTGTTCCTGCCCATATTGAATAAGATCTACTAATGGCTGGGGATGCTCTATTCTTACGCCTATGGCAAAATCTTTAGCTTCTATTTCTATTTCGTTTTTGTTCAAGAGATAGAAGATGTCCCTGGCAGAATGTCCTGTAGCAAGTACGAGCGTATCCACCTGTATCGTCTTTCCATCAGCAAGTAGAATGGATGTAATTTTTCCGTCATCTAATTGGATATCCACTAGCTTTGACCCAAAGTGTATCTCACCTCCATAATTTTCTATGGTTTCCCTTATAGATTGAATTATACCTGGCAACTTATTAGAGCCAATATGCGGATGCGCATCTATCAGAATATCTTCCTTAGCGCCATGCTCCACTAGTAGTCTCAATACCTTTTCTATATTACCTCTTTTTTGTGAGCGAGTATACAACTTACCATCAGAATAGGTCCCAGCCCCACCTTCTCCAAAACAATAATTAGAGTCTGGGTTAACGATACCTTCTTGTTGTATTGCTTTCAGATCCCTACGCCTGGCTCTCACGTCTTTACCCCTTTCTATAATTATAGGTTTGTATCCGAGCTGTATCAGTTCTAGAGCAACAAAATACCCTGCTGGTCCTGCTCCTATGATATGCACGACTGGTGCACTTGTAACCGAACTAAATGTAGATAGTAGTGTGGTAGCAGCTGCGAAGTCTTCCCCTATCTTATATTCGATTCTCAATAGATAAAAAGCTTGTCGTTGTCGTGCATCTATAGACCTTCTGATAATTCTCCAGTATAATTTATGATGATTTTTTGTCCTAGATTTCTTTCTTACTCTGGATGCTATATAGCTAAGATCATCTATCTGATCAGGTAGTATTTTTAGTTCTACTATTTTTTCCATAAGGTCTTAAGCAATTGCATTTCTAATTTTGCTTATCTGGCTCAGGAGATCATCTAGTTTTTCTAGATGTAGCATATTAGCACCATCCGATTTTGCATTAGCTGGGTCAGGGTGTGTTTCTATAAAAAGTCCATCCACTCCTACCGCTACCGCTGCTCTAGCTATTGTAGAAATCATCTCAGGGTTACCTCCTGTTACTCCACTAGATTGGTTGGGCTGCTGCAAGGAGTGCGTACAATCCATAATGACTGCTTTAGCGTACGCTTGCATTATGGGAATAGATCTATAATCTACCACTAGATCCTGGTAGCCAAATGATGTTCCTCTTTCTGTCAATAGAACATTATCGTGCTTACTATTCACTTTTTCTACTGCAAATTTCATAGACTCCGCAGACATAAATTGACCCTTCTTGATATTTACAACTTTTCCCGTTTGGGCAGCGGCAAGTAACAATGAAGTTTGCCGGCAAAGAAAGGCTGGAATTTGTAAAATATCTACATATTCTGCCGCTTTAGCGGCTTCTTCCTCTGTATGAATATCTGTCGTTACAGGAATGCACAGTTCATCTCTTATTTCACCTAGAACTGCCAATGCCTTTTCATCTCCTATGCCTGTAAATGAATTTAATGCTGATCTATTCGCTTTTCTGTAAGACCCTTTAAAGATGTAATGAATTCCATACTTATCGCAAAGATCTTTTACTTTACGTGCTATGAGCATGGGCGTCTCACTATCTTCGATCGCACATGGTCCACTGATAAGAAATAACTGATCTCCAAATAATATATCTGACATAGAATCTTTCATATTATAAAGGTAGTATTCTACGCTATCTAATCTAAATTAATTCTTAGATCTTGACTATGACTCCCACTCCCCATAGATGTCACTATTTATTTTTTGTTTTCATGTAAAATTTAGAAATAGGCATGTATCACAATTCGGACTATTATTCTTCTTAATGATCTTTTTACAGCATCTATAATAACAAGAATACCGAATAGATACATTTTAATACCGTATATGAAAATAAATAAAGATTATTACTTTTTAGTATAAAGACAATATGTGTAAAGTAGGTGACAAAACAAATGTCATATTGAATAAGGATTTTCTTCCTATATGGTGTCTTATTAATAGAATCCGTAAAGAAAAAGGGTGTTAAGGTTGTTTGCTGTCTGTGTTAATCTCAGGCAGCAACTTTTTTTTTGTACCCAATCTAGCTTACTATCCTATTTTCTCTTTCGTTTATCTAATTTCTATACTAAATGAGTCTAATAATATGCTAATTTGCCCTTGTATATATGATTCTAGAAAGTATGTAGAGACGATTGACACAATTGACATAAAAATAAGGCAATAGTAATTAAGCAACTGTCTGTCCTTGAATATCAGCTATTCATACAGAGAGAAAAGTAAAATTGACATAAAACCATGGCTCTTTTTTCTACTCAAAACTAGCTAGATAGAGAAGAACTATCTTAATCAGCTGTGACATCATCATTTATTAGGTCACTTCATCAAAAGAATCATAGATAAGCTAATAACTAAATTGTACCTTTGCACTCATTTTACAATAGTCTAGATTCATGGAAAAACAACAAGGGATAGGAGTCGTATTATTATTTCTGTTACTTACGGGGATGTTATTTCTCAACGCTCCTTCTACAGAAGAAGTAGAAAAGCAACAAAGAATTAAGGATTCTATAGAAAATAGCAAAGCGATATCAGATTTTGATGCTAAGCTTGCTGTAAAGGAAATCCAACTTCCTGATTCAGTCCAAATTGCGCAGCGCAGTGAAAAATTCGGTGATCTATCTACTTATGCTAGTGGCACGGAAGAGATATCAGTCATAGAAAACGATCATATAAAGGTAGAATTAAGTAATAAAGGTGGTTATATCAAAAATGTAACCTTGAAGGATTATAATAAGATAAGTCATGGCCCAGACAAGGAGGAACTCATAACAAAAGTCCAGTTACTTAATGATCCCAGGAACAGATTTGAATATCTACTTCCAGATCCCGTAAAGGGAGAGATCAGTACAACGGATTTATTTTTCGAAACCGAAAAAATAACTAACGGTGTAAAGTTCTCTATCAATACAGGGAATGGCAGAAAATTCGAACAGATCTACACGCTTACCGGCAAAGATTATCTTGTAGATTATAATATTATGAGTCAAGGTTATCAGAACGATAAAGGACTGAAGCTAAGTTGGAAAAACTATCTCGACAAAATAGAGAAAAATGTAAATTTCGAAAAATACTACGCCACTGTTTATTATAAACCTGTGGACGAAAGTTCAGATTATTGTAGCTGTAGAGGAGATGATGTAGAGGAATTAGAAGGAGAAAAACTAGAATGGGTGTCTCATGTACATCAGTTTTTCAATACAAGTCTGATGAGTTCCTCCAGACCATTTGTGGGTACAGAGATGACAACGGAGATGTTACCTGAAGATGACAAAAGCTTCAAGGTAGTAAGTTCTACTATGCATATTCCTGTAGACAATGGAAGTCCATTTGCGATGCAAATGTATCTAGGTCCTAATGAATTCAATATTCTGAAGGATATGGATAATGGACTAGAAGAAATTATTCCTTTTGGAAGAAGTATTTTTGGGACGATCAATAGATGGGTTATTAGACCATCTTTTAATTTCCTGTCTAAATTTATAGGTTCTAAAGGAATTGTTATAATCGTATTGATATTCATTATCAAGATGTTGCTTTACCCACTCACTTATAAAATGTTACATTCTCAGGCGAAGATGGGCGCTCTAAAACCTGTGGTAGAAAAAAGTAAAGAGAAGTTTAAAGATGAGCCACAGAAGGCACAGATGGAAACGATGAAAGTCTATCGAGAGTATGGTGTCTCCCCCCTTGGAGGCTGTATGCCTATGGTGGTGCAGATGCCTATATGGTATGCCCTGTTCAGGTTTTTTCCCGCCTCTATTACGTTCAGGCAAGAAAGTTTTCTATGGGCTAGTGATCTATCATCATATGATGTGATCTATAATCTACCATTTACAATTCCTGCCTTTGGTTCACATATCAGTCTATTTACAATATTATGGGCCGTATCCACACTGATATATACGTATTATAATACAAAGCATATGGATATGTCAGCTAATCCAGCCATGAAGTATGTGCAGTATATGATGCCTATTATGTTTTTAGTATTCTTTAACAATTATGCCTCTGGACTAACGTGCTATATGTTTTTCAGTAACCTGTTTAACATTATCCAGACGGTGGTGACAAAGAAATATGTCTTCGATGATGACAAGTTGCTCGCCGAACTAGATATCCAGAAACAGAAGCCCAAGAAAAAGGGCGGCTTCCAATCCCGACTAGAAGAGGCTATGAAACAGCAGCAGGAAATACAGAAAACCAAAGGGAAGAAAAAATAACTTATGGATAGGCCTGTAGCGGTTCTGGGATCTGGTAGTTTCGGTATTACCATAGCAAAGATGCTCGCTAAAAAAAGCGACGTTCTCATATATACTCGTAGGCAAGAAAACATAGATAAAATCAATAATGAGCATACTATATTAGGTACAGAATTACCTAAGAATATTGTTGCTGATGCGGATCTGGAGAAAATAGCTAGGTCTTGCAATGTGATTTTTCCGATAGTGCCGTCAGCAAGTTTCAGGCAGGTAATGCAGAAGATTGCGCCCTTTGTAGGTCCATCCCACTTTATAATACACGGTACTAAAGGACTAGATATCCTAGAACGAAAAAACGAATTTCAGTCTACGAGAGATCTGCTTATGACGATGTCTCAGGTAATAACAGATGAGACTTCAGTACTACGAGTAGGATGTATAGCTGGACCTAACCTCGCAAGAGAAATCCTAGATGGGCAACCAGCGGCGGCGGTAGTCGCATCACAATTCCAGGAAGTAATAGATGTAGGAAAAAAGCTACTGTCTAATGAACAGTTCTATGTATTCGGATCCAATGATATTCTGGGTGTTGAGTTATCAGGAGCTTATAAGAATATTATCGCCATCGCAGCAGGAATGCTGAACGGAAAGGGTTTTGGTCAGAATATGCAATCTATTCTTATCACAAGAGGACTGAGAGAGATGATCATCCTAGGGAAGTCACTAGGTGCCACCCATATGGCGTTTCTAGGTGTTGCTGGCATAGGAGATCTGATTGCTACCTGTACCTCAGATAATAGTAGAAATTATAGTTTTGGGAAAAGATTAGCACTAGGAGAAACTCAGGAAGATATTATCAATACATCTGAGGTAGTAGAAGGCGTACGAACGCTAGGTCTTGTGCAGAAATTATCTGATGAACTAGGACTGCTGCTCCCTATTACTAATGTTATCCATAGGGTCGTTTTTGAGGGATTTACTATAGAGAAAGCAATTTCTTTTCTCATGAAAATTCCACCAGAAGAGGAGCAAGGTTTTTTCTAATACAAGGATATAGTAGTGTGATAAGAGTGTAATAATAATTCTCTCCTGAATATAATTACATCTATCTTATCAAATAATACATACCTTAATAAAGGCTTTTTGTATAATAATGTAGAGAAATGAAAACGAAAAGCCTATCTTAATAGTTAGTGTTAATAAATAACCAATAAACCAGAGATGAAAGTAGATCTAAGCGAAATGTTCAAAGGAGGTGTAGATTCAGATAAAGATATTATGAGAGCCTTACTAAGAGCCATAAAAGAAGAACATAAAAATGATTTTGACTATCTAAGTTTTAAGCAGTCCATAAAGAACCTAGGGAGCATGGATATGGATACCATAACTAAGTTTAAATCAGCTTATGCGACGGCCAGTACACTAGGCATTACAAAAGAAAAGCTGATGAATTCTGCCAAGGGTTATCAATACGCCCTAGAAAATGAACGGTCATCGTTTGCTAATGCGCTGAAGCATCAACTAGAGATAAAGGTCCACGGCAAGAAAGACAATGCAGAGAAATACAAAAAGAAAATAGAAGACTACAAGCAGAAGATAGCTCAGATGCAAAAAGACATTCAAGTGTTCGAAAATGAAATAGATAAGGTAGATGAAAAGATGGCGGAAGCTAAGCGCAAAATAGATAATACCAAAAATAAATTTGAGAAAACATTCAGTTCCGTATACAATACTATTAAGGAAGATATTGGATTGATTGATCAGTATTTGTAACTTGTACATAAATTAGAAATTAAAAGATGAATAATTTGGAAAAACCTAAGTCATTTTGGAGCAAACCGGAAGGTAAGGCAGGTACTATATTTTTATTAGGCATCATGGGTCTTACAGGGTTCGTACTATTCACCTTTGCAACCACCATATTTGCTGCATTGAAAACAACTGTAGGCTTAGTCATTACCCTGGGAATTCTAGGTTTGCTCATATACATGGCTCTAGACCCTAAAGTAAGAGGACTTGTTTCATATATGTACCAGAGTGTTATGAGAAAGATAACAGGCATGTTTATTACCATAGATCCTATAGGCATACTGAAAAATTACATAAGTGATCTAGAGGCTAATCTTCGTAAGATGAGTAAACAGATCGGCGCACTTAAGGGCCAGATGAGAAAGCTCAAAACCATGGTCGAAACGAACAACAAGGACATGGAGCAAAATCTTGCCATAGCTAGAAAAGCCAAGCAGATGGGTAACGAAAAGCAAATGATCCTCTCTACTAGGAAGGCAGCGAGACTGAAAGAGACGAATGGGAAATACACGCAACTGCATGGGAAAATTTCTATCCTCTATAGAGTTCTTACAAAAATGTATTCCAATTCTGAAATTTTATTAGAAGATACTAAAGATCAGGTCCGTGTAAAGGAGCAAGAAAGAAAAGCGATAAGAGCATCTCACTCTGCTATGAAATCAGCAATGAGTATTATCAAGGGAGATCCTGATAAGAGAGCAATGTTTGATTCTGCTATGGAACATATAGCTGATGATGTGGCTAACAAAGTAGGAGAAATGGAACAGTTCATGGAAATGTCAAATGATTTTATGGATTCTATAGATCTACAGAATGGTGTCTTTGAAGAAAAAGGACTTAAGATGCTAGAAGAATATGAGAAAAAATCTTCCCTTCTCCTTCTCGGTGGAGCAGAGCAGGCAGACGATATCCTAGATCTGGATTCCGCTCCTCAAGCAGAGAAGCAATACCGCAGCGGCTCTGGATCTTCAGAGTATGATGGTCTATTTGATAGCTGATCAGCAAAATATACAAATTAAAAAGGGACTTTCGGGTCCCTTTTTTTATTTTACTAAATACTATTTATTTATACTTGTTATAATAAAACTTACTGATACCGGGAAAATTACTACTGTAGTTTAGACTTCGAATATCATCTTGAACAAAAGCTAAAAGCTTATTGTAATTGGGAGTTTGTTTACTGTAATTCACTAATTTCAAGATACCTATTATTTTTCTTTTTCTAAGCTTGACTAAAATCTTTTGATTAAGATTTAGTAAAGTGTTCAGTTCTCTACTATGCCCACGATTGGTAGACTTGATAATACCACCCTTAGTGTAAGATATACTATCAGTATGTTCTTTGATTAGAGGATTTAATTCCATAGGTAAGCCTGTACGAACAGTAAATTCACTCTTCTTAGAATCACAATGTTGGTCTTTCCCTGGATTACCTTCACAAACAAGGAACATATTTGAATAATCTATTCTCTTGTCTGGCTTCCCTTTACGACCATTGCATATTGTTTGTTCACAGTGGTGTTCAATTTTGGTCTTTTTCCCTAATTTTTGATTGCAATAGGCACAAATTCCTCCTTGCTCAGACCTTAAAGATTCCCTTAGATCATCTTTACAATCCGCACTCATATTTCCAAAATGCTGAACAACACCTTTAATCCTAGTCTTTTGATGCACAATAAGCTTGTGCGGAGAAGATTTTTTTAAAATCCTAATCATTTTTTTTATCATACTTGTACGATGAAAAAATAATTAAAAGTTCATCTAGAAGAGAATCTGATATTTGTCCATGATCTTCAGCTTTATAGCTTTCAATGTCTCTTAATTTTTGTCTAACAACTTCAATACCAAGATCACTTTCCATAGCTTTGTAAAAGTGATCAATCAAGATTTCTATTTCATTTGGTCGGTCGCTGGAATCAAAAACACTTTCAAGGAGAGAATTGGAATCAACACCCAGTGTTTGATGATTAACTTTATTAATTTCACTTATCTCTCCTAATTCAAGGATGTAGTCACTATTCAAATTAGCAATAACTTGTGGAGAGTGAGTAGTTGCGATAAATTGCAATTTTGGAAAAGTCAATTGTAGTGATTTAACAATGTTCCTTTGCCAGTTGGGATGAAGGTGCATTTCAAGTTCATCTATAAGAACAATACCCGCCTGATCTAAACTATCTTCCTTGTTATGATTTAGGATTAATAATCGCCTAGTAATATCCGCAACAAGATATATAATCATTTTTTCACCTGATGACAATTGATTCATGCTAATAGTAATATCACCCTTGTCGACAACAACGACTCCTTGCTTTCCATTGTTGTCATTAACCAAATTTGATTCTGAACTCCTCTCTACTCTAAGATTAGTATATTTACTATAATCCATATTACTTAAGAAGGATGTTATGGCAGATCTTAAGACTTTAAGATTATTTTTCTCATAATCCCAACTTTGGGAAGCTATTTTTTGTTGATTCTCAATGTTTTCTTCAGAAATAAACCAGTCTTCAAAATTGGTGAATCCAGACATTATTGGTGAGAAACTATTTCTGTACCCTTCTAAAACTTTGTTATAATAAGGTACTTTTTGACCATCATGTTTTATTGAAAATGTTCTATTTGTACGATAATAAACCAATAGAGGAAGTTCTACAGAGTAATTCGTTTTTAAACTCATTTTAGCATCTGACAAAATTTCTTTTGGTAGAAAATTATAGCTATGTCCGTTCTGATCAATATTTTTAGTGCATGATATCACAACATCTTGATTTTGGAATAAATCAAGAAAAATATCTACTGAAGTACCAGATGTATTATTTCTAATATCATTCCTTTTGACACCTATCTCAGTATGGAAGTTATCTTCCATGGAGCATAACTGCCCAGAAACGTGTGCCAAGCAAAGTGATATTGAATCCAGTATTGTAGATTTCCCAACTCCATTTTTACCAATAAGCACAATAAAATTAGTACTAGGTAAATCTAGCTCAAGAGAATCATATCTTCTAAAGTTAGATAGCCGAATATTTTTGATTTTCATTTTTCAAAGATAGTAAATCAAAGATTATTTTTATCAGCAACTTTTAGTAGAATCAATCCATCACGCCGTTGAACTAAATAATATAATCACCCTCATTATTGCAATCATCAACATTCTCATAGTCCATCCTACTTAATCCTTTTATTTAAAGCTTAGTTGGTCATCTGGGTGTATCTCGTTTTCACCATCACAAGTACAAAAAGGAGAAAAGACTGAAACTGTTAGGATGACGAGAAAAGTCTACCCTTTTTTTATTAAGAGGGACAGAATCAGCGGATGATATATTGGACTTTGATTCAGCACCTCAAGCAGAAAAACAATAAAGAAGTGACTCTGGTCCTTCAGAGTATGATGGACTTTTTGACAGCTAAATCAATCTAAAGCAATATTTGAAAAAGGGACTTTATGATCTAATTTTTAGTTTTAACACCTAATTACTAATTTTATACAATTTTTTGACAAATCTGGGTCAATTATTCAGGGTTTATACCTAAAGATAATTGCTGAATCAAAATTATATTCCACATAGCAAATAGTAAGCATCCCCTCTCTTTTATTTTTTAGTTATAAAAAGTAATTTATATGGCACTTCTCGCCTTGAAAGTAAAAATATCGTTCGTAACATTTGCTAATATTTAAAATTATACTCATATTCTTAAATCTCTTAAAAAGTAATTTTAAGATTAGGTGTCAAAATAAGAATTTATAATTTTTCCTGCTTTCCAGACACTATCTACCTTCATCATACCTTGATGATACAATATATCTCTATAATCTTTTGTAGCAAACGAAATAAAATCCGCCTGATACCCCGATGCGATTTTACCAACAGAGTGTATCTTCAATGCTTTAGCCGCTCTATAGGTTATTCCTGCGAAAACCTCAGCAGTCGATAGTTTTTCAAAAGAGGCTAAAATGGATGCTTGGGTTAAAAGATCTCCCATCGGAGCACTACCCGGATTCCAATCACTTGCTATTGCCAAGCAAGCTCCAGCATCCAATAATTTTCTCGCCGGTGTAAAAGCACAGCCTATTCCTATAGAAGCTCCTGGAAGTGCCACCGCAACTATATCAGACTTTGCTATTAAGTCTATTTCATGATCTCCGCTTACTTCTAGATGATCTACACTGACCGCACCCAATTCTACAGCAACCTTACTCCCTCCTACAGAAAACTGATCTCCATGAACAGTCAACTGAAAGTCTAAATTCTTTAGCTGAGTCAAATAGTCCTTAGCTACATTAACATCATAAGCATTTTCTTCTATAAAAATATCAAACCTTTTCGTCAGTTTCTCTTCTTTAATTACGGGAACCATCTCATTGATAACCATAGAAAGGTAGGCGGTAACTCCACCATCAAAATCTCTTGGCACTATATGCGCTGCGAGACAGGTAGAGATAATATCTACCTCTGTAAGTTCCTTTACCTGTTGTATAGCTCTCAGCATTTTCAATTCATGTGTAAGAGACAAGCCATAACCACTTTTTATTTCTACTGTAGTGATACCATTCCGTAACAGCCTAGCAAGTCTAGGTTTCATAAGCCCAACTAATTCGTCCTGACTTGCAGCTCTTGTATGCTTAACGGAACTCCAGATACCTCCTCCTCCAGCAGCAATTTCTTGATACGTTTTTCCAGCATTCCTATCAGCGAAATCCCCTGATCTATTTCCGGCAAAACAAATGTGCGTATGCGCATCTATAAGGCCTGGCATAGCAACATGATCTCCCTCTATATATTCCAATGTTGCATTAGGATGAGTCTGTTTCATCTCTCTATATATTCCTACTTCCACTATTGTATTCCTAAGTATAAGTATCCCTCCATTACTAATAAGCTGGAGGGCATCATCTCCTATCACACCCTTCTCGGGTATACTATCCATAGTAAGTATCTGCGTGAAGGGACCTACTAATTTATATTCTTTGTTACTATGCATTTCTTCTATTTATGTATGTGACCAGCAATTAGGATCTTCATCATCTTCTTTTTATCCAGCTCATGAAAATAAATTTTCTATGATATCATCTTCTACCGTATTGGCTAGGGTAACCTTTAACTTTGGATTTCGTTTCATCTGTCTTTTTATGGCAAATACGGCTTCTGTATTTCTTGCCCAACTTCTTCTAGCTATCCCGTTATTGACATCATAAAATAACATATTTTCTAGTCGCTTCTGCGCATCTACCGAACCATCTAGCAACAAACCAAAACCTCCATTCATCACCTCTCCCCAGCCTACACCACCTCCATTGTGGATGGAAACCCAGGTCGCACCTCTGAAGCTATCTCCTATTACATTGTGTATCGCCATGTCTGCAGTAAACTTACTTCCATCATATATATTACTCGTTTCTCTGTAGGGTGAATCAGTTCCACTTACATCGTGATGATCTCGTCCTAAAATAATAGGAGCCGAAATAATTCCTTCTCGGATAGCCTTATTGAATGCTGTAGCTATCTTAATTCTTCCTTCCGCATCTGCGTATAAAATCCTAGCCTGGGAACCTACTACCAGTTTGTTTTTCTTGGCGTCTCTGATCCACTTTATATTATCCAGCAATTGTTGCTGAATCTCTTCTGGAGCATCCTTTTGTATCTCTATTAGCACATCCAATGCGATCTGATCTGACCTATCTAAATCTTTAGTAAGGCCTGAGGAACACACCCACCTAAAGGGACCAAAACCAAAATCAAAACACATAGGACCAAGAATATCTTGCACGTAAGAAGGATATCTGAAATCAATATTATTTTCTGCCATCACCTCTGCTCCCGCTCTAGAAGACTCTAATAAAAATGCATTTCCGTAATCAAAGAAATACGTACCTCGTTCAGTATGTTTGTTGATCGCTGCAGCGTGTCTCCTCAGAGAATTCTGAACGTGTTCCTTAAATTGTTCTGGATCTTCCTTGATCATGATATTAGATGTCTCAAAAGAAAGATCTGCAGGGTAATAACCTCCTGACCACGGGTTATGTAGCGATGTCTGATCTGAACCTATGTCCACCATAATATCTGCATCGTAAAAAGCTTCCCATACTTCGACTATATTTCCTTGGAAAGCAATAGAAACAACTTCTTTATTTTTCACTGCATTTCGTACTCTGTGAATCAGCGCGTCTATACCACTTATAAGCTCATCCACCCATCCCTGATCATATCTTTTCTGAGAAGCCTGATCATTTATCTCGGCACAGATTGTTATACATCCTGCAATATTTCCTGCTTTGGGCTGAGCACCACTCATGCCACCTAGTCCTGCTGTAAGAAATATCCTCCCCGCAATACTTTCTCCTATGCCTAGTTTTTTTCTAAATGCATTCATTACGGTTATGGCAGTACCGTGTACTATACCCTGTGGACCTATATACATATAAGATCCTGCGGTCATCTGCCCATACTGTGTAACGCCGAGTGCATTATATTTTTCTAGATCATCAGGCTTAGAATAGTTAGGGATCATCATACCATTTGTCACAACTACTCTAGGCGCATCCATCGAGGAAGGAAACAAGCCCATAGGATGACCAGAATACATATGAAGCGTCTGCTCATCCGTCATCTCAGATAGATATTGCATGGTCAGTAGATACTGCGCCCAGTTTTGGAATACAGCACCATTACCACCGTAGGTAATAAGTTCGTTAGGATGCTGAGCTACTGCTGGATCTAGATTATTCTGAATCATAAGCATGATCGCTGCAGCATGTTGAGATTTTGCAGGGTACTCTGATATCGGTCTTGCATACATAGGATAATCGGGACGGAAGCGGTGCATATATATTCTACCGTAAGTTTGTAACTCCTCGGCAAATTCTATCGCTAGTTCTTGATGCCACAAGGAGGGAAAATATCTCAAGGCGTTTCTTATGGCTAGTTTCTTCTCCGCACCAGTGAGTACATCTTTTCGCTTGGGAGCAGGATTTTTCAAGGAATTTTTATCTATGGGATCAGGAAGCTTAGTAGGTATTCCTTGTTGTAAAATATCCTTTATAGAGGATTCAGTTTTTATCATGTCAAATTTACTTTCAATCTTAAATAATTTATATGGGCCGTCATCTAAGCTATCACTACACTGCAAATAAGTAGCAATCAATATTCTTCAAACAAAGCATCTTGCTCCGTTCTTAACAAATCATTCGACTTCGCTAAAGTCAGTATGTCGCCTGACTGTAATAAGCTTAAACATTTCTGTATATCATCTGCAAATACTCTATCCTCTTCTGCATGATCGATATCTTGTCTGATCCGTTTATGGGTTATATTGATTACTTCTCCAGATTTCAATGGATGATGGTAATCAAATGCTTGTGCAGCATACATCATCTCGATTGCGAGTATTTTCTCCACGTTACCTATGACTTGCAATGCTTTTCTACCACTTATAGATCCCATACTTACGTGATCTTCCTGACCCAATGATGTGGGTATACTGTCTGCACTAGCAGGAAAACATAGTGTTTTATTCTCACTAGCCAATGCTGCTGATGTGTACTGAGGCATCATAAAGGCAGAATTAATTCCCGTTTCTAACATAAGTAACTTAGGAACATTTTTAGCTAAGCCTGTCACAGATAAGTATATTCTTCTGTCTGATATATTTCCGAGTTCTGATGCGGCAAGGCAGGCATAATCCAGCGGCATAGCCAGTGGCTGACCATGAAAATTACCACCACTTATACTCAGCGTTTCATGGATGATTACAGGATTATCTGTTACAGCATTCAGCTCTATCTCTACAAGTTCCTTCAGGTGTAACCACGCATTCCTAGAGGCTCCGTGCACCTGCGGCATACATCGTAGCGAATACGGATCCTGCACTCTGTTACAATCTATATGTGAATTTACAATTTCAGATCCATCTAACATTTTATGTATGCGCTCAGCAACATGCTTTGTCCCTTTGTAGGGTCTAAGCTTATGTATCTCTTTCATGAAAGGGCTAGGAGATCCTAGTAAACCTTCTAGTATCATCGCTCCTATAATATCAGCATGGGCTAGGCAACTATGTAATTTCTCAACTACTTTTACAGCATATGCTGTAATAAATTGCGTACCATTTATAAGGGCCAGCCCCTCCTTTGCTGCTAAGCTTATAGGAATAATATTTTCTTCCTCTAGAACAGTATTAGTTTTTAGTACAACTTTATTTTTCTCTAACAAGCCTTCTCCTATCAAGGGTAAAAACAGGTGAGCTAACGGAGCAAGATCTCCTGAGGCACCTACAGATCCCTGTGACGGAACAACTGGAATAATATCATTCTCTATGTGCCATATAATTCTTTCCAGAGTTGTAAGTCTTATGCCAGAATACGCCTGAGCTAGAGCCTGCACTTTAAGTATAAGCATCAGCTTAGCAATTTCTGTAGGTATAGGATCTCCTACTCCCACGCTATGACTCTTAAGTATATTATGCTGAAGCTTAGCCGTGTTTTTTATAGATATACGCTGATCGCACAAGGGACCGAACCCTGTATTTATGCCATATACTGCTTTATCTCCTCGCACAATATTCTGCACAATCTTTTCACTATGCTGGATTTTTAACTTTGTACTATCCTTGAGTGTTCCTTTTATAGAGCCTCTTGCAATCATGAGAGCGACACCTGAAGTAAGCTGGTCTTCTCCGTAATTAAATATTCTAGACATAAATATGAAAATTATAGTGTAAATTATGACTTTACTTGATAACTTACAATTCTTATTATACATCAATTGATTACTTTGAGGAATGATATAGAACTTAGACATTTTAGATACTTTCAGATGCTTGCCGCTGAGCTTCATTTTAGAAAAGCAGCGGAAAAACTTTATATAAGTCAGTCTGCACTCAGTAAGCAAATTATGCAACTAGAAGGCTTGCTAGCATGTAAATTGTTTTCTAGAGAGAAGAAGAAGATACAACTTACCCCTAGCGGTATCTACCTGAGAGATCAGCTTATCGGTATCTATGCAGGTATGGACAAAATGCTAGAGAATCTAGATTATATAAAAGATGGTCATGTAGGAAAGGTGAACATCGGATTTGTAGGTTCAGCCATGCAGCATGTAATCCCTACCTTACTTGTCAATGCAAAAAAACAGGCTCCCAATATAAAGTTTTCCTTGGATGAGTTATCTATTTCAGAGCAGGTGAGCAAGTTAGAAAATGGATCTTTAGATATAGGATTTGTTAGACTTAGTAGAATTAGAGAACCCTTTGAGCTTCGCACGATATTTGAAGATAGCTTTTCTCTCGTCGTTCCTGAGGATTACCCTATCCAGCGAATATCAAAAAAAGCGATAGCTCTACTCAATCAAGAAAACTTTATTCTCTTTGAGCAATCATATAGTCCAACCTACTATGAAAAAATCATGAGTATATGTGATGAACTCGGAATCGTACCACAAGTTAGTCATACAAGTGTGCATGCCGGAACTATATTTAGGTTAGTGGAAAATAATATGGGTATCAGTATTGTACCCTCATCTCTTGCTGACGGCTTTGACATGAAGATAAAAATGATTCCCCTAAAAAACCTAAGACAAAGAGCTGTTCTTTCCATCGCATGGAACACAGAGAATATGAATCCATGCTTAGAAACCATATTAGAGATCATGGAAATCCAATAATATTAATGGATCATGGTCGTGAGAATGGATATACAATAATCTAAAATTTCATTATATTTAGTAAGCTTAGTGCTTCCACCTAAATTTAACTATTATGAAAATAGTTTGTGCAATAACTATCCTCATGAAGAAATTACAATACTATCTATTTAGCATTACAGTCTTTACACACGCCCATCACTAGTAGCTGCGCAGAAGAAACTTGGAAGCCCTGAGGCAATTCTATAGAAGGCACTTCATTATGTTCCAGACAGAAAGTCTGCATACACTTATCACATTTAAAGTGAACATGGTCATCATAATGCTCATGCTGCGAACAACTATCAGAGCATAGGTTATATTTTTTCTCATTATCATCTATGACCTCATGTATAATACCATTATCTACAAAGGTCTTCAGGGTACGGTATATGGTTACTCGATCCATAACGCCATCTGTCATCTGATCTATATCCGCATGTGACAAGGCATAACTAGAATCTGTAAAAAGATTAAGTAGGGTCTTCCTCACAGGTGTACTTCTTAATTTTTTTTGTTCGAATATTTTTTCTTCTGTTGATGCCATCTAGTTGAATAGTTTCGACTTAAATTTAGTTAAAATAATAGAACTTATATAGATAGATCTTCTTCTATTTCATCCAGACTTAATATCCCGACGCTTTAGTTCTTGTCACTAAGGATTGCAACCCTTTTTTTATGCCTCTCCTAACAAGTTATTCTTCGCTACATACTCGATCATAAAAGACTTAGCATCATCAAAATTATTAGCCAACTGACCATCTAAGATGGCTTCCCTTATCGCCGTTTTTATCTCTCCTACTAGAGGCGATGGGGCAAGCTGAAAAGTAGACATAATCATATCTCCAGATATCGGCGGCTCCCAGTTTCTCAGACTATCTAGCGCCTCCACTTCCTCCAGCCGCTGCTGTACAAACTTATAATTTTCTAGGTAACGTTCTACCTTATTCTTATTCTTAGAAGTAATATCAGCACGACATAAGGTCATCAGATCATCGATGTCATTTCCCGCTTCGAACAGCAACCTCCTCACCGCAGAATCCGTAATATTATCTTTCGTCAGACTGATAGGCCTGAGATGCAATCGTACAAGTTTCTGCACATACTTCATCTTATCATCTAGCGGTAACCTCAGTCTTCTGAATATCTTAGGTACCATAATAGCCCCTAGCGCTTCGTGACCGTGGAAGGTCCATCCCGCCTTATCATCGAACCGCTTCGTAGGTGGCTTCGCGACATCATGGAGCAGCGCCGCCCATCTCAGCCATAGATTAGTTGTATATCTACTTATATTATCTACCACCTCTAGGGTGTGATAGAAATTATCTTTATGTCCTATTCCGTTTCTTATATCTACTCCCTTCAGCGCTACTATTTCAGGTAAGATTAGCTTAAGCAAACCCGTCTCCTCTAGTAATTTGAACCCCTTAGAAGGTCTTGGGGATCGTATAATTTTATTCAGCTCCGCCGTTATCCTTTCTTTGGAAACTATGTTGAGTCGGTTCTTATACTTAATGATTCCCTGTAGTGTAATATCCTCTATCTCGAAGTCCAGCTGACTAGAAAAACGTATTGCTCTCATCATCCTGAGTGGATCATCAGAAAAAGTCTTTCCTGGCTCCAGCGGCGTTCTTATTATCTTATGCTCTAGATCCCTGAGTCCATCAAAAGGATCGATGAGCTCTCCAAAATTTTCTTTATTTAGACTGACCGCCAGTGCATTGATCGTAAAATCTCTACGATCCTGATCATCTTCCAGACTACCCTCCTCTACAAATGGCTTTCTCGAATCAAAAGAGTAAGATTCTTTCCGAGCACCTACGAACTCTATTTCCATGTTCATATGTCGGATCATAGCTGTACCAAATCGACTATAAAAACATACTTGAGGAATAGGTTTTAATCTGTAAGACAATGCCTTAGCAAACTCTATTCCAGAGCCAAGACACACGACATCCATATCCATAGATTTCCTTGCTAGCAATCTATCTCGCACATACCCTCCTACTAAGTAGACAGGATACCCTACCTCCTCCGCAGTAAGCTGCATAAGTTCAAAAATCTCTCTTTCTTTAGTTTTAATATTGAATACCACGTCTTGCACTGTATTAGGCTAGCAAAGTTAATATTTTTTACAAATGTAGAAACCCTTGCTGATACCTTAGTTTGCTCCTCAGTCCTACATATTTTATGGATTAGACAATTGATTTACAATCCTTAATTCATTGTGTAGAAACCTCCTTACAAGACACTGGTTCTGCGATACAACCTATAGATATGTTGTATTAGACCACCACTGCATTACAATACACTTCCTCTACCTCATCTAGTATAGCAAAGATATTTGCTGGATCATATTCCGTAACAAGCTTTGTTCTATAAGACTTTATATTACGCAATCCCCTAAGGTAATTAGTATAGTGTCTTCTCATCTCCACAACACCGACATGCTCCCCTTTCCATTCTATAGAGTGTCTTAGATGTTGCCTGACAGCCTCTAGTTTTTCTATAAGCGTTGGCTTTTCTAATAGTTCACCCGTAGCAACATAGTGTTTTATTTCCCTGAAAATCCATGGGTTTCCTATCGATGCTCGTCCGATCATAATACCATCTACACCGTATTTATTTTTATACGCAACCGCTTTTTCTGGACTATCGATATCTCCATTTCCAAAAATAGGAATATGCATACGAGGATTATTTTTGATCTCTCCCATGAGCGTCCAGTCCGCTTCTCCTTTGTACATCTGTTTTCTAGTACGTCCGTGGATAGAGAGTGCTTTGATACCAACATCCTGTAATCGTTCCGCAACATCTACTATGGATTGCGTATTAGCATCCCAGCCCAGTCTTGTTTTTACCGTTACTGGGAGATCCGTTGCATCTACAATCGCTTTTGTCAGCTCCACCATCCTAGGAATATCTTGAAGAATTCCTGCACCCGCCATTTTACATACCACCTTCTTTACTGGACAACCAAAGTTGATATCCAACACCTCAGGCTGAGCCTCCTCGACAATAGCAGCTGCTCTCTGCATGGAATCTAGATTCGCCCCGAATATCTGTATGCCTACAGGTCGTTCATAATCATATATATCCAGCTTCGCAACACTTTTAGTAGCATCCCTGATAAGCCCCTCGACCGATATAAATTCTGTATACATCATATCACAGCCTTGCTCTTTACACAATGCTCTGAAAGGCGGATCACTCACATCCTCCATCGGAGCAAGTAATAGAGGAAAATCTCCTAAATCTATGTCTGCTATTTTAGCCATGTCACAAAGTTAAGTAGTTTTATGTTATGAAGAAGCATACATTTAAGATAAGATGGCAAGATTTAGACGCTAACCGACATGTTGCTAATACGGCATTCATGTCGCTGGGTATAGATATGAGGATGTTTTATTTCGAATCTATAGGACTCACGCAGGCCTATTTTGCTGAGCACCAGATAGGTCCAGTTATGCTACGAGAAAGCTATTTTTATATAAAAGAGATCATGCCTTTCTCAGAAGTGACCATCACCCTGAAGTTAGTAGGTCTGTCTGAGGATAATAAATTTATGAAATTCCGACATGAATATTTTTCGGGTGGAGAACTGAGTGCTGTCTGTAATTTTATCTTCGTTATTTTCTCCCTCGAGCACAGAAAAATGATTATTGCCCCCGATAAGCTACTAACCGCGCTTACCTCTGTAGAAAAAGCGAATGATTATAAGGTCTTAACAAAGGAAGAAATTAAGCGCCCGTGGACCAACTAAGTCATAGGTGTTTTTTTGTATGATTGGGGGGTGACCTTCGTACCTCAGGTCGCTGTCTTACTGACTCCGTATTCACTCGGTCCCCAGCATCCCGCGCATGCCCTTCACGGACTATTCGCTACGCTCCTATCTTCCAGGTAGCTCACCCAGAGATCCAGATAAATTCATGATAGCATATAGCCTGAATGGCTTTCATAGCTTATCGTAGGGCATCGCCCCACGATAATCAGTAGCATCCTCCCCCAGCTCTAAAGGAGCGGAATAGCTTCTTTACTATATAACATACACATATAGCAACTTAATCCCATAAATATTTCTCTCATACTCAACTTTATATTTATGCAAAAAATCACGGTACTCTTCTTTAAATGATTTCTTTTTATCATGCGCTTCCTGATACAAAATATACTGTCTTACAAGTCTATTTCTGAAGGATGTACTGAGAAGGCGCCATATCCAGTTTGCCATTAAAAAGTTGTATACTTTTAGTCCTCGGTTTTTATCAAATTAGATAAATTGTTTTTTATTTTCTCTAATGGTTTAATTAAGCTTACTTTTTTTTGAAAAAAAATATAGGATATGAATATGATCACTAACACCTCCGATTTCTATAGCGTGACATGCTAGATTATTGCAAGTCCGTTCAAGATAACTATCGAGCTGTTGCTCTATAGTTTTAACGATTAATGGAATTCTATCTTATCTGCTGAAAACTATATGAAAATAGTTCTTTACTAATGATTGTGGCATTTACTAAGTTGTTAATGATGTAATGATCTACTACAGATAATAAACTATTATGCTCTTTCAGAGCGGTTTCAATTGGGTATTTTCAGGCATGGGGCGATGCCCCATGCTAATCTACGTAACCCACTTCGGGGTTTTTATAGAACAATGGTTTGAAAATACTTTAGAAACTCTTGCTAATCCAAATACTGATATTCAAAAAATTAATACCCTAACTGCTTACTCAGACTTAGATTCTATCGAGATGAACTTGCTCGGATGCTTATAGTGTCCTTTTAGTTCACTTTAATAAATTTTTTTGAAATTTTATCGTCATTTGATGATATTTTAACAACATATATTCCTGTTGGGAGTGGTGACAAATCGATACTGTTGATTAAAGGATTTTGAATATAATATACCTTTTCCCCGCCAACAGTAAAGATTTCAATTTTTCTTACAGTATCAAGATTTAACCCATCAATCTGGATTTTTTGTGAAGTAGGGTTTGGATATATATTAATGTTTTGAGATTGTTCTATTTCTTCAATTGATGTTGTTATTTGGATTTCTTCACAATTATTATTACGAAAACATCCGTTTTCATCAACTTTAAATAACCAGACCTTTGGGCTTTCACCTGCTGGAATTATACTACCCAAAACGGCAATATCTCCATTATCAAACTCTTTTACATCTCTAATTGAATGGGTTATATCTGATAAGTTATAGTCTGGATGACGATATCTTTTTGTCCAAATTGTATCACCATTATTGGAATATTTAGTAATATTTCCAAACCTTTCACTAGCACCATTTTGTTGTACAAAACTTCTTTCACCAAAACTAAAGTAATAATCCCCTCTACCTCTCATTAAGTTTTGCACTATAACATTTTCGTCTTTTTCTATTCGTAAGATATCTTCTTGAATTATATTACCATTTGGCTCTAAACGAATAAATGTTGGGGTAAAAGGAACTAAGCAACACCAAAACTCATAATCATCTTGCATGTTTTTACGGTATTCTAAAATTATATTTCCATTAGACAATTCAGTTATATTGATAGGTGTTGCTCCACCGTCTATCAATTCCATTGGTTCAGTTTTCCATATCAGTTCGCCATCTGTATCAATTTTCATAAGATAAGCATTCGAACGAAATTCATTTTCATATCTAAGAGTATAACTCACTAAAAGATTTGAATCCATTGTTGGAACAATATTCCATATCGCAGAATAAGCAATGTTGTCTTCATATGATTTCGTCCATATGATTTCGCCCTGTGATAAATACTTATTAATTGCAAATTTCCTGACACCATCGAAGTCAATTGATAGACCTGAAAATATCTGATTTTGAAGGTTAGCTAACCCATTTGGGAAGTTAGAAGTACCGTCTGTTTTAATAGTATCGATAAATGATTCGTTTTCATTAAGGTCTAAATACCCTACAAATGAACTAAGAGCTGAACTTCTATCTTTTGCAATAAAATTTATTACACCATCATAAATAGCTAAAGGTTTACTAGCAAAAGCAAAATTGCTAAAAATATGATTTTCAATAACTTTATCTTTATTGGTAGAAATTATAACTGAAGCAACATTGTCTTGCTCATTAAAATATATTCCAGTTATCAGTAAACTGTTTCCCAACTGATATAGGGATGTTGGATTCACATCCCCAAAATCAGTCGGAATGATTGAATTATAATATTCCTGCGAAAAGATCAAATTTTTAGTAAATAGTAAAATCATGAAAGCTAGACTTTTCACTATACCATATCTTCTTGAAGGAATATCTTTCATTTTTAATTACTGGTTTTCATAAACCTTTTCACTTCAGTTGTGCCATCGCCAAAGGTAATGGATAAAATGTACAGTCCTTCTTTTAAGGATGTAATATTGATTGAATTAGTTCCATTCGAATTTCTAAATTCTATAACATTCTTACCGCTAAGATCATTTACGGACATTGAAGTTACTTCTTTTGGTGAAAATACTTGAATAGAAGTAGATGCAGGGTTAGGAAAGATACTCGTATAATCAATCTTCGATTTTTCCTAACAATCTTACCTTTCCAAGAAGTTAAGGCCATGTTGGGTTGATGGGTAGCAGCTCGTCGAAGTAATCAGGTCTACCATCGGGGTTTTTAAGTCGATCACTATCTAAGACAAATCCTTTAACCATATACGTTTTGAGATGTCGATTAGCCCAGATACGAAACTGTGTCCCTCGCTTACTTCTTACTCTAAATCCAATCGCAAGAATCATTTCAAGTGAGTAAAAAGTGACTTTATATTCTTTCCCATCAGAAGCAGTTGTTAAGTAATCCTTAATAACTGAATCCGCATATAACTCACTGTCTTTCAGTATGTTGGATATGTGCATACTGATATTGGGTATAGAGGTGTCAAGAAGTGTGGCGAGCTCCGATTGATTTATCCATATCTGCCCATCTGTGGCATAAAGAGCCACGCTGGCACTACCATCTGAGGTGTTGTATATGATTATGTTTTGTTGTTCTTTCATCACCTATTATTTTTCTTCCTCACTTTCTTCTCCTTTTAAAACAAAGTCGAGGTAGATATGGTATTACAGATATTTTCACTGTTTACCTTACTTCTAATGGTTACGAGTTTATTCATTGAAATTCGTCACACTTTTATGTCCCCCGCAAGCACGAGGACAGTAGAACAATGTTTATCTAATAGTTATTTACACCCCGAAGATTCTCAAACATAAGATCTAATTCCTTCTTAGAAAAATCGAGCTCCAAAGAAAACTCATTTCTAATAATTTCGAGCCATTCGTCACCATAATCGACTCGCTTTTTATCGACAACTTCCATACCCTTACGGATAGACATTTTATTATTGAACAATGCAATTCTGCCCTCCTTTGTATTTCTGCCAACAAACTTGTGATAGAAAAAATGAGAATTCGGATTTGTAGACATATAATAATTTGATATGTATATATCTTCTCTGCTGATCGCTACTGTCTCAAAACTATATAGATTCATCCACTCCTTCCCTTTCTGTCTTTGTATCATAAATTCCCGGTCAGCAAATGGAATTATCCGGACCATACCGTCCCTATCATTCACCGGTAATGACATGTCGATGTCTAGAGGAATCCTAGAAACCAGTCCTCCAAAACCAACATCTGTGATATACGTTCTACCGTCTAAGTCTAATAGATAGGCTAAGTGATTCCTCGGTGGCGTTTGCTTAGGATTACTTAGCCATACTCTTCCTAGAACTGGCATGGGAGAAAAACCAAAAGATTCTAATAATGCTGCATACAAAGTATTCAGTTCAAAACAGTATCCACCTCGCGCTCTAGTTATAAGCTTATCATAAAGATGCGGTATATCTAATAATATACTTCTACCTGCCACGATATCTAGATTCTCAAATGGAATATTTTCCATATGCTGCTCCTGCAATTTAGTTAGTCCTTCTAAATCAGCAGCGCATTTATCGATTCTTATTCTGCTTAGATATTTTTTTATTTTGAGGGAGTTCATTCTTATAAATGTTCCTACTTAAACATTGTCCTTGTGTAAACTAAATGGATCATTAATATTACAGTTTATTATTAACAGGAAGATAAGAGATTATTATTGTAAATATTAGAAGTGTAAAAAAATAATGAATTACTCTATCAATGTTATAGACTACTTTTAAAACTATTTATTGACATAAATAGGATAATATATACTGAGTTTCTTCTACCTATGCGCCTAGAATAATAGCAAGGGGAACTATAATGAGGAAAGTCATTTGTATCTAAATAATGGCTAATAATTAGCATATCAGATCTTGACACCAGTACCTACTTTGCTCTTTTTATAATCATTCTGATCTGTCCCATATGATTGGCTTGGTGTTCCATGACATGATACCATGCCCAGTGATTATTCATATTGCTGCCCTTCACCATATCCTCAAACCATTGGTCATCTTTTGTTTTGAGCAAACGCAAAGTCTCTTCTCTGACCTCATCCCATATTTCTAGATAATAAGATATAGGTTTTCCTACAAGTTGAGTTCTACCAGCATCGCCTAAAGATTGTGCTACATCCCAGCGTTCACCTTCTTCTTTATTTAAACCTCTATTTTCGAAGGTATAGACTTGGTAATATTTTTCTGTAGCCGCTAAATGAAGGATCATAGCACCGATTCTATTAGCTTGTTCATCTAACAAAAAGTCAGTTTCTTCTTGGGACAGATTTCTGACGCTATTTGTTACCCTGCGTTTCAGATCTTCGAGCATCATAACTGTAGTTCCGATCTGAGGAGCATATCCTTTCTTAGGTTTGATTTCGTTTTGACTAGACAAAGCACCTATACTAAAAAGAAAGCAAAAAATGAATGTAGAAAATAATTGTAATTGTGGCTTCATGGTTTTCATTTTGATGAGTTTATAAATAGCAGCGAACTGCATTGTAACGAAATTATTATACATTAATTTCACATCAGCTTGTATTTAGTCCGATTGTAGCTATTCAGTTTTGCCAACAATATGCATTGTATTATATTTAGAATCATCGATATTAACATGATATTCCCGCAAGAAAAAACCCCGTCAGAAATCTTATGAATAACAAACTCAATATCGTATTATCATCCCATAAAATAAACAGATTTACAGCAGCACCTGAGAGACCACACACTAGAAAAACCTAAGAAGGAAAGAAGCGAACCATAATGGTCAATATCGCAAAAACTAAGGTACCAACAATAAATCCAAACTGCACTATAGAGTTAAGATTCCCAAATGCAGAAACTTGTAAAGCATAGGTTTCTATGAGATCTGTAATCACAGCATTCCCCACAAACCACAAAGTCGTACAGCAGAACTGTGCGAAGACGATGACGGGTAGTATTTGTTTAGAAACTTTCATTGATATCTAACAGTGTAATTACTGAGTCTCATCTAGTGTATAATTATCCACGAAGTAAGCTATATAGTCAAAAATCTTCGTGCCTAAATAATAGGGTAAATTCATAAGAAGAAATGCTTTTTTCTTCATCGGAGTATGATGTTGTTCTACACTAAACTTTCCGGCATACATACGGATTGCATAAGGGTGTTCTGATTTTTCTACAAACTGATGAAGCGATCTTAATTTTCCTACTTTACCAGATTTTATTTCTATAGGTATAACTTTATTTTTATGTTGTAGGACTAAATCTACCTCAGCTGATGACTGTCTCTTTTCTCTCACCCAGAAGTTAGGTTTGTAATAGCTAAGCTTACTTAGGGACATGATCTCTTGGGTTATTATATGAGGTATGATCGCCCCTTTGTAGGCTGCATTAAAATCTTCCATAGCTAACATGTCCACCTGAATTTTTAGCTCATGATTTACTAATCCCGTATCTAAGAACTGGAGCCGGGGTGCTTTCTTGAGATCTGGTCGCAGGGGAATTTCAGTTTCTGTTGTAGGATATATAAGTTGAATTATCCGTGCATCATTAAGATTACGAATGGCCTCTCCTACCTCTCGTGATCTATAATTAGAGTTTCCAAAATTTTGAAATTTTATGCGTTCTTCTAGATAGAGATGAGCTGTACTGATAACATGTTTTATAACTCTAGCATCTGTGGCATTTAGTGCATACTTTTCTACATCTTCTTTGTAAGTGGACCATATCCCCTCATAGATCGGAGCCAGATCAGATAGGTTTTCTTTTTCCAAATAAGTGCTTACTACCTCAGGCATACCTCCGATAATCGTATACTCATGGAACAAGTCTTTGAGCAGCGAATGGGCATAATCTTCTATGGGAATTTTTTTTATTTCCTCCAATGCGCCGCTATGATTTTTTGCTCCTAAATATTCTAAAAAATTTAAAGGGAACATATACAGATACTGTACTCTACCTACAGGGAAGTTTTTAACTTTCTGCATCACATGCTCTAGCAAAGAACCTGCGGCTATCACATGGAGCGCAGGTAGATCTTCATAAAAATATCGCAATAATGCAATGGCTTCTGGTGACTCTTGTATCTCATCTATAAATAGCAAAGTACTACCCATCTGGTCTGATGGAATACTTTGTCGCGCAAAAAGTGCCTCTACTAAGGTACTAACATCTTGAAAATCCTTGAAATATTGAAGATCTGCAGGACGCTCTAGGTTAAGAAAAATACGGTTAGTATACACCTTAGAAAAGTCATCAACTAAGGTCGTTTTACCCACTTGTCGAGCGCCTCTTAATATCAAGGGCTTTCTCCTTGGATTAACTTTCCAATCCTCTAAATCACTGTAAGTTGCTCTTATATAGGTCATTATCTTACTAATTTGTTCGTTATTGTAACATTGTAAGGGTAAATATATACATTTCTTGTAACATTGTAAGGGTAATTTATCATAATTCTTGTAACATTGTAAGGGTTAATTATCGTATTTCTTGTAACATTGTAAGGGTAAATTGGTGAGATGAGACTACATATATATCCTTTACTACGCTTTTGTAGTGCGACAATGTCGCGGAATAAGCTCCATAGGATTGTATAATACCATTTCTATTTTTAGATGACGGAAAAGGATTTAGAATTGTTCAAAATGAATCAAGGCAAGAACGAATGAGTTCGACGTAGTCGAATAAAGTACGAAAGTGCTTTAAATAAGAGAACCGCTTAGCGGGCGGGCTAGCAAAGAACCCATAGGTTCGGCGAGGCTTTTTAACGAGGAACATGAAGAACAAAATAAATAATTACCGTCATTCTAAACTAGAATTGGTATAATTGTACGAAAGGTCAGATTGATTCTTGGCAACTTTATTTTCTTGGTTTTGGGAAGTTGGTGTTGCCAATAGGATTGTGTCTTCCCCTTCATAAGAAGTAGACTGCCATCGGATAGCTGGATAGATATTTTTTCTTTGGTGTTTCTATGTCTAAAATCAAACCTTCTCACAGCTCCTAAGCTTAGGGATGCAATAGTCCCCTCTCTTTTAAGTTCCTTCTCATTATCACTGTGCCAAGACATGCCTTCTTCACCATGTTTATAGTAATTAAGCAAACAAGAATTGAAAGTTTCTTTAGTATAGACCTCTATCTTAGTTTTAAGCTGCAAGAGATTATTTGTCCAGGGCAAGGCTACTTTCTTACTACCTGCATAATTATAATCATAAGGCTCGTCTCCATACCATGCTACTTGCCGCTTAGTCACGATTCTTTTGCCAAACATAATATTGACATCATGTTCCCATGGAATTTCTTCCCTAAGGCGCTCAGCAAAATGTCTAGCATCTTCCACATCCATAAAATTATCATGATAGTATACTTCTCCATCCCTAGTGAGATAGTTATCTTCTTTTCCTTTATTTATGTCAAATAAATTCAAACTATGCTTCTAAGATATTACGTTTATAAAAATACATTTACTGCATCTGTTCCCACATATAACCTTAAAAAGGCATGAGTTGTTTCCTAATATCCACAATTGATTTATTCTATCATTTACATAAAAAAAAAGGCTGACATATTGTGAAGGCAGTCTAATCAATATGGAAATAAAATATACCTTTCTACAATTGTACCTTAATGCAGATACGGTGCACGGGAGTCAATATATTGAATGTACACCTTGATCTGCTGTAGCAATGAAAAGATAACAGGGACATAATCGTTATGAATTCTTATAGGCTAAGATGCATAAAATTAGAACAGCAATGGGCTGTAGGATGCCATCAACAACTTTAGAAGGTGAAGTGGAGATGGATGAAAAATATTATAATCTGAGGTATTAATAGAGTTCAATAGCTAAGCGTAGAAGGAATTATCAATGAGTATCACCACCTCCACTTACCATATGTTCCTCTCCTATCAGCCTACTAGCTAGCTTCCCAACGGTCAAGCCTTGAACGATTATAGAAAATATAACCACCGCGTAAGTTACTGTAATAAAAAGATCTCTGTTCATTGTCTCTGGAAGACTCAGTGCAAGCGCAATAGATATACCTCCTCTTAGACCACCCCAGGTCATTATAGTAGTCGTATGCGGAACAAACTCTAAACGTTTTCTGAAAAACATTACTGGCAAAAACAAGGAGACATATCTAGAGAGTAGTACGATCACTATGCAGGCAATGCCTGCTATTATAAAATTAGGATTGAAATCTACGATTAATAATTCTAGTCCGATCAGGACGAACAATATGGCATTCAGCATGATATCCATAAGCTCCCAAAACTTATCTACATATTGTTCCGTAAGCTCGGACATTGCAGAATCCCTTACCGTATCATTACCTACAATGAGACCAGCAACTACCATAGCAAGCGGAGCTGATAATCCTAAAAAATGAGCAAGTGAATATCCACCTGTAACACAGGCTAGGGTTATCAATACTTCTATATCATAATCATCTATACTCTTAATCATCTTGTAGGTGACATAGCCGATCAGCAAGCCAAAAAGAATTCCACCTATTACCTCCTGTCCGAACAAAGTTAGAATATCCATAACACCAGTTCCTCCATGACCATGATCAGATCCGTGCCCTGTACCACCAGTAGCAATACTCATAATTGTAAGAAATACAACTACTCCTACACCATCATTAAATAGAGATTCTCCTACTATTTTAGTCTCTAATTTCTTAGGTACACCAGCCTGTTTCAGTATACCTAGAACGGCTATAGGATCTGTAGGTGATATAAGGGCCCCAAATAAAAGACAGTGGATAAAATTTACAGAAAAACCCAAGGCTCCAAATACATAGAAAACCACTAAACCAATTATAAGTGTAGAGGCTAAAATTCCTAAGGTAGAAAATATAAGAACAGGCCATCGTTGAACCTTGAGCTGATCAAAATTAGTATGTAGGGCTCCTGCAAATAACAAAAAGCCCAGCATGACATCTAATAATATATGTTCAAAATCTATCTCAGCAATCAAGGCTTCCGCGGCATGCAATATAGAATCATCAATGAGTGCAGAGGCGAAAATAACCAATGTAAAAAGTATAGCTACAACCATAAGCCCTATAGTAGTAGGAAGTTTAAGCCATTTTATATTGACATAACCAAATAATGCTGAGAGGGTAATAATAATAGCTGATACTGTAAATAAGTCCATATTTGTAATAGTTGAATTCTCAAGATAAGAATTTAGATCACAGGTAGGCTGATATTTCTACATATAAGGGATTGTAGCATTAAAGTGTATTCGTTTAGATATCTATACTAATAATCAACATATCGTGAAAAGATAGTTTAAAGTTTTCCAAGTAAACTAATCCAATTATTCTAACATCTCAATAGTAAAAGTTCTTAAAAAATTGTAGATTACGGTAGTCGTGATAGCAATCCATCATCCATTCAAGTAATAATTAACCGAGAAATCAGTCTTCATGATATCAAAACTACTAAACAGTTTTTGCTACTTTTTATTTCTTATAATTACGCCTCTACTCTCCCAAGCGCAATCTAATGCTGAAAATCTATTAAAATCAGAAGCGCTTGCTAACCAGGGTTATGTAAATAGTGACGTACAAAATCTAGAAATAACAGATCAGTACACTTCTAAGAATATATCACATACTTATTTTAGACAAGCTGTTAATGGTATTGAAATTTTCAATACGCATGCATCAGTCCATACGAGCAATTTTGGTCATAAGTATATTAAGCTAGATCTTATAAAGGGTCTAAATAATCTGCGGGTTCATAAAAAATTAAATTTCTCTGCTACTGAAATAATCAAGCTCATTGCTGCCTATAAAAAGTATGATCTATCAGGTGAGATAAATATTACTAGCAATTCAACTGGACTAAATCAGGAAAAAACAATTAAGGCTGAAAAAATTGCACTTAATAATATACCTGCTAGACTAGTCTATTATTTACATGAAAAAGAATTACATCTCGCATGGGAAATTGCTATAGAGTCTATAGATGCAACTGAATATGTCAATTACATTGTCAATGCGAGCACAGGGGTTATCTTAGAAGAAATAAGTTGGATAGTAAGTTGTAATCATGGTAATTCTGAGGGGAGTAAAAAGTCTAAAAATAGACACATGGGTCATACGCATAGTTATGCTCTTGCTCCTAATACGTATAATGTATATCCCATACCAGTGGAAAGCCCTAATTTCGGAGTAAGAGAAATGGTAACTTCACCTTGGTTAGACAATCCTGCAGCATCACCTAATGGATGGCATAGCATCGCGGAAGAAAATTATACAACGACTCATGGTAATAACGTAGACGCCTACGACGACAGCGATAGTGACAATCAGTCTGGAGGAGATGCAAACAGAGCTGACGGAGGTGTAGATCTAGAATTTGACTTCCCACTAGATACTTCTGATGATCCTGCACTATATAAAGATGCCGCTATAAGCAATGTTTTCTACTGGAGTAACATCACCCATGATATACTTTACAACTATGGATTCGACGAACCTTCAGGAAATTTCCAAGCTATAAATAACACTAATGAAGGCTTAGGTGACGACTGGGTTAGAGCAGAGGTCCAGGATGGTAGTGGGACTTGTAACGCCAACTTCGGCACGCCTCCTGATGGATTACTTCCTAGGATGCAAATGTATCTTTGCAATGGTAGAGATGGTGATTATGATAACGGTGTAATCATTCATGAAATAGGTCATGGCGTATCTAACAGACTAACGGGTGGACCTAACAATACTAGCTGCTTAGGCAACTCAGAACAGATGGGTGAAGGGTGGTCAGATTATCTAGGTATCATAATGACTATAGAACCAGAAGACGTAGGAACAGACCTGAGACCTATGGGTACTTGGCTTTTTGGAGAAGGACCTAATGGTAATGGAATAAGACCTTTTCCATACACAACTGATATGAGTGTAAATCCTATGACTTATGCAACGATAGGAAGTGGCGTAAGTGTTCCTCATGGTGTAGGTTCCGTTTGGTGTACTATGTTATGGGATCTCACATGGGCACTCATAGATCTTTATGGTTATGATGCAGATATATATAATGGAACTGGGGGAAATAATATCGCCTTACAATTGGTGATGGACGGCATGAAAATGCAGGCCTGCCAACCTGGCTTTGTAGATGGCAGAGATGCTATTATAGCTGCTGATGCCATGAACAATGGAGGAGCTAACGAATGTCTTATCTGGGAAGTATTTGCAAATAGAGGCTTAGGATTCAGTGCTAATCAAGGAAGCTCTGGAAGTGTTACCGATGGGACAGAGGCTTTTGATCTACCTCCTAGCTGTACTATAGGTTTAGAAAAAGTAGCTGACAAAACGGAGGCAGAAACTGGAGAAAACATAGTGTATACAATAACTAGTAGTAACAATACAGCGGATGTTCTTACCAATGTTGTCGTGAGTGATGACTTACCACTAAACACAATATTTGTCAATGCAGATAGTGGCGGTACAGAAAGTATGGGCACCGTAACATGGCCTGCTATGGATCTTGCAGTAGGAGCTAGCATGTCCGTACAACTTACTGTTCAGATAGATCCTACACTAGATGCTAGTGTCCAAGATATTATAGATAATATGGAATCAGGTACTGCGAATTGGAGTCCTAATAATAGCGGCGGTAGTACAAGCTGGGACCTAGGCGAGTATGATAATTCCTCCCCTAGTAATTCTTGGTTCGCTCCAGATAATGGAAGTCCTGGCGTAGCAAACTTAGAAGTTGCAGGTTCACTAGGAATCACAGAATCTACTACGCTTATCTTCAGCCACTTCTATGACACGGAAGCGACATGGGATGGAGGGGTAATCGAAATTTCTGTAGATGATGGGTCTAGCTGGACAGACTTAGAACCTAATATAACTGCTAATGGATATAACAGTACCATCTATAACTCTAGACCTGGATGGAGTGGAGATAGCGGTGGATTTATAACAACTGAAGTAGATCTTTCTGCTTACGATGGGCAGACAGCTAAGCTTAGATTTCAGATGAACTGTGATCAAGCCGTTGGTGGAAATGGATGGTACATCGATGATGTGCTTATAACGAATCTCGCGCTATATGTACCTAACATCGCTTATGCAACAGATGGTAATCTATTCTCTCAGGGAATTGTAGAAGCACCTACAAAAATTTTAGTAGATCCTAATGCATTAAAGGCATCAGTAACTACATCATCTACATCTTGCTTTGATTCGTCAGATGGACTAGCTAGCGTTGTGGCACAAGATGGATCTGGCAGCTATACATATCTCTGGTCTAATAATGAAACGACAAGTACAATATCAGGGTTATCTGCAGGTACCTACAATGTCACTATAAATGATGGTATATCTACCATCGTGAAAGCTGCAGTTGTGGACGGTGCGTCAGAATTAACTCTGCAGTTAAATAGCACGGAAACAATCGCTTCTTCGGGGACAGCGACAGTCGATGTAAGTAATGGAACGCCAGGATATGAATACTTATGGGATAATGCTAACGAGACAACATCGACTATCACTGGTCTCTCCCCTGGCACTTATTCCGTTGTTGTCACAGACATGAATAACTGTACAAAAACGGAAAGCGTAGAAGTTATAAACCCAATAGACTGTGAGATTAGTGCTGTTAAACTTACGATAGCATTTGATCAGTATCCAGAAGAAATTTCTTACGAATTAGTAGACGATATGGGAGCGATCATCTCAAGTGGAGGCCCATATGATAACCAACCTGATGGCAGTACTCTTGTGGAGTATTTCTGCCTAGTGGACGGCTGCTATGATCTAGTTATAACTGATAGTTATGGAGATGGGCTTTGTGGTAATAATTCAAATCCTGAAGGATTTGTAGAATTATTAGATCTTACTACGGGTGTAATAATATTTTCATCTTGTGATTTTTCTAATAGCGTGACGAATAATTTCTGCTTCCCCGCACTGACGATAGAATTTGACAAAACGAATCCGAGTTGTGCAGGAGAATCTGATGGAGAAGCTACGGCTACCCCTGTCGGAGGCTCAGGTAATTATACTTATAGCTGGAGTAATGGTGCCACAACGCAGACGATAACAGGTCTGGCTGCAGGCACTTACGAAGTAACGGCGACCGATGGTGTATTTGAGGCTAGTGCAAGTGTATTAATAGATGTTTCTCAGTCTATTGTCACCACAGTAGACGATAATATTCCTGGTTCTCTTAGGGATATTATCCTAACTGCTTGTCCATCAGATACCGTAAGATTTGATGTGAGCCTACTTGATCAGACCATTATTGTAGAGAGCGAAATTCTTATCCAAACTAATGTAGCAATAAAAGGACTAGGGAAAAATCAACTTAATATAACAACGAATAATCTAGATAGAATATTTAGAATAAGAGACAGCTCTAGTCTATACATAGAAGGCGCTACTCTGATGGATACTGAAAAAAGCGTACAAGGTGGTGCAATATTAAATCAAGGAACCTTGACCTTACAAAATATCAATTTTGTGAATAATAAAGAAAACGGTATTGTTATACACCTTACGAATGAAGGTACCTTAATCATACAAGAGGCTGTGGAGATGAAGGAATAAAAGATCATGTAATACCAATTCTAGTTTAGAATGACGGTAATTATTTATTTTGTTCTTCATGTTCCTTCGTTAAAAAGCCTCGCCGAACCTATGGGTTCTTTGCTAGCCCGCCCGCTTCGTGCTGTGCCTGCCGTATACAAGGAGGCAGGGTTCTCTCATCTAAAGCACTTTCGTACTTTATTCGACTACGTCGAACTCATTCGTTCTTGCCTTGATCCATTTTGAACAATTCTAAATCCTTTTCCGTCATCTAAGAATAGAAATGGTATAAACTATAAAAAAAAGGAAAGCAACGGATCTGCTTTCCTTTTTTTATAGTAAGCTTATATCTAGAAAAGCATTGATAAGGCTGATCTTATTTTTCTGGAAACTAGTCGATATAAACCTTCTCTAATTGTCATAAAATTTAATGGGCACTAACAAGTTTTATCTTCTAATGCACTATAATTTTCTTTCGGGTTGTTTTTCCATTTTTAAAATTAAATTCTAATATTACAACCCCGGGAGCTAGACTTGTTAGCTGATATTTATTTGTGTTTATATTTATGAAAGAATTTATAATTTGTCCATTCATAGATTTGATATGGATATCACTAATAATTTCACTCGATTCAATGTTTAAAAATTCTCTTGCAGGTAAGGGGTACAAGTCTATTGCAAAATCCTCCTCTTCAGCTAGTTCATTAGAAGTTGTAATGAGTTCGTCTAGAATAACTTCATAGTCTCTAGATACAAGTTCATTTTCTGACACGATTGTATAAGTCGTCGGCAACGATAAATTTACAGTAGAAGAATCACTCACTTGTAATTCACCATCTATAGACACTTTTGCCAATTGAGAATAATTGAAAATAGGTGTAGTGTTGGTATAATTAAATACTAAAGGTCCGTCATATATTAATGTAGAGTCTACAACACTGAAAACCGGTCCGTTGTCTAGCTTATAATTGAACATAAAAGCTGCATCACTTTTTTCGTTCAGCTTAGAGGTGTATAAACTGTCCGATATTCCCTTGACCATATTGTTAAGAAATATTGTTGTTGTATCACTATAAAATTCTAGAAAATCTAGTACAGATTTGTGTCCTGGATAAGGTGCAAAATGGTGATCTGGATCTGCATTTCTCCAAGTAGAAAGATATGCAATCTTAGAGGCAACACTATTGTTTTTTATAGGCTCTAAAACAACCTTAGTATGCCAGTTATTTATCTCTAAAGCATTCCTATCGCCGATCTCGGTAACTGCAGCAACTTTGCCAAGAGAATCTGCTAATAAAACTGTTGACTCTACAAAATTTATAAATCTGCTGATCTCAGTATCAGCTCCAGAACCAAAATAATAATCCAGTCCTAATATATCTACATATTCATCTCCAGGATATCTATACTCATAAGGCTTGATGGTACTTATCTGACCTCCATCTGGAGAAAACGCGTATATGAAGTTATGAACGTTCAGACTATCCCTAAGATAATCAACAGTGTACTGCCACAGTTCAATATAATCTGACTCTGGCATATTACTACCCCACCAAAACCACCATCCATTATGTTCATGATAAGGTCTGAAAATTATCGGAATAGACCTCCCATTGCTACCCCTAGTAGACTTAGCATAATTACCAATTTTTTCTAATTTCTCTTTGTACATTTCATTATTTACATTGCCTGGCAAGAGCGATCTACCTACTTCATTAGGACTAGAAACCTCATCACTATAAAAACTAACACCCTCAGGGTCGTACTGATGCCAACAGAAAGAGGTGACAGCTCCGAGGTCATTAGAAGTTTTTATTCTGTAAGATAATCTATCTATAGACTGATTACGCACTACGCCATTAGCATCCCAGCTAAAGAAAGCAGGATATGAACCTGACACATCTTTGACATCACTCCTATCATCATCTCCACTCCAGTTTACACCATATCCTGTTGCGTCATGCATACCGTACATAAATCTAGGACCTTTCATTTCGTGCAGATTTTGTAAAAGAATTTTGGCCGAATAGACCATAGAGTCATCCACAGAAACCATAGGCAAATCATAGAAAGTAGATTGTTCTACCTGTGTACAAATATCATATAAAGCATAGGCCATAGAATCTACTTCAGCTTGTGTCACTAGAACATCAAGATTGTCTAGCTGACTTTGGAATGTAATTATAGAGGTTTGTAAATAAATGAGATCACTCTCCAGGTTATTACCATCTTCTAATCCTATAACTAAACCCTCCTCTAGTTGGGTAGCACTCTTAATAGCTTGCTCTAACAGCTCAGTATCTAGAGGGATCATATTATCCCCTCCCATAGAAATATAATCAATCTCTACATTTGCCACTTTCTCAGTGGTACTTCCAGCATCAAAATAGATATATACAGCCTCAATGGGTTGCGATGGCGCATTAGATAATTCAAAAAAATACTCTTTCCATTCTCCATCCCCTGTTATGTATTGTTCCAACCAATCACTTCCGCCAACAGTGTTCTCTGGTTTTAGTACCAGGTTAATATTTTCATCAGATTTAATTTTTATGCTTAAAAAAGGATTTTCAGTAATTGTGATATTACTCGCTAATTGAATATTAAACTGATCCCATAGCCAACTATCCGCTGTTCTATTGTAATCCACTTTCAAAACATCATCTTCAACACTACCTTCATAGGTAGCAAAATCAAAAAACCATTGGGAGGATAAAATGTCTCCTTCAAATTCTTCAATAAAACTATCCTGACTAAAGACTGAAAATGGAATAAATAATATACCGATATAAATAATGTATCTAATCATGACTTGTATCTTATTTCAATTCTACCAATATAGGCTGTACCATCAAATTGTATTTTTAAAAAAGAACCCAATTTAGATTCATTAGCTATGTTGTATTTTACTGGCACTTTATAATTATATAACTTATCTCCGAGGCTAAATTCTTCAAAACTACTTGTGATCGCTTCATAATTATTTCCATCACTAGAAATGGAAAATGACAAGTTAGCTTTTTTATCCTCTGAAAACCCAAAGATGGTGGCATCTAATATTTCTCCTTTAACATTGTATACTACATCACTTTGTCTATCACCCCTTAATCTAGATAGCATTTCCTTATAATCTCTGTCATTTCCCTTTTCTATTTCTAGGGCATTTCCTACCAGAAACTTAGAACGGTTAGCAGGTTGGTCGACAAACAACTTATAGGCTATATTCACCACAGATTCTATATTCGAATCGTCCGAAGTCCCGGACTCGTTTACCGCTTTTATTTTATAATCATAACTCTCACCGATAGTGCTCGTTTTGTCTATAAATCCAGAGAAATAAGGATTTTGGTCATCTCTTGCGTAAGACTCGATTTTTTCCCAGTCTCGCGTTCCTGATGCTCTTCTATATATTTCATAATACTTAGCCCCCATAGAGCCTTGCCATTTTATAATATTAAAATCAGAAATAGGTAGTAAGGTAGGAGGCAATGGAATACTAACTTGAGGAACTTCTTTACCCTGAATTGTATAAGCCGCATCTCTGAACATATTCAGTAAATAAGACTCATCATATGGATCTCCCGTCTCAAAACCAGGCCAATGAAAAGCCTTATAAATATCTAGGCCACTAGGTTCAGAATGCCAGTAATACCCCCCATCTCTGTGATGGTGTCTAATACTCCAAGACATAGCACCGAATATTCTTTCATCTTCAAGAATATAATCTAATATCATTTCCATTCCTGAAGAACTAACAAATCCAAATTCACCTATGAAATACGGTTTCCTTCCATCTATGTAATTTACCTTTTCTTTTATATTATTTAGCATGTCAATTGGGCTTTTTTCATAATGATGGGAAGAAATTATATCAATATTTACATCATCAAAAACTTCAGGGTAAAATGGTCCATCATCTACCGCGTAATAGCCGTCCATAAAAAGGTGACTAGTATCTACGGATTTGACATGTGCTGCAAGTCTTTTTACCCAGGGATACGGATTTTCTAATTCGTTTCCAGATTCCCAACAGAAGATTGCTTTATCCTCTATATACTTAACACCTGTAATCGTGTTAACTCTATTTAGTAGGTGATCAACGGTTGCTTTAAAATCAGTCCATAATTGTTCGTCTGTCCAAAAATCATTAGCTTCTTTTTCTCTGAAATCTGCATAGTTGGGCACACCGCCGAACCACTGCCAATTATTTAAAAATGGAATGATAACTCTAACTCCAATTTCATTAGCAAGCGCCATAACCAAATCAAGGTTCTGAAAAGCCTCTTCATTAAACTGGTTTGGTCCTTCTACGTAAGTCACCGCTTCTTCTGGGAGATTTTTACTTCTGACAGGGATGGTATACATTCTTACAACTTGACCTCCCATTTCCTTTATAGTCATAAGGGCATCCCTTATTTCATATTCATTAGGAAGATCAAATGGATTATTGGACTCAAATTTCATTTTGTCCTCTACATAGTTAAGATTTGGAATATTCCACGAAACAAACCTAATTGTATCTGAGCCATCCATTATATGATGCCCAGCAGAAGTTACAAAATTTGTATACTTCTGGCCAGTAGTATCTTCTTTCTTTTTCTGAGTACACCCTAAAATGCACACTGAAAATATAAATATTACATAGTGTAATTTCATACCTCTAAATTATCTCTTCTGTGTTTAAGTTACAGCTTCTAGTTTCTTTTGTCGCTTCAGTAATTCTATATACATCCTACCATTATGATAGGGCGCTTTCCAAGCACTACTTTTCATTAGTCCTTTTTCTGGCTGTAATTGCTCATTAATTTTCCAATACCATTCTCCGTATTCTATATTATAGAAATTTTCTTGAATAAAATTCATGCAATTTATAGCAGCGTGAAAATATTTTTCATCATGTGATGCATCATAGATATTTAAAAAACCTACTACTGCTTCTGCTTGTGGCCACCAATCGAACGTAGTGTCTGCCCTATTATTATGAACTTCGTTTTTTATACCTCCATGAGTCTCTAATCCCATTTGTAAAATCCTATCGGCAATCTTTATAGAGAGATTTTCTACTTTGCACTCTATTTCATAATCTTCAACATTTTCTATTGCTTCTCGCATCAACCAAGCAGACTCAATATCATGACCGTAAGAAATAATGTTAGATTTTAAATTCCAATCATGATCAAAGAATAAATCAAAATGACCTTTTACTGGATTAAAAAATTTGTCATGGTAAATAGATAAAACCCTAGTTAATGATAACTTTACCTCTTGTTTTTCACAGACCACACTTAGCCTAGTATAAGCTTCTAGTATATGCAAATGAGTGTTCATTGTTTTAGCCTCATTTTGATCTTTCTGACTAAGCCTCATGTCTTGTAATCCATCCCACTGCTGATCAAATGCTTCTATATAGCCTCCTTTTGTCGTATCCCATGTTTTAGATTCTAATAGATTATAGGTCTCTAAAGCTATATCCTTAGCCTCCTTATTATTAGTTAAACTGCTATACTCTGACAAGGCATAAATACAAAAAGCCTGAGCATAAGTCTTTTTTATTTTTACAGTCGGGGAATATTTTTCATTTAATTCCCATAGAAATCCACCATATTCCTTGTCATAAAAATGAGTAATCAATTCCTTAAACTGAAGGTCCGCGTATTTTCTAAAATACCCATATGACTCTAATTGGCTAACTGCAGAAAAGAACCATAACAACCTGGATCTCTGAATCACGCAAAATGTAGAAGATACATTAGGGATATTCTGATTATCCACCTCACCATAGAATCTTTGATTTATATTATCAAACCCTGCACTCGTCCACCAATCTAACAAAGCATTCAGCCCTTCCGCTGATTGTTTATGTAAGTATGCAAATTTACTTCCTGCAATTACTTTCATAAATTCTTAAGATTAGCGCCTATCAATTCTATTCTATCCTTATTATTGAGATGAGAGTACCTCTTATCCGTAGGTGTATTTTTACAATAATATACTAAACGCTCAATTGTAGATGTAGCAACATGCATACGGGTATCAGAAGATGCATAGTATATGAACACATCGCTATTTTCATTCACTATCCATCCATTCGAAAATATTACATTGCTCACATCTCCTACTCTTTCTGCCCCTTTAGGAGCTATGAAATGTCCAGAAGGTGTATATTTCATCTTCCAAGGCTGTTCTAACTCCGTCATAAACATATACAAAACATATCTTAGCCCAGCTGCTGTATTTCTTACTCCGTGCGCAAGGTGCAACCATCCTTCCTTTGTTTTTAAGGGAGCTGGTCCTTGTCCGTTTTTAATTTCCTTAATGGTATGATATACTTTATTGTCAATAATTTTTTCTTCATCGATCATAGGATTTGCCATGTCATCTAAGGTTGCCCATCCGATTCCTCCACCTAGACCTACTGATATAAAACCATCTTGAGGTCTAGTGTAGAGTCCATATTTACCATTGACAAATTCTGGATGGAGCACTACATTTCTTTGTTGATTAGAATTACTTTTTAGATCAGGAAGCCGCTCCCATGTTTTTAGATCTTTAGTTCTTACTATACCACAATTAGCTAGTGCTGTAGAACTGTCGTTAACAGATTTATCTTTGCGTTCCGTACAGAATAGACCGTAAATATATCCATCCTCATGCGCTACTAATCTCATATCATAGACATTGGTATCGGGATCACTTGTCTGCGGCAGATCTATAGGAAAATCTAAAAAAGTAAAATTATCTACACCGTTAGGGCTTTCAGCAATGGCAAAAAATGACTTTCTATCATTCCCTTCTACTCTAACACACAAAAGATATTTGCCTTGCCAGTAGATTGCTCCTGCATTAAAAGTAGCATTGATTCCCATTGTTTCAATTAGCAATGGATTCTCTTCTTTTACTATGTTGTATTTCCAGTAGTAAGGGATGTGATCAGGTGTTACAATGGGATTCTGCCATCTAATATACACCCCATTATTATGGTCTACAGGAGCATTCTTTTTTTCTGTTACCTTACTATATGCATCTTTAAGAAATGCTAGTTTTTCATTATAATTTCTAAATATCATGTAGCATTTCAGTTTTTGGGAATTATTATTTTAGATTCTGTATTCAAGTATTGGCTAAACTTATCTTCCTGAGGAAGTGGGCTCAATGCGTGTTCGGGATAATCTTCTATCTTATCATACCAAAATATCTTTAGGTAGATACTTGTAACTACAATAATAGAAGCTGCTATACCTGCTTTAGGAAAGTCCTGAATAACTATAAAAATAGGCAAGGCGGTTAAACTTGTTTGCCATATCGTTCCTACAACGCAGTTACCCATATCTCTTAAGAAAGCATCATTTTTCTTAAGGTCAGGAAAATCTACTAACAATGATTCATAGACAGGTTTCCAGAATCCCCAAGGTCTTGTCTTAAGATAAAACTTCTTCAAGACTTCTGCATCATCAGGTGGCTTCATATACGTACCTATTATACATCCTATAAATGATATCGTGAGATTTATAGGGAACGCTTGCAGAGCAGTCAGTTCAGGAAAAACTAATGGCAATATAGATGCTGCTAAGATTCCTCCCAACATACCCATATAATAGCCATTTCCATTAAATCTCCACCAGTACCACTTCAATAAGTTAGCTGCTGCGTAGCCACCGTACAGGGCACTAACAAACCAGTCTATCAAACTTGTCAGTGAGGTAAGAAACATTGCAAAAGTAATGCCTAACAATACTACTCCAACAGAGGCCACATAGGAAAGTTTAATTAACCGTTTTTCGGTAGCATCCTTATTGATGTAGTTCTTATAAATATCATTTACTAAATAGGCGGGAGCGGTATTCACTGCTGCTGCAAAAGAAGACATAAAGGCAGCTAGCAACCCAGCTAGCAATAAGCCCATGAGACCAACTGGTATAAAGTTCTTAATAGCGAAAGGTAAGATCATCTCAAAATCAATCTGATCACCCATACCATTAAAGGTTTCATTAAGAAACACTAATGCTAGGACCGCTAGGCCACTAATGAGCATATATCTAGGAAAGAGTAAGACTACATTTACAACTGCACTCATCTTAGATGCTTCCTTAGGTGACTTAGCAGATAGAATTCTCTGCATATCATAATTAGGTGCGGGACCTGCTAGACTCTGTAGTACTCCCTTGAGTAACATCATCATAAAGAAAGCAGTAAAGAGTTCCCACCCATCACTGGAAATCTGATTGTTAGCTGAAGGAAGAATCTCTGACCAGTCTAAGTCAAGTTTCCACTTAAAAATAATATTCGTCCAGTTATCAGGAATATATTGCGCCAGAAGTTCTGGACTTACTCTTGACATAGCTATTATCCCTATAATTATACTGGCAACAGTCATGATTGCATACTGCAATACTTCCGTAAATACGACACTATACATTCCTCCTTTTACCACATATAAGGTGGTAAACATAGTAATAATTAGTCCATAGTAAACTTCATTGTAATAGACATTTTCAGAAAGCTCCCATGGCAAAAATACAGTTGCAAATTTACCTATACCAATGAAACCATATGCCACATAAGTAATAACTACCGCTACTGCAAAAATCACAACAATCAGATGAGCTAATCTAGCACCTTGACCATTTCCAAATCTAAACTTAATCCATTCTGCTCCTGTCATGACGCCTGATCTACGTAACCATATAGATAAAAATATCATTAGAAATATCTGGTTAAATACGGGCCACATCCACGGTATCCAGACACTCTTTAGTCCGTAAACAAATAATAGCATCACCATCCACATAGTTCCGCTTATATCAAACATTCCTGAGGCATTAGAAAGACCTAGGTAATACCATGGTATTTTGTTACCTCCCAGGAAATAACTGCTTGTATCCTTAGAGGCTTTTTTTGACAAGTAAAACCCTATACATATAGTTGCTATAATATACAGTGCGATAATAAGTGCATCTATTATATGTAGATCCATAATCTGAACTATTATTCATTAAAGTAATAAAGCTTTATTTTCACGAGTAATATAAAAGATAGCATAGAGTACAGGGTACTCTATGCTAAATCTACATGATGAAAATTATTTTAGTACGATAGCACCCATCGGCGAGCCATCAGAAAAATGTATATCATCAACGTGTACTTCATAAATATCTCCCTGAGGATGTCCGTTTGCGTTAAAGCCAAATTTCAATAATTGGAAATCAGCCCAATCTGGTCCTTCACCCCATTTCCAATCTTCTATTTGCGATAGTTGTATACTAAATTGCTTCCAGTCACCATTAATATCCTCATAATTACCTCCTGGATGCCAGCCTGACTCTCCGTTGCTATCAGCAAACGCTATCTCAAATAGTTGCGTACTTCCATCTCCTGTTCTAGCCCAAAAGTTAAGGCAAGGATCTACTAATCCAGAAAAATCATTCATCGTATCATCTGCTAGGTTTCCTGTCCAAGTCCATCCCTCATTTATCACTTCTATTTCTACGGATAAAAATCCATCTCCTTCTGCTGCATCACCGTTCGCATAGTTTGCCGTAGGTTTTGCATTTTCCTGCCATCCGTCTGGATTATCTGGAATATAGCCTGATACAAATATAGAATCTATAGGAATAGATGTATCCTCGAAATCAAACGCTGTGTAAGCTCGTGTATAATCTGGCGGAGCAGTTTTAGGATACGTAATTGCACCACTAGGCGCTCCATCAGTAAGGCTTATTACATCTAAATGTACCTCGTAAATATCTCCTTGTTCTTGCGCTTCTGTATTGAATCCAAATTTCATAAATGATAAGGTAGCCACATCTATTCCATCTCCCCATTTCCAATCTCCTAGTGCATTTACTTCATTTAGGTTTATGCTGAACTGTTGCCAGTTACCGTTAATTTCTCCATATACGCCGCCCGGATGCCAGCCTGATTCTCCCGAATCATCAGATAGAGCTATTTCAAATAATGCAGGCTTTGCGTTACTTGTACGAGCCCAAAAATTGAAATGTGGGCTAGATAAGCCTGATGCATCTATCGACATATCGTCAAAAAGGTTACTGGTCCATGCCCACCCAGCATTAATAACTTCGATTTCATTAATAAAATAAAAATCTCCTTGAGCTGCATCTCCACTTCCTAAACTTGCCGTTGCTTTTCCATTTTCTTGCCACCCGTCTGGATTGTCTGGAATATAACCTGTACTAAAAATAGAATCTACTTCTGGCTGGTCTTCAAAATCGAAGTACACATGAAAATCTCCAGGCTCCATAATCATAGGATATTCTATAGCGCCAGATTCTGCTCCATCTGAAATATATACATCATCTATATGGATTTCGTAAATATCTCCTTGCTCTTGAGCTTCCGCATTAAATCCAAATTTCAATAAAGAAATTGTCGCTGGATCTATACCATCACCCCATTTCCACTCTTCATTTTGGTTTATCTTTGCTATGTTGATGCTAAACTGTTGCCATTCACCGTTTATTTCAGCATACACTCCTCCTGGATGGTAGCCTGATTCTCCTGATGCATCTACGAATGCGATTTCTAAGAGTGTAGGTTTCGCATTACTAGATCTTACCCAAAAATTTAATGTAGGTTCAGAAAGAGAAGAAAGATCTAAGCCAGGAGTGTCTTTAAATAAATTACTTGTCCACGCCCATCCTGCATTAATTACTTCTATTTCGTTAATAAAGTAATATTCGCCTTGAGCTGCATCACCACTTCCTAAGTTAGGCGTTGCTTTTGCGGTTTCCTGCCATCCATCTGGATTGTCTGGAATGTAACCTGTATCAAAAATAGAATCTAGTTCTGGTTGATCTTCAAAATCGAAAAATGTAAAGAATCCGCTTGATGGACCAGAGTTGTCACAGAGAATATCTGTAGGATTCTCTGCACAATAACAGATCGGATCATACTCAAAAGAACAACATTGAGCGTCATCTGGGTTCTGCATACAAAAGCAGTCAGGATTAGTCTCAAACGTACAAGTAATATTACACAGTGGATTATCAGGATTCTCCTGACAAAAACAATCTGGGTCTTGCGAGTAAGTACACCCTAATACGGCTTTTTCATCCTTACTACATGAGGATATGTAGACAACCGAACCGATAAGTAAAAAGAAATAAAGTATGTTTATTAATTTCATGATTATGATTTTTCTATTAAGTAAAATTTTAGTATCCAGCATTTTGTGTTAGCCCCCAATCCTCTAGGTCTTTAGTGGGTATAGGGAATAAGGGAATAGGATTCCCTGCACTTCCTTGCACCGTTACCGTAGATAAAGACGAAAGCACTCTATTGGCAAAATCTGTATCAGCTGGATCTGATAAGTTTTTATATTTATTCTGTATTGTATTTATATATCTTCCTGTTCTTACTAAGTCCATAAATCGAAGCGTCTCCATCCCTAGCTCTCTTCTCCTTTCCAGATATATATAGTCTAATAGGGCTTGTCCATTTTGAGGGATAATGGAATTATCAAGTGGTGCATAACCTGTAGGCTCGTAACCGTATATGTCATCTGGGTTGTATCCTTGCGGAAAAGTACTGAAGCTAGCTCTGTTTCTTATTTCCTCTATATTACTTGTAGCTTTAGAGAAATCGCCAGTGTGATAAGCCGCCTCTGCGTTCATTAATATTATATCTGCATATCGAAACTTGCGAATATTTGCATCAGAACCTTTTTGTGTATTCCAAGCTGCTGGATCTAAGATAGCTTTTCGGTGATAGTAGCCTGTCTTATTTCTTTCGTTGATAACAAGTTCTTGACCAAAAGCAAATTCCCCGATCGCTATCGTTGTAGAAGCTCTTCTTGGATCGTTCGGCTCAAAAGAATTAGCTAAGTTCTCAGTTGGCGTGTTAAAGCCCCAGCCTCCCATGAAAAATGGTGTTTGGAAAACTGTCCACATAGAACCGGTAGAAGGACCTCTCTCAAAATTATCTAAGCCATTATCTATTGCTTGTATTTCCCATATTGATTCTTCATTGTTCTCACCCTCTAGCGACCATATTTCAGCATAATTAGAAGCAAGTCTATAGGCTCCATAATCTCCAGCAATAATATCATCAGTCAAGCTAAGTACATCTGACCAACTGTAATTTTTGTCATTCTCAGTTCCTATTTGATACATCATAGATCGTGCAAGGTAGGAAGCAGCAGCACCTTGAGTTGCAATACCTGGTGCAACATCTCCCTTATCAGCCAAAACCTCTTTTGCAAAATTCAAATCAGAATCTATGAGATCATAAATATCTGCAATGCTAGATCTAGAAAAATTACGCTCGTTAATTATTTCTGACCCTACAGGTTCTTCAAATCTTGGCACTCCTCCGAATATAGTTACAAGATGTAGATAAGAATATGCTCTTACAAACTTGGCTTCTCCTTCAAATTGCATAACATCTTTTTCTACTAATGTAGAATTTTCTATACTTGCTAAAATTACATTTGCTCTATTTATAGCTACCCAATATTTTCCCCACATCGTACCTACGTTAGAGTTTGCACCATTAGTATTAAACTCTTTAAGCCGTTGGATATCTACTAGATCGGCATCAGTAGATCCTTTTTCTGAATCATCTGAACAGATATCTCCAATAATAAACTCGTAGCTATGACCGCTGAAGCCGTTAGAAGATGATTCGCCCCAGGTGATGGCATCGTACATACCGTTCAAAACTAATCGGGCTGAATTCTTATCTTTAAAGGCCCCATCAATAGTCTGTAGACCACGTGGCTCTTCCTCTAAAAAATCAGAACAAGAAAAAATGGTGATCGTGAAAAAACTTAGAAATAGAAGTTTTATTAATTTATTCATTATATCAATATTTTATCTTTTAGAAACTAATATTTGTACCTATTATAAATGTCTTAGCAACTGGATATACTCCATAATCTACTCCTGGCGAAAATGAATCTCCAAATGCAGATCCAATCTCCGGATCTAATCCAGAATAATTCGTAACAGTAAGCGGATTATCCGCAGATATATATACCCGCGCTCTTGCTATCTTAAAAGAGGATAGAATAGATTCTGGAATCGTGTATCCCAGTTGTATATTTCTGATCCTAAAATATGATCCGTCCTCTATATAACGATCGCTATATAGTGAGTTATCATTAAGGTCAGTTGTGATCCTCGGTTCTGTATTCGTAGATCCTTCCCCACTCCATCTATCAAGTCTATTTCTAGCTAGATTAGATTCTATAGGGTTAGAATTCTGTAACCAGAAACTACGAATATTTGAAATTTCATTTCCTTGAGTACCTAGTACAGATATACTTAGGTCCACATTGGAATAATTTAGATTTATATATCCACCGTAGGTGAAATCAGGGATGGAGCTACCTTGGTAAGTGAGGTCTTCTTCATCTATTTTTCCATCAAAATTGGCATCCACATATCTCAGATCTCCTGGCTTAGCATTTCGCTGAAGTGGTCTTGCTTGCGCTCTTTTCCTTTCTCCAAACTCATCTATAAAATAACCAAATACCTTTCCATTATCCAATTCTATATTATCTAATCTATTTCCTCTTGCATCTATAGGGAAACCTTCAGAATCTAACGCAATATTACGTTCTACTTCTCCGTCATTCTGGAAAATACCGTTTGTCTGTAGAGCGAAAAAAGATGCAAAATTATATCCAACCAAGGTTCTTGTAGCAGGAAATCCAATCTTCTGCACATTAGCTCCACCCGTTATAAAATCACCATTCCCTAGATCTGTTACTTCATTCGATATGGAAGAAATATTCCCTCCGATAGAGAAACCTAATTTACCGATTTTATTTCTATACTGAGCTGATAACTCTAGACCTTTGTTCACCATAGAAGCAGCATTAGAAGCTGCTCCGTTTGCTCCTGCAAATCCAGGAGTCGGTATAGAAGATACCAGCAAATCATTTGTTTGTTTGTTAAAATAGTCTACACCTAAAGTTACTTTATCATCGAAGAAGCCAAAATCCGCGCCTACGTTTATCATCTCGGAAACCTCCCATTTCAGATCTGTAGCTGGTAGAACATTCGCAGCAAGACCTTGAGCTGGAGTTTGGTTATCTAGTGCATAGTTCCAATTAGGTGATAACAAAGCAAAAGTTGCATAGTTACCTATCGGCTCTTGGTTCCCTACGCGCCCCCATCCTGCTCTAAATTTCATTCGATTTATGAGTCCACTTTGTGGAAAGAAATCCTCATTATGTGCATTCCATCCAACAGAGAATGAAGGAAAAGTTCCCCATTTATTTCCATCAGCAAACTTACTAGATCCGTCTCTTCTCATTGTGGCGGTCAGGTAATACCTGTTATCGAAAGAATAGTTAAGCCTACCGAAGTATGACAACAGGCTATACTGTCCCTCATTATCTCTTCCTGTCAGAGAAGATAGATCTCCTCCTAAGCTTATGTATCGTAGTGCCTCAGGTTCTGGAACATCCTGAACAGATAATTCATTGAACTGGTCTAATCTCTGAAAGGATTCCATACCAACCATAGCATTTACATTATGATTACTAACAGTGGTATTGTATGTTAGATAGTTAGAATTTTGAAAAACTCTTAACTGTCTTTCTTCTTCTCTAAGGCTTGATATATTTATACTTTCATTACTAGATATCTGAGGAAAGAAATCACTATTTAGGTTTCTTCCTTCCACAACAAAGGTAACGGGTGTGTAAAAAGAACCCGTTTGTCTTCTTTGGTCTAGTGTCACTAATGAATTAAGTTTAAGATTCTCTAGAATACGTATTTGAGACTTGAGCGTTCCGACATATCTATCCCAACTATTATTATTGTACTGAGAAAGATGAATACCTTTAGCGGGATTAGGAAGATCTGTCAATCCAGATCTATTCCAGAATCCTGTTACATTATCATATACTGGTGTAATAGGATCTTTACTCAGTGCCGTAGCTAAGGGACCAGAGAAGGCTCCTTCATTAAATGCGGAAGCTTTATTGTTAGAATATCTGATTTCTCCACCGAGATTTAACCAAGATTTTACATCCATGTCTGCACCAAAGTTGAATTGGTATCGACTAGAATAAGTATTGTTTACTATACCCTCTTGGTCATAAAATAGTCCTCCGAGCGTATAGTTCATACTTCCTTCAGATCCTCTAATGTTTATCGCATGAGACATTATACTAGCTCGGTCACGAAATACATTATCTTGCCAATCCGTTCCTAATTCATCCAAGCCTAGCGCATCCTGTATCCAAGATCTCTTAGAATCCTCCACGATAGCATCTAGATTATTTTCTCCTCCAGAGACAGCTTCTAGGTATAATTCTGCATATTCTTGTGCGTTGAGTAGATCTACAGTTTTATTGGGCGTTTGGAATCCTCCCCAAGAATTAAGTTCTATAACTGCATTTCCATCTTTATCACCTCCATTTTTGGTCGTGATCAAAATCACACCATTCGCCCCCCTAGAACCATATATTGCAGTTGCTGAGGCATCTTTAAGAACTTCCAAAGATTCTATTTCATTAGGACTTATATTAGATATATCACCGGTTATGAATCCATTAACAACATATAGTGGTGAAGCATTCTGAAAAGAACCAACTCCTCTGATCTGGATAGTCGATCCTTGCCCTGGAGCACCAGAATTAGCTTTTACAGTTAACCCTGCTACCTTCCCTTGCAGGTTCCTTGCTATACCTGGTGAGGCTATTTTCTCTATTTGAGATACATCCACGCTGGCAACAGATCCTGTAACATCACTCTTTTTTACCACACCATAACCGACAACAACCACTTCATCGAAGACTTGTGAATTAATAGCCATCTGAATATCATACTGAATTTTCCCATCTACTATAGTGATTTCCTTGGTCTCGTACCCTATGTAAGATATCATTAATACATCACCTGAAAGCGCTTCGAGGGAAAACGATCCATCATAATCTGTTATAGTGCCTAAGTCTTCACTGTTGAGCTTGACTATATTGACGCCTATTAAAGGCTCTTTGGACTCTTGATCTGTTATTACTCCAGAAATGGTCTGACCATTAAGGGTTTGGGCAAGAGAACAGATGAGTAAGAATTGCAATAATATTTTCATTACTTTCAACTATTTAAATTAATCTTTCGAATTGATATGGAATTGCAAAATAAGATTTTATTACTTCGCGCTTTACAAACATACTATAGCGATTTAAATACTAAGGTGGGTAAAAACTGCAAATGTCGGGGGTAATTCATGCATTAAAGTTGAATTTTAACAAAAACCTCAATAATTCTAGTGTTTTAACCGAACTTAGATTGATTTTAGATTTTTAATTAATCGTAATAGATGTTTCGCAAATATGCTGTTATTTCATTTGTATTATTGCTATGTCCCCGCGGACAAGCTCAGCAAGATACTAATGGGCAGGAGAATGGACATCCTGTTTGTGAACTATTATTACCCGATAAGATTATAGTTTGTAATACATACGAAGGAGTAGATACTATCCAACTCTCTAATCGATTTCATACAGAAATTCCTCCTAGATTCTTCACTTCTGAGCAACATTTGATCTTCGTATTAGATAATAATATGATAGCTCAATATAGCTTTGAGAAAAAAACCTGGGAGAATCTCACTGTTTCTAATTATACTGCTCATAGATCCCCTGAAATTAAAAGCAAAGGAAACTCAGTTCCTTCAGAAAATCCATTTTCTAATAAAATATTAACTCCTATATACTTCTTGTTAGGATCAAGCTTCATCTATGGTCTTATCCGGCTAATCCTATTAAAGTATGAATATGATACCAAACTAAATCTGGAAAAACTAGAACGCGAAAAATTAGAAGAAATAAATCTAGTAAAGGTCAATTTTTACAATATGATCTCTCATGAACTGAAAACTCCACTTACTCTAATAATAGGTCCTATACAGGAGCTAAAACAGAATCTGAATACGCCGAAGAATAAGATTTTAATAGAATACGTTGATAAAAACGCTAAAAAGCTTAAAACCCTTATTGATGAAATACTAAACTACAAGAATCACGAATTTGAGTATTTTGATGTCAAACTGAAATCCATATCTTTTAATGAATTTGTAGAGGAGATCTGTTTAAATTTTAAAGATAATGCAGCAAGGAAGACCATAACCATAGATTTAAAGTCGAGCTTATCTCAATCCTACACCTATTTCGATTCTAAATTGATGGAACTCGTGATAAATAATCTCATTGTAAATGCCCTGAAATTTTCTCCCATAAACAAAAAGATTGAAATTACTATCTGGGGAGATGATGAATATATATATTTTAAAATAAGAGATTATGGATCAGGAATATTGGCGAAAGAACTTCCCTACGTATTTAATAAATATTACCAAGGAAGCAATAACATTAATGGCGGGAGTGGTATTGGTCTAGCTCTAGCAAAAGAGATAATCGAGAAACATAAGGGATCTATCTCTGTGGAAAGCAAATATAGAAAGGGTACAACTTTTACCTTTAAGTTTCTTAAAAATCTAAATGAAATATTACCTCAGTATGTAAATGATGGTGACTCTATGCTGAGACAGATTGCAGAAATTCAACTGCAGGAGTCAAAAGAAAAAGAAAAAGAAAATACGATTCTTATAGTGGATGATAATGATGATATACGAGCTTATTTAACTCTGCGATTACAAAAATCTTACAAAATTCTTCTCGCGGATGATGGCGATTTAGGTTACAAAAAAGCTATAGAACATGTTCCTAATATCATTGTATCTGATCTTGCTATGCCGATTATGGATGGAATGACTATGTGTAAAATGATAAAGACTAATCCCATAACGAACCACATACCGATAATCTTACTTACAGCGAGAGCTAGAATAAAATACTTAGGCAAAAGTTTAGAAAATGGAGCGGACGCCTATATAACAAAGCCCTTTGACATCGATGTTCTAGAGCAAAAAATTGCAAACATCCTAAGTCAAACAGAAAAAATCCAAAAAAAGGTTTTAGCTCAAATATCAATGGATATTAACTCACCTGAAATAGTAGAAGTCACCAATGATTTTGTTACGAAATTTATTTTTGAAATAAGAGAAAATCTAGAAAATCTACAATTCTCTACAGATTACATCGCTGGCAAACTAAACTTAAGTTCATCCCAATGTTATAGAAAGATAAAATCCTTAACAGGTTTATCTCCAAATCAGATTATACAAAGAGTCAGATTGGAAGAGGCTTGTAAATTATTATTGGAAACAGAGTATACTATTGTTCAGATTATCAATAAAGTAGGCATGAATGATCCAAAGTATTTTAGAAAAATTTTTAAAGAAAAATATCAAACGACTCCTAGTAATTTCCGAAAGACCAGAATTACCGATAAACTCTAACTGTCTTTCCGCTAGCTTATTTATTGTATTTTTCGCATAGCTATATAATACCAATTCTAGTTTAGAATGACGGTAATTATTTATTTTGTTCTCCATGTTTCTTCGTTAAAAAGCCACGCCGAACCTATGGGTTCGCCTACGTTTTTTGCCTTGATCCATTTTGAACAATTCTAAATCCTTTTCCTTCATCTAAAAATAGAAATGGTATAAAAGACCTACGACAAAGAGCAATGTAGGCTTCACCGACGTATTAATGGAAAAGTGTTATTATAAAAAAAATTACTTCGTAGAAACAAATGAACACCGACAATGCTTGATATAAGTGTCGTATGATCTAAATGATATATCATTAGCTTATGGCACCTGGAAAACTATTGCGCTAGGGATAGCAGCGGCATAGAGCTAGCTGTATCCTATGAGAGATAAGGAGCTGAGCAGGCTGAACGAATAGAGAAGACAAACAGCGACTATATCTCACTAGTATACAGCTGGTTCTATATAGCGAAAAGCCCGTCCGAAGGAGCGCCCAGATCCAGACCGTGCTTACAAAACCGATATTCTAGACTATTATGATGGTAATTGTGAGATACTTGAGCTAGCTACGGCTATTGCTAGCCCTCCCGCTTTCGCGGTTCTCTCCTTTAAAGCACATTCGTACTCTATTCGACTACGTCAAATGCATTCCTTCTTGCCATGATTTTAACAATTTTAATTCAGAATATTTAAACGATATTTAAAATATAAATGGTATTATATAATGATTTGTTTGCTTTCAGGGAATTAGCGTAACTTTGTGTCATGTTATCAGATAAACCTTTGTCAGAGTGGATGCCGATTACCAAAAAAGAGGTAGAGGATCGGGGCTGGGATCAGCTAGATGTGATTTTAATTTCTGGAGATGCCTATGTGGATCATCCTGCTTTTGGAGCTGCCGTTATCGGTAGGATACTGGAAAGTGAGGGGATAAAAGTGGCCATTATTCCGCAACCTAACTGGCAGGATGATCTCAGAGATTTTAAAAAACTGGGCAAGCCTAGATTGTTTTTTGGTGTGACATCGGGGTGCATGGATACGATGGTAAATCACTATACAGCCTCGCGGAGAAAGCGATCAACGGACGCTTATACGCCTGGTGGGAAAGCGGGATTCAGACCAGACTATGCCGTGAAGACTTACACACAAATTCTAAAAAAATTATATCCAGATGTGCCTGTTCTAATAGGAGGTATAGAAGCGTCGCTGCGAAGGGTAACGCATTATGATTACTGGGAGGACAAGTTATTTCCAAATATTCTAAGCCTAAGTGGAGCGGATATGCTCGTGTATGGCATGGGAGAAATGCCGCTGCGTGCTATCATCCAACTCGCTAATGCTGGGATGCCTCTGAGTTCTATGACACATCTTCCTCAGACTGCTTTTCTTACAAATCGGCATGATCCTATTCCAGACGAAGAATTATGGGATACCCTGACCCTTTCGTCTCATGAAAAATGTATGCGTAACAAAAAAGCATTTGCAGCTAACTTTAAGCATGTAGAACAGGAATCTAATAAGGTAAAAGCGAGAAGGCTTATTCAAGGTGTAGGAGATCATAATCTTGTTGTAAATCCTCCCTACCCTCCGATGACAGAAAAAGAAATAGATACTTCTTTTGATCTGCCGTATACGCGACTACCGCATCCTAAATATAAGAAGAGAGGACCTATACCTGCCTTCGAAATGATCAAGTTTTCTATCAATATGCATAGAGGATGTTTCGGCGGATGTAGCTTCTGTACCATCTCTGCGCATCAGGGGAAATTTGTTTCTAGTAGGTCGCAAGAATCTATACTAAAGGAGGTAGACAAGGTCACGGAAATGCCAGACTTCAAAGGATATATCAGCGATCTGGGCGGACCTTCTGCTAACATGTATGGCATGAAAGGTAAGGTACAATCGATATGCGATAAGTGCGTCAGCCCTTCATGTATCCACCCTGTAGTATGCAGCAACCTGGACACGAGTCACAAGCAAATGACGGATATCTACAGAAAGGTAGATAAGCATCCAAAGGTCAAAAAAGCATTTGTGGGAAGTGGTATACGCTATGATTTATTAGTACCTAGTTATAATAAGCAGGCGGATGATAGCATAGATGAATATATGGATCAGCTAGTCAGTAGACACATCAGTGGTCGTCTGAAAGTTGCACCGGAACATACCTCTGATGACACACTAAAGGTTATGCGTAAACCGTCGTTTAAACATTTCCATGAGTTCAAGAAAAAGTATGAGGAGAAGAATAGAAAACACGGACTCAATCAACCTCTAATTCCGTATTTCATATCTAGTCATCCGGGGTGTAAGGAGAAAGACATGGCGAACCTCGCTGCAGAAACTAAGGACATGGGATTCAAGCTAGAGCAGGTTCAGGACTTTACCCCTACGCCGATGACTGTAGCCACCATCATTTATTATACAGGATTACATCCCTACACACTGAAAGAAGTATATACTGCCAAGTCACCCAAAGAGAAAAAGAATCAGCATCTATTTTTCTTCTGGCATAATAAAGAAAACTATGTCCGTATAAAAGACAAGTTGGTCAATATGGGTAGAGGAGATCTCGTAGAAAAGCTAGTTGGCGATCGCAAGCGTTATGCTAAGAGGGAGTATATAAAAAATCGGTCGATTAATAGTAAGCGGAATAAACGGTAGGTCTTTTTAATATTTATTTTTTATTTGCGAATTCTTACTCTGATAATTATAAACGTAAGTGATATAAAATACTGCAATAGATATGATGCGTACCGCCTGACTGGCGTCTAAACTTACAATTCTTTTCCTGTATGGAATAATGATAAGTGGAGCATAGCGGTTACTGATATCCAGCGTTTCCGACGAAGGAGGATAAGCTGTGATCATCTATTGTTGTGTGCCGTCTTATATTCTTCATATTTCGTATTAAGATGGGCAGCCAAAATTGAGTTTTCCTTTAAGAGGCAAGGAATGTTTTCAATTATTGGATATGCTAAAAAACTTTCCTCAGAATAAAGAAGGTTTTCATTAAACTTTTGTAAACTAGTATGTGTCATAGGACAAACTAAATTACTGTGGATCTTCTGTAAATTATTTCGTTTTTCAATTATCAATAACCCAGTTGGATTGAGAATATTAGAGTTATGTCCAAATAATCTGTGTTCAATAATTTTATAATTTAAATCTCTTGCTGTTTGATACAATTTTGTAACGTAGCCATGTTCAATCATTCTTTGTTTAGCTTCTTTAGTTCCAAATTCGAATGAAGGCTCAAGAAGTATTAAGTATTTATTTGAGATTCTATAAAGTTCCTTTAATGCATCCTCTTCTTTACCTCCATTGGGCTCGATTGAATGAGATGTATAAACAATATCAATTGAATTATCTAGTAAAGGAATTTCGAACAAGTTCGCAGTGAATAATTTAATGTCCTTATGTCCAAAGTCCTTTAGGAGTTCTTTTCCAAACTTTAATCTTGACCAAGAAATGTCAAATCCGAAAATATCTTTTGGTCGGTTCTCTAATTTGTTTATTAAGCTATTGAGGGTAGTCGCTTCTCCTACACCAACCTCAATTATCGAATCTATGTTTTCATACTTATCAATTATTGTAGCCAAAGCTGCGCAATAATCATTTTTATAACCTGGGTTATTGAAAAATGCTTTAATATATGAGCCAGCTTGAAAATCATAACTTATCAAAATATCCTCAATAGAATTAGATTTATTTTGACCAATACTCTTTAAGTATTTATACCAATTTAATTTTCAAATGTCGGTAATTATTTGTATCTTAGGGGATGGCAAGAATATCAAAATTAAAAATTAAGGAAAGTCAAAAAGAGCTACGAAAGGTTTTTAAACGTCAAACGCTAAATAAGAACAGAGATCGATTACAAGCATTTATTCACATACAAGAAAATACTTATGAAAGTAGGGATTTACTCAGTAGTCATTTGGGAATTTCGCTTAGAACATTAGAAAGATGGATTTCATCATATATGTCTGGAGGCTTAAAAGCTTTATTACTTCCAGAAAAGCGAAATAGGAATTCTTATCTCATACCAGATGAAGTAGATGCTGCATTAGCGCAGAGAGTCCTGTCTTCGCCACTTGTTGGGATTTTGAGCTAGAACCCCCATGAATACTAAGTTTAATTTTGAAAATGGGTGTCCCGTGTCTAAATTTGGTCATGTTTATCCGAAAAAAGAAGAACAAGTCAGGCA
>Ga0209187_1000254_pt1 | contig 110060 bp, 98 predicted proteins | sample BantaG_FD_187430 | JGI IMG/M metagenome (GOLD analysis project Ga0209187, IMG submission 187430) | Marine algal microbial communities from Bantry Bay, Ireland - BantryBay_4 metaG (SPAdes) (version 2) | ecosystem: Host-associated > Algae > Red algae > Unclassified | place: Bantry Bay, Ireland...
TAGCCCATCAAACTATTTGTAAGAATATTCGAACACAATACCTTTTAATAAAAACAAGCCCGAAAAAGCCTTTAATGTACTTTTATGGGTAAGTTAAACGATAGACAGGGAGTTTGTGCGCAGACTCGCGTTGGCCATGAAAAAAATTATACTATTATTCATATTTTTTGTTCCAATATTTTCGAGCGCCCAAATAGTTGCTGGTCTGTCACCATCCGGAGCACACATAGTTTATCCAAATGATAGTATTACAGTCTTCAACGCAGGGGATCGCGATAGCCTACATCTTGATTTAGACTGCGATAACAATTCTGATATCTTATTAATTTTAAAGAAAGGAGCCCCAGCAATTGATGCTGGGCATACGCTTGAGGCCTATATGCTTGACACTACATATGAATTTTGTATTCGCCAAACATTAGGACCGAAGGTGAGATGGTTCGATTTTGGAGATACAATGTTTTGTGACAGTACAAATTTTTGGCAATATATTAATAAGGATTTGAATCCAAATATGAATCACAACATACTACAAGCAGGTGGCTTTGGTGGCTTCCCTCCTTTGAGCGGCACGGATACATTCTTCATGGTCCGAAGAAAACTTGGTGTGGCAAGCTATCAGGAAGGTTGGATTTCCTTAAGTTTCGAAACTCTCAGCGTCTCAAATCCATATGTAGTTCTAGAATCTTATACCAAATTTTGTGCGCCCAACGCGACGGAAAAAATGTCAAAATTGAATGGAATTAAGGTTTACCCGACTATTGTTGATGATAGATTTATTATTGACGTAGGAAATTTGAATGAGAGTTTTGATGTTCAGATTGTTGATTCAAGAGGACGCACTCTAATGATAAAGAAGGAGATGAGCGGTTTAAGGAAAAACTCTTTTGATGCAGTTAATTATCCTCCTGGGATATACTTTGTCAAGGTAAACGTTGAAGGACAAACAAAACATTTTAAACTCTTGAAGCGATAATGAGAACGCCCCAATTTTTCCTTAAACTTTTATTTCAACAATTTTCGTAGGATCTAAGTTTGCATTTCGGATGCTCACTTGCCGGGCGACATTTTCGGCCAAACTCAAGAACGCTTCCTGTGACGCATCTCCATTGAGGTGTGCTGGAATTTTTTCATTTGCACTGTTCAGTCCAACGCATAAGTAGGAGTTCTTTTCTTAGATTTGTTTTATGAGTTCGGACTTTGTCATCGTGCTCTGCGAAATTATGAAAATGGACTTTGAAAAAGCGAAGATTTCGTATCTTTAGCCAAAGCGTTAGTCATGAAAAAAAATGTTCTCCTTATTCTCCTCACTATTCCTATATTCTCGAGTGCCCAAGTTTTGGTTGCTGGAACTACACCCTTAGGCGCTCAGATTCTAACACTTGAGGATAGTATGTCTACGCCTTATGTTGCGAGTGCGAGAGATTCAGTTTCTTTTGATATCGATTGCGATAATATCATAGACTTTGAATTATACCTTGATAACGGAGACCCATGGAATGATGTGCCCCACCATCTACGCATAAATCATCTTGATTCTACTATGTTTTTGTGTATTTTGGATTCGCCATGGGTATATAACGGTTCCCTAACACCTTGGTATGATCAAGGCGATACTATGAATTGTCCAAGTGGCTATACTTGGCAGAATTTAGCTTTTGGAGTGTATCAGCAGATCTGGATTGCGGAGAGTAATGTTTTTATCGGAATTTTTAATCCCCCAAGTCTCGTCAACAATAAATACTATGCCTTCCTTAAACAATTGCCCAACAATCAACAATTGCATGGATGGGTGGAACTCAGTTTTAATTTAGACAGCTTAGGCTATCCAACAGCAGTAGTGCACAGGTTCACTCAGTTCTGCACGCCACAATCAACAAAGGATATAGCCCAAGTCAAAGAGTTCAGTGTTTTTCCAAGCATAGTACATTCAAATTTTTCGATTCGTAGCGCATCAGACATCAAAGAGTTTAAGGCATCGGTATATAATTTGCATGGTCAAATTCTTGTAGAAAAATCATTCAGTACAAGTGGAATACATTCTTTCGACATTGAAAAACTATCGCAGGGGAACTATTTCTTAAGACTAGAATGGGACGATCAAGTTGAAGTCCACAGACTTTTAAAGCAGTAGGCTCAACTAAACTTTGATCTCAACAATTTTTGTAGGGTCTAAGTTTGCATTTCGGATGCTCACTTGACGGGCGACATTTTCGGCCAAACTCAAGAATGCTTCCTGTGATGCATCTCCATCTTGAGCGACGGCTGGTTTGCCAGCATCACCACCTTCTCGAATCGATTGCACAATAGGAATTTGTCCAAGGAAAGGAATTTCAAATTGATCGGCTAGTTGCTTGCCGCCATCCTTTCCAAAGATGTAATATTTATTTTCAGGCAATTCTTCGGGAGTGAAGTAGGCCATGTTTTCTGCAAGACCCAAAATAGGCACTTTGATTTGTGGTCCATCAAACATCATGATGGCCTTCTTTGCATCGGCCATGGCGACAGCTTGTGGTGTAGTTACAATCACTGCGCCAGTCACTGGAATCGTTTGCACCATAGTCAAATGAATATCTCCCGTTCCTGGAGGGAGATCAATAATCAAATAATCCAACTCGCCCCAATACACATCATTGACAAATTGTTTGAGTGCGCTACTCGCCATAGGGCCACGCCAAACGACAGCTTGTTTGTCGTCAATCAAAAGTCCTATACTCATGGCTTTAATTCCCATGACATCAATTGGAACCACCTTGCCTTTTCCATCCACCTCTTTCATCATGGGTCGCTCGCCACGAATCCCTAACATGATCGGAATAGAGGGGCCATAAATATCGGCATCCATGACACCCACCTTAGCGCCTTTCTTAGCTAAGGCAAGAGCAAGATTTACAGAAACAGTTGATTTCCCTACACCTCCTTTACCAGAGGCGACGGCGATAATATTTTTCACTTGCGGCAAAACCTTGCCTCCATCTTTTCGATTACTTCCGACATTGGCGGTGAAGTTTACCGTCACCTCAGCCTCCTTATTTACGATAATCTTAACCGCATTGGTGCAGGCATTCATGATATGGTCCTTCATGGGACAAGCGGGTGTAGTAAGGACTACGGTAAAAGAAACTTTATTGCCATCAATGGCGATATCTTTTACCATATTCAAAGTCACTAAATCGCTCCCTAAATCAGGCTCTGCTACATTCCCTAGGGCCTTTAAGATATCTGCTTCTGTCATTACGTAAACTTTTGTTAAGTGAAGGCAAAGTTACTTCAGGAGTTCTTTCTTTGTATTCAGATAATATTGAATAAATTTATAGTACCGAATGCGACGAAGAATACTTCAAATATTGCTTTTATTTCTCTTGCCACTGGGCTCACAGGCCCAATATGGTTTTGATGAAATGGTCGAATTGACTGGAGTGGTGATGAGTTCTGACAGTCTGCGGTATTTGCCTTCAGTTAGTTTGCAAGTCCAAGGAGAAGCACAAGGAACTCGCTCATCCAATCAAGGTGTTTTTTCCATCATCGTTGAAAAAGGCAAGACCATTGAGTTTAGCTGTATGGGTTTTAAGAAACAAGAATTTACTGTTCCTGATACGCTAACTGCATTGCGCTATTCTGTCATTCAATTGATGGTTCAAGACACTTTTTATTTGCCGACGACTATCGTCCGTGCTTCATTGAGTTCGGAAGAATTTGAAACGGCCTTTTTGAATTGGAATATTCCACCAGATAAGTATGAACTCGCGCGCAGAAATATGGAGTATCAATCTATCCGTGCTATGGCATCTATTATGGCTAAAGATGGTGATGAGCATGCCGATCAATATCAGCGTCAGCAAGCGCAGAAAAATTATTGGGCAGGTGGTCAACCGCCAATGACCATTTTCAATCCATTCGCTTGGCAAGAATTTTTTAAGTCTTGGAAGCGAGGCGACTTTAAAAGGAAGCCTTAGTTAGAAAGTTTTTTAAACCTCCAAGCTCGCTTGGAGGTTGTTGCATAATGAAACCTCCAAGGTCTTCAAGACCTTGGAGGTTTGCCTCGAATCTACGGATATCCTAGAGTTCCACAAAACCTCATAGCTTTGCCCCCAAAACCCCAATCACATTGGTTTTAGGATAGTTAATATTGAGCGTATTAACATATTTTATAGGCCTAGGCACAAAAAAAATCGGAAATTTAAGGCAAACAACATCAGAATGAAAAAATTAGCTCTACTCCTACTTTGTGCTTTTATCGCCTTTCAAGGGCAAGCACAGGATGTACTTTCCGATAGAAAAGCGAACAATGTAAGCAAGCAAATCAATAAGGAAATAGCAAAAGCATCTAAAGCAGTTGAAGACATGAACTGGGGTGGTGCGCAAGCCATATTCGAAAAGATGCTTCAGATTACTGAAAAGAATACAGGCGGACTTCTTCAGATTATCGACAATATTGATGTCGCAGCAATGCAAGAAACATTGGAAGGCGTAGCGCAGCAAATTGAAAATTCTGTTGACCTTCCCGCTTTAGAAAAAAGTATGGAGCGTATCGGACGCCAATTTGAAGATGTTCTGGACAAAAAGCAATTGGAAATTAAAGGCGCGCAAAAAAGTTTGCCGCATCCAAGCAAATTATAAATCTTATCGACGTCTTCTTTGAGCAGAAGGCGTACTGATCACCTTAGGAGAGTCCGTCAATTGAGCGGGCTTTTTTGTTGCTGTTGGAATATTGGGACTACTCTTACCCGAGATGTGAGGCAGGAGAGCTTCCTTACTTCTATTGTATAAGCTGTCTCTTTGGCTTTTGTAATTTTTTACTTCAATTATTTCGTCTACGGAGTAGGTCTCTACTCTTTCGATATCTCTTGAGGGCGCATTATAATAGGTCCAAGGTCCATGACGGACAAAGCCGCGATTTGTTTCAACCACCACTTCTTTGAATTCACCTTCGGTATCTGGAATTTCAACGAGTATGGTATCGTATTTATATCTTGAGCGCAAGGCGAGATAATTTCCCTTGCAATACAAATAGCCTCTGTCATAGTATAAGGCCTCTCCATATTTATTGCCATCAATAAAGGATTCCTTGAAAATCATGAGACCATCTAAGGAAAAACGTTTCCAATCGCCATTCTTTCTATCATCGATATACTCGCCGTATTCATAGAAACCAATTTCTCCCTTGTCCTTCTCTTGTTCATGAACCCAAAGGCCTTGTTTGTACCCTTTGCCATCCAGTGCGTTCACGGTATCACCATTGGGTGCAATCATAAAATCGCTCCACCCATCATTTTGCCCAAAAGAGAATAGTGGACTCAGAATTAAAAGGCTATATAGAAGGTACTTGTACACGCTATTGCTAAATTAGTGTAACTAAAACGGACGAATGAAGAACTTATTACCACTATGTGTATGTGTAATGTTATTTAACAGCCTCTTGGGGCAGAGCAGCACCTCAAATTGTTTGTCATCATTCAATCAAATTCAAGGGCAAGAGTCTTTAATCGACGGCATCAAGTTCAGGAATATTGGGCCTTCCATCATGAGTGGCCGCATCGTGGATCTAGAGGTGAATCCTTCGAATACCAAAGAATTTTTTGTGGCCTATGCCAGTGGAGGCATTTGGCATACGGACAATAATGGCCTCTCCTTCGAGCCCATTTTTGACAATGAAGCTACCCATACCATTGGTGATATGTCCATGGATTGGAAGCACGATGTTTTATGGGTGGGTACTGGTGAGGTCAACTCATCTCGTTCGTCTTATGCAGGAACAGGGGTTTATAAAACCACCAATAGAGGAAAAACATGGGAGCATATGGGCCTTGAAGAGACGCATCACATTGGGAGAATTGAAGTCAATCCAAGCAATCCTAATGATATTTTAGTTGCGGCTCTTGGACATCTTTATTCTTACAATCGCGAACGGGGTGTTTTCCGAAGCAGAGATGGTGGGAAGTCATGGCAGCATACTTTATATGTAAATGACTCCACGGGTGTAGTCGATCTAGTCGTTGATCCTACGAATCCTAAAATTGTATATGCCAGTAGTTGGACCCGTAGTAGAACGGCTTGGAACTTTAATGGAAGTGGTGAAGGCTCAGCAATTTATAAAAGTAATAATGGCGGCGGTCGCTGGGAAAAAATTAGCGGCAATGGATTTCCGCAGGGCAAAGGAGTTGGACGCATAGGTTTGAGTGTTTGTGCATCCCAACCCAATGTGCTCTATGCATTCTTAGACAATAATTTTCATCAAAAAAAGAAGAAAGGAGAGAAGAAGAAATTGCAGGCAAAAGATTTTCTTGAAATGGATATGAGTGGGTTTGAAAATTTAGACGATGATGAATTGGATGATTTTCTAAAACAAAATGGCTATCCCAAAAAGTACACTGCTGAAAGTTTGCGTTCAGATATTGAAGCGGATAAGTATAGCGTAGAAGATATTGGGAAATGGAGACTGGCTGATGCTGATGCAAGCCTTTTTGAAACGCCCATCATTGGTGCCGAACTCTATCGCTCGAATGATGGAGGCGCCTCATGGAATAAGACGCATGAAAACTTATTGGACGGCATCTATTTTACCTACGGCTATTATTTCGGGACCATTCAAGTTTCCCCTATGAATCCTGATAAGGTATGGCTTGGAGGTTATCCCTTGCTTTTTTCTGAGGATGGCGGTGCAAATTTCAAAAGAGGAGATGGAGAGAATTGTCACCCGGACTATCATAGAATTTGGATTAACCCGAAGGATGAAAAGCATTTGATTGTTGGAAATGATGGTGGAATTAATTTGAGCTATGATGAAGGTGGGATTTGGTATAAAGCCAATGCGCCAGCCGTCGGACAGTTTTATGCGATTCAGGTAGACAATGAGAAACCTTATAATGTTTATGGTGGTTTGCAGGACAATGGCACCTGGTTTGGAAGCAGCGCACATAAAGAAGATGTGTCTTGGTTGCAGGAAGGGAAATATGCTTTCTCTGGAATCGGGGGTGGTGATGGTATGCAGGTTATGGTGGATACCAGAAATAATTTGACCACTTATTTAGGTTGGCAGTTTGGAAATTATATGCGCATCAATAAAGAGAATCCGCGCCGTCGTTCGAGAATTAAACCTGTACATGATATTGGAGAGAAGGCTTATCGCTTCAATTGGCAAACTCCCATCTTATTGAGTAAACACAATCAGGATGTTTTCTATTATGGGTCTAATAAATTTCACCGCAGTTTGCAGAAGGGAGATGATCTAGAAACACTCAGTGACGATTTAACGACCACTCAATTCAAAGGCAATGTTCCCTATGGAAGTTTGACGAGCATTAGTGAGAGTCCGAAAAAATTCGGTTTGCTTTATGTCGGTACAGATGATGGAAATATCTGGCGCTCCAAGGATGTAGGATATACATGGGATAAGATAAGTACGCAGCTGCCGCAGAATTTGTGGGTCTCTAGAGTTTGGGCATCAAAGCATGAAGAGGGTCGGGTGTATGCAAGTTTGAATGCCTATCGTTTTGACGATTTCAAACCTTATGTCTATATGAGTGCAGACTATGGCGAGACATGGACAGATATTTCGAGCAATCTTCCTGATGAACCCATCAATGTGATTAAAGAAGATAAAAAAGAGGATGACATTTTATATGTAGGGACTGATAATGGACTTTATGTGAGTACCAATACGGGTTCTTCTTGGATGCCGTGGCGTGGCAATTTTCCTAGAGTGGCTGTGCACGATTTGGTTATTCAGGAGCGGGAAAATGAGCTCGTCGTCGGGACGCATGGTCGTTCCATTTATATAGGGAAATTAGATCTAGTGCAGAAGCTGAACTATATGAACGATAAAGCCATAGAAATTGTTCCCATTAGTGAGAAGGAGCACAGCAGACAGTTGGGCAGCCGCTGGTCATCTTATGCTGAGCCTTATACTTATGATTTGCCCATTCAATTTTTTGTTCAAAATGCTGGTCCTCATGTCCTCAATATTAGAAATGATTGGGGTAAAAAATTGAAGTCATTTGAAATTGATGCTAAGAAAGGATGGAACGAAATTGATTATCAATTGGATGTAGATGAAAGTGCGCTTAAGCATTTTGAAGATGAACTCAAGCAGGCCGACGATGAGAAGTATTATTTACCTGTGGGTGAATATGAAGTGCAGATTGTAAATGAGAATGGGCAGCGAGCAAAAACACCTCTGCTCATCATCGAGAGCGACTAATTGAAAATATTTTTAGCGTGTAAGATTTCTAAAGCATACCATTGTCCTTCCATGAGTACAACTGAGATCGGTATCACATGTTGTTTTTTGTTGTAGGTAAAATACAGCGACATCGCCATGATGGATCCATCTTCATGAAGTGGCCCTTTAAGTGAATCGAGTTTATAAGAATGGAAAATGATTTTTCGGGTATTGACTTCCTTCGCGCTTATCTCTGTTTGTATTTCCTTGAATGAATTTTTGAATTCAGTTTGCTGTGGAATGAGATAGGCTTCCATTTTCTCATCAATCGTCATGGCACGTGCTTCGCGAGGAAGCAGGGGTAGGGCTTGTTTTAATTCTATGAAGTGCTTTTCGATGTGAGTGATTTCATTTTCCCGAAGGGCTTTAAAAAAATCCATAGCGAGCACGGCTACATTTTCATGAGCAGATACTTGCAAGAAGCAAAATAAAACGGCTATGGTTGCAAAGAATTTCTTCATTCCATTTAAAGTTATTAATAATCTAGAGGACGAGCTGCTAAGAATTTACTAATTCGCGTTCTCTTCGCATTTTCTTTTTATAGACTCTCTTGGAAACCAATATGCCCACTTCATAGAGCATCATGATCGGTATAGAAACTATGATTTGACTTATGAGGTCAGGTGGAGTAATGATTGCAGATATACTTAGAACAATCACCAGCGCAATTTTTCGATACGAACGAAGTGAATCGGGCGTGACCAGATCAGCTTTGGTCAAGAAGTACATGATCACTGGAAGTTCGAAGAATAGACCCGATCCCAGAATGAGTGACAAGAACAGGCTGATATAACTTTTAATCGTAATGATGTTTTGTAAATCAGGACTGATAGAAAAATTGGAAAAGAAGTTGACGGAATAGGGCAACAGAACAAAGTAACCGAAGATGACTCCTAGAAAAAAAAGTAAGCTCGAAAAGAAAATGAAGGTTCTTCCATTTAGAACTTCTTTAGATTTAAGTGCCGGCTTTATGAAGCGCCACAATTCATAGACGATATAAGGGAAGGCGACAATAATTCCAATAACAAAAGATGAACTCAATGCAAATCTAAACTGACCGGTCATGTCAATATTCTGCAAGTTCATTGGGATTTCATTTTCACAGAAACTATCGAAACCAATGAGTTTGCCTAATTGACACAACCATTGGTAAGAGATAAACGAACTTTTTGACGGAGCTAGGATAATATCCTTATAGATGAATTCCATATAGCTGAAGGCTGCAATGGAACCAATTGAAATAGCAACAATGATGCGAATGATATGCCAACGTAGAGCCTCTAAATGGTCTACGAAGCTCATCTCATTTTGCGGTCTATTTCTCGAGTGACTCACTACTTTCTAACCTGAGCGTCGAAACGAATAACTTGATAAGGAGCGTTTTTAGCATTGCTTATGATGCGCGCTTTTTTTGAGACATTGCCCTCTTTCCCTTTGCTATCAAATTCTAAAGTGACTACGGCCGACTTTCCTGGGAGGAGAGGTTCTTTCTCAAATTTTGGGGCTGTACATCCACAGGAAGTTTGCACATTGGCAATGTAGAGCGGCTTATCTCCCGTATTGCTCACGATATAATCATGCTGAACGATATCACCTTCTTTAATGGTTCCAAAATTGTGCGAACTATCCTGAACTCGGATGGTCGTTTGTTCCATGGTTCGCATTTCGGCCTCTCTATCGCTTACTGTTTTTTTAGATGGATGTTCATGCGCTGCATTCATGCCTAGTTTGTTGAATAAAGCAGTTCGACTGATGCCAGATACTTCAATCAATGCAATGGTGAGCAGGGACAAGGTGAGTACAGTTAATAGAACGGTTTTCAATGTGGAATTCATGATTACAAAAATATTATAAGTCTTTATCTTTTTTGCTTAAAAAAGTCTTTCATAATGAAAGAACATTCTTCTTCGAGTATGCCGCCCTTAATCTTCGATTTTGGGAAATAAACCTTCTTCTGAGCGTCTAAAAAGCCATGTCTGTGGTCCGCAGCTCCATAATAAATTTGTTTCACTTGGCTCCATAAGATAGCGCCAGAGCACATCAGGCAAGGCTCTAGGGTAATATAGATGGAGGCGTCAGGTAAATATTTGCTTCCTAAATGTTCAAAAGCTGCGGTAAGAGCAATCATTTCGGCATGGGCAGTAGAGTCGTTGAGGCGTTCAACCTGATTGTGGCCACGGCCAATTATTCTTTGATTTTGTACGATGACTGCGCCAACAGGGACTTCATCATCGGCCTTCGCTTTTTGGGCTTGAATCAAGGCTTGCTTCATGAAATACTCATGGGAAAAGGCAATTATTTTTTCTGATTCAGCCATTCGATAAAATCTTTGGTGTCATTATTTTCTTTGACGGTAAAGCCATGAAAGCCCACTTTAGCAAATTCTATGAGGTCTTCTGCTTCATGCGCACTCCTTGATATTTTTCCAAGTCTTTTAAGCATCTTCTTTTTAGTAAATGGCTTGCCTTTATTGTCCCAAATTTCTATATCGCTTTGCTCGAGGACGTTGAGGAAATCTTTTGAGGCCATTTGCTTTTCTGCTTTCCCTTTTTCTTGCAAAAGAAATTCTGCTTTTTCCTGTCCGAGTAATTTGACATCAATGTCTTTGAGACTGAGGGTGTATTTTTTCTTTTCATAATTGAAATCCATACTATTCCCCAATTCGAGGCTTGATTGTTTGAGTTTGTTATTTCCCAGAAGTACTTGAACATAGGCTTCTTTTCTGCTAACTTTCCCCAAGGATATGCGGATGGGGTCGCCTGTGCTTTCGATTAATTCGAAGCTTTGCTCTTCCAAATTAAGTGTGAGACCTTCATTGGGAATGCGCAGCCTGTCCTTGCCGATGAAGAGCGCTTTAAGTATAAAAAATCCGATGGCCGCGAAGGCGATGACGGAAAGAAAGAGGAGCAATTTCTTTTTCATGTCATAAAGGTAGTCGTACAGTGCGCTTTTGCTCTTTCGGAAGGTATAAAACTCTCTAAAAATCCTATCTTTAGACATCATGAAGAAACTCTTTACCTGCCTGCTTTGTCTTCTTTTCGTAGGAAGTCTAAACGCTCAGGTCGTCATCAATCCTTGTGCTGCATTGTCAGACATTCATATTGTGGTACTTGGCTCATCAACGGCTGCTGGAGCAGGACCGACTTCGCCCGATAGTGCTTGGGTAAATCGGTATAGAAAATATATGCAAGAAATCAATCCGAACAACCAGGTCACGAACTTAGGAGTTGGCGGAACGACTACCTATCAAATTATGCCCGATTGGTATGTACCACCAGCAGGTCGCCCCAATCCAACACCGACCAAAAATGTAAGTCAGGCGGTAAGTTTAGGAGCGGATGCCATTATAGTCAATATGCCTTCCAATGATGCCTCCAATAATTTTAATACCACAGATCAAATGTTCAATTTTAGAACCATTAGAGATGTGGCCGATAGTGCTGGAATTCCCGTTTGGATTTGCACCACTCAACCACGCAATGGATTCTCGGCTAGCCAAATTCAAATACAAACTGATGTTCGGGATTCAGTACTCGTGCAATTCGCTCCACGCACTTTAGATTTTTGGGGAAATTTTGCCAACGCAAATAATGGCCTTGCGACTCAATGGGATTCTGGTGATGGTGTACATATGAATAATGCTGCTCATGGAGAATTAAATCAAACAGTAATCAATGCAGGCATTCCCAATGCTGTGCCGGATACTTTAAATTATGTGGACCATGTATTGGCTTCAATTTGGCTGGAGAATCCTGTTTCATCTTGCGGCGATAGCATAACAATCGTCAAAGTTTCTTTGGGAAATTTAGGTGCCGCTGCCGCGATGGCAACGAGTGTTGATTTTTTAATCACGGATAATATCACAATGAGTGCGAATACTCAGAATGTAAGTCTCACTTCTGGTCTCGGCTCCTGTGTTACGGACACGCTAAGCATTCAACTGAATACCTATACGCAAACGGATATAGACATTAAGGCTTATGTGCTTAGTGGCGATACAGATTTGTCTAACGACTCCTCTGCTGTCATAAATGTTATTACAACCGGACATCCTTCCTTGACTGTAATGAATGATACTGTGCCCAGTGGAAGTACTGCAATTTTGACGGCAACTACAGCAGCCTCAGATACTGTTTTATGGTATGATGCACCCAATGCTGGAAACCTGATTGCAGGTGGTCCTCAATTTTCCATTTCAAATCTGACAGCCGATCAAACGCTTTATGCCGAAGCAGTTCGTGGTCCCTTACACTTTGCAAATTCACTTTTTACTACAGCAAATACGACTACAAATTGGAATGGAATGATGTTTGACATTGTAGCCGCTCAAGATATCGTAATTGATAGTTTTAAAATAAAAGTGGAGAGCACAGGTCCGCAAAATGTAGTGGCCTATTATAGAAATGGATCACTCGTAGGCAATGAAATGAATTCTAGTCTTTGGACCACTTGGGGTGTTGATGCGGTGAATGCGTCCACTGCAGGGACCTTCCATGTGCTTGACTATTCGGATCTTAATTTACAAACCAACGATACCCTCGGGGTATATCTGCATTTACAAAATGGCTCTTCCAATCTTTCTTATTTAAATAGTGGTGCGACTACATATAGTAATGCTGATGTGCAAGTGCTCAACGGAACAGGAGTGACCCATACTTTTGGTACGACATACAGTCCGCGAAATTGGAGTGGTGAAGTCTTTTATCATTATGGATTTAATCCACAAGGAGATTGTGCGAGTGAGCGCTTTCCAGTTTCTGGAATTGTGCAATGGCCTGTCATGAATGAAAACTATACAGACTTGGATATTGACATACTTCCCAATCCAAGCACCGGTCGTCTACTTTTTGTTGGTGACATTGTACCTAAAAAGGTTCAAGTATATAATATGCAAAGCCAATTGATGCAGTCTGTCGAATTGCTTAATAATTCTATGAACATTTCAGACTTAGCTAGCGGATTGTATTTGCTTTCTTTTGAAATTCATGGGAAGACTTTCGTTAGAAAGATTCAGAAGAATTAAGTCTATCGAATCAATAGTTTAAAATTTAAGACAATATCATTTTCCCGAATGCGAAGGAAATAGATGCCCGATGGAATACCATTGTTCAGATAGATTCCGCCATCTACTCTTCCTTCCTGTATGGGCTCGCCTAAGGTATTGAAGACTTGATATCTTGAGGAGGGATGAATATTTTCTGTAAATATCTTTTGGCCTTGACTTAGAATGCTCGGGTATATTTTGAATTTGCTTTTCGAGAACTCCTGGACGGCTAGGGGTGCACACAGACTTAAATCCATATTGAAATGATGATTCAAATAGAAGATTAGAATATTGCTGAGGGAGTCGGCAAATTTGTTGATGTTGGCCTGATTGTCTCGGATACCTGTATAGTTCGTTTCTATTTGAACGCCATTGGAGCTGACCCCTGGAGTTTTGCAAGTATGTTGGACCGTATTATATCCACCGCTAAAAAAAGCATCAGTGGTGTCGGGATGTATGTCTTGCATACTCGGTACGGCAGGGTAGCCAGCGTTTTCGAATAGAGTGCCTAGAGCGAAAGGGCCACGGAGGAGCTCGGCATGACTGTAGTTGTTTGCATTGGAAGCCACCATATTTTGAATCGAACTATATCCAATAAATTGCGGCGTATTCAAGGTGCTGTCGCTATTTCTTAAGCGTGAGCCCCACAATAGATAACCTAGCTCTAGACGTTGTTTAGTATGTCCATGTGCATGCAGGTCGATATAAAAGCTTTCTGGGAAATTAGATTCTGCTAGCATACGAGAGCTGTCTATATAGTGTTGGAAGGCCGTCCATGCGATTTCCGCATTGGGGTCGCCACATGCGCCGTCAACTAAATCTCTATTGCAGTCTAGTTTTGTTCTCTTGAGATTGCAAATAATCAGGTGGATGCGACAGCCAGTTTTTGCATGGAAAATACTGTCTATGGCAAGAGCCATTTCCCTGGTTTTACTATCCGTAACTGTGGTTGGATTATTACAAGTTCTATCAGGAATATTCGAGGGAGCTACTGCTCCTCCATGTGGGGCAGAGAGTATGATTGGAATATTCCCTGGATGATATTCAATGTGTTGATTGGGGCTATAAATGATTTGCGCGTTTAAGGCGAGAGCAAATAGTATGAGGATATGTATGAGAAGAAGTCTTTTCAAGTGTTTTAAAGTTAGGGAGAATTTGTTGGACAATAGATTTCATTTAATATTCATTCACATTTTTCTGTCTTCATTCATCTTAGATTTGATTTAAACCCTCCTATGTTAAAATCAAGACTACTTATTCTCTTCCTTCTCTGTGGATTGCATTCAGATGCACAGTATTCATTTGACTATTCTGAACTTCCCCAAAGTATTCAACTTGATAATTCCTTATTGAAGGAATTGAATATGTTGATGCAGGTCATTGAAACAGAAAATTCTGATGTAATGTCAAGTTTTGTCAACGGGACCTTGAGTCAAGCCGTTTTTGAAGAAATTGGAGCTTATGAAAGAGCTGGGATTGATAGCACGAAAAAACTCAGAAGAAAGTTGATGAATTATTACCCCTTGAAGAAAAATATGTCTGCGGTAAAATTTGCCTCTTATGCAGTGGGGAAGGAAAGCGAAATAATTGTTCAATGGACAGTTTTAATAAAGAAATATTCCAATGGTCATACATTCTCGACGCCACTTTTTTATAACACAGATCATTGGCAGGAAACGAAGTTCGGAAATGTTCGATATCGTCATAGAGAAGCTTTAAAAGCTGGTCGCGCTGAATTGTTTGCGAAGAAGAACGCATTGTTCGCGGAGAAATTTAAGAAAGAAGAAATGCCCTTTATGTTTTATATGGTGGATAGTTATCAGGAAATAATGCAGTTGTTGGGTATTGACTATGCGAGAGATGCTGTTGGCAAGATTCGTGATGGTTGGGGTGTTGTTTCGGACTACTATATTTTTTCTGTGATGAATAATGAAGATTTTAGCCATGATTTATTTCATTTCTATTCGGGCAAAGTGCATAAGGATGAGACGAGAAATTGGGTGACGGAAGAGGGAATGGCCTACTATTGGGGTAATGCCTATTACACAAAGAAAGATGGAGAAATGGCTGAGCAGTATGAGTTGGCTGCCATATTAAAAGAGTATCTAAATAAGAATCCTCGGACTGATTTGTATGAATTGTTTACAAAACATATGTGGTCGGATAAGACAGGTATTTATTCATCATTAGCGCCTGATTTTAAAGTGGGTCGGCTAATCTCTGGTATTATTTGTGAGGAAGTTGAGCGACTTCATGGAATGGATGGCGTCAATCAATTATTGAGCTGCGGTTCGAAGCCAAATAGATTCAAACCTTTCCTAGAAGTCACGGATAGATTGATAAACATTAACGAAAAGAATTTCAATCGGAAGTTGAAGAAGCTTCTGAAGAAGTATTAAGGCAGGACCTCATTGATTTTGCCCCAAAGTTCGTTGTCAAAACTAGAGGTAGCGAATTCCGTATTTCCCGCCGATTCTCCGCAACGAACGACGACCATTTTTTTACTGGGCACGACATAGATCTTTTGATCTTGAGCACCTAAAGCAGCATACATATCTGCGGGGGCATTTGGAATTAGAGAACCAGGATAGAGTGTTTGGTCGGCAGTACCTAAAAAATTGTTTTTGCCATTCAGCCACCAGAGATAACCATAGGCATTATTCATATTTTGAGAAGTGTTCGTCATCTCATTGTGATATGCCATTGGATAGATTGTCTCTCCATCCCAAACGCCTTCATTTAAAGCGAGTAAACCAAATCGTGCCATGCTCCTGGTTGAACTTGAAAAAATTCTAACATTAAGGAGCTGACTCCAACTGCCCGTCATGCCAATTTTATCTCGAATTTTTTGTTTGCCGTATTGCTTAAAATTGAGTCCTGTGGCCTGCGTAATGATATCTTGTGTCAAGGTAAATGCTCCTTGGTGATAGGCCCAGCGCGTGCCAGGGGCCGCCTGATAATTGAAGCAGGAAGGTGTGACACAAGTCCATTGATTGAAATTTCCTATTGGGTTTTGCAAGCCAGTCGTCATGCTAATGTGGTGCTTCACTAAAATGTCTTCTTCTTGAGCAGTGGTCAATGATGACCATCCTTGTCCCAAATAATCTGAACTTTTATCATTGATATTTAGGTGGCCTTCATCTTGTGCAATAGCGACCATAGTTGAGGTCAAACTTTTCGCTGCGGAATACCAATTCCAATTCTTGTTTATATTATGGTCTTTGAAATATTCTTCAACAACTATTTTTCCATTTACGAGTATGATGAATCCACGCGTTTTTTTGCTATCCAAATATGCTCTTAAATCGGCGAGCTTCGCCTCGTTCCAGTCTAGTGCACTTGGAAGAACGTTGTCCCAATCATTATGTGCTTCCGGTGGGAAGTACATTTCGGCACTTGGGTCTGTTGGATTAACCGGAGGGGTATTGTCTTTTTGGCAACTGAATACGAGCAGACAAAAAAGAATAGGTAGGAAAAACTTGATATTTTTCATAGAATCTAATTTTGGTTGTTTGGTTCAGGTCTCTAATATCAAAATTAGACAAAAGCTTGCAAAGAAGGTTTAATGAGAATATTATATTGCTTTGAATCTTTAGGGAAATTTACTTCTCGCTTCCCGTTCAATGTCCGTTTCTGAAAGGCCTTTTTTTCTAAGAAGAGCTGAATAGGCAGCCCTATGATGTGCAGCATCATCAAATGGATAATTTTGGATGATATCATGAATGGATTGAGCAAGAATTTCTTCCCATGCTGGCTTCAGTATTTTCATTAATTCCAACTGCATTTTAAAAATGATGCGACGTCCATCTATATTGTTGTCACGATTATTCAATTCGAATTCCGTGGACATCCGAAAGGTGATGTCTTTAAAAATCCAGTAGAGCAGCTCGTCTAATTCCTTGGTGCTTCCCTTAGTGGTGACCTGTCCTTTCTCCTTGAACCTATAGTACATTTCCCCAGACTCCTCAACTTCTATATAGGGCCATGCCATATCTTGAGAATAGCCGAAGGTGGGAAAGTCTTTCGTAGGTGCATCAATTTTTTTTGCCTCTACGAGAAATGCCTCATAGACTTTTTGAAGACCTTCGTTTTTTCCTAGTACAGATTCGAAAATGACGACATCTTTCTTTTGATTGAAGGCCAAAATCATTTTGTCGTTGAGTTTGTAATTGATTTGATTGTCTTCTTGCTTGATGTCTGCCGCAAAGAAGGTCCATTCGTGATTGGTGGTCTCTATAGAAATCTTATAGATGTAGCCTTCATCATTTTGAGCGGTTGTGATATTGAGGATGCGCTCATTTATTTCTACTGATTGCTGGTCTAAGGACTGCGGACTAGAGGGTTTGATCCAAAATGCGGCAGTGCCTGTAGAGTTCGTGTCAGTACGTACTGAATAAATCCCATTGTCTGTATGCAGCTGAATGGCATGGGCATAGTGGAAACTGAAAGGCATGGATTCTTTATCGAATAAGGGCTTCTTATTCTCTAGTATGCTCACCTTTTGGAGAATGCTTTTAAATACATTCTTGTAGAAGTGCTGGTAGTTTTGTGAAAAGATTTTAGACTCTTGAAGCATGAGCGAGCATGCAAAGGTATTTGATGTTTATGAAACTAGATTCATCCATTCTTGCGTTTGTTTTTGGATGACCACAGCCACATATCGAAGGTGACAATCAAAATTTCAGCAATTGCTTCAATTAGAAATTCAGCCATCTATTTTAATCAATCAATTCCATAAACTCTGCCTCGGAAATAATTTTGACGCTGCCTAGCTTCTTGGCTTTTTCTAATTTGCTGCCTGCTTTTTCACCAGCAATCAGATAGTTGAGCTTGGTGCTTACTCCACTCAATATTTTCCCGCCCTTGGCTTCGGCCATGGCCTCTGCAGCTTTTCGTTTGAGCGTAGGCAATGTTCCTGTAAATAGAAAAGTCTTTCCAGCAAGGGCTCCATCACTCACATCTTCTTCTTCGTTTTTAAAGTTTAGTCCTGTGGCTTCAAGTGTAGACAGCATATTTAGAAAGCGTTCATCTTTGAAGGATGCCAGAATAGAATGAGCCACTTTCTCGCCTACATCTTCTAAGGCAAGCAGCTCTTCTAAACTTCTGTTTTTTAAATCATTGATATGTTCAATGCTGCGGGCGAGCGTCTTGGCAGTGGTTTCTCCTACATAACGAATTCCTAAGCCGAATAATAATCTGTTTATGGGTTGCTGTTTTGTTTTTCCTACAGCTTCTTCTAATTTTTCAATACTCTTGGCACCAAAACCTTCCCAGCTTTTTATTTCTTCATAAGGGAGATTATAAATGTCTGGAATGTCTTTTAATAAGCCCTCCGCAAAAAACTTGCGGATATTACTTTCACCCAATCCGCGAATGTCCATCGCATTCTTGCTGGCAAAATGAATGATGCGTTCGGCAGCTTGCGCAGCACAATCAAAATTTGGACAACGCCAGACGGCCTCTTCTTCTGGTTTTTCTAAAGCGGTAGCACAAGACGGGCAAGTCTTAGGAAATGAGACCGCTTTTTCAGAGCCATCTCTCAATTCGCTGAACGACTTCACGATATAGGGGATGACATCACCAGCACGTTCGACCAAGACAGTATCGCCAATGCGCAAGTCCTTTTCCCGAATAATATCTTCATTGAATAAGGAGATTGAACTGATGCTCACACCGGCCAATTGTACAGGCTCAATTTTAGCGACAGGAGTAATGCTTCCTGTGCGGCCCACTTGATATTCAATATCTAATAATTTGGAGCGACCTTGTCGTGCCTTGAATTTATAGGCCATAGCCCAACGCGGATGATGAGAAGTCATACCAATTTTTTCTTGTTGCGCTAAGGAATTTACCTTGATGACTAGTCCATCAATTTCATAAGGTAGCTCATCTCGCTTCGCCTCAAAATCTGCACAGAAGGAAATGACCTTTTTGATGTCTGAAAATACTTGTGTGAATTCAAATGAAGAACGAAAGCCTTTTTTGCTCAATAGTTCCAAACTTTGATAGTGCGTTTCATAGGGTGTATTTCCCTCTAGATGACTGATATGATAGACAAAAGCATCTAAATTTCTCTCGCCCACTTCGTTGGGGTCCTTCATGCGCAGCGAACCTGATGCAGCATTTCTTGGATTGGCTAGAGCTGTTGTCCCTTTAGCCTCTAAACGCGCATTCAACGCCTTGAACTTATCTTTTTGAATGACCACCTCTCCGCGCATTTCGATGAGATCAATTCCCTCTGAATCAAAGGCCGCTGAAATCGGGATGCTGCGAATTTGTTTAGAATTATTTGTGATATCATCGCCTGCCGTTCCATTTCCTCTCGTTGATCCGCGGGTTAGGATGTTATTTTCGTAAATTAAAGAGATGCTGGCTCCATCGAATTTAGGTTCTATGCAATAAGAAATCTTCTCTTGTTCTTCGCCCAATAATTTGATGTTCCGTTCATGCCAATCGTTTAGGTCTTCCGCATTATAAGAATTGTCCAAACTGAGCATGGGAACAAGATGCTTGACTGTAGGAAAATTATCATTCAAGCCTTTGGCCACTCTTTGCGTAGGGGAGCTCGCCGATTGTAAATTGGGATGCTCTGCTTCTAATTTTTTAAGCAGACTGAATAAGTTGTCATACTCCTTGTCGACAATCACGGGATTATCCTGAACATAGTATTTCCAATCTGCATAATTGAGCACCTCCTCAATTTGACGCATGCCTTCTTCTATAGATAGTGTTCCAATCCCTTCTCCGAGCTTGGAGGCTTTTTGTAAAATGTCTTTTTCTTGGGCCTTGGAATACATGATGCTAAAGGTATTAAATGTTGAAAAAATCCGTATTTTTATTCTTCATCAAAATTTGAACCATTATGCTCATTCTAGCTGGAATTGGAACCATTCTGACTTATTTACCTATTGTACTTTTATTGGTTATTGTAATCAATGGATTCTTTATCGTCAAGCAACAGACCGTTGCCATTATTGAACGATTTGGAAAATTTACCTCTGTACGCCGTGCAGGTTTTCAATGGAAAATTCCTTTGGTAGACACTATAGCGGGAAAGCGTTCACTGAAGATTCAGCAATTGGATGTGATGGTAGAGACCAAGACTAAGGATGATGTATTTGTCAAATTGAAAGTCTCCGTTCAGTTCTTGATTCTTCCAGAGAAGGTCTATGATGCTTTCTATAAATTAGACAATCCGCATGCGCAGATAACGGCATATATATTTGATGTTGTTCGTGCTGAGGTTCCTAAGCTGAAATTGGATGATGTTTTTGAGAAGAAGGATGATATTGCGATAGCGGTGAAACGTGAGCTTGATGAGGCGATGAAATCTTATGGATATGGAATTGTGAAAGCATTGGTGACTGATATTGATCCTGCTGAGGAAGTAAAAGTGGCCATGAACCGAATTAATGCGGCTGAACGTGAAAAACTTGCGGCTGAGTATGATGGGGAAGCTGAGCGTATTCGTATTGTCTATAAAGCGCGAGCTGAAGCCGAAAGTAAAAGATTGCAGGGTCAGGGTATTGCTGATCAGCGACGTGAGATTGCCAAAGGACTTGAAGAGTCTATGGTTATATTGAATAAGGCGGGAATTAATTCTCAAGAGGCATCAGCTTTGATTGTAATTACGCAGCACTATGATACCTTGAGTGCCGTCGGACAGAATACTCGTTCTAACTTGATTATGATGCCGAACTCACCAGCTGCAGCGAGTAATATGTTGCAAGACATGGTTGTGGCATTGAATGCGACACAGGATCCAACAACGGGTATACAAGGAAATATTTCTTAAGCTTAGTTAAAGCTAGATAGGATAGAGGCGAATATTGGATGTTTCAATAAAGCTTCGTCTAAGTTGTCCAGGCAATGTGCTTTTTTGACGTCTTCTTCAAGTGCAGATTCGAATATATTTTTCGCTTCTTGATGTTTGCCCATAGCCAAATAGATAGCGGCTTCGTAATAGTCAAATTCTATTTTGAAACCTGCATTTTCTCTCGCTAGTTTAAGTTGAACAAGGGCTTCGTTCCAATAGTTTAAAAAATAAAGTGTTTTGAGTAGCAGTAATTGATTGCTTTTGTTTTTGTTGTTGAGTTGGACGGCATGAAGGAAAGCGGTCAAGGCTTCTTCAAAGGATTCATATTCAAATAGGGCCTTCCCCATACAGACGCTCGTTGCGACTTTATCAGGATTCATTTGAAAAGCGACGCTAAAAGATTTAATGGCTTTTTCCCATTGCTCCTCCTTCATATAGGTCTTGCCAATCTTTAGGTAAATTTTATACTGCTCAGGATTAATTTTCAAGGAGCGTCTATAATAATTACGTGCGAGAACAGCTTCACCTTTCATTTCATAGCAGAAGGCTATTTTTTCATAAATGCCATTGAGTGGTTGGGCAAATTCTTTAAAGTCTTGTAGGACCTCTATAGCTTGGTCATATTTTTCAAGTTTTATATAGCAGCGCGAAAGATAGCCGTGAGCCTCTTCGTCCTTGTCATCAATTGCGATGCAGTTTTCATAAGCATCAATTGCTTTGGGATAATCCTTATGAAACTTATAGATTAGTCCCAGTCTGTTCCAGGCATAGGAATGTAGTGGGTGCTCGTCCAATAGACCTTTCAAAAATGAGATTACTAAACTTTCTTTGTCGCACTCTTTTGCCCAAAATGGGAGACTTTCTAGAGCATATTCATTGAGGGGTTGTGCTTCTAATAAGTTCAAGATGTGATCTAAGCCCTTTTGGAATTCATTGAGTTCAAAGTAGAGTTCGCTCAATTCCATGGTTAGGATAGCACGTTCTGATTCCTTTGCCTTTGTCAACGCGTCTTCTAAGATGTCAGCAGCAAGACCTGTTTGCTCGCTCTCGATTAAGATACTAGCATGGAGGAGGATACTTTGCACATTATCTGGATCTAGGATGCGCAGTTTTTCCGCCAATTTTAAAGCTTGTCCAATTTTATTGTGAGACTGTAGCCATTCTATTTTCTTTTGCAAGAGCATGCTTGAATAAGGAAATAGGGCCGTTGCATAGTGAAATGCTTCACGAGTATTTTCCCAATCTCCTCTAAAATGGAAGTAATCAATGAGGTCGTCAAAATCGTCTTCATTCAAGCGGCATTTGCCTCCTTGCTTTAGACGTTTGAATTCTTCGAGATGAAACTCGTAATCTTCCTCGTTGAATAACCTAATGGGATCCATTTGAATTAAATGTACTCAATTTGGAAGGATAATATTAGGCCTTCAGTGCCCTCTCTTTGCGTTTGTTGATAAAGCTTCGAATAAATGTGAACAGTGCCCAAGCGGTGAGGGCCATCATCATGGTAATTCTGATTTGAGCGCCATCGTCTCCGCGATTGATCGCCCCTGATAATGGCTTTCCCAGCGCAATTAGGACAACTAGAGTCAGTACCACGGCAACATGAGAAATTACCTTATGCTCCTTTTTCACTCCAGGATTCAAGGCCAATAGAATCACCCCGAAAATTGCCGGTATGAATGCCGTGAAAGATTTCGTTTCGCCTATGAAGTAGCCAAGTATAGATATGACGATGAGAGCAAGGGCGTTGAGCATGCTGGCGCTATGTGGTTTCATATTTTTTTCGAATTTATTGTAAAGTAAAATCATTCTTTCTCGATTACAAATGAATGCGCTCTTATATTTGCCATTCGATGTCTGATGCCATCCGCCACGAATGTGGCATCACTTATATACGACTACTAAAACCCATTTCTTATTACCATGAGAAGTATGGGACGGCACTTTACGGCTTAAATAAACTTTATCTCCTCATGGAGAAGCAGCACAATCGAGGACAAGATGGCGCTGGAATTGCATCTGTAAAAATGGATGTTCAAGAAGGTTATCCTTTCATGAATAGATTGCGTTCAAATCAGAAGCAACCCATTAGTGATTTATTTGGGCAAGTGACACAGGAGTTGGAGGACTTAGAGAAGCAATATCCTCAGTTGATGCAACATCCCAATTTATTGAAAGGTCATTTCAAATATTTGGGAGAGGTCATGATGGGACATCTGCGCTATGGCACTCAAGGGAGAAACAATATCGAGTATTGCCACCCATTCGTGAGAAGCCATGTGCAGAAAGAAAAGAATTTATGCCTTGCGGGAAATTTCAATCTGGTTAATACGAAAGAGCTGTTTTCATATTTAACTCAAGAAGCGCTAGAAGATAAAAGTCAAGACTCAGATCTAGCCGCAATGATGGAAGTGATTCACCACTTCATGTCTGAAGATCTTAAAAAGGATGGTCGTGTTGATTGGAAGAGTATTTTGACTCAAGCGACGGATCTCTTTGATGGAGGCTTTTCTGTTGCAGGTCTGTGTGGAAATGGCCAAAGTTTTTGCTTTAGAGACCGACATGGCATAAGACCCATGTTCTACTATGCTTCAGATGAAATTATAGTCGCCGCCAGTGAACGTCCTGCCATTCAAACGGCTTTTAATTTACTGAAAGATGATGTCAAAGAGTTGCCACGAGGACATGCTCTCATCGTTGAGGAAAATGGCGAACATCAAATAGAGCGAATACTTCCTGAAGCACCGAAACAATCGTGCAGCTTCGAACGTATTTATTTTTCTCGGGGAAATGACGATGAAATTTATGCGGAAAGAAAAAATTTGGGTCGCTTACTCGCGCAAAAAGTTCTTGAGCATATAGATTTCAATCTTAAAGACACTATATTTTCCTTCATACCCAATACAGCCGAGACGGCTTTCTATGGTTTAATTAAGGGAGCTGAGGCTTACCTCAATAGTATTAAAGTGGAGCGCATTGATGGTTGGGATGATGTTTCCAGAGATAAGCTCGCGGAGATGATTAATCGTCGGGTGCGCATTGAGAAGATAGCCATCAAGGATGTGAAGATGAGAACCTTCATTACGCAAGATTCTGCGCGGGATGAAATGGTGCAGCACGTTTACGATATTACTTATGGTAAGGTGCGCAGAGGAGTAGATACTTTAGTTGTGATTGATGATTCTATTGTTCGCGGTACGACATTGAAGAAGAGTATCATTCGGATGTTGGATAGACTCGGCCCGGTAAAAATATTGGTGGTTTCAAGTGCACCACAAATTCGTTATCCTGATTGTTATGGAATCGATATGAGTAAAATGGGAAATTTTATTGCGTTTCAAGCTGCAGTAAAACTCCATCAAGAACGACATACTGAACATATTCTTTTAGAAATTTATGCAGACTGTCTTCAGGCGAAGAAGTCAAATAAGTTGGATGCTCAAAATTTTGTGAAGCGTGTCTATTCAGAATATTCTGCTGATGAAATTTCTGCGAAGATTGGTGAGATGCTCAAGGAAGATGACATCAAAGCCGAAGTGGATATTATTTACCAAAGCATTTCTAATTTGCATAAAGCCTGCCCCAATAATACAGGCGATTGGTATTTCACAGGCGACTATCCAACCAAAGGCGGTAATCGTGTGGTGAATCAAGCCTTCATGAATTATATGGAGAAGAAGGATGATAGGGGGTATTAATGAATTCCAATGACTCAAGCAGATGATGGAATCATAAGAGGTCAATCTAATCTGATTGTGATGCTCTCTGTTAAAAAGCGTATATTCAAGTTGACTTTGGTGTATCATGAATTTCAACACTTCCTAATAGGGGTCACCCCATCACCGCTTAATTATTAAGAAGAAGATTTGTTTAAAATTTGTCAAGTTTTGGTATTGTGTTTTTTCGTCTTGCTTTCATTGAATGGAAGAGCACAGCAGCCTTATGTTGAAATTGGACCCAAAGGTTCAATTTCAACTTTTGCAACATCGAGCACCTTTGCTGAGACGAACAATTATTATTATTTTTTGACATTACACGAGTTTGATTCGACAAACAATTCGTATTCACTCGCGTATTTGTTTCAAGCTGATAAAGTTGGAAACCTGAAGGATAGCGTTCAAATTCAAATTGGTGCGAACAGCGATTCAGGATTCATCTTCTATCTGACTCAGAATATGAATTCAATTGAAGTTGTTGGTGTTCATAATAAATATGATACAAGCATCTTCGGCGATACATTAGAATTTAAACGCATTCGCTTTAATGAACAACTTCAAGTTCTCTCGCGAGATTCATTAGTTCATGGATTCTCGACATTGTTGTCACCAGCTTTCCACCGCTCGTATTTTGGCGATCATTATTTTTTATTGGTTGCTCATATTCCAACTTTACCTCCTGGTTCTGGACGTGTGATTCGAATTGATTCTAGTTTTCAATTCGTATTTGAAAAAAGTATGGATAACCAAGACAAAGAAATGCATGATATCTGCGTATTATTTCCAGGTACCATTTTGAGTAAATATGTGGGTGCATATGGTCGTGTTGTGAAGCTGAATTATAATCTGGACACAATAAATTCCTATTCTAGTTTGTTTTCGTCTGGTTCGAGAAACATGAGTTTACAAGCTCGTTCTAATAGTACTTTTTATTTTGCCCATGTAAATGACACAGCAATTGGAACGCCCGATTTTATCAGTATAAAACTGGCGGATACAAATGGAGTCGTTTTAAAGCAAACCAATATTGGAAGAGCCCCCTCGATTAATAACGTATTTACAACAGCTGTAAGCCCATATTCATTTACTGCTTTAAATAATTCGGTCTATGTTGGTGTGGATTGGTACGCCAATTCAAGTGTCACTAGTACATCTTATTTCTCACTACATCGTTTGGACTCCAATTTGAATTTAAAATGGTCCCGCCTTTACGGAGGTGATTTGCCCTATTTAATCTACTATCATTGGGCTACACAGGATGGTGGTTATTTTTTAATGGGATCACGCCGTCAAGGGAATAACTCAACAGATTTAGTCGAGCCTATCATTTTCAAAGTGGATAGCATAGGAACGATAACCAATGTAATTTCCTTTGAACCAGAGGTAGATTATTTTACAATCTATCCCAATCCGAGTGCTGGGCAGTTTAACATAAAAAACAGTTCGGAGAATTCTTATGAATTTATGCTTTGGGATAGTAAGGGGCGCTTAGTTTTTTCAAAGAGAGAGATCAGTGATAAAGACTTCAAATTAGATTTAAGCGAGTTCTCTGATGGGCTGTATTTTGGTAAATTCTTCACAGCTAATCATAGAACCCAAAATATTCAATTCTTGAAGAGAGAATAGTGGCTAGATAAAGATTTCTAAACCGTCTCATACATCCACTCCTTAAAGACCACCCCATTGCGCATAAGACGAACAAGGTAGACCTCATCAGCGACCATTTGTGGTAAGGAAATATTATAGATGTAACGGGATAGATTTTTCCCTTTAAGCAGAATGCTTTCTTGGGCTATCTTGCCCACTTCTTCTTCTGTTTCAAAAGAATACAGACTCAAGTGAATATCATCTGATGCACTAATGCTGTCAACTTTCATTTGATTGCCGCAATGAAAAGTGGGTGGTGGAGGAGATAACCTAGTCCTAACGTTATTTGTACTCCCCCCACTCACACGCACTCTCTTCACATAGACCCCCCGATTGAATGGGATGATCGGCTTATTTAGAACGCCTCCTAAATAAGTACGTAAAGTCATCACTGTGCTTGAATCAGCACCATAAATTGCACTCGTTTCTCGATCGCTGAATAGTGCCCAGACTGCAGTTTGCGCAGAATAGTTCATGATGTTCAAACTGTCCAATATGTTGCAGAGCTCCAAGCTCTTTGGTTCTGGATTTTCTTTTAGAAAAAAACGACCACCTCTTTTGGGACCTGCATCATGGCTTTCGCAACAGAAGGCGGTCATAGAAATTGACTTTCTGCTTAGTGGTGGGAGTAAAACAGAATCGCTCTTCGTAATAATATGATCTTGCCAATTGCTTACACTCGCCTCATAGTAAGTCCCGGCAGGTATTCCTATTTTGACGGGTTTCTTTGTTTGGTTTGTTGCCGTGATAATTAAACGTTCATGATTTTTTCTTCCGGCCTGGTAGTTGCAATATGCACTCACCTTGTTTTGATTTAATGCATTCTGAAATGAATAATGCTCAACGGGAATTGTAGTGTTTGGAAGAGTGAGCGTCAGGAGTTGGAAGAGAAATGGATTTATCATGAGAGTGTCATTTTCTTTAAAACGCACAATAAATAAATTTTAGTGTGACTGTTAAAGAACTTTAACAGCGCCCATCATGAGGCAATCGACAAAATCAGTCAGCATATGCAAGAGGAGACCAATGCCAATAATGCGTATCGGTTTTTTGAAAAAGAGGAGAAAGAAATAGCTCGCGATGGCAAAATATGAATGCAAATAATGAAATCCAATGCTGCATCTTTCTGCATCAAAGATTGGTGTTGCGAATAAGTGGTCCAGGTCTACTAGCATAGTGGATAGGAGAATAAGATAGACTTTCTTCCATTCTTCTTTAAAGAAAATTCGTGCAATAAAGATTGGAAAAATCAGATGGAGAAAATAGTGAATGATGAATTGTATGCTCACGCTTTGATGTCTAGATAGGCAAATGTAGAGTATGAATTGACATACCTTTGCGCCCATGATTCCTTTTGAGCGTTTTAGCCTGGACAATGGTCTGAAAGTCTTGGTTCATCAAGACAAAACAACACCTATGGTGAGTATGAACATTCTCTATGATGTTGGGGCGCGCGATGAAAATCCGAATAAGACTGGATTTGCTCATTTATTTGAACATTTGATGTTTGGCGGAAGCAAGAATATTCCAATTTATGATGAGCCCCTTCAGAATGCAGGTGGTGAGAACAATGCTTATACAACCAACGACATTACGAATTATTATTTGACGCTTCCGAAAAAGAATTTAGAGACAGCCTTTTGGTTGGAAAGTGATCGCATGATGAGTTTGGCCTTTGGAGAGAGAAGTTTAGAGGTGCAGCGCAAAGTGGTTTGTGAGGAGTTCAAGGAAAATTATATCAATAAACCTTATGGTGATGTTTGGAAACATTTGCGTGAGCTGTGTTATAAGGTTCATCCCTATCAATGGATGACCATTGGGAAAGAACTTTCTCATATTGAGGATGCACAATTGCAAGATGTAAAAGATTTTTTCTTCAAACATTATCGCCCGAAGAATGCAATTCTTTCTGTTGCGGGTAATGTTGAACTTGATGAAATAAAATCTCTTTCAGAAAAGTGGTTTGCTCCTATTGAGAGTGGCACGCTCTACGAAAGAAATCTTCCGAAGGAACCTGAGCAGATGGAAGAGCGTCGCTTGGTATTAGAAAAGGATGTTCCGGTGAGCATGATTTATAAGGCTTGGCATATAGATGCCAGAAGTTCGGCAAATTTTTATACTGCAGACGTCATCACTGAAGTATTGGCGGGAGGAAAGTCTTCAAGACTTTATAAGCAATTGGTCAAAGAACAGGCATTGTTTAGTCAAATAGATTCCTATCATTTGGGAAGCATAGATGAAGGTCTTTTATTGGTCGCTGGAAGTTTAGCTCCTGGTGTCGATGCAAAAAAGGCTGAGGCTGGAATTGAAAAGGTATTACGCGAACTGATTGACGGCGGCGTTGATTCAGATGAACTCGCTGGGGTAAAGAATAAGGTGGAGAGTATGATGGTTTTTGAAGATCTTGGTTTGGGGAGTCGTGCGAACAATTTGGCTTTCTTTGAACTCTTGGGTGATGCTGCGCAATTGGGAAAGGAATTGGGACGCTACGCTGCTGTGACCAGCGATCAAATGGTGGCTTATGCTTCGAAAATATTTAAGCCTGAGAATTCTAATACACTTTGGTATCTAGCCAAATAGACAACTCATTTTTTAATAATTCCTCTTTAAATCGAAATAGGGACAAGTCTTACGACGAGACCGTATTACGATTTGTTTTGAGCTGTGTTCTGACTTAAGGTTCATGAACTCTTTTGTAAGGAGGATTTTTATTGTTGAATGTATTAAATCGAAATGGGACAAGTCTTACGACGGGACCGTATTACGATTTGTTTTGAGTGTGTTCTGACTTAAGATTCATGAACTATTTTACTAAGGAGGATTTTTATTGTTGAATGTAATAAATCGAAATAGGGACAAGTCTTACGACCTGCCCCTATAACTATGGATAACCAAAAATGAACCGTAGTAAAGGTCAGTTCATTTGTGTTCATATCATACTCGAAGACGTCAAATGAATGTCAGTCTTTAGTGACGCTGAACAGACAAAGAACTTTAATTCAATGTTAAGATTCAAGTGTTGTCGAGCTCCGACTCCAGGGCTTCTGTGGAAATACCTAAATCTACCCTAAGTTTAGATCTTGAGGGCGCTCTTGAGATGAGAAAGAATAGAGCACATATCGAGATATAGAGAATGCTTTGAAAGTTCGAGATTTGAAATAGAATAACGCAAAAAATTATTCCGAATTCGCAGGTAAACCATCGAATCAACAAGGCTTTACGAAGTGAGGATCTTAGTGCCTTGTCGTCGAGACTTGGCTTTAGTCTCAGTTTGTACTTTCTGTATACTGCCTCACCAATAGCAATTAGTATAATAACTGTAGCAAGAGCGATAAAAGGTAAATATTCTATGTGACTAAGTAATTCTAGAGGCTCCTCGAATTGGTGTAAGATAACAGTCGTAAGAATGATGAATAGAGTGGCACCTAGACAGATTGCTAGGTGTAGACTTTTTAATCTCTTGATCGGTGTATTTTTTTTACCTAGAAGGTCATCGAAATAGCTCATATTTAAAACTCGCAAGTCTTCGGTGCCCGCGGGAAAGGAATCACATCTCTGATATTGCTCATGCCTGTGACAAAGAGTACAAGACGTTCAAATCCCAAGCCATAGCCTGCATGTTTACAAGTGCCGAATCGTCTTGTATCTAAATACCAACTCATTTCATCAGCAGGGATGTCCATCTCTTCCATACGTTTTTCTAATTTGTCTAATCGTTCCTCACGTTGACTACCACCCACAATTTCTCCGATTCCTGGCGCCAAAATATCCATGGCCGCAACCGTCTTCTCATCATCATTCATGCGCATATAGAATGCCTTTATATCCTTTGGATAGTCGACAACCATCACGGGCTTTTTGAAATGTTTCTCAACTAAATAGCGTTCATGTTCACTTTGTAGATCAACACCCCATTTTACCTCAAATTTGAATTTCTTCTTTTTGTAAGGTTTTGATCGCATGAGGATGTCTATAGCTTCAGTGTATGTGATGCGTTCAAATTTATTGTCTAGTACAAAGTTTAGCTTTTCTGTGAGGTCGAGTTCCGAACGTTCGTTCTGTGGTTTATTTTTTTCTTCGTCCAACAAACGTTTAGTGAGGAAGGCAATATCATCTGGATGTTTTTCCATTGCGTATCGAATCACGTATTGTAGCATCTCTTCTGCATTGTCCATATTGCCATGAATATCGGTAAAGGCCATTTCCGGTTCCATCATCCAGAATTCTGCAAGATGTCTTGTCGTATTCGAATTTTCTGCGCGGAAGGTTGGGCCGAAGGTATAGACATTTCCAAATGCCATGGCGGCAAGTTCAGCTTGTAGCTGTCCACTTACGGTGAGGTTGGTGTGTTTGCCAAAGAAATCTTGGGAGTAGTCTATTTTGCCATCCTCTGTTTTTGGTGGATCGGATGGGTCCAAGGTGCTCACATTAAACATTTCGCCTGCACCCTCTGCATCACTTGCGGTGATGATAGGTGAATGCAATTGCACAAAGCCCTTTTCATTAAAGAATTTGTGGATGCCGTAAGAGAGGGCATTACGCAAACGGAAGATTGATCCGAAGGTATTGGTTCGAAATCTAAGGTGAGCTATTTCCCTGAGAAACTCCAATGAATGTCTTTTGGGTTGAAGCGGATATTTTTCCGAATCACTCTCCCCTAGAATCTCAAGAGTGCTCACATTCATTTCAACGCCTTGTCCCTTTCCTTGAGACTCAATTATTTTACCACTTGCTTTCAGACATGCGCCTGTCGTTATAGCTTTGAGAATGGATTCGTCCACATTATCCTTGTCGACAACCAATTGTAAATTTTGGTTGGTGCTACCATCATTGAGCGCAATGAACTGATTGTTACGAAATGTACGGACCCAGCCGTGAATTTCTTGCTCGTAATCTTTTTGATCGGACGATAATATATCAAGGATTCTCTTGTGCATAGGGGCAAAGATAAAATCTAAGATTGTCTAAGGCTTCAGAACGATACTTTTTTATCTTTACACTCAATATGAAGAATATTATCATTTTTGCTTCGGGTCGAGGTTCGAATTGTGAGGCAATTCTTGAGCATTTCAGGGATAGTGATAATGTGCAGGTGGTGGCCATAGTCACGAATAAGAATGATGCAGGAGTGATTAATCTAGCGACTGATTGGGGCATAAAAACTTTGCTCCTTAATAAAACCATCCTTGAAAGCCCTGTTTTTCTAGATAATCTAGAGCCGCTCAATGCAGATTTATTGGTCTTGGCTGGTTTCTTATTGAAAATCCCTGACTTTTTGATAGAAGAGTTTCCGAATAAAATCGTCAATATTCACCCAAGCCTTTTGCCGAAGTATGGAGGTAAAGGTATGTATGGGTCAAGAGTTCATGAGGCTGTTTTAGAAAATGAAGAGAAAGAGAGTGGAATCAGCATTCACTTGGTGAATGAAGAATATGATCAAGGCACCATTCTTCTTCAAAAATCCGTAGCTGTTGTCGAATACGATACCGTAGAAACTTTGGCCGATAAAATTCATGACTTAGAGCATGAGTGGTTTCCTAAGGTTGTCGAGAGCTTATTGTAGTTATACGCTTTTGATAGCTCACTAAGAATACCCCGCTGAAAATTAACAGTCCCGCTAAAATTTTATACCATTCCAAACCTTCTTTGTAAAAAATAATAGCAATAATGGCGGCCAAAAAAGGTTGCATATAGATGTAGGTGCCAACGACTGTAGGGGATAATATTTTCAAAGCAAATATGTTCCACAAATAAGTGAGAAAGGTCATCCCTAAAATGACATATAAAACGACAGTCCATTGTTTAGTTTGAAAACTTGCAAAGTCAGTTTCTAAAAGTCCGGGTAGTCCAAAGGGGAAAACCATAATAGCACCAAAAAAGAACACCCAGCGTATGACTATTACTGGCGGATATTTTTCCATGATAGGCTTTATAAGAATCAAATAAATTGCATAAGAGGTTGCATTAATGAAAATGAAACAGTTCCCAAGCAATGGGTCAGGAGCAAATTGAGTGGCTGTACCCATGGAAATCAGCAAGGCTGCGCCAGAAACGCCCAAGAGTAAACCTATAATTTTCCTGCTACTGAGCTTTTCCTTCAAAGTTATTGTAGCCAAAATACCCACTAGGATAGGTGTTGTAAGCATCACCAATGAAGCGTTTATTGGTGTGGTCATACTTAATCCTTTAAAAAATGTGAGTTGGTTTAAAGCGACGCCAAAAACACCACAAAGAATTAAACGTCTATAATCTTTTTTTTCAATTCTTGTTTGAAATTTAGTTCCCAAGAACCAAGAAAACCAGAATAAAATTACTGTAACACTAACACGCAGAAGGATAAAGGCGTAAGGGCCTATATACTCAGGCATTATCAACTTAACTATTGAAAAGCCGCCAGCGTATAAAAGGTTAACGCCTAAAAGGGCGAGATGTCCTAAATTCTCCTTCTTCACCCCGCGAAAGTAGTGTCAATATTTAATATTATTGGTTGAACTTTTTCTCCAGGCATTCGAATCGGTATTTGAAAATGCCTTCTAGCTGTTTGCCAACAAAAAGCCATTTGGCGATGCGTCCTAAGTATCCAAAGGGGATAGCATAATGAATGATGTCTGTCATAACAACACCGCCATTTTCCTCTTTAATGTGATGTTCATGGTGCCACATTTTGTATGGACCAAAGCGCTGCTCATCTACAAAGTATTCACCTTCTTGAACATGTGTAATTTCCGTGCACCAGCGCATTGGAATGCCTAGAACAGGTTTTACGAAGTAGGTGATAATTTGACCAGCATACATTTCAGCAGAAAGGTCTGACAGTATGGTAAAGCCCATATAGTCAGGTGTAATCTCTTTGAGATTCGCGGGTGAGGAAATATAATCCCAAGCTTCTTGAGCAGAGATTTTTAGAAATTGTTCCTTGTGTAATTTATAAACTTTCATTTTTATTTCTTCTGCATTTTTCTGAACAGTATTTGACTTCATGCCACACCTTTGCCCATTTTTTACGCCAATTAAATGGCCTTTGGCAAACTACGCAAATCTTACTTGGAAGATTCGTTTTTTTCATTAAATCATTCTTATGCTTCCCATACCGCCGTCCACGGCAATGATTTGCCCCGTGATCCATGAAGATGAATCATTGAGAAGAAAATCTACAGCATTCGCAATATCCTTAGACTCGCCTATTCGTTGCAAAGGATGTCGTTTAGCAGATGCCGCAATTTTTTCTTCAGAACTTAAAAGTCCACTGGCTAATGGAGTATTTGTGAGAGAGGGTGCAATACAGTTTACTCGAATATGCGGTGCCAATTCTGCACTCAATGCTTTTGTAAGGCCTTCAATTGCTCCTTTGCTTGATGCTACAATGGAATGAAAACCCATCCCTGTTTGTACAGCAACAGTTGAAAAGAATACAATGGACGCACTTTTCGATTTTTTTAAATTGGGCAAAACTGCCTGAACACTTTTTATTGCGCCTAGAACATTTAATTTATAGTCTTCCAAGAAAGCCTCAGCGGGTATTCGGGCAAATGGTTTTAGTGAAATACTCCCTGGGCAATACACAATACCGTCTAATTCTTCTGGAATATCATCTATCGTTGAAGCATCATCTAAGACATCATACTTTTGATAGTTAATTTTTGAATCTTGAGTTTCTTGTTCATTATAAGTAGCAAATACTGAATGTGTTTTAGAAAGATGTTCGCATACAGATTTTCCTATTCCTGAAGAACCTCCAATAACTAAATAATTTCCCATAGTCCTACAAAGCTAGGGCTATCAGATTGTAGCAATAAATTGAGTCTATTTATTAGATATAGTGCGTGGCTTCAATCTCTTCAGGTATTCGATTGATGCAATACGATAAGCAAAGTAACATATGGCTGCAAAGAGTAAGTTTCCAGCGACGCTATTCACAAAGAATTGAGTGGCAACCGTTGAAACTTCGTATTTGTAGAACGGAATAGCCATCAAGAATGTCTCTCCGAGTCCTGCTAGAGTATAGCCGTAGTATCCTCCGGCCCACACGCCTAGATTAGAAACTAGCCAAAAGAGGAGTGTGCCTCCCAAGGTATAGCCCAAGACTTTTACTTCTTTATTAGGATCTAGAGAAGTCCCCCAGAATGCAATGAGTATTAAAGCTGCGTAATTGAATATTTGAGTCCAGCCATAAAAACCATCTACTGATGTAAACAGTTCTAGACATGCATCTGATAGCAAGAGCACTGCAATTGGAAACATATAGGCGAGTTTTTTATTCTTCAATAATGAACCACTGAAAATAGCAAGCGCGGCAATTGGGAAGAGGTTGCTCAGGCTATGGCCATTAAAAGCTAGTCTCAAAATAACTAGTGCTGCAGTAGCGATAGTTAGAAATATAATTTTTTGTTTAGTTGAACTCATCATTGTTTTTCAAATTTGGTTGTTATCTGCTGTTCTACCAAGAATACAGCTTTATTTTTTTCTTTCGCCCATGGTCGTTTTCAGAGCATGGATAATTTCTACCTCAGTAGCATCCATATTGCCTAGAACACTGAGCTCCCAAGAGATCCAATCGCCCATATGGATGATATAGAAGGCGCGCTCCCAATGGGTCTTGCCTTGAGCTTCGACCGCATTGATATTCTTGCAATATTTTTTAATTGCTCCAAGTAGAAAGTCTGTACGTTTCTTATTTTTTGCAGAGGCTTTGGGGTCCTTGAAGAAAATGATTCCTAAATCATCGTTTTTTTGTCTCCAACCGACAATTTCATTGTGCGTCATTTCAGGGAGCACTGCATGCCAACCCAACATTTTGCTGTTCTCGTTGAACTGTTGTCTAAATCGAATGGCCAATCCTTCATATCCGTCCGTTGTGTAGACTACAATCTTTTTGCCATTTAATTTTTTGGCAATTTTCTTAGCTTCTTTTTTAATGGCTCCTTGTTTCTTTTCAACAAATGCACCGGCACTTCCAATCATAGAAGCTGCACTACTCTTGATGAGTTTGGCTTGATGGAGAATGTGAAGGAGTTGGACTAAGGAATATCCTAAGCAGGCTCTTGGTTGCATTCCTCCGGGAATGATGATGTGCTGCAATTTGTTCTTCTTTGCGGTGGCTCCCATTTTACCTCCAGAGGTTACTACAACACAGGTGGCTTTTCTTTTCATGGCTTCAGCTAAAGCCGCTCTTGTTTCTTCAGTATTTCCTGAATAGCTGCATGCGATGAATAGAGTGTTTTTATTTACACTTTTTGCAATTTTATATGTTTTATTAACTGTGAAAGGGATTGTCAAACTGTCTTTGACAAAGTCTTGGACGATGGTAGCGCCAATTCCACTACCACCTAGCCCGCTGATATAGACTTGGTTAAAATTTTTAGTTTTAAACTGAAGTTTATTCTTTTTGGAAATGGCAACAGCTTCATCCAATTGTTGTCCAAAATGTTTAATTGCTTCTTGCATAAAATATAAGCTTGTAAATTTAAGACATTATGGGCAAGGCACATCTAGAAACCGGTAAATTTGGTGAGAAAATCGCAAAGGAATACCTCATCAGTAAAGGCTTTGTGGTCATTGAGTGCAATTGGAGGCATAGACATAAGGAAATTGACCTTATCTGTAAGGAAGGAGATACTACGGTCTTTGTTGAAGTGAAAACGCGCCGTTCGACAAAGTTTGGGATGCCAGAGAATGGCTTAAGTGATAAGAAAATGTCTCTGTTGATTGCCGCGGCAGATGAATATCTCCAGGAACATCCGAATTTGGATATCCGTTTTGATTTGATTGCTATTCTTTTAAAGGGGGATAAAGTAGAGGACTTATTCCATAGCCGGGATGTGTATCTCTAAAATATTTTTCGAGTGGGATTCAATTTTTATCACGGAGGTTTTTCTTTTATTTTTTTCTTAGTGTTTCTCTGTGCTCTTAGTGCCTTAGTGGTTGTTTTAAATGAACCACGGAGGTCACAAAGGATCACGGATGTTTTTCTTAGTGTTTCTCTGTGCTCTTAGTGCCTTAGTGGTTGTTGTAAATGAACCACGGAGACACGGAGGTCATCAAGGATCACGGATGTTTTTCTTTTAGTTTTTTTCTTAGTGTTTCTCTGTGCTCTTAGTGCCTTAGTGGTTGTTTTAAATGCCACACACGGAGACAGGGAGGTCACAAAGGTTCACGGAGGCTTTTCTCTTATTTTTTTCTTGGTGCCTCTGAGTGTTCTTAGTGCCTGCCCGCCGAAATTAGGAGGGTCTTAGTGGTTACTTTTTCGGCAAAGCCGCAAACATATCTGTCACCAATGATACCAATTGGTTCGTGACATTTTCACAATGAAAGTTTATCAAAAGACCTTTAGGTTTCTCAGCCAGTTTCAAATAAGACAAAAGCTGTGCTTGGTACAAATGAATCATATGTTCTACAGCTTTAAGCTCTAGAATTATGGTGTCCTCAACCAGCATGTCGATTCTAAATGATTTATTGAGTTCCTTGCCTTTATAATGAACCGGAAGTATGACTTCAGATTTTACATCCAACTCCTTTTTCAATAGTTCTTCCTTTAAACAGGATGAATAAACAGATTCTAACAATCCTGGCCCAATTCTTTGTGGACTTCAATTGCACAACCAACAATTTGATAGGAGAGTTCGGTGATGCTTTCTTGTGTCATTTAAAATTTCTTATACACTCCAGTAAAGTTCCACGGAGTGATTTTTAGTAACTCCTGTTTTACTTTTTTCGAAACCTTAAGCCCTTCAATGAATGCATGTATGCTTTCTTCATTAATATGCTTCGCTCCTCGCGTGAGTTCCTTAAGAGCCTCATAAGGTTTGGGGTATTTTTCTCTACGTAAGACGGTTTGAATAGCCTCGGCAACAACAGCCCAATTATCTTCTAAGTCTTGGTGGATTTTAATTTTATTGAGTAGAAGTTTGTTCATGCCCTTCTCTAAAGACGAATGGGCTAAGATGGTGTGCGCTACTGGAACCCCAATATTGCGAAGCACAGTGCTATCGGTCAGGTCGCGCTGCAATCTGGAAATAGGCAGTTTATTGCTCAGGTGGTTGTAGAAGCTGTTTGCCACGCCAAGGTTTCCCTCTGCATTTTCAAAGTCAATTGGATTTACTTTATGCGGCATTGCACTTGATCCTATTTCTCCTTTTTTCGTTTTCTGTTTGAAGTAGTCCATGGAGATATAAGTCCAGATATCACGTGAGAAATCGACTAAAATATTGTTGGTTCTTCTCATGCAATCGAAGTGGGCAGCAAGCATATCGTAATGCTCAATCTGCGTTGTGAATTGCGGACGATGAAGCCCTAATTTTTTATTGACAAACTCATTTCCAAAAGCGATCCAATTAGTTTTTGGAAAGGCTACATGGTGCGCATTAAAATTGCCCGTAGCTCCCCCAAACTTTGCATTGAATGGAATGCGTTTAAAGAGATCACGCTGTGCTTCTAGACGCTCGACAAAGACCATGATTTCCTTCCCTAAATTAGTGGGGCTCGCGGCTTGTCCGTGGGTACGAGCTAGCATGGAGATATTCTTCCACTGCTTGGCTAATTTTTTGAGATGCTTGATCGTCTTCTCAAGCTTGGGCAAATAGACGGCTTCTATAGCATGCTTGAAGGATAGTGGGACAGCGGTATTATTAATGTCTTGGGAAGTGAGGCCGAAATGGACCCATTCCACCTTATCGCTCATCTTGAGACGCTTCATTTTGTCTTTGATGAAGTACTCAACAGCTTTTACATCATGGCGGGTAACAGCTTCGATTTTTTTAATGGAAGCTGCATGGGAGACTTTAAAGTTTTGATAGAGGGAACGCAGCTTGACTTTTTGTTCCTTATTGAGTTTTAGGAATTTCTTTTCTGAAAGCAAGATGAGGTATTCTATTTCAATATGTACTCGATATTTGAAGAGGGCATATTCAGAGAAATATTTAGAAAGTTCGGCTACAGTTTTATTGTATCGGCCGTCTATAGGGGAAATAGCATTCAGTGCCTGATGGTCCTTCATTGCTGCAAAGCTAAGAGCATTCTTTTATTTGAGAGAGAAATGCGGCGCAACTTTTAGTTTCCTATGTCCAGCGATATCATCCAATGCTTTTGTGAGGGGGAAGTTGATCCGAATAAGAAAATTTCATAGGAGTCATTGCTCATTTGAAATCCAAGGCGGTGGTAGTCTTGGGGTACAGACCGTGTATCTCTTATGGCTATTTCATCTTTCATTATTTGATGAAGCCTATTTTTCCATTCTAAAAGCAAGTGGCGCATTTCACTGAAACTGAGGCTGTCTTTAATGAGGACTAAATATATAGCCTCGTCACTACTGCTCCAACCTTGAATTATTGAAGATGAAGAATTCGGAAAGACCAGCTTAGAATTATATCTGAAAGATTGCGATGAAGTATCATTATCAGCACCTATACGCAGATTTCTAAAGTCATTTTCTACATCCTCAAAAATTCTTTCCAAAACTCTTTGTGTTGAATCATTAAACGTCTGCTGAGCTTGAGTTGGGGTCGAGCAGATTAATAGCGTTATTATGAAAAAAGTATTTTTCATCTTATAAAAAGCAAAAAATGTTCCAGAATTGCCATTTTGAAATAATGTTCGGAATATAAGTCCTGTCAAACTTTTGTGCTTTTAACCAGTCCTCTATTTCTTTTGAAATTTTGTCATTTATTATATCGCCTTTTTTGGCCTCGATAGAGCAATCAGTTACCCTGCCAAGAGTGTCCAGGAAGATATAGCACTCTACAATTAGAAAGCTCTCATCTTTTTTATAATCATATTCAGCAATTTCCATTTTCAAAAACTTAGCCAATTGATTTTTAAATTCTTTCTTTCCAAAGGGGTCTTTAAATTTATTTTCGTCACCTGGACCTCTTAGAATATATCGCTGTGTTACGCTATCAATAGTCTTATAGCTTACAATCTTACCATTTGGAAAACTATTATTCTCGTAGGAAAAAGATTGATAAGTTTCATTATAGGAAAATTTAACTATGCTATCGAATGAAATCCTCTTCAAGTCATACTTGCTTATTAGATAGTTCTCATTTTCATGGTCAACTAATTTCCCTGTTCTTGCATCTATTCGGATTACAGAATAATCTTTAGTGAGAATATGGATAGTATCTTGGTCAATAAAAAGGCCATCATTCCAAAAATAGATATCATTGGAAAAGTGTTCAATTGATAGCCATTCCTCTCCAAATGAATGCAAGTAATAGTCTGTAATCTTTTCATCCTTGAAATAGTGCAGCATGACTTTTTGACTATCTAGTGGGTAGGATATAAAAACATCACTAAAAGTAGAATAAATATGTTGTCCATCATTGGTAATGAAACCAGATGGGCAGTAGGCATCAATTCGATAGAGCTCCTTATTTCCCGCTGTTCGATATACTATAGTTTCTCCAGTAGAGTTCAGGCCATGCGGTGTATGAGGTATTGACTTAAAATAGTATTCCCCATTTTGTGAATATGCATCATAGAGAGTCGACTGCAATGGTTGTGTACCAAAGGAAGCATTGCAATAGAAGAATGCAAGACAGAGGATTAGGATTTTTTTAGTCAACAACACTAATTCTAAAGATAGACCGAATTTGTGATTTTATTTTTTGGTATGTGGGCTTTGCATACAACCTTTGAAGAGATGTTGGACAAGATTTGGGTTGGAGCCGTAAGTTATTTGAATACCAAGCCACTCGTTCGTGCTTTTGAACAAGGCGCAATGGCCGATCAAATTTATCTCGTCACGGATTATCCATCAAAACTAGCAGACAGACTCAAGTCTGGCGAACTCGATGTAGCTCTCCTACCCGTGGCTGCATTGGAAGATATTGAAGATGTTCATATTTTTTCTCCCTATGGAATAGCCTCCAAACATAAGGTTGCCTCTGTCTCCCTCTTTTCTCAAGTGCCTCTCTCTGAGATAAAAGAAATTTACCTAGACTATCAATCTAGAACTAGCGTTGCCTTGCTGCGGATACTCTGTAAGGAACATTGGAATATTCAGCCCAAATTTATTGAAGCTGAGGAAGGTTATATAAATCAAATCGAAGGAGAAAGAGCCGGACTCATTATTGGAGATCGAGCCTTCGAGTGTGCAAGCAAATTCCCTCACATCTATGATCTAGCCGAGAGTTGGAAAGAGTTTAAGAATTTGCCCTTTGTTTTCGCTGTCTGGGTCGGGCGTAGCGGAATGTCGCAGCAATTTGTTGAAGATTTTAATCGGGCCTGTGCTTTAGGTTTGGCTCAAATTGATGATATCGTCGCTGAGCAGAACTATGCCCACTATGATTTGAGTGTCTACTATAATGAGAATATTTCTTACAATATTGGTGCGGCTGAGCACAAGGCAATTGAACTCTATCGTCAGTATGTGCGAGAAATTAAATTATATTCGTAATTGCTTGAAGTACTCATTTCTCATTTGCCTTTTCTTTCTGTTTTCCTGTGGTGGGGGAAATGTCTCTAAGAATATTTTCAAGATTAATCAAGTCGCCGGAGTGGAGAGTTTAGATCCAGCATTTGCCAAGAATCTAAACATCATGTGGCACACCAATAATATTTACAATCGCCTCATTGAGTATGATGATGCCATGAATCCCATTCCATCTTTGGCTTCTTCTTGGAAAGTGAGTTCAGATGGAAAAGAGTATACATTTATAATACGCAAAGGCGTTTACTTTCAAGATAATGAAGTCTTCCCAAATGGAAAGGGGCGGGAGATGACCGCATATGATGTGGCTTATTCTTTTGGTCGAATTATAGATGCGGAGACTGCAAGCCCGGGTGCATGGATTTTCAATGGGAATGTGAGCGAATCCGAACCCTTCTCAGCGCCTGATGATAGCACATTTATCATGCGTTTAAATAAGCCCTTCAATCCAATTATGGGGGTTATTTCCATGCAATATTGCGGGATAGTTCCTAAAGAGGTCGTTCAAAAATGGGGCAAAGACTTTCGGTCCCACCCCTGTGGTACTGGTCCATATCAATTGAAGCATTGGGAAGAGGCTGTAACCATCACCTATGTGAAGAATCAAAACTATTGGGAGAAGGATAGCCTTGGACGTCCGCTGCCTTATCTCGATGGAGTCAAGGCGACTTTCATAGATTCTAAGGCCACAGAGTTTCTAATGTTCATGCAAGGTGATTTGGATTTTATGAATGGAATTGACGCCACTTTTAAGGATCAGGTCTTGAGTAAGAAGGGGGAGTTGAAAAAAGAGTTTAGGGATGAAATTTCTTTGCAGAAGCATGCTTATATGAATGTAGAATATTTAGGGATGCTTCAAGATCCAAAAATGAGTTCTAATAAAGCATTGCTCAATAAAAAGGTGAGGCAGGCGATTAATTATGGCTTTGATCGCAAGAAGCTGGTAATGTATTTACGCAACAGTATAGGGACACCTGCGAATGCCGGCATGATTCCTACTAGTGTTGCCGGTTTTGACTCCAATTTAGTTAAGGGCTATTCGTATCAACCTGAAAAGGCTCGAGCTTTGGTGGAGCAAGCGGAAAAGGAGTTGGGCGAGAAGATTAAAGTGAAATTACAAACGCCAGACAACTATATGGATAGATGTTCTTTCATCGCATCTCAACTTCAAGAAATTGGAATTCAAGTGCAGTTGGAAGTGATGCAACCCAATTTGCTGAGGGAGCAAATGAGTAATTCTAAGGCCGATTTTTTCTGGGCAACATGGATAGGAGATTATCCTGATGCTGAGTCTTATTTGTCTTTATTCTATTCTAAGAATACGGCACCGCCGAATTATACTCGATTTAAGAATGCAGCTTATGATAAGTTGTACGAAGAAAGTATGCTTGAACATAATGAGGAGAAACGCATTGCGCAATATCAAGCCATGGATCGTTTGATCGTTGAAGAAGCTCCTTGTGTTCCTCTATTTTATGATGAGGTGATGCATTTTGTGCAAAATCGAGTGAAGGGTTTTCATACCAACAGTTTGAATTTAATGGATTGGAAGGAGTTAACTGTCGAATAGATTTAGATGCGAAAACTGTTTCTAAATTCTCCTTTGTTTGTCTATTTATTCCCCCTCTTTTTTTATACAAGCACCTTTGTTGAGCATGTAAAACACATCAATTGGAAATCCTGGTCGCTGTCTTTATTGATATTTAGTCTCGTTGTTTTCATTGCCCATGGGGTTTTAGTACGGACAGTCTTTCGAAAAGACCATAAGCGTTCAGCCATTCTCTTTGTGTTCATCCTTTTTTTCTATGCATTCTTTGCAGAATTCAAGCCGTTTTTAAAAGCGCTAAAACTTCCTAGAATTTTTTTAAGCTATAAATTTCAGTTGATTTTCATTATCGCGATACTGTTATTCCTCTATTTTCTATTGAAGAGCCGTCGAGTGCTATCGGCAAAGCTCTTTGCTTTTCTGAATATTCTTATATGTGTGCTCATTATTGTTCAACTCGTCTTGGGTGTCCAAAAGAAATTTTCTGCAAAAATTTCGCTGTCCGCCCCGCCCTTGGATATCAATAAGGTTGAGAAGAAGCCCAATGTTTATTTTTTATTGTTCGATGAATATGCGGGGAATAGGCAATTGGAAGATTGGTTTGATTTTGAAAATGAAGCGTTGAGACAATTTTTCGAGGATCGAAATATCCTCTATAAAGAAGGTTTCAGAAGCAATTATAATTATACTCTCTTGTCGATGAATTCTATCTTTAATTTAGATTATGTAAATCGAGAAGCTTTTAAGCCTTGGAATGACTATTCATTTACCCTGAAATCTTTTGACGCTATTAAGGAATCACGTTTGCCAAAATTTTTCGAGGAATCTGGCTATGAATTCCGAAATCTCTCTTTATATGATATTGGGAAACATGAGCGATTTTATAAAATTAGACATCATCTCAAGCCATTGAAAATTATGAATGACAGGATGTTTCATTCGAAGCTTAAGAAAGAGTTGAGTGTAATCATCAATGATGAAAGCTCGAGATGGTATTCATTCTTCCATCTCGATAAGATGTATTTTAAGAAGGCGCATGATGAGATTTTCTCTGAAACAGTAAGACAATCTAGGAGAAAGGACAAGCCGCGGTTCGTCTACTCCCATTTCTTATTGCCGCATTCGCCTTTTGAAGCTGATTCCTTAGGGAATGAAATTGATGTAGATATTTTTGCTCTTGATTTTGATGCCTATGCCAGTTATAAGCAAAATCTCATTCAAGCCAATCGATATATTAAGGGCTTGTATGATTCAATTTTGACCTATGATCCCAAAAGCATTATTGTATGTTCAGGCGATCATGGTTTCCGCAAGCATCTCGATTCAGTTCACTCTTATGCCTTTAGTACAATGTTTAGTATTCACCTTCCGGAAGAGGAATACGCAGAATGGGATTCGGTACAAACTTTAATCAATGTCTTCCCAAGCTTGCTGAATACTCAATTCGGTCAAGATTTACCATTACATAAAGACAGTGCGTTTTTCAGAGATGTAGAGCGAAATACATTTGAGCCTATGTATTGGGAAGACTAAAATCAACTTGCCAGTCTAGAAGATTTCTTAAATCTGAGTTTGAGGTAGTTCTTCATGATTTGCCAACTCTCTTTAGCGTCTGCCCAGAGGTAGAGTGCGATACTCCAGATGAAAGCGTGATAGATGAGGTTATAAAGAAAGTGGGAGCTGTCAAGAAATGTATGGGCTGAACATTCGCAATGCGCGCTCACGAATTTGAAAGGGAATCCGCTTTGAGTCCCTCCACAACTTAAGGAGCCCTGTCTGAAAATTGCCCCAAGACTAATGGTGACTAAGCTGTACTTGATGTAGACGAAGAGTCTGCTGAATAGATGTTTAAGTTTATTTTTCATGATTTGTTTTGCTTTGTATGAGTGATGATTGATTCATGAGTAGGTAGGCAAAGGCGAGGATGAAAGCATAGCCGATGCTTACTGCCCAGGTATAGGTATAGATGTGTGGTTGAAATATTCTTTCTGCACAACAAATTATTAATGCCTTGGGCTGAGTGAACAGATCCCAAGAGTTCCATCTGAGATAGCGTCCGAGATAGACCCCAAATCCAGAAAGAAGGATAAGCAGCCCGATGAATATGTTGGCATATTTTTCTCGGCTATAGCTTAAGAAAATAGATCTCAAATTGCCGAGAGAGAGCACGTTAAGGAATAGGCCAAGGAATGCTGCGTAGAATAGAACTATGATGTCGAAGAAGAATGGAATGGGTGGCCGTTCTACGAGGTGTTCAAAATCTGAAATTAGGTAGAGTGCGTTAGGAAGGAAGAGGATGCATAAACTACAGAGCATTATTTTAAAAGTGGTTCTGTGATTTTTGCTGAGGGCGTATTGGCTGAGAATGTATGGGATTATGGCTAGAATACTATTCCAAATCAGAAAGCTATAATACATTCTGCCGCTGTAGATAATTCTAAAAAGTATGAGTCCAGCGAGAAGAATGAAGGCGAAGAAAATGTTTTTATTTTTCATGAGTAAAGTGCGTTAGAAAATTTTGGGATGAAAATGAATAGGCCAATTAGGAATGAGGCAATGCTGCTGATGAATACTGCGCCTGCTGCGATGTCTTTGACAAACTTGATGGCAAGGTGAAAATCTTGGTGTACATGGTCAGAGAGTTTTTCTAGTGATGTATTGACCATTTCTAATGAGATAACCATAGAGGAGCACAGGATGATGAGACACCATTCCATGGAGCTGCATTGAAATGCAAATGCGCATATGATGCAAATACAAAGCAAGACAAAATGAATCCTCAAATTGCGCTCGGATATAAAAGCACTTATGATTCCGTTGGTTGCGTGATAAAAAGATTTCATTTTGCTTGCTATAGTTTTTTATGATTTTTATTTATTGTTCCAGTCTACTTTTCTAGAGGTATACATGATTAAGGCTAGTATGATGAAGAGTCCAATGCTGCCAAAGAGCAGTGCTTGATCTTGTAGTTGGATTAATGAGAAGATGAAGAGGTATAATCCGGACAGAAAAGCGCTGAAAATGAGTCCGCTTTTTTTGGAGTTGAAGACACTGGATGTGTAGGTACCTACAAGTATCACGGTTGCCGCAGCCGCTACTAGATAGGCCCAATTAAATCCGATCACTTCTGAAATGGACAACAGCAGAGTATAGAAGATGACCAGTGCAGCTCCAATCAGAAGATATTGAATGGCATGTGCGCTTCTTTTCTGGAAAATTTCTATAAAGAAATAGACGACGAAGGTGAGTAAGATGATGAGGATGGCATATTTCACAGAGCGTTCTGTCTTGCTGTAGTGGTTTACAGGATTGATGAGATCCACTCCAAAGCTTGAGATTTTAGTATTGAAGTCCATGCCGTCTTTCCACTCTTGTGGGTATTCTCTATTTACATGTAGCATGGTCCAATCAGCAGAGAATGAGCTATCTGTAAGGGTATATTCAGGAGAATTTCCTTTAAAAGCGGGGTCACCCCATTTTGAATTCAATTTTACTTTGGTTTGTTTGCCGAAGGGTAGAAAAGAAATTCCTTCCGCTCCTCTGAGTTTGATGTTCATAGAGAAGCTGTGTTTCTCTTTAGTAGCCGCTTCGTTTAGAATGAGTTTTGAGCTGAGTCCTTTTCCAATGAGATAGTTGTCAGGCATCCCAGCATTCAGTTTGAGGTTTTGATCATCCCATTTCAAACTCATTTCTTCTTTTATCCCTTTGAAGTCTGAGAGCCCGAAGAGCACTTGGGCTTCCGAGAAAATGAAGTCGGAATAGGGGATGCCTATTTTGGAAAGGTCGAGGCCATCAAAATTTCCAGTCATTTTTAAGTTGGCTGTATAGACCGTCATTTCAAAAATGGAGAGGTGTTTAATTTCAGGTTCAAGACTCCCGACAATGTTGAGGTCTGATGGGAGGAAATAGGCGTAGGCTTTGATGCGGGAAACTTTCTTGTCGACTTTGACGAATTTCCAGTGAGGGATACAGATAACGGGTCCGCTAAGTTCTTGACGTCCGCCCCATTGAGCGCTGATATCGTATTTGGCTTCATCAGCTCGGTTCATACGTTCTTGAACGAGATTCATGATGAGTAGAGTAGGGATTAATAGGACTAGTGCTAGTAGTCCGATGAGTGCTCCTTTTAGGATGATTTTGTTTTTTTGCCAGAGGCTGCTTTTTTGTTCCATTTTGTTTATTTTAAAAGTGCTTTGTATTTCAAAGTAAAAAGGGTAAATTTTTTTATTCTAAGCCTTTGATCATTTCTTCGAGGGCTTTTAAATGTTGTTTGAATGCTTTTTCTCCAGCTTTAGTGATTGAATAGGTTGTGTTTGTTTTTCTTCCAAGGAAGCCTTTGTGAACTTTAATAAATTTATTTTCTTCCAAGGGTTTGAGGTGGGAAGCAAGATTCCCGTCTGTAACATCCAGAACTTCCTTGAGGAATTTGAAATTGACATCATCGTTCACAATGAGAGCACTCATAATGCCCAATCGTGTCCGATTGTCAAAAACCTTATTCAATTTATGGATATTGATGCTCAAGCTAATTATTTGTTTGAAGGTGATGTTTCATATTTACGCCACATATAAGCTCCGTAGAATATGTGCAAGATACCAAAACCTACAACCCAAAAATGCAATCCATATTTAGGGAGCCAAAGATTGAGCATGCCAAGGACGAGCTGCATATAGCCCAAGTATTTAATCTCTGCTAAGGTGTACTTGCTGCCATTGATTAGACCAAGTCCGTAGAAAAGTAAGGATGCTGGGGCAATGAGCGCATAGGATTTCAAACTAATGAGTTTCAATATGAGAACACCGCCTATGAACATTGGCACCAAAGTATTCCAGATGAGGCGCTTAGACACTTCTCCGCCGAGCGGGAGGCCGTCTTTTTTGCTCTTCTTATAGGTAAAGAGAAAAGCAAAGAGGAGTGCGGCAACGAAAACTGCTGCAGCGATCAGAATGAGTTGGTTCCTAAGTTCTGAAGGGACTGAGGCTCCTTCGCTATATTGTTGGTAGTAAGATTCGACAGCAGTGTGCGCAAAAAATGCGCCGATTAGGGCGCATGTACCGGCTGCGATGCCACTTAAACCACTCAGGCTAATAAAGCGGCTGCTTTTGGCCATAATGTGCTGAATGTCTTTGAGTGCTTCGAGACTATCTTGATTCATAAAAGTGCTTTGAAATACAAAGTAAAAATTAATTTTCCTGCCAAACAAGCTTTATGAAGAGTTTTAACAATTTTGAAATTAGAGATGAGGTCTACCTCCCAAACAAACGGTAAAGAAAGGATCCTCTTAATTTTAGAGGGTCCTCCAATAAAAACCATACGGATCCTTGAGGGCAGCGCATTCCGTCAAAGACTGTGTAGAATCGCTTCTCACTCATGCCGTTTTTTACACAATAGTTTATTACTGCCTTAAGTCTATTCACGTATTTAACAGTTTCTTCTTCATTGGAGGAGGAATAATTACAAACCTTGAATTGGAATCTACTTCTCAAATGAATTTTTATAAAACTGTCTAGCTTGACTATTTGTCGCTCATCTATGTCCGTTTGTGTGCTATCAAATGGTATTTTGAGAACAATGTCCTGGGCATTAAGACCCAAGTTGGCAAACAACAACAGCACGAAACAAAATTTCATTCTTTATCAAAGATAAAAAACCACTCACAAAGGAGTGGTTTTAGTACGCATTGATTTGGTTAGAGTTGCGACTTGAATATGGTATTGGCCTAATGTTCAACTGAGATATAATTTGAATTCTTCGTTCTATTGTTTCTTTTGTCATGAGCACTTTTAAGATTCTGCCCTTGAATATTCAATGCTCCCTCCATCTCTTGATGAACATTTTTTACTGTAGATCCACGACCACTCTTATTTTCTGATTTGGTCTTAGAATAATTTTTATCGCTTTGAAATATATTATTGCTCGGCGAGTTGTCATCAGTTTGCACAGGCGTTTTTTGTGCCTCAAAACTAGATGCGCTTTCCTTTATATAGTTCTTCTCGCTTTCATAAATATTTTCCTCTGGAGTCATACTTAGGTCTTGCGATGGAACCTTTTGTTCGTCCAATGAAGGATTAGATTCTAAAATATATTCTCTATTTGTCTCGAATATATTGGCCGTCGGACCTTCATCAACAGTAGGGGCGCTGGGTCGCGCACTTTGAGTTTCTAGATTTATTTCCATGCCTGGAACTTGCTCTTTGCTACAAGAAGCGAATAATATAAGACCGCAAAGAAGCAGGCTAAGTGTGATTGAATTTTTCATATTTGGTTGTTTTGTTAGTACAAAGATGGGAGGCAAAATCAGCACGGAAAGCATTCTTTGTTTGAATGGTCATTCGCAACTTTTGAACGGTTGAATTTTGATTCAAGTGGGAAATCATAATTCTAATTCAACTTGAAATTGATATATACAGAAAAAGGCCACTCGGATTTGAGTGGCCTTTTATATTAAAATGTAGCTTAAATGCCTTCTTCTAATTCAGCAAAAACTGTAAAGTAGAATGGCATAGATGTTGATTCTATATCAATTGACTGTCCTGGAGTCAAAAGATAGAGTTGTGCTTTGGAATTTGCAATTGCTCTTTTGAGTAAAAAGGTTTTGTCCAGCAATATAATGTTATCCATTGCTTCATGTGTTATGTAGGGTTCGCCAAATCCTCGTACAATCATTTCCCGACATCTTTCAACGTACTCGGGTACGAGCCCCAAATCAGAATTGAAGTACTCAAAATTGACTTCGAAGTCTTCCAAAACTGTTGGAATTAGTAACTCTAAGTCTTCATGCTGTAAGGAGACTAAGTCATAACCATCATCTTTCAGAAGAATTTTTACCATGGCAACTTGTACGCTTTCTTCTAGTTCGTAGAATTCCTCCATGATATCACCATTTTGGTAGTTTGCTCTGAGGATATTGATAATGTTAGCTTCCACTTCCTCAATTTGATCGACCCAAACTTCAATTGATTGTGCTCCAATCTCCGTTTGATTGGTGCTTTGATGGTCCTTTGTTGGATTTTTATCAGTCTCATTGGTCATTGATGCCACCTTTAAAGTCTGAAGTGTTGTAGGCACTATTTTCTCTTTTTGACAAGAAGTTGCCATTAAAAGAAGGGCCAAGATTGCTGTGATTGTTCTGTTGTTTGTTTTCATGATTTTTTTGTTTTATTGTTCGAGAACAAAGGTGGCTGAGCCTGAAGGCCTATTCAATACCCCTTTTGTGGTACATTGAAATTCCGTTGTACTTTAGCGGCATGGAACTTCTCTATATAGATCCTGGAACGGGCTCCTATCTTGTGCAAATGATTATTGCCGCCGTATTGGGTGGAATGTTTGTATTGAAAACGTACTGGTTTAAGATCAAATCATTTTTTACTGGAGAAGATTATTCTGATAAAATGAATACGAGCGATGATTCGGATGATCCAGAAGAAATAGAATACTAATGCAAGCAATTCCTGCCTCCTTTCGTGATAGAAGTGGATTTGTCTTCAAGAAAGATGGAGAATACCTCAGGTCAGTTCATGAATCCTATGCTGAGGATTATCAGCATCTTATTGAAAGTGGATTGTATGAACGACTTTCAAAACGCAAATTGCTCATTTCCCATGAAGAGCTCAATGATGTAGAACTGCCTAAGGAGACCATTGCGATTCTTAAGCCTGAGCAATTATCTTTTATCAGCTATGCTTATGAATGGAGTTTTTCCATGTGGAAGGATGCAGCACTTTGTACTCTATACAACGCACTAGAAGCAATTCACTATGGAATGATTCTTAAAGATGCGAATTCGTACAATATTCAATTTTTCAATGGGAAACCCATTCTGATAGACACACTCTCTTTTGAGATGCTTGATGAGACAAAACCGTGGATTGCCTATCGGCAGTTCGTGGAACATTTTTTATCGCCTCTGCTTTTAATGCATTATAATTCTACCGCACTGCATAAAATGTTGATTGCTTTTCCGAACGGGATTCCGTTAGAAGTTACCAAAAGTCTTTTGCCAAAAAAAGCTAGACTAAATGTCAATGCAAATTTGCACATCTTCCTTCCTGCGAAGTATGCTGCTAAGGAAGGGGATACACAAAAGGAGAAGTCTTTTTCCAAACAGAAATTAGTTAACCTTCTACAAAGTTTGAAATCCTTTGTCGCAGGTTTGGATGGTGCAAAGGAAAAAACGGTGTGGGACGATTATTACTCCAATACCATTTTAAAAGACGGTTATATTGAAGAGAAGAAGAAAATTGTATCCTCTTATTTGGAAGGTTTAGAATGTAAAGTCCTTCTGGACTTGGGGGCCAATGATGGGGAATTTTCTATGCTGAAAGCCAATACGGATACCTTAGTCTTGGCATCTGATATGGATAGAAATTGCATTGAGTTTTTATACAAGAGACTTAAGCAAGAAAAAATTAGAAATATCCATCCGCTTATTTTGGACTTGACTATTCCCTCTCCTGCTTTGGGTTGGGATGCAAATGAGCGCGATGATTTTTTTAATCGTGCAAAACCTGATGTGACTATGGCGCTCGCATTGATTCATCATTTAGCAATAGGAAATAATGTGCCTCTGGCAAATATTATTCAAAGTCTAAAACGACTTTCGCCATATCTAATTCTTGAGTTCGTAGATAAGAAGGATGAAAAGGTACAAGTCCTTTTGCAGAACCGAGAAGACATTTTCCATGACTATAGTTTGCCTCATCTAAAAGAGCAATTGAGCGGACATTATGAAATCATGGCAGAGCAAGCCTTAGAGAGTACAGCAAGACATTTATTGCTTCTAAAAAGATTGTGATATGCTTTTTGATAAGAAAGCATGGGCCATCTACCTATTTCCTTTTTTATTCTATTTGATGGGAGTCTATCCCTCCGCTTCTTACGTTCAGCCACAAGAAATTCTCAAACATCTCCTCATTTTTTTGAGTATAAACTATGCGCTTTATACCATAACTGCACTCTTCTTTAAATCAAAGGCTGCCTTCAGAACAGTCTACCTCATTTTTCTTGCCATCTATGCATTCTTTACGCCCTTGAAGACCGCCTTGATTTCTCTGCCACTTTTGAATAGCTATCTAGTAGTGTTCATTACTCTTACTGCCGTCATCATTTTTTTATTCTTAATACTTAGGAGGAAGGAAGGTTGGGCGCTGAACTGCATGAAGTATTTAAATATTTTACTCTTTGTTTTCTTGCTCTTCCATACTGTTTTACTGATTTGGAATTTTAAGGTAAAGCCAGCCCCACTTCAAGCAGCTTCAAAATTGACGAGTGTCCAAGCTGAAAATCTGCCTAATTTCTATTTGATTTTGTTTGATGGTTATCCGGGCAACTACTCATTGAAACGGCATTTTGATTTGGACAATTTAAATCTTAATGAGGGTCTAAGGCAGCGAGACATTTTTGTTCCTGACACTTTCTATAGCAATTATAATTGGACTGTTCCATCCATGGCGAGCCTGCTCAATTTGACCTATTTGGACGAACAAGAGGTGAAGCCAATCAATAAGAACACCTTTGTTTTCGACGGATTTAAAATGATGCGTAATAATTCCGTGACTTCTTTTTTTGAGGAAATAGGAATGCGCATTGAAAACCAATCAATTTTCCCTCTCGGATCTCATACTGAAGCACATAACTTTTTTGGACATAGTTCGCCGGTAAAGGCGCAGCACAATCTTATGCTGCATAAAAAATTAGAAAGAGATTTAGTGTGGCATTTGTACAAGCCTCCCTTCAATTGGGAGTCTGTCTATGAAAAATATGTTTTTGGTGTGAAACATATGAATGATAAGCTGATGGCCCAAACTCTCGATTTGGCAAATGAGCTTAAGCCTAAGCAGTTCGTTTACCTTCATCTCATCCTTCCGCACAAGCCTTATCTCGTGGATAGTCTCGGGAATGTGCTGGATATGCGCGATAAGAAGAATGTAGAGCCTACAGTGGAGCGCATGATGAATCAGGTGAAGTATTCAAATTTGCTGATAGATAGTCTATTTAAGGAGATCAAAAGTGCAGATTCCAATTCGATTGTTCTAGTTATGAGCGATCATGGTTATAGAGAATATGACGACCCTCAAAGTCTGGATGTATTCAATAATTATCTTGCGCTATCCACTCCCGATATGGACTATGAATTCATGAAAGATGTTCGCTCAAATATCAATGTAATGCCCGCCTTGCTGAACAAATACTATGGCCAAAACATCCCTATGCAAGAGGATAAGCTTTTCTTTTTCGAACAAGAATCCAATCAAATTATTCGAAAAGAATTCCCCATTCGCTAAACTTGCTTCATTGGCTTTATCTTAGTCTTTGGATGAAGAAGCTCACAGCTAAACCTTGGTTCATTTTCTTGTTTCCGATTATTTTTTATTTAATCGGTTTGCCTGAATATGTGCATACAGTGAATTATAAGGAGTTGCTCATGAGCCTTTTGCTATTCTGCGCGCTTTTTTATGGACTGTATTTTTTATTCAAAAAAGTCTTCTTTAAAAAATCGCGCCCTGTTTACAGCATCTTCTTATTATTTGCGGGTATTGCTTATTGCTTTTTTGGGGCTATGAAAGACGGCTTGAGTGGAATAAACGCTCTGAAAGCTTTAGCATCCTACAAATTTTTTATTCCACTACTCATCGCAGTTGTTTTATTGATTCCATTACTGCTCTCTCGAACGAAGCACAAGGGCAAAAAGCTATTTTCTTTTTTAAATTATTTAGCGGTTATTCTGTTCTTATTTCAGACAGGCCTCTTGGCGCAGAGCTTCTTCAGTAGTTCATGGCAAGACATGCCGACAATCGCCTTAGAAAAAACAGACAAGAAGCCGAATGTATATTTTATACTTTTTGACGAATATTGTGGCAATCAGCAAATGGAAGATTGGTATGGTTTTGAAAATGAGAGGCTCAAAAATTATTTTGCTTCCAAAGGTATTTTGAATAGAGAAAATTTTCGTTCCAACTATAATTGGACCATGCTCTCCATGAATTCCATGTTAAATTTGCAATATGTAGATAAAGATCTTCTCTATCCTTGGAATGAATATTCACTATATTTAAAATCATATCGCTACATTGGTGATAATCAATTGGTCAAGTTCTTTGAGAAAAATGATTACGACTTTAAGAACTTATCCATTTTCAATATTGCAGATAAAAAGCAAGAGCATCGTTTGGCCAATCAGTACAGCGCTGTAGAGGTGATGAACAACAAAATGCTTTTTCAGACCATGAAAGGCGAATTGGCTTGGCACTTCATTGTAGGTAAATTCAAAACAGATTATTTGTACGAAAAGGAGTACCTCTACCATCTCCATAAAAATGAAAAAGTATTGAGTGAAACAATTCGATATGCGAAGGAGGCCTCAGAGAATTCAAAAAGTCAATTCGTTTATTCTCATATGATGTTGCCCCATCAACCCTATCTCACAGATTCTAATGGGATGGTTTTGGATTATGATACTGAATTGAAAAAGTTCGGAACTAATGCAGCCTACTTCAATAATGTGATTGTTGCCAATCGTAAAATTCAGACCTTTTATGATTCCATCTTGCATTATGATCCGGAGAGTATCGTCATCTTATCTGGTGACCATGGCTTCCGCTCGCTTCATGATTCCATTCATCCCTATGTTTTCAGCACTCTATTCAGTATGCACCTGCCCTCGGAAAGTTATGAAGCTTGGGATTCAGTTAGTTCGTTGGTAAATGTATTCCCAACGCTGCTAAACTCTGAGTTTAATCAAAAGGTGCCCATTTATAAGGATAGCACCTTCTTTATGGATGAGAAGACGAAGACCTTTTTTCCCTACAATGTAGATTCGGTTTTGGTCGATTGATGCTTAAATTTGAGTAAAACAGTCTTATGGCAGAGAAAATACATGCACAACCGCCTTTGCAAGAGGATGCTCCTTCTTTAGAGAAACCAAAGAAGGTTGCAGTTGGCGTGCCTGCAATAGCGAGCTCCATCGCGCATATGTTTAAGTATATGCGGCCGAGTGAAGCGATTAAGGCCTCCCTAAAAATCAATCAGAAAAAAGGTTTTGATTGCCCGGGATGTGCATGGCCTGATCCAGATGATGATAGATCAAAAATTGGTGAGTATTGTGAAAATGGAATTAAGGCTATTGCAGAAGAGCGTTCGGCCAAGAAGATTGGTGCTGATTTTTTTGCCAAACATAGCGTGCAGGAAATGTCTACTTGGGACGATTTTACTATTGGTAAGCAAGGCCGACTTACAGAACCAGTATATCTTAAAGAAGGTGCAACTCATTATGAAGCTATTAGTTGGCAAGATGCCTTCAACAAATTAGGTCATAAATTAAAAGGACTTGCTTCACCTCATGATGCGGTCTTCTATACCTCCGGGCGAACATCAAACGAAGCGGCTTATTTATATCAACTCTTCGTTCGCGAATATGGCACCAATAATATGCCAGACTGCTCCAATATGTGTCATGAGTCAAGTGGTGTTGGTTTGAGTTCGACGGTCGGGATTGGAAAGGGTTCAGTTACTTTAAAAGATTTGCATGAAGCAGAAGTGATTATGGTCGTTGCCCAAAATCCTGGAACCAATCACCCGCGCATGTTGAGTGCTTTAGAAAAGTGTAAGGAAAATGGCGGCAGCATAATTAGTATGAATCCGCTTCCTGAAGCGGGGCTCATGAAATATGTTGATCCGCAAAGTCCCATTAAAATTTTGAAGGGAGGAACTTCTCTGACGGATGTCTTTTTACAGGTAAAAGCCAATGGAGATATTGCCGCATTCAAGTCCATGCTCAAATTAATGTTGGATGCAGAAGAGGAGAATGAAGGAAGTGTTTTCGATTGGGATTTCATTAAGAATAGAACAGTCGGTTCAGAAGAATTGCTTGCAGACATTGCCACTTATGATGCTGCAGCACTCGCTCAGGAAGCGGGACTTGCTTTTGCAGAAGTGAAACGTGCCGCCGAACTGCTGATTAAGAATAAGAAAATAATCATCTGTTGGGCCATGGGCATCACCCAACATGAGAATGGTGTTGCCAATGTGCAAGAGATTGTAAACATCCTTTTATTGAAAGGAAGTATTGCCAAGCGGGGTGCGGGTACTTGTCCAGTGCGCGGTCACTCCAATGTTCAAGGCGATAGAACCATGGGAATTTGGGAAGCGCCTAAAGAGGCATTTTTAAATAAATTGGAGGCACATTTCGGCTTTAAGCCACCGCATGAACATGGCTATGCTGTCGTGGATGCGATTGAGGCGATGGATCAGAATAAGGTGAAGGTGTTTTTTGCCATGGGGGGAAATTTCCTCTCTGCAACGCCGGATACTGAATTTACTGCTCAAGCCATTCAAAGGGTTGATCTAACTGTTCAAGTATCTACAAAACTGAATCGTTCTCATTTGATTACAGGAAAGGAAGCGCTTATTTTTCCTTGTCTTGGTCGCATGGATGAAGACGAACAAAAAGAAGGAAAGCAATTTGTCAGTGTAGAAAATTCCATGGGCGTGGTGCATTCTTCGCAAGGAATTTTCAAAGCAGTGAGCAAGCATCTGCTGAGTGAGCCAGCCATAGTTTGTGAAATGGCCAAGGCCACCCTAGGAGAAAAATCAAAAGTTGATTGGGATCTTATGAAATCAAATTACGATCACATTCGGGATGCGATCGAGGCAACTATTGGTGGTTTTGATGACTATAATAAAAGAGTGCGTCAAGAAGGCGGATTTTATTTGCCTAATGGTTCCCGTTCAGGAGAATTTAGCACGCCCGATGGCAAAGCGCATTTTACCATCAACGCCGTGCCCAATCATAATTTAAAAGAAGGGCAGTTTTTGATGATTACCAATCGTAGTCACGATCAATACAATACAACGGTCTACGGTATGCAGGACCGTTATAGAGGGGTGAAATTTGGCCGTAGAATAGTTTTAGTCAATGCGCAGGACTTGAATGAACAGGGCTTGAGCAGTGGACAAATGGTCAATATTACGAGCCATTGGAATGGAGTGACAAGAGAGGCTCAAAACTTCAGAACGGTCGCTTTCGACATTGCTAGAGGGACAGTCTGCACATATTTCCCAGAGGCTAATGTCTTAGTCCCCATCGATCAAAAAGCCTATCGTTCCAAGACCCCAGCGAGTAAAGGCGTGATTGTGAGTTTAGCGGCGGTCTAAAACCGTTAATTTGGCGCAAATTTGAGCCATGAAGCACAATCTTTTGTATTTTAGAAGGATGAAAAATGTTATCCTTCTTACCATAGTTAGCTTCTTGAGTCTAGGCGCCTTTGCACAAGACGATTTAGTAAAATCATTAGAAGTAAATGCTTCCGCACTAGCAAAACAAAAATTCACCTTCACAGAAATAATGAATGTAGAAACATCACCTGTTAAGAACCAAGGAAGTTCGGGGACATGTTGGTCTTATTCTGGAAATTCATTCCTAGAAAGTGAGATGCTGCGCAAAGGCAAGGAGTTCGTTGACATATCAGAAATTTATACGGCACGCTGCGCGTATATCGAAAGAGCAAGAAATTATGTGCGTATGCACGGAGCTACTGGTTATGGCGATGGTGCGGAGCTGCATGATGTTGTTATGATTTATGGTAAATATGGTGCTCTTCCATATGAAGCCTATACCGGATTGAATTATGGAACGGACAAGAACCGTTTCGGCGAAATGCAAGCGATGCTCAAAGGAATGCTTGAAGGCATAGTGAAGAATAAAAATGGTAAGCTGACTAAAAATTGGTTGCCTGCATTTACTGCAGCCATTGATGCTTATCTCGGCGAAGTTCCAGAAACTTTTACTTATAAAGGGAGAACTTACACACCGCAAACTTTTGCTGATCAAGTTGTAGGGCTCAATGCAGACGACTATGTTGAATTGAGTTCATTCTTATATGCACCACTTTATAAGCCTACTATGCTGATGGTTCCAGATAATTGGAGTTTGCAAAGCGTATACAATGTTCCGATGAATGATCTTTCAAAATCTGTTGATCATGCTTTGGCCAATGGTTATTCTGTAGCATGGGCTACTGATGTAAGTGAGCGTTATTTCAGCTGGAAAAATGGAGTAGCGGTTGTTCCTGAAAAGGACTATGCCGATATGACTGCTGATGAGCGCAAGACTATGTTCAATGGTCCTCAAGAGGAAAGAAAAATTACACCTCAAATGCGTGAAGATGCATTCGACAATTATACTACTACAGATGATCACGGTATGCACATCATAGGCAAGGCCAAAGATCAAAAAGGCAAGGAGTACTACATTGTAAAAAATTCTTGGGGTACAAAGAATGACCATGAAGGTCACCTCTATGTTTCTAAGGCTTTCTTGGAGTATAAGACAACAGCTATTTTATTGAATAAGAATGCGATTCCATCAGGCCTTCGCTCTTCTTTAAAGCTTTAATTACCAACGCAAATAAGGGTCTGTTCGATCCCTATAAATGATTTGAAGCCTATTTGTAGTCAAATAGGTTACTGTGCCCGAAAGGATGGTCGCTTGGTCTATATAGAGTTTGTCTAAATTAATTAAATCATAAATTTGATATGGAATGCGCAGGGCATTTCCACTGAAGGCGATATTGAGTTCATATAAATTGGTGAGTTTGAAAACGCAGACTGGAAATTCTCCAAAGCTGTTCTTCCCAATCGAAAGAAATTTAAGATTCTGCAAATCTCCAAATGTGTAGGGTAAGGTTCTCAGTCTATTCTCTCCAAGCGTCATGAATTCTAAAGACTTTAATTTGCCAATCTCATCAGGCAGATAAGTCAAATTATTTTCATCTAAATAGAGTTCTTCCAGTCTCTCCAATTCGCCTATCTCCGCAGGAAGTGAGGAGAGATTGTTGTATCGAATGGAAAGTTTTTTTAATCTTTTGAGTTGGCCGATCTCTTTGGGCAAATGATAAATTTGATTGTTAGATAGGACTAAGGTCTCCAATTTTTTGAGCTGGCCAATTTCAGGCGGAATGCTATCAATGGAACACCTGAAGAGTGTCAGGCTTTTTAGGTTCCTAAATTTGGCTATATCAGGAGTGAGATTTCCTAGATTTCTATAGGAGATCTTTAGCTTTTTTACGCTCAATGGTTTTTTCAAAGCCTTCTCAAGCTTTTGAGCCTTGAGGTCTAGGCAGAAAAAGCTGAGCAAGAAGAGGAAGAAAGAGATTTGCTTGGCCATATATTAAATATACAAAATAGTCTTTAGGCATACCTTTAGCTTTTCCTAATGTCCAAGTATTTTTTGTTTACGGCAATTATTTCTAAACGAGAGCAGGCTGAGAACTCCAAGATTTACAATGATTTAGAGCGCTTTATCTCTTCCAATGAAATGTATATAGACACCATCGTGAGCTTGGGCGAGACCTTATACGAGGATGAAATGAAGTATAGAATTCATAAGGAATACGGTAAACTGACTAAGAGTGACAAGCAAAAAGTAAAGGAGTGGGCGGAGAATCATCCCTTGATTTCAGTGTTTAAAATTGGTTCAATAAAAAAGGCTTGAGCCTATTCTTCTACGCTAATCCAAGTATTATTCAGTCCAGCTTTTCGAACAAGCTCATTGAAAATTTTGGCATCATCGGGATGCATCCGAATGCAACCATGAGACGCTTTTTTTCCTAGTCGCGGAATATTTCCTCTCGTGGTTCCATGCACAGCATAACCTCCGCGTATGAAAACTGCATAAGGCATATTGCCCAAGCCGTTATAATTTCCACCTGGGTACTTTTTGGATGTGTACTTCTGGAAAATGGGTCCATTGGGTCTTTGGTCAAAGAGTGGTGTCTCATGCTTGGTTGATCCGGTCGATACTTTGAAGGTGTCTACGAGTTGTCCATCAATATGCAAATACATTCTTTGGTCAGTCTTGCTTATTTCAGCCCAGACTCTGTAGTCGATGCGCTCTGGTTCGAAACCTTCCATGAGTTGAGGCAAACTATCTTGTGCATGCAGCTGTCGCAAATTATACTTCAGCGCTTTGAGCTCTTCAATATTTATAGAGTCAATATTGGCTGAGAAGGAATCGGTCGGATTAGATATTTTTTCATTGAAAAATTCATCGTCAGAAAGTATGCTGGAATCTTGTATGCCTTTGGATTTTACCCATGCGCTATCTTTTTCGTAATAGTACTCCAATGAATCCATGATGACGACAAACTCGGTTGTTTCAGGATCATAGAAATCTTGATCGAAGATGTCTGCTGAATCTGAGATAGACACTGTGGTGGAACTATCGTGCAATACTTCATTCTTAATTTCTTCATAATCAATGACGACGTCCTTGGGTTTGCAACCAAAGAAAATTAGACTGGAAATTAAAACTATAGTGAGTAAACGCATGCAGCAAAGGTATTTTATGGGGAGGGAATATTGTTGAAGTGAAATGAGAAATTGAGTGGAATTTATTTTTTGGCCCAAACTCTGAGCAGACAGATTTTGCTTTTAGGGATTATTGCTACGAGTTTGTCTCAATTTTATTTTCTGCTTGTCCTCCTTAAAGTGAATTATCAAATATGTTTCAGTGACTTCGTCAAAGTTGCCTTCATATTCCAATTGAAGACTCGCTAGGGGGCTCAAAAAACTTTCATTATATAATAAAATCGTTGTGCAAGCTCTGTTTTTATTGTTGATTATTCCTTTGTATTTAAAAGATTGGTTGCCAATTATTTTGTCTTCATAAAAAGCCATTTCCTTATCGAAGGATATTCCGCAGATGATGTCATCTGGAACATTTACCCAATGGGTATTTTCTAAATCTAAGTATGTGAACCCATCACTGGAACAAATAGTTTTTGAATATTTTGCTTCAGTAATTCTAGTTTCCGAAACAGTAGATTTTAGATCTGCCTCGGGAGATGATTTAATAATATTTTGTTCAGAGTCCTTGGTTTTTATGGGTTGAGCTTCTGCGTTTATCGGGTCTCTTTCCTTTTTAAGAAGTTCATTTTCTTCATTCATGAATTTATGCTGGTCATTATTGACTTCATTTGTACATGAAAAAAGAAGAACAGAAAAAATTAATATGAGTTGGTGCTTTGTCATAGATTCATTTAGTTTTCCTTCTAGCGATTAAGTAAATGTAGTAAAAATGGCCAAAGGGTAAATTTGCTTTTGAAAGAATGTTTACTGCTCCGAATTTGCCTTTTTTGGATTTTGGTTTCTGGTTTTTTGGATTTTGGATTTTTTTGACTGGATTCTTTCTTCCTAAGATAAATTTGTTCATCCATATCGACCGTTGACCCAAAAAAAAGCCCCGTCTAAATAAATTGGTGGCAACATCTTATTATTTTTCTTTTCCTTTGACTCAAACTAATGTGTCATGAAAAAAATTTACACCCTCATTTTAATTTTATGTACTAGCCAATTCGTATTTGCTCAGACTTGGACTAAGCTTGATTGTGGAACTGAATTTAGTTTGGCGATTCGTTCAGACGGTACACTTTGGGCTTGGGGGTATAATGCTAATGGTCAATTAGGTATAGGGACAAATACTATGGAAATAGCACCTGTACAAGTGGGAACGGACAATGACTGGATGGATGTAGCTGCTGGTGCTGTACATTCTTTGGCTGTAAAAAATAATGGAACACTTTGGGCCTGGGGTGGAAACGGAGTCAATCAATTGGGAAATTCGACTACAACAGATTCTAATATTCCGCTTCAAATTGGTACTGATACTGATTGGCAAAAGGTTGAAGGTGGTCAGGCACATTCATTTGCCATAAAAACAAATCAGAGCTTGTGGGCTTGGGGTTATAACGCAGGAGGTCAAGTGGGCGACGGAACGATGATAGATGTAGGAGTACCTACACAGATTGGTTCAGCAATGGATTGGCAAGAGGTTTCAGCAGGAGGCTTTCATAGCATGGGGTTGAAGACTGATAGTACTTTATGGGTATGGGGAAATAATGCCAATGGCGAGCTCGGTTTGGGCAATACCACTTCACATACATCACCAATTCAATGTGGTGTGGAAACGGATTGGACTGCAATTTCGGCGGGCTTCCAATTTTGTATGGGGCTGCGACAAGGCGGTAATTTGTGGACGTGGGGTTTTAATGGTAATGATCAATTGGGTGATGATGGATTAGGAACAACGCAAACAACTCCTGCCAATATTGAGCCCAATATCATTTGGAAAAAAATTGCGGCAGCTTCATCTTATGCATATGGCATAAAAAATGATGGAAGCTTATATGCTTGGGGAAGTAACCAAAGTGGTCAGTTGGGACAAGGAAATATCAATGGGCTGAGTTCGCCGACTCAAGTGGGTGTCGATACAGATTGGGAAAATATCCATGGCGCGGATGGTTTATTTGCTAATAATGCAGTCTATGGCTCTTTTAGTCTAGCCATTAAAACTCCTCGAAATGTAATTTGCGCTGCAGGTACAAATCTCAATGGTCAGTTGGGAAATGGGACAACTCAAGATAATCTTGTTTTCGATTGTAATACGGGTGGTCAGGCTGTAAGTGTAGTTGACCAAATATTTGAAAAGAACGTTCTTCTTTATCCAAATCCTTCAAGGGGCCTCATTCATCTCGAAATCAAAGATGGTTGGGAAAATGCTCGCCTCGAACTTTATTCGCTGACAGGGAAATTGCTTTTTCAAGAGGAAATTAGCAGCGCTCAATCGACTTATGATTGCTCTCATTTATCGAGTGGGGTATACTACGTGAGAATAAGCCATGGTGTGAAGCAGGTCACACAAAAGTTGATTTTGGAGTAAGACTAATTATTTGATTAAAAAACTTTTCTGCGCTGCGCAAAGTCTTTGGTTTCCGGGTTCTATTTTTTGGAATCATTCAATCTAGTGAATTGCGCTATTTCTTGCTAAGTTAAGACAGTGACAGTAAAGAAATATGAATATGCTTTCGAGTAAAATAGTTGATACACAAAATTGCAAAGTAACTTGACTTTTTGACTTTAAAGTTTTTATAGTGGCTTGCATAATGTTATTTTGGTCATTTATACCTTTTTTGAACTATTCCGAGCAAGATACACGAGCTAAATTTATTGACCCACAGCTAAGAAAAGCTGAATGGGATGAGAGTTCTATTATTCGAGAATATTACTTTACTGATGGGAGAAGAATGACAGGTAACAAAAGAGGCGAAAGGCTTTTTGTTGATTATTTGCTTCGGTATCAGAATATTCCTCTGGCTATTATTGAGGCGAAGCGATATAATGCAGAACCTACTAAGGGTTTACAACAGGCTATAGATTATGCTCAGAAATTAAATATAGAATACGTTTACTCAACTAACGGAAAGCAGATTTATGAGTTTTCTTTAAGTAGAGGTAAAGGAGATTTTATTGATAAGTACCCAGCACCAGAAGAATTATACAGTAGAAAATTCAGTTCATCAGATAAGTTGAGAAGCAAATTATTTGAAATTCCATTTTATCTAACAGGAGATTTTAAACCAAGATATTATCAAGAGATTGCTGTTAATAAAACATTGCAAGCCCTTACTAATAATGAAAAGAGAATCTTACTCACCCTTGCAACAGGAACAGGAAAAACATTTATAGCTTTTCAGATTGCCTATAAATTATTCAGCGCAAAATGGAATGTTGAAAGAGCAGATAGACGACCAAAGATATTATTCTTGGCTGACCGAAATATTTTAGCTGACCAAGCAATGAATACTTTCAATCCGTTAGAAAAGGATATTGTGAAAATCAATGGTGATGAGATAAGAAGTAGAAACGGCAAAGTGCCGACCAATGCCAATATCTTTTTTGCCATATATCAAGCCATTGCAGAAAAGGAAAACATCGGTGGTTATTACAAGCAATATCCAGCAGATTATTTTGATTTAATTGTGATTGATGAGTGTCATAGAGGTTCGGCAAGTGAATCGGGTTCTTGGAGGGCAATACTTGATTATTTTAGTAGTGCTGTACACTTGGGTTTAACAGCTACACCTAAGCGAGATGACAATGTAGATACTTATAACTACTTTGGGAAGCCGCTTTATGAATACTCTTTAAAAGAAGGTATTAATGATGGTTTCCTTACACCTTATAAAGTAATGAGAATAAGAACGAACGTTGATGAATACATTCCTACTAAGGATGATATTGTAAAAAGTGGAGAATTAGAAGAGAAGGCATATCAACTTTCTGACTTTGAGAATAAAATAATTATTGAGGATAGAACGGACTTAATAGCGCAAGCTATTTTGGCGAATATGCGAGAGCTGGATAAAACCATTATCTTTTGTGTAAATCAGCATCATGCGCTTATGATGCGAGATGCTATCAACAAACACAAAACAATTTCAGACCCTCACTATTGCGTTAGGGTTACAAGTGATGAAGGAGAAATTGGTAAAACTTTATTAGAGAAGTTTCAAGATAACGATAAAGACATTCCAACTATTTTAACGTCTTCTCAAATGCTTACTACAGGTGTTGATGCTCGGAATGTTAGGAATGTAGTTTTGGTACGAATGATAAATTCAATGGTTGAGTTTAAGCAAATAGTAGGCAGAGGAACAAGGGTTTTTGAAAATAAGGATTTCTTTACTATAATGGATTTTACAGGTGCTACTAATTTGTTTTACGATGATGAGTGGGATGGATTGCCTGATGTACCTCCTGTTGAGATAGATATAGCCTCAATTGATGATATAGCAGATAAGGGTAAATCGAAAAAATATGCAAGGCAAGAAGAGGATAATTTTGATTCAAGATTGGAAGAACAACCGCCTAAAGAAAAAGTTGTAATCAAGCTAAGTAATGGAAGAAAACTTAGAGTTACAGATGTAGAAGTGCGCTATGTAGGCGAAGATGGTAAACCGCTAACTGTTACAGAGTTCTTGGATAAATTATTACAGTTTTTACCAAACCTTTTTAGTAATGAAGAACAATTGCGTGAGTTATGGAGTAAACCAGAGAGTCGAGAAGAAATTTTAGTTAAACTTGGGCAGTTAGGGTTTGATGATGAACAGCTTGAAACATTAAAGCAAATGTTTGAAGCAGAGCAAAGCGATGTGTTTGACTTGCTCACTTTTCTAAGTTATAACAAGGACTTGATTAGCAGGAATCAGCGAGCTGATGCAACCATAACACAAACCAACTTCTTTGATAAATACGAAAATGAAAAAGCACAGCAGTTTTTACACTTTGTATTAGAACGATACAGAAAGGATGGGATTGAAGAATTAAAAAGAGATAAACTTTCAGAATTAATTGAATTGAACGGATTAGGAACAACTCGTGATGCTTCTAAAGTATTTGGGAATGTAAATAACTTAATTTCTGCTTTTTATCAATTGCAAGAAGTAATGTATAAAGCGATTTAAAATATGAGCAAGAATAAAGATTTTAATGTTTGGATGGTTCGAGCTGGAGAAGGGAATGTTCTAATCGATGAATTTCTTTCAAAAATGGTTGTTGCAATTGGCTGGGAAGATTTACAAGAAATTAAAGTTGGTAAGAATAGAGATGAGTTGGATGAGCTTGTTAGAAAGACTTATCCAAATGAAGGAAATAGGTATATTGGACAAGCTGTAGGTCAATTATGGAGTATTTATAACTCAATTTCTGAAGGTGATAAGGTTATCACTTATGATAAGAAAAAAAAGAGGTATTTCTTAGGCGAGATTGATTCTGAGTATCAATATGATAGTTCTTTAACTTATCCGCATACAAGAAGAGTAAAATGGAATCCATTCCCAATTAAACGACAGTTATTAACTCAAGATTCAAAAGATTTTCTTTCAGGAAAACTAACTGTTTATAATGTTCAACGAAGAGCTTGGAATGAGTTGGAATTTTTAGTCAGCATTGAAGAGGGATATAAGGGGGTAAGAGTAGACCGAGGAGTTACATTTAATGGATTACTGAAAGAGACAACATTTGAAAACTTTACAATCGCAGATTTAGCCATTGAATATATAAATTTCAGTAGAGTAAAATTTGTGAATGTTCATTTTAATAGAGTGAAATTTGTAAAGTGTGATTTTCCAAATAGTGTAAATCAAAGCACTTTTGTAGATTGTATATTTGAAAATTGTTCTGCTTTTGATTCCTTAATTGAGCACGTTAGATTTGAAAATTGTTTTCTTAAAGGTTTTGTTTTTCATAATTCACGTATTACTCAGACGGTATTTGATGAAGGAAGATTTTCTCATACGGAGATTGATGAGTCTGAATTAATAGGGGTGCATTTTGCTTCGCTCGAAAATTCAGATACAAACCAAATTGATAAGTCAAAATTTCTGCGATGTGTGTTTTACGATTCAGAGTTTATCAATAGCAATTGGGATAAAGTTAGCTTTATAAAAACAGCCTTTGATAACTCGAAATTTAGGGATTGCCATTTTAATGAGATAATGGATGATTTTGCAACTGTTGGGATTCCAATTTTTTGCGATTTCTATAACTCTACCATACCATCCAATTTTTTGAGCGAAAACTTTATCCGTTGGAATAATGTTGAAAATCAAAGTTGGAAGAGTTTTCTTAAGGAATTATTAGAATATAATCTTGAAAGAAATGACATCTCTTTTTTAGACCATTTTCAAAAGAATATTAATTTACTCTATCAAGAGGATAAGAACATTCTTTATGAGTTTAGACCACAAATATTCAATAAATTTAATGAATTGTTCAATAAGGTGACCGTTGAGCAAAATTATATGGAGGCAGCTTCTATTCTTGAAAATTGGCATCATCTACCTAAGTTACTTAAAGGACAAAATAGATTAGCGAGTGGTTCTCCTGTCGTAAGGGCACCACAACAAAACCAATATTCCTTAGAATTAGTATTAGACATCAATATATTGACCTCTGAAAATTTATATCAAGTTTCTAAAATTTTGTACGAATTAGAAAAGGCAAACCCATTGAATAATAGAAGTCATGTTATTAGGAGTATAAAACAAGGGAGTTTAATAATAGATATTATATACAATAACCCTGTTGAGGTGACCTTGATGTTCTATTTCTTCGCAAGAGGTTTGAGAAACGAAATAATAGGTTGGGTTGAAGGTGCAATTAAGGTGTACGAATTAAGGGGAAAGAAATTGGATGTAAGGCGAAAAGAAATGGAGCTTGAAAAGTTGTCAAAGGATTTAGAGCTTACAGAGGAAAAAAAGATATTGGATATTGAGCATTTGAGAAGGGAGCTATCTAAAGATGGAGTTTCTAAAAAGGAATTAGAAACGAAAGAACCGCAAGTTATAATTCACAAATTACAACTAATTGCACCTGTAAAATCTTTGAGAATTTCAAGAAGTGTTAAAAAGAGAAAGAAGAAAAAATGACATTAGCCAATTTAAAGTCAAGGATAGACAGGATTACTGACATACTTAGAAGAGATGACGGTATAAGTGGAGCTATGCACTATACAGAGCAGATAAGCTGGATACTTTTTTTGAAGTACTTGCATGACTACGAGGAGCGAAAGGCTCAAGATGCATTATTAGATGGCAAGCAGTACAAATACATAATTGATACGCAGTTTCGTTGGGATAGTTGGGCATACCCAATGAAAGATGGGGTGTATGATTTAAAAGGTGCAAAAGGGGGTGAAGATTTAATTGAATTTATCAATGATAAACTCTTTCCTTATCTACAAGATTTTAAAGCAAATATTGAAGAGGTCAAAACGGTTAAGTATAAAATTGGGGCGGTCTTTGAGTTTATTAATAATCGTATTGCAAGCGGTCATACGTTGCGGGAGATAATTGAAAATATTGCAGACCTTGATTTTCAAAGTCAAGAGGATTTATTTGAGCTAAGTGTTATCTATGAAAACCTACTCAAAGGAATGGGAAGCGATGGCGGTAATAGTGGAGAGTTTTATACGCCACGCCCTGTTATTAAGGCTATGGTAGATGTAATGCAACCAGAGGTGGGAGAGCGTAAACCGTATAAAACAATTTACGATGGTGCGGTGGGTAGTTCTGGCTTTTTGATACAGGCTTATGATTATTTAATGAAGGATAAGAATAAGTATTCTACGACCAAGCTCAAGCATATAAAAGAAGAGATGTTTTTTGGTAATGAAAAAACACCGCTGGCTTATGTAATGGGTGTAATGAATATGATATTGCACGGCATTGAAAGCCCAAACATTTACAAGCAAAATACATTAACCCAAAACATAAGAGATTTTCAAGAAAAGGATAGGCACAATTACATTTTAGCTAACCCTCCGTTTGGAGGTAAGGAGAAGAAAACCTTGTATCAAAATTTCCCTATTCAGAGTTCGGCAACCGAGTTGCTTTTTATGCAACACTTTATGAAGAAACTTGCCAAAGGTGGTAAATCGGCGATTGTGATTCCCGAAGGCGTTTTATTTCAAACGAATAATGCGTTTAAGGCAGTTAAGGAAGACCTATTAGAGAATTTTAATCTACACACGATACTTAGCTTGCCTGCTGGCGTGTTCTTGCCGTATAGTGGCGTTAAGACCGATGTTATCTTTTTTGACAGAAAGGGAGGGACTTCTGATATATGGTATTATGAAATAAATCTGGATAGAAAACTAACGAAGAACAAACCGATTGAGTTTGCTCATTTGGAAGAGTTTGTGAAACTTTATAAGAAAAGAAGTACGACTGAAAACTCTTGGAAAGTGAAAGCCAAGGACATTATTGAAAATAATTATGACCTAAGTGCAAAAAATCCAGCTAAGATTAAAGATGTTATTCATAAAGCTCCAATAGAAATAATAGCCGAGCTAAAATCAAATGATAAAGAAATTAATGCGTTGCTTACCGATATTGATAAACTAATAAAAAAAGGATATTAAGGAATGAAGACATTTAATTATTACTGTGATGAGAGTACACATTTAGAAAATGATAAGCAACCTTATATGTTGCTGTCTTATGTTAGTTCCGCTTACAATCAGGTCAAATTACACCAAGATAATATTAGAGCTATTAAAGAAAAGCACGGATTCAATTTTGAAATGAAATGGAGTTCTGTTTCCAAAGGGCAATATGCATTTTACTCTGAGTTAATTGATTATTTTTTTGCCAATGATTTACAGTTTAGAGCTATCGTAGTAAACAAGGAGCAGGTAAAAAATAATCAATACCAACAGAGTTACGATGACTTTTATTACAAAATGTATTACCAGTTAATATCTCAAAAAATGAACTTTGAATATAGTTACAATGTGTACTTGGATATTAAAGACACATTGAGTGCGCACAAGGTGCATAAACTTAAAGAGATTTGTAATTTTTTCAATTTGAATGATAAGCCAATAAGGACTGTGCAAAATATACGTTCTCATGAAAGCCTATTGATGCAAATGACTGATTTACTTATGGGGGCTATTAATTACCATTTAAGAGGAATGGATAAAGTAATTGCTAAAAATAAATTGATTGAAAAAATTCAGCATCATTCCAAGATTAGCTTAGAGAAGTCAACAGCTAAGAACTCTGATAAATTTAATTTATTTTTTATTGATTTAAAGTAACTCCATGCCTACTAATCTTACTAAAAAATATAATCAATTATTAGAGCTGTTATACGGCTCGCAAAGGGAGAATATAAACTCCATCCGAAAGGTGTTTGATAAAGATTTTGGCAATGGCGTGGTAAACAAATTTAAAGGGCTACCAGTAGAGCCTACAACCGCTGATGGAGAAGACACAATGGATAGATTATTTCGCCATCTTACCACGGTTATCTTAGATACAAAAACAAGGAAGCGAGAATTTGAAGGAGAGCGTTCTATACGGGTACATTGGATAAAACATCACTTAGAAGAAAAGTGTGCATTAATAATATTTAGAGTAGAGGATGAGAAACGAGTTTATATATTAGACAAAGGAGAGCGGTATGTAATAGTATTAGAACCCAAACGGAATAATGAATCATACTACCTACTTACGGCATACAAATTGCAGAGTAGTAGTTATAAAAAAATAATGAAGAAACGTGAGAGAAGAGGAACTCCCTTATAGCAGAAAACGCCATCATTCATGTGATAGCGTTTTCCGAACTCCTTTATCCGATTCTAAAAAGAATACATGGAATAATGAATCTCGCCTGCAAATTAATACAAGTTGTACCAATAATATACTAAAAATGACTATGATTAACAAAAGAAATGACATTAAATAACCTTTAAATAGGCTTTAAGTAGTTGATAATGAGCAATAAAGTAGGAAATATAGATAGCAAATTGCCTGTAGGTTGGAAATATAGACAATTGGGGGATGTAGCAAACACTACCAGCGGAGGTACGCCAAATAGAGGTGTCAGTAGTTTTTGGAATGGTAATATTCCTTGGCTTAAATCTGGAGAGCTGAAAGATGGCTTGATTGTGAGCAACTCGGAATTTATTACAGAGGATGGCTTAAATAATTCAAGTGCTAAATTGTTTCCTAAAGGAGCATTGTTAATTGCCATGTATGGAGCAACCGCAGGGCGACTTGGTATTCTGAATTTTGAGAGTAGTACAAATCAAGCAATTTGTTCAATTGCCTCTTCCGAAAAGATTATAAATAGAGACTTTATCTACAATTATCTATTTAGTAAAAGGAAGAAAATTATTAAAGATAGTTTTGGTGGTGCTCAACCAAATATTAGTCAAGGGTATTTGCGCAGTCTTGAAATTCCACTTCCTTCACTTTCCGAACAAAAGAAAATAGTCAATCTCTTAGATAAAACATTTGAAAAGATTGATAAATCTATTTCACTTTTGGAGGATAGTGTAAGAAAAATTGAGGAGCTGAATAAGAGTGTCCTGTCTGATGTGTTTAATGGATTACACAATTGTAAGAAAGATAAGTTGGTAAATATTTCTGTGGTTAAAAGAGGAAAGTCTAAGCATAGACCTCGAAATGACAAAAGTCTTTATGGAGGCCCTTACCCTTTAATTCAAACAGGTGATATTAGGAATTCTGGAAAGTTTCTTACATCATTCAGCAAAACATATAACAAGAAAGGATTAATGCAAAGTAAGCTCTGGAAAAAGGGCACTGTTTGTCTTACAATAGCAGCCAATATTGGCGATGTTTCAATTTTAGGGATAGATGCCTGTTTTCCAGATAGTGTTGTCGGCATACATTCTGACAATGTAAATGAAGAATTTATATACTACTTTCTAATGTCTATCAAAGAGGAGTTGAATAGAAAATCAAGTGCCGTAGCTCAGAAAAATTTAAGTGTAGAGAAGCTATCAACCGTTGATATTCCATTGCCTAATTTAAGCACTCAAGCTAAGATTGTTACTTGTTTAAATCTACTGTTTGAGCGAAACCAAAGTTTATTATTAAAGTACGAAGACAAGATACAGTACTTTACTAATCTCAAGTATAGTATTTTAAATAGCGCATTTAAGGGGAAGTTGAGGAAACAGCAAGTAAAACAAGTTTTAAAACAGACAAGCAAGTATCAACGAATGGGCTTTGTATATGCAACCATTAGTTCTAATAAAAAACAAGGTATTAAGCAAGGGCAGATGGCAATTGCTAAAGATATGTATTTGTTGGATAGGCTATATGGCTTAAATAGTGGGTTTCAATATCAACGCTATAGTTGGGGAGCATTTGACCCTGAGATAAAACAACTGGTCAATACAAAGAAACATTTTGAAACAAAGAACTATCCTAATAGTTCAGCAACTTTTATAGATATAAAAGATGATGCAATCCTTACATACGTTGATGATACTCGAAAGCAAATAATCATAGAAGGAGTAAAAGAATTGAATGATAAGATTTTTTCTAAGTATAAATACAAAGGCTTGTCATATAAGAAGGAACTATTGGCTACGGTACTAATGTGTATGCAGGATAGTAATTCAACCGACTTTGAAACTATTCGACAAGAAATGCAAAATTGGAAAATTGAGCAAAAGAAGATAGGTAGTAAAAAGATAAAGAACTTTGCCAACAAAGCTGAAAAGTTCAATAAAAAAGAAACTGATGATGTGATAAAGTTTATTGTGAAGCAAGGTTGGGATAAAAAAGTGATAGTTTAATAATATGAGTGAAATAAAACCATTCCTTAATAGGGAAACCAAACGAGATAAGATTACAGAGTTTCTTGTACCAAGAAGATTTGATTTCAAACTTTTTGAAGAGGCTATAGAGGATAATCTAAAGGAACTTCAAAAACTATCTTTAGATGCTCATGCCCTGAGTTTATCTTATGCTGAGAAGGTTGGCGATTTTGATGGAGAAGGTATTGAAGAGGTGAGTGCAGAGGATTTGGATAATATTGATAAATACACTGATGCTTATATAGATTATTCAATAATGGAAGCTCAAATTCAATCTTTAATCGAAATGCAAATTGGTTTTTATCACAAACAATTTGAAATTGCCTTAAAAGAGCTATCAGGTTTAGCTTATGACATGACAAATCCAAAAGAATTGTTCAAGTGGAACTTTGTAAAGGAGTTTTATAAATCGAAAGGAATATTAATCGGAGGTTTGACAGGATACCCAGAAGTGGATAAGCTAAAAGAAGTCAATAATAAAATCAAACATGGCGGAGAGCTTGATAATAAAATTCTTTCAATCCCAGAATTTGCTGGCAAAGACACTTTGGAATATTCAGACCTACTTACATTTTAAGAACGTGTCAAGCCAAAAGTGATTGAATTTTTGGAGGCATTAATTCAAAGTATATTGACCGATTTATATCAATATTCTGATGATAGAATTTCTGAAATAGCTGGTATTTATAAAGAAAGAATGGATAATGAAGCTCTTACGAAGTTTCGTGATGCCTTGAGATAATTGAAAGAAGTGGCAAACAAATCAATTACAAGAGAAGAACTTTATAAACTTGTATGGTCAAAGCCCATGACAAAATTAGCAAAGGAGTTTAGTTTGTCAGATAACGGATTGCGAAAGATTTGTAAGAAGTATGATATTCCAACACCAATAGCTGGTTATTGGTCAAAATTACAATTTGGTAAAAGTGTAAGCAAAGTTCCTTTGCCTAAGTCAGACAATAATACTATTGAGTTTGATGCAAGAGAGTTGAGCGAAAGAGAAATTAAGTTGGCAAGAGCTAAGGAGGTAGAAAAGGAATTACTTGCCAACAAACAACTCATATTTAAAGTGCCGTCAAAGCTCACTCAGCCACATGAATTAATAATAAAAACCAAAGACCATATAGAGGTAAGTATTAAAAAGAAAGAAAATTACCCTGCGCTCAATACAAAAAAAGGGATGCTAAGGTTAGATGTTTCATTATCTCATTATAGAAGGGCTTTAAGAATATTTGATACAGTATTAAAAAATTTAGAACGCTTAGGCTTTACATATTCTTTTGGCTACAAAGGATTTCAAATTGAATTGGAAGAGGAGGAAATGGAGCTTTACATGATTGAGAAATCTACAGCTCATAAACGAGTAAGTTCTTACGATTGGGAATTTAGAGATTTAAAAAGAAATGGTAATTTGTCAATAAAATATGGTACTTATGGTTATTCTGAGGTAACAGATTCCAAACAAACCAAGTTGGAAAACAAAATACTATTTCTTCTAACTAAGATAGTCGCTGATTTTAGAGAAAGGAAGGAACGGCGTTTACTTTATGAGGCTAATCAAAAAGAGGCAGACCGCAAGCGTAAGATTGAAGAAGAAATACAAGCCAGAAAAGATGCTGAATTAGCAAAATTCAAAGATTTTCATACTAAAGCGCATCGATGGCGAGAATATCAAATATTGAATGAATATTATCATCACTTGAGAGATAGTAAAAACACTAATCAAGAATATCTAAACTGGGTTAAGAATAAGCTCGATTGGTTTAACCCCGAAATTGAAAAGAAAGATGATTTGCTCGAAGATGTGAATAGAAATACGCTTGAAAGCTCAAATAAAAAGAAAAAAGACTTTTATTGATTTAAGTACGTTGAAAGTACAAAAAAGAGATTAATCTGATTTAACTGGGTATTAGGCACAAAAAAGAGGTAAACTGGTTTATCTGGGTATTGAGTACAAAAAAGGTGATATTTTAATCTTATGTCTAAAATTAAATCAATAAGTGGCAATAGACCTTAGTCTTAATAATTGCTACCCTTTTAGCTACCTATATAATTAAAAAACGCCTAACATAATTGATTATCAATTAGTTAGGCATTTTTAAAGTCGGGAGGACAGGATTCGAACCTGCGACCCCGTGGTCCCAAACCACGTATTCTACCGAGCTGAACTACCTCCCGAGTAATTCATTTAATCTTTTTGCTCTATTTTTCTCCGTCTAAAGAGGAGTTCAAAAGAGACTGTATCAGCCCCGTTTTAAGGGGCGATGAAAATACTACGACTTGCGGAGCAAGTCTTGATTTTCTATCGCGGAGAGGGCGGGATTCGAACCCGCGGTACATCGTTAAACGTACGTCGATTTAGCAAACCGGTGGTTTCAGCCACTCACCCACCTCTCCTGTGTAAGAACACTCCCCTTTAAAAAGGGAACGCAAAAATAGACCAAATTCCTATAAAGACAATAATTCTACCTCAAAGATTAGTGTAGAAAATGGCTTAATTGCCGCTCCTGCTTGACGCTCTCCATAAGCCAAATGTGGGGGCAAGAACAGCTTCCACTTACTGCCAACAGGCATTAATTGTAAGGCTTCTGTCCACCCGCTAATCACTCGGTCCAGAGGAAAACTTGCGGGCTGACCACGCTGAACGCTGCTGTCAAAGACCGTTCCGTCAATTAAAGTGCCGTGGTAATGGCAACTTACCGTAGCCGTTGGGCCTGGTTTTTCGCCATCACCTTCCGTCATGATTTCATATTGAAGTCCGCTTTCCAATGAAACAACTGAATCGCGCTTCGCATTCTCTTCTAAAAATGCAGCACCCTCTTCTTGCGTTTTTTGATCACGCTCGTTGTTTTTTGCAGATAGTAAATCTTTTAAATTCATAGCGCGAAAGTATATCGGGCGCTCAACAAATTAAACTATTCAAGGGAAAACCTCTAAGGTCAATGGCCTACTTCAAGATTCGGATCTCATTGGAAGGCTGAACATGGCCTTCTTTTTTTAAGTAGGCCACCAAGACATCGCGCAATAGAAGACCACTATCGATTTTTTTCAAGGGAATTAGGAAATCACATTGGTCGCCTCCATTCGAAATGTAATTGTTGGTGACCAGCAAAATGGTTTTATATTCCCGTTCAATTTGTTCGAGACTAGTCATACGTTCTCGATCCCATTGAACTGGCCAGCTTTCTTCATTTATGCCAAGAATCATTTTCTTAAAGATGTTTATTGGACATTCGATATAGACCAAGGTGTTTTCAAAAGGAAGGGTTTCATAAATCTTATTTAATGTGATGGGGCCCTTGCTTATTTCAGTCTGCCGAATGCCTCCATAATTCATAATGCTAAACATGGGCGCGCTCACATTAAAATCGGCTAGACGCATTCTGCTGAGGAGGTCTTTGGCCTGCCAGTGCATGGCGTCAGAAATAAGATTCCCTAAGCTGCCGCCTGGTCTCTTTTTTATAAAATTGTCATCAGCTATGGCCATAGTGCTGCTTAGGGAATCTAGCAGCTTTTGGCGGTAGGGTTTGATGAGGGCTGCCGTAGTAGAAGGGGAAATACTGTCGGCAGTCGACTGAATCTGAATGTTCTCCTGTTCACTCCCGACCAAGGACAGCCGCTGTGTACAGGACGTTAATAATATCCCTAAAAAAGTGAATAAAACTAAGAGGGATTGGGAAGACTTCTGTTTCAAATTCAAGTATTTTCGAACTCTAAATTAATGAAATATGGCTGGTTTTGATATTACAGGAGAAATAGTACACAAAGGAGAAGTACAACAGATTACGGAAACATTTAAAAAGAGAGAATTTGTGATTGAGGTAAAGAAGGAATTTAACGGCAACGTTTATTCTGATTTTATCAAATTTCAAATGACTCAAGATAGAGTAGGTCTAGTGGACGACTATCAAATGGGTAATAATGTCAGAGTTTCTTTCAATATTCGTGGAAATAAGTACACCTCAAAGAAAGATGGTAGTACAGGTTTCATAACCAATCTTGAGGCATGGCGCATCGAACGCATGGGTGCTGAAGCTTCTGCCGGAGCGCCTGCTGCTGCAGCTGCACAGCCAAAGAATGATGCTGATATCGTTAGTGCTGCAAAGCAGACTGAGGATGATCTTCCATTTTAGTATTTCATAGAGCGTTTGAGTTCGCGATCCATATCGCGTTTCTTAATGCCATCTCTTTTGTCATAAGTTTTCTTACCCTTCGCAAGGGCGATTTCTATTTTGACATAACCACTTTCACTAAAGAAAATTCTTAAGGGTACAATTGTGTGCCCTTTTTCTTTGGTGCGTTTGAGCATTTTTTTTAATTCTTGCCGATTGAGAAGCAATTTGCGCTCGCGAACGGCCTCATGATTGTTTGCCGTACCATATTCATATTCAGGAATATGCAAGTTTCTGAGAAAAAGCTCATTTCCATCAAAAGCACAGAAGGCATCATTAAAACTCGCCTTTCCCTGGCGTAAGCTTTTGACCTCAGTGCCCACTAAAACCACGCCAGCAGTAAAACTCTCTATAATAGAGAAGTTGTAGTGCGCTGAGCGATTCTTCATTTCTGGTGATGGATTCATTCCTACAAAGTTAATTCTATTTTCCTGTCTCTAGATTTGCTTAATTGCATGTATTTTGCAAATATGCAGGATTATTTTGAGCGCTTCAGAAGTCAAATTTCTGGTTCGACGGAGACTTTTGTAGGCCCCTTCGGAGAGAAGAAAATTCTTTATGCCGATTGGATAGCAAGTGGACGAATTTATTCTCCAATAGAAGAGCGCATGCAAGAATTTATTCATCCCTATTGTGCCAATACACATACAGAAACTTCGCTGACAGGTACGCTTATGACGAGAGCATATGATCATGCGAGGTCTTATATAAAGGAATGTGTGGGTGCAACTGAACATGATGCATTGATATTTGCAGGCAGCGGCATGACAGGTGCGGTAAATAAATTACAACGCATTATGGGCTATAGAATTCCTGAACGAGTAAAAGAGTTTGTTTGCAAAGAAGAGCATAGCGATGGTATAAAAATTCAGGATAAGGATAAGCCCGTAGTTTTTATCTCACATATGGAGCATCACTCAAATCATACTTCATGGTTGGAAACGATTTGTGATGTGGAAATTATTGGCGCTACTGATGAGGGTTTGATGGACTTAGGCAGTTTGGAAAACTTGCTTCAGAAATATGCAGATCGTAAAGTGAAAATTGTAAGTATTACGTCCTGTTCCAATGTTACGGGAATAGAAACCCCCTATAAAGAAGCGGCAATACTAGCGCATCAAGCTGGTGGACTTTGTTTTGTAGACTTTGCTTGTTCAGGCCCTTATGTACATATTGATATGCACCCAGAAGAAGAGGGTGCTCATTTGGACGCCATTTTCATTTCCCCGCATAAATTTCTAGGTGGTCCTGGAACACCTGGCCTACTTATTTTTGATCAAGCGCTTTATACTAATAAGGTTCCCGACAATCCAGGAGGTGGAACCGTCTATTTTACCAGCGCTTGGAATGAGCACAAATATTTTAATAATGTTGAAATGCGTGAAGATGGAGGAACACCACCTTTTTTGCAAGGAATTAAAACAGCCTTGGCTTTCCAACTCAAGCACGAGATGGGCATAGATAATATTCTGAAAAGAGAACATCAACTTGTAGAGAAGGCGATGGTTTACCTCAACAATATTGATGGCGTAAATGTTTTGGCTGAAAATGTTACAGAACGGCTCGGTGCAATCTCATTTTATATTGAGGATATGCATTTTAATTTGGCCGTGAAGCTTCTAAATGACCATTTTGGTATTCAAGTCAGAGGCGGTTGTGCATGTGCTGGTACTTATGGACATTATCTACTCAACATCAATCAAGAAGAATCTGGTAAAATTCTAGGCGATATCGAAATGGGACTTTTAGATAAAAGACCAGGATGGGTCAGGCTGTCCCTGCATCCAACAATGACGGATGAGGACTTAAACTATATGCTGGATGCTATAAAACATATAGTATCAAATAAGCTTGAGTTGGCTGCCGATTATAAATATCTAAGCGAGAAGAACATCTTTGTCTATAAAGAAGCCGGTCAGTCTAATAAAGAAAATGAGATCGTTGATGAGATGTTCAAGGAGCTAACGCCTCAACTGTCTACCGTTTAATTTTTAAAAAAGCGAATCATATCAGCAATCTTTGCCTTTAACTCTTGACGTTCAACAATGAAGTCTAAGAAGCCGTGTTCCAATAAAAACTCAGAACGCTGAAAGCCTTCGGGCAAATCTTTTTTTACTGTATCCTTTATAATTCTTGGCCCTGCAAATCCGATTAAGGCATTGGGTTCAGCAAAATTTATATCACCAAGCATAGCGAAAGAAGCAGTGACACCACCTGTTGTTGGATCTGTAAGAAATGATAGATAGGGAAGTTTAGCTCGCGAAAGCAAATTCAATTTTGCTGAAGTCTTCGCCATCTGCATTAGGGAAAAGGCACTTTCCATCATTCTCGCTCCACCTGATTTTGAAATAATCATAAAGGGAACTTTCTTCTTTATGGCAAAGTCGATTGCTCTTGAAATTTTTTCGCCTACAACACTACCCATGCTGCCGCCAATGAATTTAAAATTCATTCCTGCAATGACGATCGGTTGATTGTCTATTTTGCCAAAGCCAACAGTCAAGGCATCTTTTAATCCAGTCTTCTTTCTGGCTTCCTTGAGTCTTTTTTTATAGGGCTTTAAATCTTCAAATTTCAAATTGTCTTTAGATACAATTTCTTCGAAGAGTAATTTGCAATTTTGATCATCGAATAAAAGATCAAAATACTCAGCAGCATCAATTCTGTGATGATGATTACATTCAGGGCACACATAGTGATTTTCGGAAACTTCGGTTCTGGTATGCGTTTTTTTACATCCTGGACACAAATCCCAAATACCTTCTGGAACATCTTTCTTCTCATTTGTAGAAGTAAGAATTCCTTGTTTTATCCTTTTAAACCACGATTCTGATGATGACATCTATTTCTGAATTAAAAAACACAGACTTCGCCTGCGTATTGTAAATGTAATATTACTTAAAACTATGGGTTTTTTCACAGTTTGCCTTTCATTAGGTCTTATTTTTAGAAGATGAAATTTACTTCAATACTGCTTTTTATAGTTCTAATTTTAACAAATAATCTTGAAGCTCAAGTGCGCCATGCATGTGCCAACGGGAAAATACGTGCTCATAAGAATGTATTGAAGAAAACACGTGCAGGTGCTGCTGATAATGCGCTCATGAGCAGATATGATGTGCACAATTACCATATTGATCTTGAAGTAGAAAATAACTCTACTGTAGTTGCAGGGAGTGGCACCATAGGCTTAAAACTTGTGGAGCCTAGCGATACTATTTGTTATGAGCTGAATGGTCAGCTGAATATTGATAGTGTTTTGGTCAATGGAGTAAGTGTCAATTTTGTTCATCTTACGAATGATATCGTATACGCTATTCTGCCAGGGGCTATGCCCGCGGGAATCAACCTATCCGTCCAAACTTTTTATGCTGGTGATGCATCGGTTACTGGAGGAGCAGCTATTGGAGATGGTTTCAGTACGGATTCGTCACCAACATGGGGCAATTCAGTCACTTGGAGTTTGAGTGAGCCTTATAGCTCTAAAGAGTGGTTTCCTGTTAAGCAATTTTTGCAGGATAAGGCAGACAGCTGTTCAGTCTATGTAACGACGAGTAATTCGAATAAAGTGGGGAGTCAGGGAATCTTGATGGGCACAGATAATTTGCCAAACAATAAAGTGCGTTATCGTTGGAAGTCAAATTATGTGATAGACTACTATCTTATTTCCGTTGCTGTTGCTCAGTATGTCGACTATACCACTTACGCCTATCCTGCTGCTTTGGTCAATGATTCTATTGCAATCGTCAATTATGTCTACAACAACCCTAATACGCTGAATAATTTCAAATCAAGAATAGATTCGACGGCTATGCTTGTTGAATATTTCTCAGAAAAATTAGGTTTATATCCATTCCATACAGAAAAATATGGGCATGCCATGGCACCATTTAGCGGTGGGATGGAGCATCAGACAATGTCGTCTATGGGATTTTTCAATTTTGGTCTTATTGCGCATGAATTGATGCATCAATGGTTTGGGGATTATGTGACCTGTGCAACTTGGAGCGATATTTTCATAAATGAAGGCTTTGCTTCATATGGGCAATATATGGCTTATGAAGAGTTTAGGTCTTTACAAGCGGCCCAGGATTTTATGGAGGATGTTCATGATGATGTGATGGATCAGCCAGGCGGGAGTATTTATTTTACTGATACGACAAATGTGGGAAGAATTTTTAGTGGACGTTTAAGTTATGATAAAGGGAATGCCGTAATTCACTCACTCAGGTTCGAATTGGGAGACTCTATATTTTATCAATCATTGAGAAACTTTCTAGCGGCTAAGGCATTTGGAACTTCTGACATACTCGATTTCCAAACGAGTGTGGAAGCAACATCTGGTAAAAACTTACAAGACTTTTTTAGTCAATGGGTTTTCGGTGAAGGCTATCCTGAATTTGATGGATTGTTTTGGACCGATGGAGCTCAAATGTTTTTAAGAGTAACTCAAAGTGCAAGTACGACGACTACCCCTTTGTTTAAGACACCCCTAGAAATAAAATGCTTCTATTCAGGTGGGGATACCACCATAAAAATTCAATTAGATCAACTTGTACAAGGTTATGTTCTTCCGATGACGCACAACATAACTAACATTCAATTTGATCCAAACAATTGGATTTTAAATAAGCAAGGAAGTATTGTTCGCAATGCTTCAGCAATAGCGGTAGGAACACAAGATATCGGTGAGAGAGTTGCAATTAGAGTCTATCCTAATCCAACGACTGATTTAATTTTCATAGAAAACAAGACTGGTCAGGAGGCTGCATTTAGTTTGTATTCTAATGAAGGAAAATTACTCCAGTCTTGGCAATCAAGAACACCAGTAGAGCAATTAGATTTTTCTTCTTATGCTAGTGGGACTTACCAAATTCAAGTTGAGCTTGGTGATGAAATGTTTAATGAAAAAATTCTTAAACGCTAACTAGGGTGCCTTCAGTCTGACCTGTTACTACTCGTAAGAGGTTGCCTGGCTTATTCATATCAAAGACGATGATGGGCATTTTATTTTCTTGACAAAGTGTAAAAGCCGTCTTGTCCATGATCTTTAGATTCTTATCTATTGCGTCATCAAATGAAAGAGAATCGAATTTCTTTGCATCCGAATTTTTTTCAGGGTCGCTGTCATAAATACCATCTACTCTTGTTCCCTTGAGGATGACGTTTGCATTTACTTCTATTGCTCGCAATGAGCCTGCCGTATCTGTCGTAAAGTAAGGGTTGCCTGTCCCGGCTCCGAAAATTACTACACGGCCTTTTTCTAAATGACGAATGGCTCTTCGACGAATGAAGGGCTCTGCAACTTGATCCATTTTAATGGCGCTTTGCAAACGGGTGAAAACCCCTTTTTTTTCAAGCATACTCTGCAACGCCATTCCATTGATTACTGTTGCTAACATCCCCATATAGTCGCCATGAGCCCTTTCTATACCTGTTTCACTTTCATTCATGCCTCTATAGATATTTCCACCACCAATCACTAGGGCTACTTGAACGCCTATATCAGTAATTTCTTTGATATCATTTGCAAATTGGGAAAGAATTTCCGGGTCTAAACCGTAATTGTTCTTGCCTAATAGGCTTTCACCTGATAATTTTAGTAGAACGCGTTGATACTTCGGGACCATCCAAAAAAGTTTAGGCAAATATAATGGGCTATAAATAGAATGAAGTCAATCTTTTGCAAATTAAAAGCCCTCTGATTTTTCAGAGGGCTTCTAACGCTATGTCTTATTTATGATAAGAAGGATTACTCCTTCCTAAATGAAGACGTATAAATTTGCTTATCGGTTTGTAATCTCAGGAAATAAATCCCTTCTGAATATTGTCCAAGCTCAATTTCTATTGATTTTCTTTGATCAATGGCACTTAATTCAAGAATTGAGCGTCCAGAAACATCATAAATCTTGAGTGATTTTGCCTCTTCAATTAGAGGAAGGTCAATGTTAATATTGCCCGATGTTGGGTTTGGGTAGAGTTTGAGACTATTAGAACTAATGTCATTTAAAGAAGTGGCTCCTTGTACCTGCACTGGAGCACACAGAGTATCAATGCAGGCTTGTTGTAGGCTGTCCAATCCATTCGCTATGAGGCAGACATTGTAGTTGCCGGCTGCAGCGTAGGTATGAGTAGGGTTGACAAGGGTAGAAAAATTGCCATCCCCAAAATCCCAATTATAAGCAGAAATTGTTCCAAAGCTTATCGTAGTTGTATTGCTGAAATTTGCTAATAGAGCATTCGAAGTTTGGGTGAAACCAGCATTGATTACGCAATTTATTGGCAATGGACTGATGGTGAAAGTGTCGCAATCTGAGAAGCAAACATTTTGCATAGCATCAAGAGCTGTCGCACAGATTACATGAACGCCTGAACCTAAATTTGAGAATACGCCGCTTGTGTTTGGAGGTCCTCCATTCAGGCTGTAGGAATAAGTATAAGGAGCAGTTCCTCCGCTGGCGGAGGCGGTACCCGTGATGGTATTCCCAACCAAAGAAGATTGTAGGGTGGTTGTGCAGCTGGAGCTTGGTGCGGAACCATATAATTTGGCTACATAGCCATCATTCAAAGCTGGTCCTACAATGTTATAAATCCCAGGACCAGGATCGAAATCGACAGTTGCCCTGAACATCCCGCCGAAGTATATACTTCCTTGTAATCCAGTGGCAATTGTTCCTGCCCATTCGGCATCTGTCCCACCTATCGCTACAATGTCGACTAGATTTCCGCTACTTCTGTCTAGATTCCAAATACAAATGTCACGAGAGCCTTGTGAATTTACGTTTAAGACTGCAGCGCCTGGGTCAAAGTCTGTGGTAGATGTAAAGTTGCCAGCTGCGTACACGCTCGTTCCAGACAAGGCAATGCAAAGCCCTAATGTATTGGTGGTGGTTCCAGTCGTTGTGGTCGTTTTGGCCCAATCAAAATTTCCAGCGTGATTCAGTTTGAGAACAAACATTTCTTCGGTGGCAGTGGTGCTTAAGATGGATACACCAGTTCCAGGATCAAAGTCACAACTGTCTGTATAATATCCGGTCAGGTAAATTGCATTCGAACCGCTGACTATCGAGAGGCCTTCATCAGCTCCAGTGCTTCCAACCGTCTTAACCCATTGGAAGTTCCCTTGATTATCTAACTTGAGAATAAAAACGTCATAGTTCCCACCATTTGATGTTCTGTTTTGAACTCCGACGCCTGGGTCGAAATCCACGGTATAAACAAATCTACCTGTGCTATATACATTACCATTGTTGTCTAGTGTCAAAGAATGAGAGTAGTCTTGCCCTGTGCTGCCAAAAGTTTTTGCCCATGAATAATTTCCGTTCGTATCTATTTTTAAAATGAATGAATCGAAATTCCCGTTCCCGCTGTGGTGGTCAACCAAAGGTCCTAAGTCGAAGTCGACTGTTCCGGCATATCTTCCTGATAGAAAAATATCATTGTTATGAGATTGAATGGAATGACCTTTGCTCGAAGAGCCAGATTGGCCTTCAAATGATTTTGCCCAGACAAAGTTTCCATTGGGGTCAAGTTTAAGAATAAAGGCAGAGCCGGCATAGTTTGTTGATGTCAAATTTGCAATACCTGGACCAGGGTCGAAATCAACGGTTAGGGTGAAAAATCCAGAAACATAAATGTTACCTGTCGCATCCGTTGTTACGGTTGTGGCTATATCATCATGTGTTCCGCCAATGGTTCTGAACCACAATACATTTCCACTTGAATCTCTTTTTTGGATAAAAATATCATGTTGACCTTGAGCGGTCACTATCCCAGTAGCACTGCTAGGGTCAAGATTAATATTACCAACAAAGTACCCTACTGCAATTGGGTTCTCTTGTTGATCAAGAGCTAGCTCGTAGACAAGGTCGTGGCCGATACCTCCAAGAGCTTTCGCCCAAGCAAATGATTGAGCAAAGGCTCCATTGGCTTGCATTAAAAAGGTTAGAAATAAAAAGGTTTTGGTGCAGTATGTATAATTTTTCTTCATAGTATAAGGATTTTGCTCTTCATCCATTTATCCCTTATTCTATCCAGACTCTTTACTAAATTCTCATCACACTTGATGATGTCTATGTAAAGAGATGAGCTAAAACTTATCACTGCTTTTTATCACAAGACATCATTTTTGCTTCATTATGTTAGACGGCTAAATAGCTTTGATAGTTGGGAAGTTGAAATATTTCTTTTCGCTTTGCAAATACCTTATTGTATTTCAAATCAAAAGCCCTCTGATTTTTCAGAGGGCTTTTGACGCTATATGTCTCATTTATGTTAAGAAAGATTACTCCTTCCTAAATGAAGACGTATAAATTTGCTTATCGGTTTGTAGTCTAAGGAAATAAATTCCTTCAGAGTATTGTCCAAGCTTAATTTCTATTGACTTTCTCTGATTAATTGCACTCAATTCAAGAACTGAACGTCCAGAAACATCATAAATCTTAAGTGCTTTTGCTTCTTCATTTAGAGGAAGGTCAATATTAATATTGCCCGATGTTGGATTAGGATAGAGTTTGAGCACATTATAACTAATGTCATTTATCCCAGTCCCTCCTTGAATTCCAAGAGGCGCACAGACCGAATCAAAACAAGTTTGCTGAAGGCTGTCCATTCCATATGCTGTTAGGCATACAGTATAATTTCCAGCGGCGGCATATGTATGTGTAGGATTAGCAAGCGTAGAAAAGTTGCCATCGCCAAACCACCAATAGTAATTCGTCAAGCTGCAATTATTACATGTTGAAGTATTACTAAAGCTCACATTTAATCCACTTACATTTTGGGTCCAAGATGAGCTTACGGCACACGGTCCTTGACTGGTTCCGGAGACTATTATATTAGAACAGAATGAATCGATGCAGGTATTTTGCATAGAGTCTATTCCAGTAACTACTAAACAGGCACTGTAGGTGCCACTCATACCGTAGGTATGTGAAGGGTTCGCTTGTGTAGATGTTCCTCCATCTCCGAACGACCAATAATAGTTTGTCGTAACACAACCCACACAGGAAGAAGTATTGGTAAAGTTGGCTGTTAGGTTTGTTGTAGAAGCAGTATAATTTGCCGTGGCATTACAAGGTGCTTGAGAAGAACCACTGACGGTGACATTAGTACAAAAAGAATCTATACAAGTGTTTTGCATGGAGTCAATTCCAATAACCTGTAGACATACATTATAGGTCCCTGCGTTCACATAAGTATGTGATGGATTGGTGGCCGTTGATGTATTCCCATCTCCAAAATCCCAATTGTAAGTTGTAATCATACAGGTATTACATGAAGTACTATTGGTAAAGTTGGCCGTTAGTCCAGTTGTAGTTTGGCTATAATTTGCACTTAATTGCATCAAGTTACATGGAAGGAAAGAGCCTCCAACTTGTATAGGTAAGCAAATGGAATCGATACAAGTATTCTGATTAGCATCTATTCCGGTTACGGTTAGGCACGCATTATAGGTGCCTGCAGCTGCATAAGTGTGTGTAGGACTCATCATAGAAGAAGTATTCCCGTCTCCAAAATCCCAATTATAAGAGGTGGTGACACATCCATTGCATAAGGAGTTATTTACAAAACTCGCATTTAGTCCAGTTGAGCTGGGCGTAAATGCCGCAGCTGCTATACAAAAATTCGGATTCCCTATGGTTACAGAATCGCAGTATAAACAGACAATGGGCTGGTTTACCCCAAGTTGAGAAATATAGCGAGTAAGACAAACAATATAGGTTCCGCTATTCGCATAAGTATGCGTCGTTGATGCAGGGACAGGTGAATAATGAACAATGTTATTTCCATCTCCAAAATCCATTGCCACACTATCTAAAGTGTAAATCAAAGCCAAGGGCCAAATATGGGAAAATGTCGCGCTTTGGCCTGAGACGGTGGTATTAAATGCGCATGCGGATTGCGCATAGGTATTCACTGAGAATAGCCCGAGGACGGACAATATGAGTATAAATTTTTTCATGCTGTTTAATTTTGTCTGAAAGATGAACGAAGTATAGTATAAAATTGTTAGCCAAATATAGTTGAAAATAAATAAGCCCTTGTTTTTACAAGGGCTTAGGCACATTTTGGGAATTGAGTTCTATTTAATCATGACTTTCTGCGTAAACTGTTTTTCATCATTCAAGACTTCAATTATGTACAGACCACGCGCTAAATGAGAGATATCTAGATTGGTTTTTCCTTGATTTGACTGCATGTTCAAGACTCGTTGACCAATGGAATTGAAGAGTGAAATGGTTTTGTCATTTTGATCTGTATCCTCTATAACGAGCACATCCTTTGCTGGATTAGGGTAGATTGAAAAGATTGTCTCTGTATTTTCAATAAGTCCTAAGGGAAAATTGACACTAAAGTTGCAACCATCTACATAAGCATATGCCGAATCTGCTTCTTGTCTTAGGGCGTTAAAGTTTCCATTGTAGGATCCCGTATCCGTATTGATTACAGCATAGGTCAATTCAATTGGAGGCATGCCTGGAGTCATAGTAAAGTGACTGCTGGATAGAACATATCTGCTGTCAAAAGGAGTGTTGCCGTACTGGACTTCGCTACAGCCTCCTATAATAGATGGATCGTCAGGATAGACGTATTTCCCTGGGTTACCACAACTAAGGATGGGAGAACCGTCTTTATAAGTACCTGTCATATATCCATAAAAATCTTCTTTTATTACAGGGTTGCCCGTGGCTGCGAAGTGATTATCATAGGTAGTGAAACGACCCACTGGATCTCCATTGCTGATTAAGATATCATTTGCGGTTTGCAATAGCACGGTCGCATTTTGAGTAAGTGATGTGCCATATCCATTCGGAGAATTATCAACTGAATCTCCATTATAGCAGATACCCATTCGGTAGGTACTGTCGAATCCAATAAAATCATCGAATCCGTATCCGAGCTCAGCATCTTGCCAAATTCCAATGACGGTGCTATCCAGAACGCTAGTTCCGTAGTAATGAATGGAATAATTGTAGAATGTCATATTTTCAACACTTGGTGCAGCACAAGCCCAGGCAGTCGCCTGTATTTCAAGCTTTAAAGGGTTGCTTCCTGTTTCACCATGGGGTCTATTATCATTGAAAACCCACCATAACATTTGATCACCTTTTATTTTGGGATAGTCGCCATCTAAGGCATTATAGATACCATCACTATTGACATCGTGGAAGGGTGCCATAGGTCTGTTCGGAATCACTAATGTTGCATTTTGTGGAGTCTTGGAATGTATATTTCCAATGGCGGGCCATTCTAGGATAGACTTGGGGATATTCAAGAGCGTCAAACTGCTTAATCCTAAGAACGAATCGATATGATTCTGTGTGACCTTCCAAATTTGATCCCAGTTTTGGGAAGTTGGTGTATCTATTTGTGCATTATTATTTACATCGAGTGGACCAGCCCAATAGTCCATTCCAGATTGTCTGTAAGTTTGTGCAGCAACTTTTAATTCTGAAGTTGTTTGATCGTAACCCCCAATCCACAGGCTTGAAGCATAGGCAGAATGATGGATGGACCCATTAGGGAAATTATAGTGATTATAGCTTGAAACTGGATCAAAAAACATGTCGCCAGCTACATTGATTCTTGCGCTCACTTTGTTGGCATCTAGAAATGCATGGCCGCTTACTTGCGCTTGGCTAGAAATATTTAGCAGGAGTAGAGTGAAAATTATAGAATACTTTTTCATGATAATTTTTGTTGTTTCTCTTCGAATATCTTTCACTGACAAAAATAAAAAAAGGCCTTTCGTATGAAAGGCCTTGAATATTTTGTTTTCGGTAAAATTATCCGACGCTAAGTCTTTTGAATCCTGCGATTTGCAAATCGCCATCAGTTTCTTTGATGTATGTTTCAACACTTTTAGAACCGTCTTTGACAAAAGCTTGTGCCATCAAAGTATTCTCTTTGAAGTAAGCACCCATTTTACCTGAAGCTATTTTCTCAAGTAGATCGTCTGGCTTTCCTTCCATTTTTGGATCAGCTTTCATCGTATCGATGATGACATTTTTTTCTCTTTCGATTTGCTCTGGAGAAAGTGAATCTTCATTTAAAGCTAGAGGATTCATCGCTGCTATTTGCATAGCCACGTCACGTCCAACACCCTCATTGAGTTTATTCATACTGACAAGAACAGCGACTTTATTTCCACCGTGATTATAAGCTGTTACTCCACCTGCGTTCAAACGCTCGAATGTGGTAACTTCAATTTTCTCACCGATTCTCCCTACTTGCTCAATTATTTTTTCGCTTACAGGCATACCGTCAAAATCCGCAGAATGAAATTCTTCCAAAGTGTTGGCACCACTACTAATAGCGATATCAGCAAGTTTGTTTCCAAAGGCAACAAAATCTTCGTTCTTGGCAACAAAGTCAGTTTCAGAAGTTAAATTCATTACTATCCCGCTTGTATTGTCTGCATTAGTTTTAGCTAGAACAATACCTTCATTAGCATCTCTGTCGCTACGTTTAGCCGCTACTTTTTGTCCTTTCTTACGAAGAAAATCGATAGCTGCTTCGAAGTCGCCATTTGTTTCTTGTAATGCTGCTTTGCAATCGAGCATACCTGCGCCCGTTTGTTTTCTTAATTTATTAATGTCCGCAGCAGTAATTGTTGCACTCATTGTTTTTTATTTTTTGTGTTATTTATAATTAATTATTTGCGACCTCCGTCCAATTTATCTTGAAGTTTTTCGAGATCACCCCATTTTTCGTCACGTGCAAGAGCAGCTTGTTCCGGCCATGTAGCTGGATTGTGCATTTTGTATCGTGGTCCTGCACTTTCTAAGATTTCATTTAGACGATCAACAGATGAATCTGCAAGCGCTTTGAAAGTTGGTACTTCATTAGTGGCAAGTAGGTCAGAAATTTTTGGTCCGATGCCTTCAATCTTAGTTAGATTGTCTGTTGCTTTTTTAGGCTCTTTTGGAGCTTCTTCCACTTTAGGAGCTGCTGCTTTCACTTCTTCTTTAGGAGCTTCTTCAGTTTTTACTTCAGCGACTGTAGCTTCTTCTTTCTTTTCTTCCACTTTAGGAGCTTCTTCCACCTTTGCTTCTTTCGGAGCTGGTGCTTCTTCTTTCTTCTCCTCAACTTTTGGAGCTTCTACGACTTTAGCTTCAACTGCTGCTTTTTCTTCTACTTTAGGAGCTTCAACAACGGCCGCTTTTTCCTCTTTCTTCTCTTCTTCTTTGGCCTCAGGCTTATCAGCTGTTTTAGCTTCAGCTTTCTCTTCTTTAGCTTTTGCCTCTGCGTCTTTTTCTTTCTCTTTATTAAGTTCTCTTTCTTTTAAACCTTCAACGATTGCCTCAGTTAAAAAGTTAGAAACAATTGCGATAGATTTAGCGGCATCGTCATTTGATGGAATCGGGAAGTCAACTTTGTTTGGATCGGAATTAGTATCTACCATTCCGAATGTTGTAATTCCTAATTTTCTTGCTTCAGCCAAAGCGATATCTTCAAAAGAAATATCAACGATAAAGACAGCAGCAGGAGTACGGTTCATATTCTCGATACCACCGAGTACTTTTTGCATTTTGTCTTTTGAACGTTGAAGTGTTAGACGTTCTTTTTTTGTGATGCTAATAGCAGAATCGTCAAGCATTTTTTCAATGCTCTGCATTTTTTTCACACTCTTTCTAATCGTAGAAAAGTTAGTCAACATACCACCCAACCAACGTTCGGTTACGTGCGGCATATTGATTTTTTCAGCACATTCAGAAATGATTTCTTTCGCTTGTTTTTTAGTTGCTACAAAGAGGATTTTCTTTCCGCTTTTTGCAATTTGTTTCATAGCGTTTGCTGCTTCATCAAGACCGTCAACAGTTTTGTTCAAGTCAATGATGTGAATTCCTTTCTTTTCAGCAAAGATGTAAGGAAGCATTTTCGGGTTCCATTTTTTTCTTAGGTGACCAAAATGAACTCCTGCTTCTAAAAGTTGTTGTTGTAAATTATTAGTTGACATATGTAATGCGATAATATTTTGTGAAAATGATTAATTCGATTAACGTTTTGAGAATTGGAAACTCTTACGAGCTTTCTTAAGACCAAATTTCTTACGCTCTACAACACGTGGATCTCTTCTAAGTAATCCTGCATGTTTGAGGGCTGGTCTCATATTGACGTCTACCTCACAAAGCCCTCTTGCGATACCAAGTTTGATAGCTTCAGCTTGACCTTTGATTCCGCCACCAGATACATTGATTTTGATATCAAATGATGTTGTGGCTTCAGTTGTTCTCAATGGTGCGTCCACTTGATTTTGTAAATAATCAAGTTTGAAATATTCTTTATAATCGCGGCCATTGATTTCAATAGCTCCTTTACCCTTCTTTATATATACTCGGGCAATTGACGATTTTCTTCTTCCTACTGCGTGTGTCATATTAATTTCTTTATTTTAGTTCAGCTGGTTTCTGAGCGCCATGTGGATGTTCAGCACCTTCATAAACAAAAAGTTTTTTATACATTTTTCGGCCCAATCTATTTTTAGGAAGCATGCCTTTTACTGCATGTTCTACCACTTTGATTGGAGCTCTATTCATTAAGCTTTTGGCAGATTCAGATTTTTGACCACCAGGATAGCCTGAATAGGTTTGATACTGCTTTTGAACCAGTTTATTGCCACTAAATTCTACTCCTTGAGCATTTAGTATAATTACATAGTCTCCTGCATCCGTATGAGGAGTATAAGTGGGTTTATGTTTTCCTCTTAAAACAGAGGCTACTTTTGACGCTAGTCTTCCGACCTTTTGCCCAGAAGCATCAATCACAAACCATTCGGCTTGGTGAGTTTCTTTGGTGGCAAATTTTGTTTTATAACTAAGATGTTTCATTTCCTTATTCTTTACCGATTTTCGGGAGCGCAAAGGTATCGATAAATAGGCTTTTAAATCCAACTTTTCCATGAGAAAAATTCGAAGGTGTCCTTTATTCCATTGATTATCAGTAAAAAAAATGACACATATAAATATTGCTAATGCAAAAGAATGATTTATTAACTCTTTGTGGATAAGCAAACGGTAAAAAAAAGTTAACAAAACCTTGCCTTTTCGTTAACACGGCAGTAAGTTTATGATTGAAATAAACGAAAAATGAATATGAAGAAAGGCTTTTTATTATTCCTGTCGTTAGTCATGCTCTGCATGCAGACAGCGATAGCACAAACCACGACCATCCGAGGGAAGGTTCTAGACGATGGCGGAGAACCGCTTCCAGGAGCAACCGTGAGGGTAAATGGTACCAGTTCAGGAACAGTAACTGATTTTAATGGAAACTTTAGGTTAGATGTTGAACCTGGAGCAACACTCACCATCTCATCCATTGGATTGAAGAAAACTGAAGTTTCTGCAGCCAATGGCATGACCGTTAAAATGGCAAACAATACTAAAGTATTGAGGGAGACCGTTGTAACTGCTTTTGGAATTAAGAAGGAAAAAAGGACATTGGGTTTTGCGAATACGCAAGTCGATGATGAAATCCTTACTCAAGGACAAAACGGAAATGCTTTAACTGCTTTGACAGGTAAAGTAGCCGGATTACAAATAACTAATTCTTCAGGAACTCCTGGAGCTTCTGCTTCAGTCCAACTGAGAGGTTTTAATACAATATCTTCTAACTCACAACCACTCTTTGTTGTTGATGGAGTTCCAATTTCTAATGGAAGAACTTCAGCTGGCGATCCTGATGATGGAAATAACCAATTCCTGACCGGTGTATCTAGTGCAAGTAGAGGAGTTGATATCAATCCAGATGATATTGAAAGTGTTTCTGTATTGAAAGGGCCTGGAGCGACTGCTCTTTATGGTTCTGATGGAGCAAATGGTGTAATTATGATTACGACCAAAAGTGGTAGAGGTCAAAAAGGTGGCATTGGCGTGAGCTTAAATTCTTCCATCACTTGGGATCAAGTGAATCAACTGCCAGGACTTCAAAATACTTATTTGCAAGGACGCGGCGGAACATTCGGCGGGCCTGTTGCACCTAATGGAGCTCACTTTCGCGAGAGCTGGGGGCCAAATAAGGATACCATGTTTTGGGATGGAGATGCTTCTTACCCTTGGGATAAAAATGGTTACCTAGTAGGACAAAGTGATCCTACAGCATCTAAAAAATTCACACCTTATGATAATACTTCATTCTTTCAAACGGGTCTAACTTTTAATAATAATGTTGCCTTGACTACTGCAAGTGATAAGTCTTCATTGCGCCTATCACTAGGTAATCTAAAGCAGAGTGGAATTGTTCCATTGAGTGAACTAAGAAGGAATACGGTGAATATAGCGGCTGTAACAGCGCCAACCGAAAAATTCAGTTTAAGTACAAATATTAATTTCACCAACACAAGAGGAAATTTTGTTCAGCAAGGTTCTAACCTTGCCGGTATCATGTTGGGATTAATGAGAACGCCAATAAGTTTCGATAATTCAAACGGTGTTTCTGATCCAGTAAATAATACGGAGGCTTATTTGTTCCCTGATGGAAGCATGCGTTCATTTCGTGGATTCGGAATTTACGACAATCCGTACTACACTGTAAATGAGAATAGATTTACAGAAAACACCAATCGTATGTATGGTAATGTGACCGCTAACTATCAAGTATCACGTTGGCTTTCATTGACTAACAGATTTGGTGCGGATATGTACAATACTGACAACCAGCAAAACTTTGGAACTCAAACTATTGAAATTCCGACTGTTGGAATGATTCGTCAAAATGACTTACGTTATCGTCACGTCAATAATGACTTGATGGCAAATATTACTCCTTATATCAGTGATAAGTTTGATTTCAGTCTCTTGCTTGGACAGAATATGTACAGCGAGACATTCAATAGAAACTTTACTCGTGCAACGGATTTGATTGTTGACGGATGGTATAATATTAATAACGCTTCTGCAGTAAACACTCAGAATGTAACGAACTACACCTTTAGAAGAATGAGTGAGTATGCCGATGCGAAAGTTGGCTTCAATGATATTCTTTATTTGGGAGCTACAGCACGTTTAGAACATGCAACATCATATTGGCCGAATTTTAAACCAAACTTCTATTCTAGTTTGTATGGATCATTTATTTTCTCAGATGCATTAAATATTCCAAGCAGTTCTGCTTTGACTTACGGTAAGTTAAGGGCGTCAATTGCAACCGCTGGTATTAATCCCGGACCTCAGTTGACTCAAACTCAATATTTCTCAACAAATGTTGCTGATGGATGGACTACTGGATTGACTAATCCTGTAAATGATCAAGTAATTTTTGAACCGGGAAATTTATTAAATCCAGATTTGAATCCGGAGAAAACAAGAACATTCGAAATTGGAACTGAATTGCGTTTCGCGAAGAATAGAATCTTTGTTGATTATACGTATTATTCAAGTAGATCAACTGATCTCCTTCTTCTCGTTCCAATTGCGCAGAGTTCTGGATACGGAAACTTCTTTACAAATGCAGGTGAGGTTACGAATAGAGGACATGAATTGCAATTACGATTTGTTCCTATCAAGAAAAGAGATTTCCGTTGGGATGTAATTGTAAATTATTCACGCAATAGAAACGAAGTGATACAATTAGCTGAAGGAGTAGAGCAAGTTATACTTAATGGATTCACTGGATCCCAAGTCATGGTTCGCCAAGATGAAGGTTATGGTGTGTTCATGGGTAATGGATATCTTAGAAATGATGCAGGTGATGTTATCATACAAGATGATCCAAGCAGTTCACGTTTTGGTTATCCTATCCTTGATCCTACACAAAAGAATTTAGGAAGTACTCTTCCAGATTGGATTGGCGGTATAAACAATTTGTTTACTTATAAAGGTCTCTCCTTGAACTTCTTATTTGACACTCGTCAAGGAGGAGTTATGTGGAATGGAACAAGAGGTGCACTTTCGCATTTCGGAATGTCTAAAGAAACAGAAGGACGTGATTCAGATACTAAAGTTTTTGAAGGTGTTTATGGTCACTTAGATGCTAATGGTGAAATTGTTCACTTTAGTGGTGGTTCCGAAAATGCTGGCGCAGGTGGTGCCAATTCAACAAGTGTTGCATTGGATACTGATTATTATTTCGGTGGTGAAGGAAGTGGCTTTGTCACGAATGAACCATTTGTAGAAGATTTGTCCTGGATCAAACTAAGAGAGTTGGGACTATCTTATACTTTTAGTCCAAAATCTGTTGGTAAAACAAGATATATAAAAGGAGCTACTTTAGGATTTGTTGGAAGAAATCTTCTTCTGTTTACAGACTACCAAGGTGTTGATCCTGAGACAAGTTTAGTTGGAGCTTCTAGTGGACGTTCTGGCAAGGCTGGAGGTCTTGACTATTTCAATAACCCTGGAACCCGTTCATACGGAATTAACTTAAAACTGAACTTCTAAGCAAAATAAAAAGAAGAAAACATGAAAAATTATAAATCAATAACTATCATTCTTTTGGCAGTCATCATTTCGATGGGTTCGTGTAAGAAATTCTTAAAAGAAGAATTGAACGACAATCCGACTGCGTTGAGTTATCCGGAACCAAGTCTGTTGCTGCCTACAGCAATTGCTAATTTGGCCTATTATTATGGTGGCGATTTTGCGAGACACTCAGCTTTACTTAATCAACAAGTTGTTGGGACAGGTAACCAATGGGCTGGCTATGCGAATTATAACTATACAGATTCAGATTTTGATAATCCATGGAATTCTCTCTATGGTACTACGCTTCAGAATTTGGATGAAATTGCAACTTATGCCAATGGAGAAGGTATGCTACATTATGAAGGTCTTTCTAAGATTCTCATGGCATTCACTTATTCAATCTTGGTTGACTACTGGGACGAGGTTCCATTTTCGGAAGCGCTTCAAGGAGCTGATAATCTTCAGCCAAAATTTGATGCCGGTGCATCAGTTTATGCCGGTTGTCATACTTTGATTGATGAGGGTATTGCACTCCTAGGTCAAGCAGATGTGGGTCAAGTACCAGGAAGTGATGACTTGCTGTTTGCAGGAGACGTACAATCATGGATTGACTTTGGTCATCAAATTAAAATAAGATTATATGTTCACACTAAGGACTATAATTTGGCTTCTGGACAAATTGCACAAAGTAATCCTGTTGATGCTGTAGTTTCCTTTGGTGGTCAATCTGGACCTATGGCGCAATTCAATTCCAATAGAGCTGGAGATATTACTTATATAGGCTCCAACCTCTATAATTTGATGACAGCAATAGGTGATGAAAGGGTCTATACCTATGTAGATACTGCGCTGGATGAATTAGGGGCAGTATTTGGTGCCCCTTCAGCACCTGTATGGTTGCTTTCTTCAATCGAAAGACGATATCTTGCTGCAGAGGTATATGCAAGAACAGGGCAACCTACCGCAATGTTAAATACTATTGCGCGAGCAGATAGTCTTTCTTTTGATTATGCAGGAAATCCTGCTGGATTAGCGGCTCTAAACACAGCATATCCTGTAAACGCAGCCGACCCAACGGCAACTCAAGTAGAAGCAATTATAATGCATAAGTATTTTGCGATGTTCTTGCAACCAGAAGCCTATGCTGATTGGAGAAGAACTGGATTTCCAGCACTAACTCCATTGCAAGGTTCTACAATTCCAACTCGATTCCTTTATGGTAATGGAGAGAAGAATACAAACCCGAATACTCCAAGTGGTAAAACCATTTATCAAACAGTATTCTGGGATAATTAAATTGTAAATTTTAAAATTGAAATGAGGTCACGCATTGTCGTGGCCTTATTTTTTTTAATACTTTCCACCCTTGGCCATCACCTTCTCAATGGGGTGCCAGCTTGTTTTAACTTCTTGAAAATCAAGTATTTTCTTTAATGAAGGTGAATCATCATTCCAGTCTATACATCTCTTTAGATTGCTTTCACTTAACTCCTGATATTTACTGATGTCGTTTTGTGCGTGGATTGCATTCACATCTTTATGTGTTCCAATATGTTCGCTCAAGCTTGAAATTTCACTACTCAGAATATTTACTACACCTGCAGGTACATCACTCGATGCAAGCACTTCTCCGAAACTGAGTGCACACATTCCGATAGAATTACTAGCAACCGCAATACAGCTATTTCCGCCTGTGATACAAGTCAGAATGGAATGTACAAATCCTTTGAATGAATGCTCACAAATAGTCACGACGACTCCCATTGGTTCAGGTATGGAAAAGTTAAAATGCGCACTGCTTACAGGATTTACACTGCTAGCAAGGCTGCTATACTTATCACACCAGCCACTATAATAAATGCATAAATCAATACAGGTATCAACTTCTTTTTTTGCTTGAGCCTTAGTGAATCTAAGCAGCTGGAGTTCGTCAATAAACTGCTCTTTTCGGCCTTCTAGCATTTCACCAATGCGGTATAAGATCTGAGATTTATTGAAAGCTGTCCTCTCTTGCCATAAAGGGAATGCCTTTCGTGCAGCGACAACTGAATTTCTGAAGTCTTTTCTAGAGGCGAGCGGTATTTGAATCTTCTTTTTTGACTTTTCAACTCCAAAGGTTCGTCCACTTTCTGAACGAACAAATTTGCCGTCTATGTGTAGTTTATATGTTTTGAGTACTTCTAGTCTGTCCATCTTAATCAAAATTTAGATATGGTTCTAAGCCATGTATACCGCCTTCGCGACCGAAGCCGCTTTCTTTATATCCTCCAAAGGGAGAGGAAGGGTCAAATTTGTTGAATGTATTTCCCCAGATGACCCCAGCGCGCAGCTGTTGGCTTACATTGAATAGTTTGGAGCCTTTGTCGGTCCAAACTCCTGCACTCAAACCGTAAGGTATATTATTGGCTTTCTCAATCACTTCTTCTATCGTTCTAAATGTCTGCACAGCTAAAACAGGTCCGAATATTTCTTCTTGAACTATTCTGTGCGACTGTGCACTATCTAGAAAAAGGGTAGGAGCGCAGTAGAATCCTTTTTTAGGCAGTGGAGTATCGCTCTGATAAATATTGCCTCCTTCTTTAATACCAATTTTTATGTATTTCCGTATTCGCTTTAATTGCTCTTTGGAATTTATGGCTCCTATATCAGTATTCTTGTCCAATGGGTTCCCAACAACCAAAGAGTTCATTCTACGTTTTAATTTCTTAATGACTTTCTCTGCGATATTCTCTTGCAAGAATAAACGTGAACCTGCACAACAAACATGGCCTTGATTGAAGAAAATAGCGTTAATGATTCCTTCAACCGCTTGGTCTATAGGGGCGTCATCAAAAATGATATTTGCCCCTTTCCCTCCAAGCTCTAGGGTGATTTTTTTATGGCTTCCGGCAGTAGTTTTTCGAATCCATTTTCCTACCGCGGTACTTCCTGTAAAGGCAATTTTGTCGACGTCCTTATGCTCAACTAATGCAGCCCCCGTATCGCCCTGACCCGTGACTATATTGACCACTCCTGGAGGTAAGTCGGCTTCTTGAATTATTTCTGCAAGTTTAAGTATGCTCAATGAAGTTGTTTCTGCAGGCTTGAGTACAACCGTATTCCCGCAGGCTAGTGCAGGAGCTATTTTCCAAGCAGCCATCAAGAGTGGGAAGTTCCAAGGTATGATTTGTCCTGCTACACCAAGTGGTGTTGGCCTTTGCCGTGGAAATGCATAATTAAGCTTGTCTGCCCAACCCGCATTATAAAAGAAGTGAGCTGCGCAAAGTGGGATATCGATGTCTCGGCTTTCGCGAATTGGTTTGCCGCCATCCATTGATTCAATAATGGCGAGTTCTCTAGATCTTTCTTGTATCAACCTGGCAATGCGATAAATGTATTTACCGCGTTCTTTGCCTGGCATTTTTTTCCAATGTTTGTCATAGGCTGTCCTTGCTGCTTTAACCGCTTTGTTGACATCAGCTTTATTGCCTTGAGAAATTCGCGAGAGCCTCTTTTGGTTTGAAGGATTAATGGAATCGAAATATTTACCGCTATTTGCTGCAACAAATTTTCCATTAATGAATAATCCATATTTCTCTTTGAATTCAATGTGACTAGAGCTTTCTGGGGCGGGTGAATAATTCCAAGTTGTGGGCATACGAAGGCTTAAAAGTAAAACAAGCTTCGCTGAATGTCAACTCCAAAAGGAGACTAGTCTTTTGAAATATAATCTGAGGAGTAATAAGCTCCTGTTTGAATTTTTCCGAGTTGAAGTAAAATGTCATTCGCTAGACTGCTTGCACCAAATCGGAACCATTTATTATCAAGCCATTTGGGTCCCAAAGTTTCATTGAGCATGACTAAGTAGTGCAAGGCTAATTTTGCTTTTGAGATGCCTCCTGCAGGCTTCATTCCGACCATAATGCCCGTTTCATCATGGTAGTCTCTAATAGCATTGAGCATGACAAAAACAACAGGCATAGTTGCCGCCACTTGTATTTTCCCCGTAGACGTTTTAATGAAATCGGCTCCTGCTCTCAATGCGATTTCTGAAGCAATTCTAACATTGTCCAAGGTTGATAATTCGCCAGTTTCTAGAATAACTTTCAAACGCGCCTTCCCGCATGCATCTTTAACAGCGGCAATTTCATCGAAGACATAAGTATAATTTCCTTTTAAAAATTGACCTCTACTGATTACCATGTCAATTTCATCGGCACCTTCTTTCACGGCAAATTTGGTGTCCTGTAATTTTAATTTTAAATCTGAGTTTCCACTAGGGAAGGCTGTCGCCACTGAAGCGACCTTGACTTTGCTTCCTGCCAGGGCTTTTTTTGCTGTGCGCACATGGTTTGGATAGACGCAGACTGCAGCCACACTTGGAATATTCTCGAGATGGTCAGCAAGATGATTGGCTTTGTAACACATTTGTTTGACCTTCCCTTCTGTATCTCGACCTTCTAAGGTGGTAAGGTCAATCATATTCAATGCCATTTTAAGACCTTGAACTTTGCTTTCATTTTTAATAGATCTTTTTTGAAATCGTTGAACTCTTTCAATGACACCTACTTGGTCAACCTTAGGTATATTTCCAAAATTAATTTCCATTTAAGCATCGAAAAGATAGTTCAAACTTTCTATTTTATCCAAATCAATAGGTTTCTCTAGGAAGGTTTCTATGATTTCTATTTCTTTAACGCGCTTAATATCATTGGGATTTGAGGAGGTGCTCAGGAAAACTAAACTCACGCCCTTGGACTGTAGGCTTGAGAATAAGTCGTAATTTTTTTCAACCAATTCAAAGCCGTTATACTTCGGCATATTTACATCAATTAATGCAAGGCTTTGTTTTAGGTCTTTTGATTGAGTATTTAATTCATTTAAAATTTTAATAGCATCGTCTACATTATTTGCGACAAGAATTTTGTCTGCCTTCTCAGCATTTTTCAAAACGTAGTTGTTGTAAAATGTTACAGCCTCATCGTCGTCAATGAGAATAATATTTTTAAATCTATTCGAAGTCATCACATTTATTTTTCAATAAAAAGGTAAAAGTACTTCCTGCGCCGCGAATGCCTATAACTTTGTTTGCTCTTGTTGTAATTCATTTCGTTTTTTTGACTGCTAAGTCTGCTCTATTGTCTTTAAATTCTCATAAAAACTGTCGTTCCTATTCCTTTGGTTGATTCAATCCAAATTTGTCCGTTATGATTATCAACGATTTGTTTGGCGATTGCGAGTCCAAGACCGGAACTTTTTTGTTCATCATTTTCGAAAAATTTTGTATAAACATCAAATACCTTGTCTAGATTTTCCTCAGCTATCCCAATACCGTTGTCATTAATACTAATTAAAACTTTGTCGTTTTGTTTTTGTGCTGAAAGGGTAATCTGAAGTTTATTTTCGTCAGATTTGAAGCGAATGGAATTTGCAATTATTTTTTGAAGTAGTACTACTAGTTGCGCTTTGTCTCCGGTAATAAATTCAGTTTCGATATTAGAATGGAATTCAATATCTCCATTTGAGAATTTTTTCTGAAATGCTAGGCTGACTTCAGCAAGAACTTCTTTTAATGCATAAGGAAGTTTTTCAATTTTAGCTTGCATACTAGAATATTCTGCTAAGCTTTTCATGAGGTGATTGAGCTGTTCTATTCCTTGGCCTATATACGACAAAAAGCTTTTGTCCTTATCGTCTAGCTTGTCTTCTTTTTTTAGTTTTCGTTCCAAGAGTTGGGTAAAACTGCCTATAATGGATACAGGTTGTTTTAGATCGTGCAGAGATTTGTAAATTATCTGCATTTCACTCATTTTATCTTTCTTGGTGGTAAATTGAAGATGAAATTGCGTTTCCTCATTGAACAAGAAAGAATTATGAATGAGATTAAACTTTTTTTCGAGTTCCTCGATTATTTCACTAACATTTTGGAAGTTGATTTCTTCCAATTCTAATCCTAAGTACTCAATGGCCTTGTCGTTCATTGCCAGAACAGTAAGTAGATCTTGACTTAAAATTAATTGTAGATTTTGGCTTTCTTTAAAAAGCTTATGAAACATCACACCTCTAAATATAGCTACACTTGCCTCCATTGAATAGTTCTAATACAGAAACTATGCCAAGCTCGCTGATTATAAAATATATATACTTTAAAATAATTTTAATGTTTGGGTTTTAGAAGCCTGCTCAAGGCGATAAAATGGGAGTACAGAGCCAGTGGTGCAATCAAGCTAGCCAATAAGTTGTATGGGAAATAGAGCATAGCCGTACTTGGATTTCCAATGGAAAGCTGCTGAAAGGGAGTTGGAAATGACAGGACCGAAATCACTATAATAATTAGTAGAAGAATAGCGCAGATTGCATTCCATCCGATTAAAAGCCAAAGCGGTAATTTCTTTTTCGTAAATCCGAAATAAGCAATGAAAGGAGCGCTTATCCCAGAAATGACATCAAAATTGGCTCCTTCAAAAGTTTGCATTTCTGTAGCAAAACCTTGGTGGAATAGATACACTAAAAAGAATTCAACGGGAATTCTTATGGTATGCAAATAGTGCAATCGTTCCAAATTTATAGTTTCGTGATGCGCTCGACCTTTTCTTGTAAGGAACATTGCCAACATAATTGCAATGGAAGGGAATACGCTTAGCATTATGGGGGGAGGAACAAAATCTGTCTTTAGTAGAAAGCCACTTAGCGCCATGGCAGATTGAAAGAGGAATAGAGCGAGAATTATGTAGAGTACCTTAGGTTCATAATTGTTTGCATACCAAAACCAATAGACTGTAAGAAAAGCGAGTGCTACATAGAGCATATTAATCCAAAATGGAACTTCTGTAAGCATAGTTATTTTCTTTTGGTGAACTTTTTTAAGTTTTCTTTCATGTTCAGTGCGATCAGCATAAGCGCTGGAACTATGATTAAAGTGATAATAGTTGCAAAGGCTAGGCCAAATATCATGGTCCATGAGAGTGGCCCCCAGAACGCAACGCTATCTCCACCAAAGAATATTTTAGGATCTCCTGATTCTATCAAGCTTGCAAAATCAATATTCAAACCAATTGCCAGCGGTATAAGTCCAAGAATAGTAGATGCTGCTGTTAGTAGAACCGGAGTCATTCGCGTTCTTCCAGATTCAATGAGGGCTTCCTTGAAATTGAAACCTTCTTCCAGCTTAATGTCCGTAAATTCAATCAGGAGGATTCCATTTCGAACAACAATTCCTGCTAAGGCAATTATTCCTATACCAGTCATCACAATTACAAAATCCATGTCAAAGATGGCAATTCCTAGAAGCACGCCTACTATACTTAGCACGATTTCACTCATAATAATAATCGTTCTGCTGATGCTGTTGAATTGAATCATCAAGATTAAAAATATCAAAGCCATAGATGCCAAGAGAGCGCTTGCAAGAAATTTGCCTGTTGCTTCTTGCTCCTCTTGTTCTCCAGCCATTTTTATGTTGATTCCTGCAGGAGGAGTATATTCTTCAAGAGCCTCTTCAATTTCTCCAACGACTTCGTTCGGGTTGGAATCTGAAAGTACATTAGAGGAGAGCGTAATAATTCGTTGCTCATCTTGTCGTTTTATTCCGCCGAAGGTATTTGTATATTCTATGGTCGCGAAGCTCCCAATAGGAACCTGTCTAATCATACCGCCCATGCCCATATCTCTATAGGTCAAGGTTAAGTTTTTTACAAGATCAATATTGTTTCGTTGTTCTCTTTTCAGTCTTAAGGTGATGGGGTAGTCATCATTCGCATCTTTGAATCGTGAAATTTCCGAACCAAATAATGCCGTTCGTAAATCTCCTGCCAATTGTCCTGTGCTAATTCCTTCAGAATTTAGACGGCTGCGTTGAATATTGAAAATTATTTCTGGTTTATTGGCTTGGAAATCACTCTTGAGTTCTTCAACACCATCAATCTGTTTATCATCTAAAAATCTCTTCAAACCCTTTGATGTTGAAATGATATCATCAAGTTTTTCACCAGTAATTTCAAGTACAATGGGTTTTGGCGTTGGAGGTCCAGAGCTTTCTTTATCCACGGTAACACGAGCTCCCGGAATACCACCACAGCGATCTCTTATTTTATCCAGAAGCTCCTGAGTGCTTTTGCCATTTCGATCTGAGAACTTAACATAGGAAACGGTAATTTTTCCTCTATTGGGAAATTCGCCAGTCTCTCCAGCATTGACATCAGTTGCTCCAACTCGAACATTGGACACGACCGAAGTGACTAAGGGGTTGGTTTTATTTATGCTGTTATCTATATCGAGTGCGCCATAAACTCTTGCTTCCAAGAGCTTCAAAGTCTCATTCGTTTTTATCTGATCCGTGCCTTCTGGCATAGTTAGATAAACGAATGTGAAGTTTGGCTCTGATTCAGGGAAGAACAAAGTCTTAGGGCTTCTGAGCCAAACCCCCAATCCAGAGAGTACAATCAGAATGACCGTTACGAGAACTGTTAGCCATCTGAATCTCAAGGCACCTCTAAGTAACCAAACATAAGCTCTCTGAAATGAGGGCCAAACTCTTGTTTGAAAGAGATGTATGATATGTACGAGAACAAATTTATTCAAGAGAACAAGTCCGAGGAAGACTAAAATTAGATTTCCAACAAGTGGACTTTTCAATCCAAATCGGGCTGCCAAACTCAAGGCCACGAAGATTCCAATCGTGATGAATGTTCTTGTTGTGATTTTACTGCTAGGCTTGCCTCCATCTTCTTCCTTCTTCATAAAGTTTACAGCAAAGACAGGATTTATAAAATAAGCAACTAGAAGAGATGCCACTAGAGTTATGATTAAGGTAATGGGTAAGAAGAACATAAACTCACCAATGGTATCATCCCAAAAGGCAAGAGGTATAAAGGGCAATAGAGTCGTAATTGTTCCTGCAAGTACAGGAATGAATACTTCCTCACAAGCTTTGGAGACCGCTTCCTTAATGCTCAGGTCTTCTTCATTAAAAATTCTATGCGAGTTTTCAATAACAACAATGGCATCATCCACAACTATACCCAATGCAAGTAGAAAGGCGAACAGAACGATCATGTTTAACGTAAAGCCTATAGCAGGTAAGACCATGAAGGCAATGGCACAGGAGAGCGGAACAGATGCTGCTACAAAGAGCGCATTGGTACTGCCCATAAAGAACATTAGAATCAAGGTTACTAAGCAGAATCCGATGATAATGGTATTGATTAAATCGTGTAGGGTGGTTCTTGTGCCATCACTTTGGTCTGCTGTAAGAACAACGTTCAATTCCTTGGGCAGTTCCTCGGCTTGCATTTGGTCGACGATTTCCCTGATTTTATCCGAGGCATCAATCAAATTTTTACCGGCCTGTTTAATAACATTTAATGTGATTACATTTTTACCATCTAAACGGGCAAAGCTTTCGGCATCTTTAAAGGTGTCAATAACTTCAGCTACATCACGAACATAAATTGATGCTCCTACAGGGTTCTTGACAATGATGTCGCCAATTTCCCCGGCCTTATTAAACACCTTTTTTATACTTACAATACGTTGTTCTCCATCTACCTTAATCTCACCAGGGGTAGCTTCAATATTCTCGAAAGCAATCGCATTTTGAATGTCTCTAAAAGATAGTTGAGCGGCCGTAAGTTTGAAGAGGTCAACATTGATTTGAATTTCTCGATCAAGTCCACCTACTTTATCGACACGTTTGATTTCCTTGAGGTCCTCAATCTTATCCTTGAACTGGTCGGCATATTTTTCAAGACGATTTAGGTCATAATCGCCATAGAGGTTTACAGCCATTATCGGAACTTCAGAGACGTCTATTTCCTTAATCACTGGGTCATTGGGTAAGTCTTGAGGCAAATCTGTTTTTGCCTTATCTAGTCCATCTTCTATATCTACTTTTGCTTTGTCTAGATCAACATCTGTATTAAACTCTGCTGTTACAATGGAAAAATCTTGAAAGGAGTTAGAAGTAACTTTTTTTATCCCTGTAATATTGGCAATTTGTTTCTCAATGGGTTTAGAAACCAGATTCTCCATATTTTCAGGAGATGTTCCAGGATAAACCGTTTGGATAATTAGTGATGGAAATTTTATTTCGGGAAACTGTTCCTTAGGAAGATTTTGATATGACATATAGCCCATCACACACAGCAATATGGTGATGATATAGACTGCCGTATTATTATTGATCGACCAATTGGATGGATTAAGCTTCATAGAATATCAGTTTATCAGTTGGTATAACTTAAAAGTTCACCTTCATTCAGTTCTTCAAATCCTGCAGTCACAACAAGGTCATCCAATGTGAGCCCATCCAAAATCTCAACATCACCATTATAAGTATTGCCTGTTTCCACTCGCTTAAGTTTAGCTTTATTTTCTCCATCCACAACAAATACATAGCTGGCACCTTTAATACGTTGCAGCAATCTGATGGGAAGAACGAAGGCCCTATTGTTTTCATAGGTGACAATTTTAACCTTAGTAGCCATATTGGGTTGAATACGACCATTGGAAGGCAGTGGGATTTCAGCATTGAAGGTTCTTGAGGCTTGGTTGATTGTTTTTTGCATATAGCCAATGCGTGATTGCATCGTATCGCCCAAATCGGCAAATTCTAACTGAACTCTCTTACCACTTGTAACCTTGCCAGCATAACTTTCAGGGACATTTACCTTGACCTTAAGACGAGAAGTATTGACCACACGAAAAAGATTGGGCATTCCTGGAGAAGCCATTTCTCCGACTTTAATCCCAATCTCATCAACAACCCCATTTATGGGCGAAGTGATGCTATACATCGAACGTTGACTTTTGATTGTTTTGCGTTGTTTGAGCAGGGCTTCGTAATTGTTTTTTGCTGTCAAGAGTTGCACCTGAGTTCCAATATCTTGAGCCCATAGTCTTTTCTGTTTGTCGTACATTATTTTGGCAAATGAAATTTGATGCTCCAACTCATCTAAACCATTCGCAATGGTTTCTGCTTTTAAAGTTGCAAGCTGCTGCCCCTTTCTGACGTAGCTGCCATGCTGAACATGTATGCGTTGCACAACCCCTGGAGCCTCTGGACTAGCATTTACCACATCATCTGCATCAACACGTCCTTGAAGTTCTACATAAGTATTGAATACCTCTGGATACATGCTCATCACTTGAACTGGTACGGAACGAACACTATCCTTTTTATTATTTCCTTGAAGAGAATCTAATTTTTTGTTGATATCCTTCTGCTCTTTCAAGAGCTCTTTTTGTTTGGTGCTGAGTTCTTTTAGCTCTTTTTCCTTTTTCTCTTCCTCCGTCAAGGGCTTGCACGCATTGAAGACTAGCACAATGGCCAAGAGTGAAAAGATGATGTAATTCTTTTTCATAGTGATTTATTTATAGACTCCTAATGCTTGTTCAAGATCAATTTTTGAGAGCATTGCTTCATAGAGTGTATTGTAAAAATTTATTCTCGCTGTTTTTAGTTCTGTTTGAGCTTGGATGATTTCAATATTGCTACCGACACCTTCTTTGTATTTTCTTTTGGAGAGATCGAGTACTTTTTCAGCAAGATTGATTGTTTCTTCTTGGCGTTTGAGCGTAATTAGATTGTTGCTCAACATCGTTCTTGAATTTGCCGCTTGCAAGTCGACCACATGCTTGAGATTAAGCATATCATTTTGATTCTTTTGAATATTGATTTTTGCTTGATTCATTTTTGCGGCTCTTAACCCACCGCCATAAATTGGAACACTTACGGAAAGGCCGATGGCTCCTGTTGGGAACCAAGGCAAGGTGAAGAACTCTTGTAATCGCTTTGTTTGTGTCGCATATCCAAGCTGTCCAACAGCCACAACGCTCGGCAAGTATGATTTCTCATAACGCTGTAAGTCTAAGTCATTCAATTCTACAGCTTTTTCTAAGAGTTTAAATTCTGTTCGGTTGCCGTAATCAACAACATTGTCTAGCACTAGATTTTCTTCAATAACTTCTCGGGTGAGATTGTCAATTACTTCCAAGCTTTCATCCAAAGGCATCCCAATTTGGAACTTTAAAAGCTGTTTTGACAGTTCAATAAGTCCCATTATTTTTTCTTTCTCAGAAATGGCGTTGTTCTTCTGCACTGTCAGCCTTGTCCAATCTATTTTTTCTGCAAACCCTTCCTTATATAGTCTGCTGGTCATATCTTCCAAAGAGGTCAATAGACTTATGTTTTCATCAAGTAAGATGCTTCTTCGTTCTGCAATAACGGCATTATAGTACGCTTTGGAAACACTCACCCTCAAATCTTCTTTGGTGCGTTGAAGGTTTAGCTCAGCAAGCTCATTCAAACTTTCTCTTGCTTGTAGGCCAATCAGGACATTAGGGTCAAAAAGAATTTGTGATGCCTGTACATTGGCAGACATGGATAGGGGAAGTCCAAATTTTAGTTCGCTATATTCTGGTTGCGGAGTATTTAAAAATTGTTGGTAAGCCGCCGAGTCCACAACAAAAAAGCTGAAAGCATCACCAAAATTAAAAGCTCCAGCATCTGAACGTTGTTTAGGTATGATAAAAAGATAATTCATATCTGCATTCGCGGAAACATTGGGCCTCGTAGATGCAAGTACTTCCTTGTTTTTCTCAAATTGCAGCTCCTTATCAAGTTCTGCATTCTTTAGACTGATTTGATGCTCCATTGCATAATCAATGCATTCTTGTAGATTAAAATCATGAATCTGAGCCTTGCTATTGAGAGCAAGAATGAGCAAACATCCTATGGTGAAAAAATATTTCATTGTTGAGCCTTTGCGAGTGATTTGAGGTGTTTGGTAATTAGTTTATGGCCTTTGTCTGTAGCGATGCCATAGACGAAGTTTTCGAAGATTTGCTTGTTCACTTCAACGATATTGAATTTCCCTCTAGGAAATATATCTGAATGCAACATCCAAAAAAATGATTCGAGTCTGAATCGGCTGAGGATTTCGATGTCTAGATCTGATCTATAATATCCTTCTTTGATTCCTCTTTTGATGTTTTGGATTATTGTAGGCAAATAGTATTCCTCTTTATAACTAGCCATTTTTTGGAATGCAACTGGATAGTAGCGGCCTAGGTCATGAAAACAGACAGGATTCATTCCTTTGATCAAGGCGCTGAGTAAAAAGAAGACTTTGACGATTTCTTCAACAGCATTATCAGAATTGTCTGCAATCTCTTGCATGGCATTGATATCAGATGAGTGTACAAACTCTAATGAGGCCAAGATGAGTGCATCTTTATTCTCATAATGTTCATATAGGGTCTTTTTGGAAATGCCACTTTTACGGGCAATTTCGTCTACTGTCACGGCTTTAAAGCCTAATTGCAAAAAGGCAGCAGTGGCAGTTTGTATTATATGTGATTGAACATCCAATGGGATGTAAAACTATAAAAACTTTTTGCATTGCAAAAGTTTTCTGTGTTTATTTCTATTTTTTTCTGAAATAAAGTCTCAAGGGAACTCCTGAAAAATCAAAATGCGAGCGGAGCTTATTTTCCAAGAAATTTTGATAGTCTTCCTTCACTTCTTTTGGGTGGTTGCAATAAAAAGCAATTGTCGGTACTTCAGTGGGCAGCTGCGAAACGAATTTGATTTTGATGGGTGAGCCACGGTAGACTGGAGGCGGGTTGTAAGCAATTTCCTTCAGCATCACATCATTGAGTTTTGAAGTAGGTATGCGGGTATGTCGTGCATCGTAAATCTTGAGCGTCTCCTCTAATGTTTTGTGCACTCTAGTCTTCTCAGTAGCAGAGATGAAGAGCACCGGTACATCAGTGAAGGGGGCTGTTTTCTTAAGAATTGCCTCAGTCATTTTCTTGGCTGTATTGGTCTCTTTTTCCATCAGGTCCCATTTATTTACCAAAATCATAATGCCTTTTCCGCGCCGAACGGCAACACTAAATATGCTCACATCTTGAGCGGTCATGCCTTCTTGGGCATCTATCATCAATAAGCAGACATCAGCTTCTTCGACGGCTTTGATGGCTCTTAGGTTTGAATAGAATTCGACATTTTCTTTTTCGCGATTCTTTTTTCTCAGCCCAGCGGTATCAATAAGTACAAACTCCTTATTGAACATTTTATAGTGGGTGTGTATGCTGTCACGGGTAGTGCCAGAAATTTCAGAAACAATGGTTCGTTCATCTCCGACAAGAGTATTGATTAATGAAGACTTCCCGGCATTTGGTCTGCCAATGATGGCAATCTTTGGCAAGTCGAGCGCGAGGGGTGGATCAGTTTCGGGTAGAAGTTCGACCAAGCGGTCCAATAATTCACCAGTCCCACTTCCACCAATTGATGATAGCGGGAATACTTCTTCGAACCCAAGACTATAGAATTCATTGGCTTCTAGGAGACGTGTATGATTATCACTTTTATTTGCTACTAGCAGTATGGGTTTGTTCGATTTTCTGAGGAGTTTGGCAAATTGCTCATCTAAGTCCGTGATGCCAGTTTCTGTATCACAAACAAATAGGATGACCTCTGCTTCCGCTAAAGCGATTTCAACTTGCTTTCGAATTTCACGTTCAAAAATGTCCGTGCCATTGGTCACATATCCGCCGGTGTCTACAAGGGAAAATGTTTTGCCATTCCAATCACTCTCTTCATATTGGCGGTCTCGAGTCACGCCACTCAAGTCGTCAACGATAGCCTTACGGGTGCCCGTAAGCCTATTGAATAAGGTTGATTTTCCGACATTGGGTCGGCCGACTATAGCGACTACATGCATGTGCGACCAAAGATAGAACAAGCACGAACGAATTAATTATATTTGATTTAAAATCAATCTATGTTACAAACAACAACGAGCGTATTACAGAATAAAGAAGTTACTGAATATTTAGGTATAGTGTCCGGGGAGGCCATTATTGGAGCAAATCTCTTTAAGGACTTATTTGCCAGCATAAGAGATGTAGTGGGTGGGCGCTCGGGCAGTTATGAGAGAGTACTGCGCGAAGCAAAGGAAAATGCTTTGGATGATATGAATGCTCAAGCGAAGAGTTTAGGCGCTCATGCTATCATTGGAATAGACTTAGATTATGAAACTGTGGGTAAGGCTGGTGGAATGCTTATGGTGACTGCTAGTGGTACGGCGGTGAAGTTGAAATTGTAGGAAAGGAAACATTAGAACCAATTTACACGGAACTCCATATCCTTTTTTAAATCGTTTGGATAGGTTTTAACCTCATAAAAATATTCTTTTTCATTGCTGTCTTGAGCTAGATCAAACTCACCTCTATGATTGAGTGAGTAAATTCGATGAATAAATTGAATTGCGCGCCCACCATTAAGATCTCCTTTGTGCTGCATGGCTATATAATCTATCCCTGAACTAATTGGGAAGTTATATAAATCTAGGTCGGCTCCTCTAAAGTTGCCAAATAAGTTGACTGTTCTGTTCTTGATGTCATAGAGGATATAGTCTGAAACGCTGCAAGCAAGCCCATTGCAGGGGTGAGAAGTAAACTCTAGAAAGAGCAGTTCTCTTTTTTTGAGTCGGTATAATTTAATTCTTTGCAAACTTTGGCAAAACATGCTCTCAGATAAGCCATCAGTTCTAGAGTTTATTGTTTTTAATCCTTTCGTAGAAAATTTGTGTGAATTGATTTTTATCCAGTCAATACTGACGCTATCCTTTTTATAGATGTGAATTGTGTTATTCCTAATTGCAAATTTTTCTTGCTGTTTAACCTGAAAGCTCTGAAAGATTGAATCAATGGGTTCAAGTTCAAATGTTTTCAGAGAATCTAGAAATTTGTTTAATTTTTGTTCGACTTCAGTTACAAGCGTCTTTGAATTGAATTTCTCGTCAGGATCAACAGCTGAGTTGCCTCCTAGACAAGAGCTCAATAAGGTGGAGAGGCAGAGAATTAGAAAGTATCTCCTTTGTGACAGACAAAACATAAGGCTTAAGATAGCATTCATCAGAGGGCTCAACTGTTAATCTTTTCTTGAGGAGTAAAGGGCTTTAATTCAGTTACGATTTATCTGTAGCTAAACATCTAAGTTCTTTTGTTAGAAAGTTTACTTGATTTACATTTGCGCTGCGAGGTAGAGCAGCGGTAGCTCGTCGGGCTCATAACCCGAAGGTCGTAGGTTCGATCCCTACCCTCGCAACAA
>Ga0209187_1000256_pt1 | contig 109988 bp, 94 predicted proteins | sample BantaG_FD_187430 | JGI IMG/M metagenome (GOLD analysis project Ga0209187, IMG submission 187430) | Marine algal microbial communities from Bantry Bay, Ireland - BantryBay_4 metaG (SPAdes) (version 2) | ecosystem: Host-associated > Algae > Red algae > Unclassified | place: Bantry Bay, Ireland...
CCAGGCCATGCCGACCCCGCGCACGGACAGCGGTGCGGGCGAAATCCCCGAAGTCAGGAGGTCGACCCTGAAGTCGGTTGAATGCACAGCAAAGCCGGAAGTTTTCAGCGATTATTGGACACCGTTGCGCTGCGCTCACGGGGGACAGCCCCCCAAATATGAGAGAAGAGTATCGTATCTTCAAAATGTAATGCCCGACATCGCGCTCCCTCAGATCCGCTCAAAATCTCATCCAAATCAGCCAAAACAGACCTCGAAACTGCCGATTTCGAACGAAAAATGGCCCTGTCTGAATTTGTGCTCAGACTGGGCCGCGGCTAAGAACTAAATTTGGATGTGAGGGGAGGAAGCCGGCCGAGAACTCGAAGAACTCGGCTCAGGAGGGCCGAACGCGGCCCCGCCTTCGTCGTCGTCGGAACACCTTGAAGTCGGTGTCGGCTTCTTCGATGGATTGCGGTTCGCGGTTGTTCTTGAAACCGAACTGCTTGGTCAACATCGGTTCGATTTCTTCGATGAACTTCTGGCTGCCGAACGCGACGCTGGAACTGAAATACGAAGACCGGCAACGGAGAAACTGCGCCATGGTCAACAAGCCGACTCGGTCGAGAACATCCTGAATCTGTTTGCGCGAGAACCCCGGACGAGTCGTCCGGCCCGAGGCATCCGATTTACGAACCCCCGTCTCGAACACCAACATCCGGTATCGCGCCGCCACGTCCTTCCAGCGGGCAGCGCGATCGGCAGTAACGTCGCCATCTCCCGCAGAACCAGCACCAGCGGTGTCGTCCTCCAGGAGTTTCGGCCCCGAACCCAACGCCCGCGTACCATCAACCTCGTACAAACGGACCAAACCGGCCTGCGCCTGCTCGACCCCGCCGGACGCGGCCCCGTAGCCGCTCCAGCGGTACATCGCCGGATCCTCTTCCAGCCCAGCCCGAACCGGGTTCATGTCGATATAGCAAGCCATCGCGCTGAGCGCGTCGCGGTCCTGCTCCACATCGACGCGCTTGTAGCGATCACCCCAGAGATGGCCGGTCCGCTTTTTCGTGCGGTTGATGTATTCGGCAAAGCGTTGGTTCAGGCAGTGCATGAACCCGGCCACATTGTGCATCCGGGCCAAGTACTTCTGCCGCAGTTCCTCGGCCGCATGGTCCATGCCCGCCTCGCGGCACATCAGCAACCATTCCTTGTCCTCCTTGAACGTCGTGTGCTCCGCGCCGTAAAGCGCTTCCATCCGCGCCAGAAGTGCGTCGTCGTCGATCTTCGGCATCGCGTTCTCGGCCAGCAGGATATGGTAGTGGTTGCTCATGATCACAAAGGTCAGGACCGTGCAACCAGTGAACGCCTCGACCCGCCGCATCAGCTCGACAAAATATTCCTTCTCCACATCGCCGAACAAAAACTCGCGGTTCACCGTCCGGTTGATCAGGTGCACAAAACAAGGTCGTGGAAAATTAGGTCGGGGCTTCCGCATGGGTTTTCGGGTAAGTCGGGTTCGCTGTATATAAAACAGGTGAGTTATTATGTACAGCACTATTTGCGGAATGGTTCCGATGCTCATTCCACCGCGAGCAATCTGCCACGCCGAACTCCAAGTGCTCGGGTGTTAACGATCATCGGGCTATTGGTGATCATTGAACGTTGCCCTCCTGACCGCTGGTTGCAGCGTTCCTGCGCAGCTACCTGTCGCCCTGCGGAGACGGTAGGTTGAGGTCGGATTCTCGATGGTCGACCGCAAGCGGTCGAAGTTTTTGTCGCATGGACTTCCAAAGGGCCTTTTGAGTGGAGGGATGCCCGACCCCGGACTCGACCCGGACGCCCGTTCGAGGACACGTCCCGCTCATCCCGCCTCGTTCGCCGATCAAGTAGACTTGTTCAGAGGGTAAAGTTCGATGATCAGAAAGGGGCAAAGTTACAAGATCACTAACACTGCGGGGTGCCCTATGAATAACTGGTCCCGAACGTCCGGTCAAGCGGGAGGCTTGGCGTCTTCGAGCAGCGGCGCAATCTCTTCCGCCGCAGCACGCAGCACGAGCGAGGTTTTCCCGTTCTCCAACTTGGTCACTTTGAACCAAAGCCGTTCGCCGGAACCATCCGCTTCGGGATAGATTTGTTCGCGCGCTTCACCGAACGGGACACGGCCCAATTCATCGTGCAAAGCTTTGATGCGTTCGGTGATCTCACGGGTCAGCAGCTGCGGAGCTTTGGCCTGCAAGGTTCCAAGTCGCGCCTCGAACTGCTCGCTCTTCACCAGCACTGGAAAACGCTGCGGACCGGGTTCGGCAATCTGGTCGCGGGCGCGTCGGCGCGCCTTGTGCACCATCAACAGGCGCACGATGGACAGCACCACCATGATCGCGCCAATCGCGCCCCAGATCATCGGGTAGGGGAACACCAGCCAGCGGGCGATGAAGCCGACGATAATGAGGGTGACGCCGAGGACGAACAGGCCCAGGCACTCGAGCGGAATGATGCTGTTGTCCGGGCGAGCTGCGATCCGCCGCTCGGTGTTCCGCTTGGTTACGGTTTGTCTTTCCCGACGTGCTTTACCCATGAACGAACCTCCCTCTAAAATAAAAACAAACGTCGCTTAGAACCGACGCAACACACTGAACCCGGCCAAACCGATCGCGCCCTCACCGACATCTTCGCCATCGGTATCGACATTGATTTCCGCGCCGGCCGACAGGCTGAGGAGGATGTCCCAGTTTTGGTCTGGGGTGAACTTCATGCCAAGCTCGGCCGTTGGTTGGAGCACCACGACCTCGCTGCTGCCGCGCAAATTCGCGCCGTTGCGTTGATCCTTCCAGTCAATTTCGAGCGACCACAGATCGAGGCGTGCGCCGTAGAAGCCGGTGAATTCGCCAACGGGAAAAAAGCGGTGGTAGGCCGCGCCGATGCCGGGGCCGCCGCCATCTTCGTCGTCGTGTTTGCCGTTGTCGCTGCGTTCGGCGAAATTATACGCGCCGCGCAGTTCGATGTGCTGCGCGTCGTTGATCCAGTTGGCAGTGTGGCCGACGATGACGCCGGTCGGGTAAACTTGGACGCTGGCACCAAGTCCGAACTCAGTGGTGTTGAAGTTCTGCGCGAGCGCGGAGCCGGGGCCAAAGGCGAGAAGAACGAGGCCGAACGCGGTCGTACAAAGGACACGCGTGATTTGAACAGGGTTTTGCATGGGAAGGGTTATGCTCGGTCGCTGCTTCGAATACAAATCGCAACTTGCTCAAATCCGCCCGTTGAGACTAGTACCTTGTGCATGAGAGACGCCAAACCCGATGCTATGACCACAGGCAAGAAGCTGCCATTTTCCATGAACTTTTTCCTCGCGACCACGCTGCTTGCGCTGGGTTTGCTGTGGATTCCGAACGCCGTGGCGCAAGATGACCCACCTTCGGCGACACAATCAACGGCCCAAAATATTGTCCTGATCCTCGTCGATGACCTCGGCTGGATGGATCTGGGCTGCCAAGGAAGTCAGAGCTACGAGACGCCGCACATCGATCGGATCGCCAAGGAGGGCATGCGCTTTACCGATGGCTACGCCTCTTGCGCGGTGTGTTCGCCGACCCGTGCGTCGGTGCAAACCGGCCGTTATCCTGGTCGCTTGTTCGTGACCGATTGGATTCGTTCGCGCTTTCAAGGCGGCAAGATTCCAGAGGACCGTGTGAACCCCAGCGCCTATTGGACCGACGGCAACAAGAGTCGCATGAGCGTTCCGAAAAACGCCCTCTGGATGGAATCTGAAGAAGTGACCCTCGCCGAACTGCTCGACGACAAACGGTCCTGCTATATCGGCAAGTGGCACCTCGGCGCGGACGACTGGTATCCGGAGAAGCAGGGCTATGACCTCAACATCGGTGGCTGCGACTACGGGCAACCGCCGAGTTACTTCGACCCGTATAACCAAGCGAAGCACCGGCACCAAATGATCCGCGATGGCATCCCTGGCATTCCGGGTCGCAAGGCCGGCGAGTATCTCACCGACCGCGAAGGCGAAGAGGCCGAAGGCTTTATCAACGACAACAAAGACCAGCCGTTCTTTCTGATGTACGCGCCTTACGCCGTGCACACCCCCATCCAAGCGCGGCGCGATTTGACCGATAAATACACCGAGAAGATCAAAGGGATCGAGACCAACCAGAAGAACGCCAAGTACGCTGCGATGATGGAGAGTCTCGACAACGCCGTTGGACGAATTCTCGGTGCCTTGGACAAACACGGTCTCGAACAAAGCACGATGGTGATCTTCACCAGCGACAACGGCGGCCTCGACAACAAAGGCAGCCCGACCGAGAACGCACCGCTGCGTTCGGGTAAGGGGTACGCCTACGAAGGCGGGGTGCGCGTGCCGTTGCTGATCAAATGGCCAGGCGTTACCAAGCCGGGCAGCGTCACGGATGTGCCAGCGACCAGTGTCGACTTGTTCCCAACCATCGCCGCCGCGACCGGCACGTCGGTTGCCCATGCGATTGATGGCGTCGACCTACGGCCGGCCTTAGAAGGCAAGGCCAGCGTCGGACGCGAAAGCATCTTTTGGCACTTTCCCCACTACCGCCACAATCCGGGCCCTTACAGCATGATCCGGCAGGGCAACTGGAAGCTGATCAAGTGGTGGGCGGGTCCGGAATACGACTTGTACAACTTACGCGACGACCTCGGCGAGACCCGCAATCTCGCCGACGATTTGCCGATCAAACGCGAGGAACTCGACGCCGAACTGATGGCGCATCTTGGGTCGATCGGCGCTAAAATTCCGAAGTCGGGGCAATGAGTATGCATGAAGATGAGGACTCCGTCTCCAAACTCGGACTGACGGCTATCGTCTTTTTCGGACTGTGCTTGGTCGCGTTCGGCGTGATGTTGGTGCGTGGGGCGCAGGCGCCCGAACTCCATTCGTCCGACGCCACGGTCACGGCCTTGGTTGAACGCAAGCCGTTGATGACACATATGAAAAGTCCAGAAGTCATTGAATTGCTGCGGGCCAGCAACGACAGCGTTGCGGCCACCAACACGACTAAGCAATTAGATGTTCGGGTGCTCACGCGCCGACTCAATCTCAAGCCGATCGCGGGTGATAGCAGCATCCGACTTCGCGCCACTGGCGTGTCCCCCGAACACGCCCGCACTCTGCTCGACACATGGCTTCAGGTCAGCCGTGACTCGTGGCAGGAGTCGGTCGAGCAAACCCACCCAATTTACGGGCCGTTTTTGATCGGCTCAAGAACTTTGCCGGAGTGAGTCTTGAAGCGCGCTGACAAATTCGTCGCCGATGCCTGCAATTCGTTGATTTCCGAGTAAGCTCCGACAGGACAACTGCGTAATAATTTGGGAATGATTTCAAATAAGACTACGACTAGCATCACTGGTGCCTCCCCCCGTCGCAACATGGGTGAAATGGGTCGATTGACCAGACTGCTCGGCGTCGTCCTTCTGCTTTGTTGCGGACCCGGACCCTTCTCCCTGTGGTCATGGACGGCCTTTGGCCAAGCTCCGAACGCGTCCTTTCTCGAGGCCCATTGCTATGACTGCCATGACGACGAGGTCAGTAAAGGCGGCCTCAATTTGCTCGATCTGCCGTTCAAGCCGGAGGACGATGCGAATCGGGCCGTTTGGGAGACGGTATTTGACCGGGCGAAGCACCACGAGATGCCACCGAAGAAACGGCCGCGTCCCGACCGCACGCAACTGAAGAATTTCCTGCGCGGCATCGCCGGGCCGATCGTCATCGCCGACAAAAAAGCGAAGAGTGCCGAGGGACGCGTCAATGCTCGCCGTTTGACGCGCCGTGAATACGAGTACACGTTGCACGACTTGCTCGGGATCGACATTCCCTTCGATCAAGTGCTGCCCGAGGACACGGCAGTGCACGGCTTCGAGACCGTCGCCTCCGGTCAGCAACTCTCACACTACCATCTCGCACGTTATCTTGAAGCGGCGGATCTTGCCTTGGCCGAGGCCTTCAAGCGACTCACGGAAGACGAGCAAACCTTCCACAAAAAACTCGATGCCGAAGCCATCGTACAGAATGGCATGGGCAACTATCGAGGGTTGGACCAGCGCGGCAAACTCGCGATTTCCTGGGTGCATGGTTTGCAATTCCACGGACGGATTCCCGAGACCCGTGTGCCCCGTTCGGGTTGGTACCGTGTGACCTTGCACGATCTGCAGGCGATCAATCCCAAGACCCCGAGTCTGTGGGGCACGCTCAAGTCCGGCGCTTGCTTGTCCAACGAGCCGCTGCTGTTTCCGATTGGATTGTTGGAATGCACCAAGACGCCGCGCGATGTGTCGTTCGAAGCGTGGATTCGTAAAGACCACTTGCTCGAACTACGCCCTCGTGACATTGGCCTGCGCTACGCGCCGCCCGGCGACACCGGCGGCAATGTTAGCTATAAAGGTCGGGACTTGCGTAAACAGGGCTATCCGGGAATTGCCTTGAGCGGCGTCAGCCTCGAACGCATCTATCCCAACGCGACCGCCAAGCAATTGGCGTTCATGCTGGTCGGCGACATGAATACGCAGCGTTTTTACGCGGAGAAGGATTCTGCTAAACGCCGCGCCAACTTGGATCGGAGCATCCGCCGATTCGCCCAGCGCGCGTTTCGTCGTTCGCTCAGCGCGGCCCAGTTGAAACCGTATCTCGAACTCGGTCGTTCGGTCTACGCCGAGAAGGACAGCAGTTACTATGAAGCGCTACGCGCGGCTTACCGGGCGATTTTGTGCTCGCCGAGGTTCTTGGTGCTCACGGAAGAGCCGGGACAACTCGACCAGCACGCGTTGGCCACTCGTCTCAGTTACATGCTGTGGAATTCCCAGCCCGACGCGGAGCTACGCAAGGCGGCCGACGCGGGAAAGCTCAGCGAGAAGAAGGAACTGCATCGTCATGCCTACCGCATGGTCGACCACCCGCGCTTCGATCGGTTCATCGAAAGTTTCTGCGACCAATGGCTCAACTTGCGCGACATCAACGAGACCTCGCCGGACAAGCGCAAGTTTTCGATGTGGAATGAACCCCTTCAGGAGTCGGTGCTGGCGGAGACCCGCGGGTTCGTAAAGGAGTTGTTTGTCGAGAACTTGTCCGTCACCCATTTCATCGAGTCGGACTTCGCGATGCTCAACGAACGATTGGTTCGGCATTACGGGTTCGAGGAGTTGAAGCTCAAAGCTGGTGGCGGTCTGCAACGCGTGAGCGTCAAGGGGAACAAGCGCGATGGCGGCTTGGTCACTCAGGCGGCCATCCTAAAAATCACCGCCAACGGCACGACAACGTCTCCGGTGGTTCGGGGCGTGTGGGTTGGCGAACGTCTACTCGGCCTGCACATTCCGCCGCCGCCGCCCGATGTGCCAGCGGTCGAACCCGACATCCGCGGCGCGGTCAGCATTCGCGATCAACTTGCGAAACATAAATCCAACGACAGTTGTGCCGCTTGCCACGAGAAGATCGATCCGGCCGGGTTCGCGCTGGAGAATTTTGACCCGGTCGGCCACTGGCGAACGTGGTATGGCGAAACCAACAAGAGCGCCAAAATCGATGCGTCCGGCGTGACCCATGATGGGAAGAAGTTCAGTGGAATTGCCAGTTGGAAAAATCTCCAACTCGAAGATCGCGAGCAGCTCGCGCGCGGTTTCGCTGGTCAACTCATAACCTATGCCACTGGCGCACCGCCGCGGTTCAGTGATCGGATCGCAATCGAAAAGGCGATCAAACAGTCCGCCAACAAAGACTACGGGTTACGCAGTATCTTGCATGCGGTCATTGACAGTGAGGTCTTTCGGTCGAAGTAACGAGCGTTGCCCGCTAGTCGCCAGTAACCAGTAACCAGTCGCCAGTAACCAGTAAATCCGTCAGTTCGTCGATCGTCGCTAGGGAATTGAAATTCTAAGCGACTTGCATCTTTCTCAGGTAGACTCTAAACAACAAGCTGATATGAAACCTATCCATTTTGCCCTCAAGAAAACTCTATCACGTCGTTCGGTTCTGCGTGGCGCCGGCGTGGCGCTTGGCCTGCCGTTGTTGGACGCAATGACGCCGGTGTTTGCGGCAGGTTCGGGCTCGGTAGCCAAGGCCAAGCGCTTTGTTGGCGTGAGCTATGCGCTCGGTCTACACGGGCCGAACCTGACTCCGTCTGGGGAGGGCGGCACCGGCTACAAGCCCTCGCGCTATCTCAAATCCATGCAAGATATCCGCAAAGATTTTACGGTGGTTTCGGGGAGTTCGCACCCGGGTGTGACTGGCGGACACACGGCGGAAGGCAGCATCTTTTCCGCCTGCCCGAACGAGCGCGGCGGTACCGCACGCAACACGATTTCGCTCGACCAATTGATGGCCAAACATCTCGGCCACCACACTCGTTTCCCCGCGTTGGTGCTAAATACCGGCCGTTCGACGAGTCCTTCGTACACCGAAAACGGGGCGATGATTCCAGCCGAGCAGGATCCGCGCCGCGTGTTCTCGCAACTGTTTGTCGACGACTCGCCGGAAGAGAAAAAACGTCAAGCCGAACTGATGAAACGCGGTCAGAGTGTGATGGATGTGATCGCCGGCGAGGCCAAGGCTTTGCAGCGCGAGCTTGGCCATGGTGACCGGGAGAAACTCGACAACTGGTTCACCAGCATTCGTGAGTTCGAACAACGGCTCAAAGCCAACGAGGACTGGGTGCACAAATCCAAACCCAAGATGTCCAAGGACAAGCGTCCGAACAATGTCGATGACAACAACGCCGCCGCGATCCAAAAAGCCATGCTCGATGTCATGGCCTTGGCCCTACAAACCGACTCGACTCGCTTCATTACCCTGCACTGTTCGAGTAATGGTGTGAGCAGCATCGAGGGGGTTGATGAAAGTTATCACGGACTCAGTCATCACGGGCGCGACGACGAAAAGTTGCGCCAGCTCGCATTGGTCGAGCAGGCGATGATCGACGAATGGGCCAACTTCCTGCGCACCTTGAAAGCTCGGGATCAAGGTGGTCACAGTTTGCTCGACGAGACCATGGTTTTGCTCACCTCCAATCTCGGCAACGCCTCCGCCCACGACAACCGCAACATGCCAGTGCTGTTCGGCGGTGGCGGGTTCAAGCACGGGCGCCATCTCGCGTTCGATCAGAAGCGCAACTACGCGCTGCCCAAGTTGTATGTAAATGCCCTGCAACAGCTCGGCATGGAGACCGACACGTTCTCGACCACGACCGGAACAATGTCCGGTTTGGTCTAAGACGACGTTCCTTCCGCGTCAGGGCGTCGGCGTCTGCCACTCCGTATCGAACGCGGCCATGGGCAGACCCTCTTTGTTGAACAGGTTCGCGTAGGCGCGATCCTTTTCGATTCCATACGCGGCGGCGGTTGGAGCCGGAACCTTCTCGTGATGCAAAACGATCGTATCCCGATCTTCGATCGCGACTTCGGCCCAATGATGAACGCCGTCCTCGCCGGCGATGATGAAGCCAAAGGGTTTGTCGCCGTGTTTCCAGGCAAGGCCGCTGCCGACGTGCTCGAAGTCGACGTGAATCTTGCCGTGTTTGACCTGATGGCTTTTGTAACGCGGTCCGCTCCAGACCACGTCCTGTTCATATTCGAACCCGCGCGCAACCAAGGCCGCCCGCGCGCCGTAGCCGGACTTGTTTAGTGGGTGCACGCCCGAACCAAGATCGACCGATTGCACAATCGCCACGTCGGGTTGTTGGTTGATATTCACGTGGTGCACGCGATAGGTGTAGGGTTTGGGCGCGCTCTGGCTCGTTCGTGGCGCATATTGATTCGCCATCCGGTTCTCCGAACGCGTTCGATCCCAGGCCGGGCCGCCGCCGCTCGGCTTTTGCACGTACAGCCACGGGAAATCTTGGCCCCAGGCCTCGCGCCAACCGCGAACGAGGGCACCCATGGTGGTATATTGGTCGATGCCGGGCAGTTGGGTGCCGCTCTCGCCTTGGTCCCAAAGCACGCCGCGAATGCCGTAGCCGGTAAACGAGGCGATGTGGGCTTGGTACAAGTTGCCGACGTAGCCGGGGATCGTTCCGGGTTGCTGCGGCGCGCGCGGTTGACGCGGCGCGCGCTTTTCCTCCTCTTTGGCTTTCGCCGCCGCTGCCTTCCATTTTACCAGCGCCGCCTCGTGGCGTTTCTGCATCTCCGGCCAGTTTTGTTTTCCCTTGGCCGCCTTCAACATGGCCATGGCGTCGTCGTCCGCTTCGAGCATTTCGCGGGTGAGCCAACGACCTGACGGGGTGACGCCGACGGCGCCGACGCGCAGACCGAAGGGCACCTTGAGGTCTTGTTGCAGCGCCACCCCGAACGACAGCAGAATGGCCGAAAAGCCGGCGGCATTTTTTGGGTCCGAACTCGTCCAGTTGCCTTTGCTTTTGAGCAGGCGCAGGGTGGGGTAGGGTCCGGCGTCGATGATGCCCTTCAAGACCTCATCGCGTTTCGCGTAGCCACCAGCGCCACCGGCCATGTTGGATTGCCCCGAACCCAGCCAGACATCGCCGACCAGCACATCCTTATAGGTGGGCCCGTCTTTGAACGCGAGTTCGTGCGGGCCGCCCGCTTTTGCTTTCGGCAAGGTCATCCGCCACGCGCCTTTGTCATCCGCGGTGGCGGTGGTTTCGGTGCCAAGAAAGGTGACGGTCACCTCTTCACCCGCGTCCGCCGTACCCCAGACGGGAATCGGCATGCCGCGTTGCAGCACCATGTGTTCGCTGAAGCAGTCCGGCAGTTTGACTTCGGCCAGAGACAGCGAGCCACCAAGCGGCCTTCATGGCGAAGTTCGGCGCGCGCGTTCGGCGGCGGGGCGCTGACTGGCTCGACCTCGCGCACCTCCTTGATATCACCAGTTTCCGCAACGTTACATCTCCTTGTTCGAACGCCCCTTTGTTACGCTATTTCCCAATCCGGTACAAGTGCTTCAAGGTCCGAACGAACAGGGTGCCGTCGGTCACCGCGTAACTCGCCAGCGTCTGTTCTTTCAAATCGTTCCTCGCCAAGATCTCGAAGCTCTTAGCGGCTTTGATCACCGTGCCCTTGCCGCGTTCGTCTTGAAAATACACGCGGTCCTCGGCGAGGATCGGCGAACTGGAATGCTGGCCGCCGACGCGTTCGATCCAGTAGGCTTCCCCGCTCACCGGATCTAGGCAACTGGCGATTCCGATGTCGGAAATCATGAACAGCATGTCGTCTTTGAGAATCATCGAGGGCGTGTGCGGCGCGGCTTTTTTGACCCGCCATTTCACGTGGGTATCGGTGACGTCGCCTTTGCCGCCAAGTTCGACGCAGACGGCGGTCGACTGGTTGTAACCGGACGCGCAGATGGCCAGGCGCTTGCCGCCGAACTCACCGATCACCGGACGCGGAATCACCGAGTAGCCTTCGTCGTAACGGGCCCGCCAAACTTCGCGGCCGTTCTTGATCCGGTACGCGGCCAAGGCGCCACTGGCCGGACTCAGTACGAGGTCGTCGACCACCAGCGGGCTGGAGAAGGTAAATTTGTTCTCCACATTGATATCGCGCCGCGTCTTCCAGACTTGTTTGCCGGTTTGCGCGTCCAGCGCGATGATGAACGGATCTTTGGCACCGTCGCAGGAAATGATATATTTGTCGTCGGCGAACGCGGGCGCGCCGCCGTTGCCATGCACCATCTTGTAATCAATATCGGTCTGCTTCCAAAGGATGTTGCCCTCGAGATCGAGGCAGGCGCTGCCTTGGGCACCGAAGTGAACGAAGAGCCGGTCGCCGTCGACCCGCGGAGAGGCGCTGGCGTGGCTGTTCTTGATGTGGATGCGGATGATCGGGCGTTTGAACAGGACTTTGTTCCAAATGACACTGCCGTCCTTCGCGTCGAAGCAGAACGCGCGCAGGGTGTGGTTGTCGCCGTCGGGTTCGGGGACGGCGGAGGTGAGGTAGATGCGGCCATCGACGTAGGCCGGCGAACTCCATCCTTTGCCGGGCACCTCGATTTTCCACGCGACATTTTTCTTGGTGTCCCACTCGATTGGCACGTCTTTGGCGGCGGAGTGACCTTGGGCGCCGGGTCCGCGAAACTGCGGCCAGTTTTCGCCTGCCGGTGCTTCGAGGAGGGGGAGGAACATCAGCGAAACGAAGAGGATCAACGAAGTTAGGCATTTCATGAGCAGAATGTCGCGGGAATCGAACAAGGGTTCAACTCTGAAAAGTCCGGAGATCGATTGAGTTTGGGCCACGTTCGCGCTAGGGCCAATGAAAATAACCTTGGGAGCTTCATCGAATGAGCATCAGTTTGGGACACGCGTGGCAGGACCTACATAAAACACCGGAAAAGTGGATGACCATTCTGTGGTTGTCCGTTTGTAATCTGATTCCCATCGCCGGACCGATGGTGATGACCGGTTATTTGTTCCGGCGCTTCGCAAAAGTGCGGGCCCTCGGTGAGGACGAGGATTTCAACATCGACCATTTCATGGACTACCTCTGGGCAGGCGTGCCGCCATTTCTAGCTGGTCTGGTTGCCTCGCTGGCGTTGATCCCCGTCATAATCATTATGATGGTTGTAATGTTCGGTGGTATGGCTGCGGCGGCGCAGTCCGGAAGTGGTGCGGCCGTGGGGGGCGGGATGATCGTGCTCTGGCTGTTGATGTTCGTGGTGATCTCCATTTTCTATCTGTTTATGATTCCCATTCAACTGCGCGCCGGACTCGAGCAGCGCTTCGGCGCCGGGTTCAACATGAACTTCGTTAAAAGCTTCATCGCCAAGGAAGGGTTTAGTTTGTTCAAGTGGTACATCCTCTTGACGCTTATCGCCGCCCCCGCGATCTTTATCGGCTATTGCGCCTTACTTGTTGGTGCCTACGTGGTGATCGCTGTCTTCACCTTCATCACCTGGCACCTTGTGTTTCAGCACTATGACGACTTCATTGAGAAGGGTGGCGAGCAGGTTCCGTTTTCCGACGAGTTGCTCTATGGCAAGTCGGTGATGCAGGGGGCGGCCCCAAGGACACCGCCACCACCCAGACCTTGAGGTAGAATATTTCGAAGACCACCCCTACGGAGATCGAATGATATCCGGCGGCTATTCCGCAGACTCTTCGGCCTCTTCTTCGGCCTCGTCGAACGGGAACTCGGCCAAGACGGCGAGAATTTCCTTCGATGGAATTGCGTAGGACCGGGTACGTCCGGCGCGGGCGATATTGAGTCCGAGAACGCGGCCGTCGAGGTCGACCAGCGGGCCACCGATCTCGTCCGGTTCGAGCGGCAGGTCGGTTTCGATGGCGCGGGGGTAGGGGCCGCGTTGCTTGCTCATGCGACCGCCCATGCGAATGGTGTGGTCCATAAACGGGTGAGGCTTTTGCACTTCGGCGCGGCTGCCAAGCGCGACCTTTTTTCGCAGTGGAATGGTTTTTCGCGAGTAACGGATTTCGACTTCGGTGCCGGGTGCGATGGCGGAAAAGGTATTGAGCAACTGGGTGGAACTGGTGACTTTTTTACCAGCCACGCGTTGAATGACGTCTCCGGCGCGTAGGCCGGCGTTCTCAGCTGGGCTGTCTGGAACAACGCGTAGGATGCGCACCCCGTGACGCATGTTGTCCACGTCGACCCCGAAAAATCCCTTGGTCTCGCCGGACAATGGACGGGCGAGAACGGCGGTCACGCCGAGTGAGCGAATGCTGGCGTCCTCTTCGTCGGTGCTCGCGCCGGGAGCCGCTAGGAAGCGACCGAGTTCGGCCTCTGCATCGGTCCACGGCATCGGCGTCAGATTTTCCGCGGCCACTTTCAGCATGACCAGATCCCAGTCGCGGATCGGCTGGCCGACGACCTCGGCCGGTAGCAGCTTGCCGTCGGGCAGGCGAACCTTGATGTCTCCCTTGGCTTTGCGAACTTCGTAGTACTTGGTCAGGATGTGGCCGTCCGGGCTGACAATGCAGCCGAGGACCATCGGGTTGCCGCCAGCTACGACTTGTACCGTGCTGGCGCGGGCCTTGCCGCTCAGCTTTTCGAACACGGCGAGGGTTTGTTGGTTTTCCTTGTTCGCCTCGGTTTTTCCGCCCGCGATCCATTCCTTGAAGTCGAAGTCTGCTGGCAAATTGCCCCCAGCCATGCGGAACTCCTCGAGCAGTTTGTCGACCTCGCCACCTTCCAAGTCAAACGGGTGGCGGGCGCGTCCGAGTTTCTTTTCCAGGAACAAGCGCAGATCGGGCTCTTCGGCGGCTTCGTCATCGGGCACGACCACATCGCGGCTACCGAGTTTGAGTTTGATGGTTTTTTCGTCGTCGCCGCGCTTCACCACGAGTTTCATTTTATCGCCGATGTCGCGTTCTTTTATTTCGGCCACGAGGTCGGCGTATTCCGCGAGTTCTTCTCCATCGACGGAAAGAATGATGTCGCCTTCTTCGAGGCCGGCGTCGGCCGCAGCGGAATCTTCGACCACGGCTTTTACCAGCACGCCCTCGGCTTCACGGTCGATGTTGACGCCAAGGAATGGTTTCTTTTCTTTCTTGGCGTTGAGTCCGGGAATGGCCGTCGGGCCGCCGAGTTGGCCTTCACGGCGGCCGGCTTCCATGGCGTCCCACTTGTCGACGTAAGCCTGCATGGGCACGTGCATGTTCTCGAGTAGGTTGAAGCCGATTTGCGAGTGGATGCCGACCAGTTTGCCGTCGAGGTCGAACAAGGGCCCGCCCGAGTCGCCACCGGCCAGGGTGCAATCGGTTTTAATGTAGCCTTTGATCATGCCGCGGCTCAGCGGTTCGCTCACGCGGCCGACCCGAACCGGCGCCGGGCGGTCGAGCTGGAAGCCAGCGGTGTGGCCCATGGCGACGACCCACTCGCCGAGTTCGACCGGCGTCTCTTTGCGTAGTTCGACGAAGGGGTACTTTCCTTTTTCCAAGATGCGCGCCATCGACGCGTCGCGGGAGAAGTTGGCACCCAGTGCTTCGGCGCGCAGTTCGCGGCCGTCGTGCAGATAGACGATGATGTCGTCGCCGGTGCCTTGGTTGACGTGGCCGGCGGTGAGGATGAGTCCGTCTTCGCTGATGATGACAGCGCTGCCGATCGGACCGGTTTTATCCGAGCCCATGCCGATGACCGCAGGCGCGACGAGTTCGGCGACGGACTCGATCTTGGCCTCGCGTTCTCTGAACGAGTCGACCGTTTCAAGCAGGTCATCGTCGACGTTTTCCTCGCCGTCTTTGTCCGCTTCCGGTTCATCCGCTGGTTCTTCTTCCCCGTCCTTTTCATCGGCTTCTTTAGCGGCTTCTTTGTCGGCTTCTTTGTCGGCTGGTGCTTCAACGGTGGCCTTCTCGCTCGGCTTGTCTGCCTCTTTGTCTTGAGCTCGAACGGATCCGGTGAGAAGCGTGAAAAGGAGGCAGAGCAGAAATGGGAGCAGGCGTTTGGTCATGGATAGCATGGGTTCAAAGTTCGACATCAGAATCGGCCCCTTTTGTTCAAATTCAATACTAAAGCTCGATTCGCTGCTTAGAGACCCGGTTTTACACTGGTCATTGTTAGCGACTCTTTCATACAGAAAACCATGACGAACCATCTTTGTACGGGATTCGAACCCACGCTCGGACTGAGCCGGCGCGCTTGGCTAAACCAATTCGGGATGGGCTTGGGCGGCCTCGCGCTAGGCCAGCTTGTTCACGGTTCGACGAGTGCGGCCACCGGCGGACCCGGTGGCGTTCTCGCAGGAACTCATATGCCGGCCAAGGCGAAGCGGGTGATCTACCTCTTCATGAGCGGCGGGCCGTCGCAGATGGATTTGTTCGACTATAAACCCAAGCTCAACGAGATGCACGGGCAGGAGCTTCCGGACTCGGTTCGAAAAGGGCAGCGGCTCACTGGCATGTCCGGTAATCAAGCCTCGCTGCCGCTGGCCGGCACCCCGTTCAAGTTCGAACGCCACGGGCAATGCGGGCATTGGATGAACAGTGACCTACTGCCGCACACCGCAAAAATCGCCGACGATCTGTGCATCGTTTCGAGCATGTACACCGAAGCGATCAACCACGGACCCGGCGTCACCTTTATGCAGACCGGTTCGCAGATTCCGGGTCGTCCGAGCATCGGCGCCTGGTTGCAGTACGGACTCGGTTCGACCAACGAGAACCTGCCCGCGTTCGTGGTCATGACCACCAAAGGCAAAGGCGGCCAACCTCTGCTGTCCCGCCTCTGGGGGAGCGGCTTTCTGCCCGCGCGCCATCAAGGCGTCCGCTTTCGCGCCGCCAAAGATCCGGTTCTGTATCTCAATAACCCCGACGGCGTTGACGCTGGTAGCCGGCGCAAATTGCTCGACGGCTTGCGCGAACTCCACGAAGTACAACTCGCCGCCGGACCCGACGAGGACCTCGAGACGCGCATCGCGCATTACGAGATGGCGTTTCGTATGCAACGTTCGGTGCCGGAGGCCACGGATGTCTCTACCGAACCAGATTCCACATTCGCTCTTTATGGTGACGACGCGAAGAAGCCTGGCACCTTTGCTGCGAACTGCTTGCAAGCACGACGCCTCGCCGAACGCGGCGTGAAGTTCATCCAACTCTACCATCCCGGATGGGACCAGCACGGCGGACTGCCCGCTGGAATCCGCCGACAATGCAAGGAGACCGATCAAGCGTCGGCCGCGCTTGTCACCGACCTGAAACAGCGCGGCCTGTTGGAAGACACCTTGGTGATTTGGGGCGGCGAGTTCGGTCGCACCAACTATTGCCAAGGCAAACTCGCCGCGAACAACTTCGGCCGCGACCACCACCCGCGCTGCTTCAGCGTTTGGATGGCTGGCGGCGGCGTGAAGCCCGGAACGTGGCACGGCACCACCGACGAGTTCGGTTACAACGTGGTCGATAAGGGCGTACACATCCACGATTTCCATGCCACCATGATGCACCTGCTCGGCATCAACCACGAATGGCTGACCTACAAATACCAAGGACGTCGTTTCCGCCTTACCGACGTACACGGGCACGTGGTAAAAGAGATTCTCGCCTGACAACTGCGACTGAACGCTGCTTGAGACGCCAAGGGCCAACGTGGTAATGCTTGGTCCTATGAAACGTTGGCTCCCTGTTGTACTCGCACTTTTCCTTTGTTCCTGCGGCGGTAAAAAACCGGCGCCGAATCCGGGTACTCCGGGTGGTGGTGGCCCCACGCCAGGCCACCCCGACGGTGGAGAAAAAGACCAGGTTGATCTATCCGGATCGTGGGATCTGGTCGCGTTCGTTACCGATGAGAACGCTAATCCGGATGTCGCAAAAATCGCCGATCTGAAAAAGCAGATTGAGGACATCAACGCCTTCCTCCGCGTGGCCCGTCTTGATCAGGAAGGCTATCAGGCAAAGCTGGCGGAAATTGAAGCCCTCGAAAAACAGATTGCCGCTTTGAGTGGCACGCGGGCACCCATTGAACCGGTGCCATCCGTGAAGTTCGGACCAGGGCTGCGCGCCAGCGGCAATGGGAGTTGCAACATTTGGAACAGTACCCGCAGCGAAGTCGATGCCCCTAACGGCATCTCGTTCGGCTCCATCGCGTTGACCAAACGGTTGTGCGACCCAGCGCTGAATGAACAGGAGACGCGCTTTGTTGGTGGCTTGAATGCTGCGGTTCGTTACAAGAATCTTGGTGACGAGCTACAACTGATTGCCGAGGACAATAGCTATTTGAAATTCATTCCTACCGCGCCGGTCCGTCCGAAATGAAACCCTCCTTACTTATCCTAATCCTGCCGCTGTTCCTCGCATCAGCGCTTTACGCCCAACAGAAGAAGCCGGATTGGCCGACGTGGCACCAGCTTAAGAAGGATGTCACCGTCCAGAAGGATCTGGTCTACGCCGAAGTGGACGGACAGAAACTCAAATTGGATCTCTACCGTCCAGCGAATGCGAAGAACGGGGCCAAGGAAAAGGTGTTGCCCGGCGTCTTGTTCATCCACGGCGGTGGCTGGTCGGGTGGCAACAAACAGGTCAATTGGCGGCAAAGCGCGATGCTCGCTCGCGAAGGCTACGCGGTCGCCTGCATGGAGTACCGTCTTCTGCCGAAAGCAAAGATTTTGAACTGCGTCGAAGACGCGAAAGCAGCGGTGCGCTGGATGCGCGCCAATGCCGCCACGTATCATATCAATCCCGAACGCATCGGCGCCATCGGCGGCTCCGCCGGCGGCCACCTGGCCGGCATGCTTGCGGTGAGTTCGGGCACGAAGGAACTGGAGGGTCGTGGTGGCAACAAGGCGATCTCCAGCCAGATTCAAGCGGCGGTGCCGATGGCCATGCCCAGTGATTTGGACAACCTGTTCGTTCGGCAGCGCTTTAAGTTGACCAGTGACGAAGCCAAGCTCGTGTCGCCGACGCGCTACGTCAACAAGGACCAAGCACCGATGCTACTGCTTCATTGTAAAGCGGACCGCACGGTGCCGTACTTTTCCTCCAGCGCGTTTTTACTGCTATGCAAGGGCGAGGGAGCCGACATCAAGCTGGTCGAAATAAAGAACGGCGGACACGCCTTCTGGCATAAGTCGAATGGATTTGAAGAGACGCTGACGGCAGCGTTACCCTTTCTGAAAAAGCATCTGCAAGACGCGGCGGAATAGACCTTCTATTATTTATGCAGCTGATCGCCGATACGCATGTCCACTTTTATCCCGATTATGAACCAGAATATTTCTGGACGGCTGCCGCTGCCAATCTCGAACGCGGCATCCGCCAAGCGGGCCTGAGCGGGCCTGTGGTCCGGGCCTTGTATCTCACCGAACGTCACGACTGCCACGCCTTTGCGGACTGGCGCGATTCGGGGGCGTTCGAGGCGACGGACCAGCCTTGGTGCCTGCAAAAAACGCAGCCGGATGATTCGCTGCTGCACGTGGTTGCCGGACGGCAAATTGCCACCGCCGAACGACTGGAAGTACACGCGCTGTGCACCACGGCCACGTTCGAAGATGGCCTGCCCTTGGCCGAGTCGATCCAAGCGGTGCAGGAGTCGGGAGCGGTGGTTGTCCTGCCATGGGCTCCCGGAAAATGGTTGGGCGAACGCGGGAAAAAGATCGCGGCCGCCGCGGCGGCGGACCGGAATGGAATTCGTTTGGCGGATAGTTCGACCCGCCCGCGCGGCTGGCCCGAACCCGGTCAGCTCAAGGCGCATCGCCAAGCGGGCGGTTTGGTTCTCGCGGGTTCGGACCCGTATCCGTACGCCGGACAGGAGACGATGCCGGGGCAATTCGGGTCGTTGTGGCAGAACTTGCCTGCTGCCGATTCGCCCGCCTTGGCTTGCCGTTCGGCTTTAGATCAACCACCGGTCCAGGTAATCGGTTCGCGAAAGAATCTCGTTTCCTGGGCCCTGAGCATGTGGCGTTGCTCCAAATCAACTGGATAAATACGATTGTTGGATACTTCCTGATGCAGTATCATGAGATGCATGATAACCACGCTTAACATTGATGATGACATCTTACAGGCCGCAAAAGAAATTGCGCAGAGAGAACATCGCACTGCTGGCCATGTCATTTCCGAACTAGCTAGACGGGCTTTGCTGAAGCCTGCAACACCAGAAACGATAAGAAATGGTGTGCCGGTATTGGACTCGGGAAGTGATTTAATAACCCTGGACCACGTTCAGAAAATTATGGACGAAGAGGGGATCTAAGTGGTGCGTGCGTTGTTGGACGTGAATGTGCTCATCGCGTTGTTTGACTCAAAACATGTATTTCATGACCGAGGTCATGACTGGTGGGCGAGTCATCATCATCAGGGGTGGGCGAGCACGGCAATTTCAGAAAATGGGCTGATCCGAATCATGTCGAATCCAAACTATTCGCAGCGTCAATTTTCGCCAGCTTATCTTGTTGAGAAGCTAGAAGAATTTGTTGGGCGGTCCAATCACGAGTTTTGGCCGGGGAATATCACCTTGAAAGACTCGGAACTGTTCCGGCGAGAGGCGCTTTTACAACCCACAAGACCTTGACCGATATTTATTTGCTTGGCCTCGCTGTTGATCGAGGCGGCTGCCTTGTGACATTTGATCATAAGATCCAAATTTCACCCGTCCGTAAGGCGAAGGCACAACATCTTGTTTTAATTTGATGGATCGTGACCCTTCGCCTGTACAAAAAAAGGAACCCCGAAGGGTTCCTTTTCCATGTGTGGTGAACGTTCGGGATCAACCGAATTTGTTGTTCAGCCATTTGGCAGCGGTTTCGCGTCCGCCGAGTCCGAGGGCGATCGCGCCACCAACTCCGAGGGCGATGCCCGCTGCGTAGATGAGGACCTGAAACGGGGTCTCGGTGATGCTCGGCGAAATGCCGGCGGTGCTCAAGGCGATGAAGCCGGCGAACACCAGGATGGCCCACTTGGCGATCTTCGCGAGGGTGGCATTGCTGCCGACGAGATTGCTGTGGACGAGGTTGGCGACAAAGATCGCGAGGCCGAGAATGATCAGGGCGCCGAGGATCTTGAAGTAACCGCCGAGGAAGCTTTGACCGAGTTCGGAGATGAAGCCGAGCTGCATGAGGCCAAGTGCTTGAGTGGCGATGGTGACCATGATGGTGATCATCACGAGCAGGCCGATGATGCCGGCCGGCGACTTGCTGCCTTCGGTGTCGAGGTCGCCGGTGAAGCCCATTTTGCTGGGGATGCTGTTCACGTTAGCGGCGGTCAGCATGTTGTAGACCAGTTTCTGAACGATGCTGGCGACGAGGTAACCGACACCGAGAAGAATCATACCGCTGATGATGTTCGGCAGGCTGTTGGTGATTTTCTGCACCATGGCGGTGACCGGCTCGGTCACGCCCGGGAGATTGAACGCACCAAGGATGGCGGGCAGCATCATCAGGATGATGAAGTAGAAGATGCCGTTGGACACGCCGCTGGTGACCGGGTTGCCGGACATCATGCCGAGGCGTTCGTCGACGCGGGCGGTGGTCATGACCCCTTGGAGGATCCCTTTGACGATCTTGGCGATCATCACCACCACGAACAGCAGGATGCCGCCGGAGAGGAGGTTGGGGATGTAGCCGAGGAAGTCATTGAGCATGCCTTTCAGCGGCTCGACAGCCTGGCTCATACCGGCAATATCGAGGGCGAGAATGCCGACGAAGAGCAGGATCAGGTAGTAGACCAGCATGCCGAGCATATCGCCGATGCCGCCAGCTTTCATGCCAGCTTTACTCGCGAGTTTCTCGTCGATGCTGGTTTTGCTGAAGCCCTTGGAGACCAGTTTGCCGATGCGCTTGGCGATCCATTTTCCGATGAGGAAAACAATCAGAGCGGTAAGGACGGCGGCAATTTTCGCACCGAAGCCCTCGCCGAGCACGCTGTCAAAGACCGACAGGATGCTGGTGATAACCTCTTGTGCCTTGCCGGCACCTTGTTTGGCGACATCGCCAACTTTGGCGGCGCCTTCTTTGGCACCTTCGAGTTGAGCGAGGAATAGTGAAGCAGTATGTATGTTCATGTGTTTTTTCGTGTTTGGTTATATAAAGGGATGTTGAGATTACATGTAGGACATTCGTTACGGATTCTCCATTACAAACGAGACCTTGAATTGGAAGCGTCCTAAGAGGAACGAGGGAAAGTTCCTAGGAAATCTTAAGCAATTAAGGCAGTATTTCCAACAAGATTGTCGATATTCGCCACGCCCATGAGAAACATCGCTGTTTCTAATTCATGGACCGTTCTAGCAATGACGCAATCCACTGCTTCCACAGACTCTTGTGCTGCAACAAGATAGGGACTGGCCATGCCGGTGAGCGACGCGCCAAGGACCAGCGCTTTGGTGGCGTCGAGTCCGTTTCTCAGACCACCCGAGGCGATTACCGGAACGCCAACGTCGACCATGTCTTGGATCGCCTGCGGCGTGGGGATTCCCCAGTCTTGAAAAACAAGCCCGATATTATTTCCGTCCTGGCGGCGGTGATGTTCGACCCGGCTCCAAGATGTTCCGCCAATGCCGGCGACGTCGATCGCCTGCACGCCGGCCTGTACGAGCAAATCGCCGTCGGCGCGCGATAGCCCCGCGCCGACTTCTTTGGCGATCACCGGGACATCAAGTTCGGCGGTGAGGCCGGCAATTTTTTCTGCGAGTCCGGCGAAGTTGGTGTCGCCTTCTGGTTGGACGGCTTCTTGCAGTGGATTGAAATGGAGAATGAGCGCGTCCGCGCCGAGCACTTCGACGGCGGCGCGGGCTTGGTCGATGCCGAACCCGTAGTTGAGTTGCACCGCGCCGAGGTTGGCGAGCAGCGAAATGTCCGGCGCGAACTCACGCAGTTCGAAACTAGCCTTGGCTTCCGGATGGGTGAACATCACCCGCTGCGAACCGACGCCCATCGCGATGCCAGCGGCTTGGGCGGCGGTGGCGAGATTGCGGTTGATGGCGCGGATGCGTTCGTGGTCGCCGCCGGTCATCGAGGAAATCAGTAGCGGGGCGCTGAGGGTTTTGCCGAGAAAGGTGGTTTGGGTGTCGACGGCGGCGCGGTCGAGTTCGGGCAGGCCACGGTGGATCAGGCGGATGCGTTCGAAGTGGTTGCCACGCCGGTCGATCCCAGCGTCTTCATCGAACAACTGGATGTGTTCGAGCTTGCGGTCCTTGGTCGAGTCGGCCTCAGAGCCCGTGTTTTTCGGCTCGGGATCTTTCATCGTTCCCATTTCATGTGGGCGGCCATGAGTTCGCCGGGATTGGTGAGGGCGGCGAGCAGGGAGAGTTCGCCGCACAGGGCGGTGGCGGCGCAGATGCGGGCGAGGCGTTGCGCGTTCTCTCCGGGTTCTCGGTCGGTCTGTCCGTTACTAGCGCAGCCGAGTCGTTCGAGTGCATTGGTAACGAAGTCGAGACCCTTGCCGTTGCCGACGGTGCCGACGATGAGATTGGGCAGGGTGAGCGAAAAGTAGAGGTCGCCATCGCGGTCTTCGGACCAGACCAGCGCCTGCGAACCTTCGACAATGTTGGCCGCGTCCTGGCCGGTAGCGAGGTAGAAGGCGAGCAGCATGTTGGCGACGTGGGCGTTGGCGCTACGCAGACTGCCGGCGACGGTCGAACCGACGTAGTTCTTGCGGATGTTGAGGTCGGTCAGCAGCGCCGCGTCGGTCTTGAGGAATTTGCGCACGATCTTTTCTGGGATCGTGAGTTCGGCGATCACGTGTTTGCCGCGTCCGAGTAAGCCATTGACTGCGCTGACTTTTTTATCGGTGCAGGCGTTGCCGGACAGGGAGCCGTAAGTGAGTTCGGGGAACGCGCCGAGCAGCCAGTTGAGCAAGGCTTCCGACGCTTTGGTCACCATGTTGTGGCCGGACGCGTCGCCGGTGGTGAACTCGAAACGGAGAAACAATTGGTTGCCGACCAGTTGCGGATTTACCGCGAGTAGCTTGGCGAAGCGGCTGGTGGTGGCGACCACGGTTTGCAGCTCGTCATGGCGGCTCGCGAGCGCGTCTATCACCTGTTTAGCGGCGACCGCGTTCGGGGCGGCGACCAGAACCGAGCGGGTCATCCGTTCGTCGATCAGGGTCGTGGTGATACCGTCGGTTGTAGCGCAGTGGGTGGACACGCGCGCGCCGCGTCCGACGCTTGGCCACAGCGGCGACTCATAGGTTGCCAGCGGCACTTCGATCGATTCCCCGTCGAGGAGCATGGGGCCAACCCAGCGCATCGGGACGCTGGCAAATGTGGTTTCTTCGTTCATTTCGGGGGGTGATGGCAAAAAGTTTTCAAAGAAGCAACGCGAACCCCTCGGCCGACGTCTTCACATGCGGTTTTATCTTGAACCGCTTGTGGCCAGGACCTTGCCATAGAGTGGCAGACTTCTGCCATAGTATGGCAACCCCTTGCCACTCTATGGCAAGGTCTTGCCATAAGGTTTTGGCCTGAGGAGCGGCCCATTTTTAGCAATTTTTTTAACCCGGAAAAACGCGTTCCCGTTTCGCCCGGACTTGAGGATGGAGAAACGCAATGAGGGGCTGACCGGTCGACTTCTACGCCGGCCTGGAACCCCGGGTTCCGCTCGTACCTCGCTACACCCGGGGCTACGGGCCGGCCACCCCTGCCGGGGTTCTTCATAGATTGGATAAATGGAATATATGTGGATTCATTTTGATTGGGCACGCCTCTGGTCTTCGACTTCTGCCGACATCGTTCAGGGGCTCGCGGCGCGTAGGTGACTTGCGGAGGAAGCCTTGTGGAAAAAGCAGGGGCAGATCCGGATCATTTTGCCAAATCAGATTTTTCTAGGTCTTGGCGATCACAAGTTTTGGGCCCGAATCGAATCCCGAAATATTCTGATCGTGATTTCGCGCAAGGACTCGCGGGGCCCCTCTCTCTAACCGGGATGGGTTCGTTCCGATGGGGTAATCACTCTTCTAGTTCGGCGAAAATCCGGCGGGCGCTTTTAACGGAGATGCCTTGGTTTTTGGCGTAGGCGCCGGCGGCGCGTTCGCGGAGTTCTGTTTTCGATTCGTTGCGCAGCCAGCCTTCGAGGGTGTCGTGGAGGATGAACGCGCCGGGGTACATCAATGAACGGGTCATGAGAATTGGATTGCCCTGTTGGGCTTTCAAGGGGGCGGCGAAATGATCGTTGCTGAGGCAGGCAAGCACGATGGCGTCACGCTTGCCGATGCTTGTCGCAAGCGGCAGCGTTGGGTGATCCATGAGACCGTTGTGGCCGATGAACACGACGAGTTTGGTGCCGCGCGATTCGGGACGATCATCACCGCTTGCAGAGAAGAAGTCGGTGAGGCAACGTTTCATGTTGGCGCCGCGGTAGGCGTCAGCGACCAGCGTGACATCCTTGAAGGTCTTGTGTTCGAAGGTGACGCGTTCGAGAACGATGGGAGAAAGCGCTTTCTCTTCTTTGACCAAGGTCCAGTTCGCGCTTTTTTTGAACAGTGGTTTTATACTGTCGGCGCAACCCCAGTACAGGTTGTCGTGGGGTTTGTCGCCATCGCCGATTCGTGGATTGACCTTTACGATGCCTTGCGTGGCATTGTCACAGAGAGCGACGAAGACATGAATAATTCGTTCTTCGGCTAGGGCGGAGGAGAGGAGGATTGTCAGGAGGGAAAGGAGAACGGCGGAACGTTTCATGGACTCCTTTCACCATTCAACTGCCAGGTTTGACCAGCAGGATTTCCTCGTCGGCCTCGAGCCCGTCGATAATCTGAACGTGCGTGGTCGAACTCGATCCGATCGACACATTGCGGGTTTGGCCGTCGCGAAGATAGACGTGATATTGGTCGCCGTCCTTGAACACACCTTGGATGGGAATCTTGATAACGTCTTCCAGATTCTCGATCAGGATGCGAACGTTGCAACTGAAGCCTTGGCGCAGATCGGTTCGGTCCTTCAGGCCGACGGTCACTGAGAACTCTTTGATGCCGGTTGAAAAGTAGCCTTGATCGGTGGCCGCTTCGGCGACTTTTTCAACCTCGCCATGGTAGATGACACCTTCGGCGGCGTCGACGAGGATCTCGGCTTTTTGGCCGAGTCGGACTTTGCGGATGTCGGCTTCCGTCACTTGAATTTCCACTTTCATGGCCGAGTCGATCGGGATGGTCATGAGCACTTGGCCTGGGGAAATATCTTCGCCGACTTCGAGGGTGGAGATGCGCCGGTAGGAGGAGACGCCGGTGTCGCCGTAGAAGACGATGCCGCCGACTGGTGACAGGTATTCGTAGGCCTCGCGTTGTTCGATCAACTCGGCGAGTTTATCTTTGGAACGTTTGTGGTCGTCGATCGCTTTTCCCAGCGCGCGTTCGGCGAGCGCGACTTTGGTTCGGCCGCTGACTTCGGCTTTGCGCAGGTCGAGGGTGGCTTGGTCGATCTTGTTGGTGAGCGTCTGGGTTGAGACGGGGATCTCGAACGTCTTCAGGGCTTCCAACGCCAGCTTGGCGCCTTCGAGAGCGACGCGTTCCTTCTCATAAACCAGTTCCTGCTCTTCGACTTCGCTCTCGGTGACGAACTGTTTTTTGAGCAGGTTGCGGAGTTCGTCGAGGCGTTGTTTGTGGCGGACGAGATCGCTTTCGGAGGTGTGCTGCGCGAGTTCGGCCTCGCGGATTTTTTGTGGTTTCTCGGCGCTCTGATATTTCTGGTAGTTCAAGCGCGCGGCTTGTTGCGCGTTCTCGGCGGATTCGATGTTGGTTCTGGCTTCGATCTTGTTGATCTCCAATCCAGTCTCGCGGTCCGAGATCAACAACGCATCTTGGGCGACGTCTTCGGTTTCATCGAGGATGCGTTCCTCCAGAGCTTCGCTGTTCAGTTTCATCAGCAGGTCGCCTGGCTTCACCCGGCTACCTTCCTCAATCGCGAACTCCAACGCGGCCTTGGCCTTGTTGTTAGCGACCAGTTTGTAAGAGTCACGGGTGTTGATGCTGCCGGCGGACTCGACAAACACGTCGAGCGGACCGCGTTCGGCGGTGGCGGTAATGACTTCGCCACTTGTAGTCGACTTGTCTTTCCCGTTCTTTTCCCAGCCGAGCCAGACCAAGAAACCGAGCGCCATCAACGCGAGAAAGGCGATGGGGGCAATCAATCTGGAGGACTTGCGTCGGCGTGGTTGGGGTTCGGCTGCCGTCATGGCGTGTCTCCAACGGAGGCCGGCAGTGGGCGAGGGGTTGGTCGCGACAGCGCGTTTTTACGCGTTGAAATTTGCGGATCGAAATCAACAGTAGCTTTGGGGGCAACTGCAGATCCAGAGGCGACCGCAGCAGGTGGAGTAGCTGACATTGTACCTGAGACAGTTGTACCTGAGACAGTTGTACCTGAAACAGGCGCTGGCGCGGGGAATTCCACCGTCCTCTCCTCGAACCAGCGCACTCCATCGAGTTCGCGCGCCAGCAGGCGTCCGTTGGAATCGATCACGAGGCAACCCGCGCTCTGGAGCAGGCGCAGGCGTTCTAGTTCATGGTTGACCAATGCTCTCACGAGGGCGTTTCTTGCGTCGAGTTCGGCGGTTTGGGCCTCTACGACGTCCCGGTTGGATAATGTACCGTCTTCAAAGCGGATAATTGCAAACTCTAGGCGTTTTTCTGCGATTTCAACGTTCTGTCGCTGGGTTTCCACATTTCGTTCGAAATTTGCCAACTGGTTCATGCGGCGTAGCAGGTCGATGCGGACATTGGCCTCGGTGTTGATCTGATTGCGGCGCGCGGCGGTGCGGGCGATGTCGGCGAGTTTGACCGCGTCGCGTATGCCACCCCGTTGCAGCGGTATGGCGAGGGTCGCGCCGGTGGTGAAGTTGTCCTCGCGGGCGTCGGTCTCCTCGCTGAACGCGTCGGTGCTGGCGAATAGTTCGAGGTCGGGCAGGCGGCCGTTCCGTGCGAGGCGGTGGCGGCGGTCGGCGTCTTCAATTCGGTTCGCGGCGGTTTTGAGTCCGCGCCGGTGTTCGAAGCCGGCGCGCATGATCTCCGCTTCGGACGCGCTCAGGCGGAGCAGGGGAGGCGGATCGGAAACGATGTCGAACGCGAGTTCGGTGTCGAGTCCCAGCAAGGCGAGAAACGATTTGCGCGCGGTGACGACATCGGCTTCGGCGTTGGCGAGTTGGTTTTCTGCGGTGAGGAATTGTTGCTGTGCGCGTAGCACGTCGAGGTAGGTGGCCTTCTGCACTTTGAACACGGCCTCCGAGCGGTCGGCGAGGAAGCGCGATTGTTCGAGATTGCGGCGCACGTTTTCCAACACCGATTCTTGGTTGATCAAATCATAGTAGACGTCGAGCACCTCAATGAGTGTGTCCTCGCGTTCGGTCTCGAAGCGGCGCAGTTGGTAGAGCAGCGAGCGGTGCGCTTGGATGGCGGCTTCGTGACTGAAGGTGTGACCCCTTCCGGCGAGAACCGGTTGGGCAATACGGAAGGTGACGCCGCCCTCACCGTCGTCGGGGTCGAGGTTGGTTCGGAACAGGATGTCGCCGCCGGTGCCGAGCGTCTCGCGGATGTCGAGCCGGAAGTCGCTGGTCGAGTCGCCCGCGTCGTCGGTCCCCCACGAACCGACGATGTCGGCATCCCAGGCAAAGTTGCGCCGCGCTGCCAGCGTGTCGTAGGTTTCGGAGATCAGTGCGTCATGCAGGGTTCGCAACTCACGCGAGTGCTGCAAGGCGAGCCGAACCGCCTCGCGCGGGGTGAGGGTATTAATCGCGTTCGGGGCGTCGTCGATGGCGGGAATGAGACTCGGGTGGCGGTCGTCGAGCAGGTCTTGTGGAATCGGGAGTCCGTCCTCCATGCCCGGCCACGTGAAGCGACTCTTATCGAGGCGGTCGGTAAAACTGTTGCAGGCGCTGCAAACCAGCAGGCAGGTGCCCATCACCAGGACCGAAAACCCGACCGGGCGCAAACCTGGCATGCAGGCGAAAGCCTGTTCTTTTAACGCGCGTTTCTTAGGATTTCGCGGGTTCTGGTTTGTGGCTCGGCGTCTTCTCATCAGTGGATACTCCGACAAGTACGTGAAAGCTCTTACGCAATCGACGGAAAATCTTTTACTTTTCGATGAATCACTGCAGAAACGTCCCCGTCGCAATGGATACAACAGAAGTCAAACAATGGATCACGGACGCCAAGAAGGGCGACGAGCTGGCGTTTGACTCTCTCGTGAGAGAATATTACGACAGGATATACCGCCTTGCCCAAAATATCGTCAAAAACGAAGAAGACGCCAAAGAAGTCGCCCAACAGGCTTGGCTCAAGATCTGGAAGAAGTTGGACACCTTCAAGGGTCAGTCCGCATTTTATACTTGGGCCTATCGGATCACGTCCTTCACCGCGATGGATTTGCTGCGGAAGCGTAAACGCAAAGCCGAAGTTCAGTACCTCGACGAGCTCGAGGCCGAACAAACGCCCGACATCCGATTTAACCGCGGCGAAGCGCCGCGTCCCGACAAAGCATTCCGCAACGCCGAAATCCGTGAGGCCTTTAATGCCGCACTCGACAAACTCTCCGAGACCCATCGTACCGCGCTCTACCTGCGCGAAGTCGATGGCCTCAGCTACGAGGAGATTGCCGATGTCATGGACTGCGCAAAAGGAACCGTCATGTCCCGAATTTTCAACGCACGCAAAGCGATGCAAGAGTACTTGAAAGACTTCCGATGAACACTATCTCTACCGGCCCTAATAGCTCCAGCAGTCCGAGCGACGAGCTCCAACTAAAACTCTGTCAACTGTTCGACGGCGAACTTTCGTCCTCCGAAGCTGATGCCCTGCACGCGGCTCTCGCCCATGATCCAGAAGCAAAAGTCTTCGACGATTACATGCAGTCCAGCCAAGGCTTGTTCTCCAAACGTACCGCAGCGGTACCCGTTCCTTCGATGGACGAAGCGCTGCTGTCCATCCATCGGGCGATCCGCGAGGACGCTGCCGCCGGTTCGGAACCAAGCGGCAAGACCACGAACACCAAACCGGCCGGCAAAAAAATTGCCTTCCCGCTCGGGTTCGCGATTGCCGCCGCCGCCGCTATCGCAGCGCTGATGGCGATTGCCTTTCTCCCAAAGGGTGGTCCCACCGAGATGGCCGACGACCAATTTTTCGCGGTCAACACCGCCGGTGCCATCACGACCGAGGCGAACGAATCGATTGTTGAAAGCATCGAAACCGATATTCCCAACGCGATCATCAGCGTGTTCGACTCGCCTGAGGAGGAAATGATCCCGGTCATCTGGATCAGCGAAATGCCGGCCGACCTCGAAGGAGTGGAGCTATAATGAACCGATCGTTCACACAGTTAAAGTGGGTGTCGCTCTTGGCCCTCGCGCTGTTCGTTCTCGCACCGAACGCGCTCGCGCAAAAAGTACCCAATGTCCGTGCCGTGCTGGTCACGGGTGTTCAGGAAAAGGCCGATCTTCCGGACAACATGAAGGGTATCCAAAATCTGCTCGAAAAAAATCTCGCCGGCCGCTTCAAAGGCTATCGCCTCGTTGGCCGCGGTGCGGCCGACATTGCGGCCGGTAAAAACGGCAAGATCAATCTGCCCAACAGCAATCTCGTTGACGTGAATGTGAACAAGATCGCCGGCGGAAAAATCCACATGGCGATCAAGTGGGAGCAGGGCGGCAAGAATGTCGCCAAGATGACCCTTGCTGCCGGCAAGGACCCGATGATTCTCGGTGGTCCAAAAGGCAACGGCGGCAACCAAATCCTCCTCCTCCAAGCCAAGTAATTCACCGACCAACGCAGGCCGAGCTTGCGCTCGTCGCGTAAAGCCGTTTGTCCCGCCTAGCCGCTTGTCACGCCTAGCCGCTTGTCACGCCTAGCCGCTTGTCACGCCTAGCCGCTTGTCACGCATAGCCGCTTGTTCCCCATCGTCTGATTGTTTACCATTCAGGCGATGCGCTTTTCGACAGTACTCTGCCTGCTTGCCTGCCTTCTGCTTGGCAGTGGATGCCGTAGCGACGGCGATCAGAACAACGTGGATGATCCAAGCGATACGGTTTCGTTCTCGGTTGGCGATCCTCAACCCGTCCCCGAACCAGTTCCCCAAGCTGCGGCTGGCCTGTTCGACCGCACGTGGAAACTGGTCGAGTTGGGCGGCAAGCCCGCTGCGTTCCCCAATGCGACCCTGCGCTTCGACCGCCGCGACGCCTTGGGTTATTCCGGATGCAACAGGATCGATGCATCGCTCACTCAATCAGCGACCGCGTTGAACTTTCGCCGCTTGGCCATGACTGAACGCGGGTGCGATCTGCCCGGCATCCACGTATTCGAGACGGCCTATGCCGAAGCGTTGACCGGCGTTCGACGCTGGGAGATGCGCGCTGGCCAACTTGTTCTTACCGGACGCGGGGCGTCTCTGGTGTTCGACCCGCCCTGATCCCCGAACGCAAAAACAGCCGGTCGGAGACCGGCTGTTTGACCCACGGTTGTTAGCAACCGTGAAGATGTCGGCGGTTCGCCTTAGCGGGATTTCACGGTCACCGGTACTTCGATGATCGGGTAGTCTGCGAGATTGGTGTTGATGATGATAGTGCTGCCGTTGAGGGCAGTCGTGGTGTCAACATTGCTGAACTCCACCGAGAAGCCCGCCGCGCCCCGGTTGAGAATTTTGACGGTCGCATCGAGTGCGGCCGGCCAGAGGGCAGCGGTAATCTGATAGTTCTTCACCGAGCCAGGACGGACATTAATCGCGTAGCGCTTCTTAAAGCCGGGGGCCGCAACGAGGTCGAGTTTGGCCGGGGCAACATTGAGTTTGCCGACCACTTGACCGTAGACGGTCACGCGTTCGGATTTCGCCTTCGGGTTGTCAGTAGTGATGGTGATGAAGTCAGAGATGCGACCGATCGGCAGGGTTCCAGAGGTGGTCACGTCGAGTTCGTACTTCTGACCTTCCTCGATGGTTTTAAGGTTCAGGGTGACCGAATTGTTCTGTGCTTTGACACTGGTGATGTTCAGCGCGTTGGTGTCGTTGTTGCTGATCGTCACCGTTTTGGTCGCGGACTCACCTTGGCCGAGGTTGCCGACGTAGACGGAGGTCGGGCTGAGGTTCACGGCGGAAACCGCGGTGCCCTTTAGGGTCAGGCGGAAGGCCGGAGTGGTGGGGTCGTTGGAATTGACGGTGATGGTTTTGGTCTGGAGGCCGCGGCGTCCTTTGAGCGACAGGTTGGCGTCGATGGTGGCGGACTCACCGGGTTGCAGGACCTTCGAGGAGATGTTGGCGATCGTGCAGCCGCAAGCGGGTTTGACGTTCGAGATGTTGAGCACGCCTTCGCCGTTGTTTTTCACGGTGAAGGTGTGTTTCACCGACTCGGCATTGTTCTTGTTGCCGAACTCGAACAGCGGCGCCGCGCAGAAAATCTTTGGCTTGGCGCCGGCGGTGGCGGTGGTGGTGGCGGGCGGAGCGACTGCTGCAGGGGGGACGATTTGAACCCCAGGCGAAACGGGTGCTGGCACAGGGACGGGGGCCAAAGGCTGTGCAAAGACAGATGCGGTGGCGAGAGCAATGGCGGTGATGGAAAGGGAAAGAAGTTTCATGGTGGTTGTTTGTTAAGAATGGTGTGTGCAATGAAACATACAGCGTTTATGGGCATAGGGGTGTAACGGTTTTGCAACAACAGACAAGCCGGAAGCTTGTGCCCCGGCTTGGCATGATTGGGTTCGCGCCAATTACAGTCGGCTGTAGTCACCGTCGAACGCATCGTATTTGGTGTATCTGCCTTCAGAGGCGGCTTCCCAGCCCCGGGCATACCAGCGTTTGCGTTGGGCGGAGGTGCCGTGGGTGAAGGTGTGCGGGCGGACCGTCCTGCCAGCGTTGCGTTGTAGCGTGTCGTCACCGATTTGGTTGACGGCGTTGACCGCCTCCTCGACGTCGCCCTTGTCGAGCATGCCGGCTTCATTCACGTGGAAGGACCAGATGCCGGCGAGGTAGTCGGCCATGAGTTCGGTGCGAACTTGCAGTTGGTTGGCTTCCGTTTTGGACACTTGGCTTTTCTGCCGCTGGACTTGTGTCAGCAAACCCATCAGGTTTTGTACGTGGTGTCCGACTTCATGCGCAATCACGTAGGCCTGCGCGAAGTCACCCGGCGCGCCCATTTCGTCGCGCATCTGTTTGTAGAAGGATAGATCGATGTACACTTGCTGGTCGGCCGGGCAATAGAACGGACCGCTGGCGGCGCTCCCTTTGCCGCATTGGGTTGCGGTACTGCCGGTGAACAACACCAATTTTGTTGGGCGGTATTGCTGAACGCGTGCTCCGTACTTGGTGGCAAACTGTGGGTAGACTTTCGCCCAGACTTGTTCCGTCCAACCCAGGGTAACGCGAACCATCTGTGCGAGTTCTTCCTCTTCGGCGGAGCCGGCATATTCGGATTGTACTGGGGTGCTGCCCGACAAGCTTTCCATCACTCCGGCGACTTTATTCGGGTCGGCGTTAAAGAAATGCGAAATGAGAAAAACGGCGATCAAGCCGACGATGCCGAGGCCGCCTCCTGCTGCCAAGGCGCCTTTGCCTCGACGATCTTCCACATTTTCTGATCCACGACTGTTTTTCCAACGCATTGCACTTCTCTTTCTTTAACTGCCCGATGAATTCCGGAACAGGGCTTCAATCCTATGGCCGCATATTTCTCTGCGTCAAATCATGAAATCGGCGCGTTCGATGGGGTTCCGTTAGGATTTAGAGGAACGCGCGCGGTAAAAGGCGGTCGGTTTGGCGGTGGCCAACTGGTCCACCGTGAGGCTTTCCCAGCCCGGTAGCGCGAGCAAGTGTTCGAGTAGTATGCCGCAGGCGATGGCGTCGTAGAGGGCATCGTGGGCGACCCGTTCGGGGCAGATTGCGTCGACGCGTTTGCGCAGCTTGAGAATGTCGACCAGATCATCGAGTTTGTGGGTGACGAAAGCCGGGTAAGCGATTCGTGCCAGCTTGAGCGTGTCGATCCACGGACCAAATTTGTGAATTGGGGCGGCTGCGCGCAGGTGTTTTTTCTCGGTGGCGGCGTTGTGGGCAACCAGCGGAACCTGGCACCAGGTGCGGAGTTCGGGCCACAGCTGGCCCATGGTCGGAGCCGCGGCGAGTTCCTCGCGCAGTTCGGCGTGCCGACCCGGCGCCATGTGGTTGAACGGCCGGTCTTGATCCACCAGCAGCAAGCTCTCGTAGGTTTCCGTGCTCACCTTGCGGTCGCGCATGCGTACCAGTCCGATTTGCCACGGTTCGGCCGGGTATTCGGCGACCACGCCAGTGGTTTCAAAGTCGATGGCGAGGAGTTCTGCTTGGGAAATTTTCATCGGGTTTCGGAAAGGGCGGTATCGGCTTTATACGTCCGATACCGTTCGATCTTCAACCTTCGAACTTCCCCTTCCAAGTCTAAAAAAAACGGCCGCGTTAAGCGGCCGTTCCATTTTTAGATCGCGTCTCCGCCGGTCTCGCCGGTTCGGATTCGCATGATCTGGTCGATCTGGGTGACGATGATTTTGCCGTCGCCGATGTTGCCGGTTCGGGCCGCGTCGACGATCGCCTTGAGGGTGGCGTCTACGAAGGCGTCGTTCACCGCGATATCGATGCGGGTTTTTGGGATGAGGTTCGGTTTCACCTCGTGGCCCCGATAGAGGCTGACGTCGCCTTGGTCTTGGCCGTGTCCGGCGCAGCGGCTGACGGTGATCCGGGTGATCTCGGCTTTCATGAGCGCTTCGCGCACCTCGTCGAGTTTGTCGGTCTGAATGATTGCAGTAATCAGTTTCATAATCGTTCTCCTGGGGATGCGTTAGTTGAGGTTTAAGAAGCCGTAGCCTTGTTCGCCGTGGAGCGTGCTGTCCATGCCGGCTTTTTCTTTGTCGGCTGGCAGGCGGAAGCCCACGGTGAAGGTGACGATATAATAGATGATGACAGTCATGACGCCAGCCAGCACGATGGTCGCGCCCATGCCGACCAACTGGGCCTTCAGGGAGACTTCTTCTCCGGGCAGCGCGAAAAATACTAAGAGGATGACGCCAAGGCCGGAACCCACGCCGTGGATGCCGAAGCAGTCGAGGCTGTCGTCGTAGCCGAGTTTGTCTTTGGCTTGCAACGCGATGTAGCAGGCGACCGAGGAGAGGGCGCCGAGGCAGAGCGCGCCGAACGGACCGACAACCGCCGCCGCAGGTGTAATCACCACAAGCCCGGCGAGCACGCCGGAGGCGAAGCCGAGTCCGGAAGCTTTCTTGAACATGATGCCTTCGATGATCAGCCAGACCAGCGCGCCGGAACAGGCCGAGAAGAGGGTGTTGGCGAGCACGCGGGCGGCGCCGTGTCCGGCACCAAGCGTGGAGCCGGCGTTGAATCCGAACCAGCCCATCCAAAGGAGTCCGGCCCCGATCAGGGTCATCACTAAGTTGTTGGGGAAGACCGTGTTCTGCGGGTGGCCGATACGCTTGCCGAGCAAGACGGCGAGCACCAAAGCACTGATACCAGCCGAGACGTGAATCACCAGTCCGCCGGCGAGGTCATGCACGCCCATCTCGAACAGCCAACCGCCATCTCCCTCAACGTCAGGTTTTCCACCATTCCAGATCCAGTGGGCGAGGGGAATGTATACCAGCACCGTCCAGAGGACAACGAACAGGCACCAGCCGCGGAAGTACACGCGTTCGGCGCAGGCACCGCTGATGAGAGCGGGGGTAATGATCGCGAACATGCATTGGAACGCGACAAAGGCGAACTGCGGAATGTCGCCTTCGTTGGTGCCATCGACACCTTTAAGAAAGAGGAAGTCGGGATTCCAGCCGATGAAACCACCGATCGAGTCGCCCCAGAACATGCCGTACCCGAAGATCACCCAAAGGACGCCGACGATCGCCATGCAGACGAAGGTGTGCATCATGGTGCCGACCACGTTTTTGGTGCGGGCGAGTCCGCCGTAGAACATGGCGAGTCCGGGCAGCATCAGAAGGACGAGTCCAGTGGCGATGAGCATCCATGCCGTATTGCCGGTATCGATTGGTGGGGGGCCTGCCGCCGCAGCATCTTGCGCGCCGACTACGCCGGCGAGTGCGAGTAGGCCTAACATGGCCCACCCGAAGGGGTTTCGTTTTGATTTCATTAAGGTTCTCCAGGTTGTTAAAAAAATGCCCCTTAAACTCCTTCGGCACTCCCCTCTGAGCAACATATTTGGCGGTTCTCCTGAACTTTCCGACACATAATTGGTGTTGCGTAAGTTGCTCTTATTCAACGCATTAACAAATATGTAGTTCGTCAAAGTTCAAATATGTATGTTTTATCCGCATATTTAACGTTTTTGTGGCAGTCGGCCGTGAATTCAACGGATGTGTTGCGATTTGGTTCGCTCTGCAACCTGCGTTGAAATCAAAGCTGGTTGCTTGAATATAGAAAGGAGACTGAACTTAGCCGGACCCTGTGAACCGTCAAATTCAGCCGCCCCGTGTCTGGGCGAAGTCAACTAATTTATCATAGATGAGAATCACTTTTTTCCGAAGTTCGGGTAAGGTTGCCCCCACTCTATGCGTCATTGACGATCAATAATGGTAACAAGACGATAACATTACGTCATCGGTGACTGCGATATGCTCTGACTACGAGATGGTCTGTCCCTGTTCGTGACTGCTGAGATGGTCTGTCCCCGTTCGGATATGCTCTGACTGCGAGATGGTCTGTCCCTGTTCGAGTCGGGGAGATGGTCTGACCTGAGCCGCGAGATGGTCTGTCCCTGTTCGAGCCGCGAGATGGTCTGTCCCTGTCGAGTCGGGGCAGTCGGGGAGATGGTCTGTCCCTGGTCTGTCCCTGTTCGAGTCGGGGGAGTCGGGGAGATGGTCTGACCTCGTTCGCGAATCTTCTCCCCTCTTGTTTGGTTCGGGAGCCCAAGAGCCGAACTTCAAGCTATTCCAAAGCCCATAAAATCGGCTGGGAAAACGGCGACCAGGTCGGGGTTCGAACCCCAGCCCGCTTCAATCCGACGTTCGCCCAGTTGTTGCAGCTATTGAACAGGTGGTACGTCCCGGTTCCCTCATAGAAATTGTCATTCTCGAAGTCGTAACGACAGCAGTCGATCAGGATGGTCCCACCATCGTCGGCACGCGCGAAGCCGGAGGTAATATGGTCGATCAGAATTCGGTATTGCGCCGGTGAAATTTCGACCCGCCGGAGTTTCAAGAAGCCGTCCTGATCCGTCGGTTCGCCGTAGTGGATGCCGACATGTATCAAGGTGGGCGAGGGGAGAAAGGTCGCTTTCAGCGCTGTACCCACTTTCAGATCTGCCCATGTTTCGGTGTACAAATAAAACGAGCGGTCACCCCAGCCAACCCCTAGATATTCGGCACCTTCCGTGGGTTCGAGGAATTCGCTAAAGTCCAAATGCTTGCGCCAATCGTGGTATTCGTTGGTCACGGGGACGGCAAGATCGGTGTGTGCGCCGTTGGAAATGACGTAAATCGGGATGCCGCCCGTTGTTTCGACAAAGCCCCGATTGCTTGGAAAAAGCCCCAGGATCACTAGTAAGAGGTAGAGACTAAGCAATAGACCAAAGACCTTTCCCCCGCGCCAGAGCCATTTGCGCACCACAGAAAGGCCGGTGCTCGGTTTGTTTTCAAAAGACATCGGCGGATTGGTCGGGGGGGATTCCAAGAGAAATGTGGCGTAACAAGGTGCTCAAATCAAACCCTTAGACACACACCATTGACAAGTTCGGTAGGGAGGAGAATTATAAGGGGTATCCATAGATCTCCTGTCATGAAAAAATATATCCTGCTTGTCACCACCCTGTTTGTTTTCGCCCCCGTCTTTGCCCAAGAGGAAAAAGCAGCCCCGGCTGCGGAACCAGCCGAAAAAGCTGAAGCGGCCGAACAGCCCGCTGCTGAACCGCCGGCCGAGGCCCCTGCTGAAAATTCGGAAGAGTTCACCGACCTGCCGCCCGCCAAACCCGGCGAGTGCTACATTCGCACTAAACTGCCGGCACAGTACGAAACGGTGAAACAAAAAGTATTGGTCAAACCAGCCTCCAACGAAGTCACGATTGTCCCCGCCGTTTACACTCAGGTGGTTGAAAAAGTGAAAGTCGCGGAAGGCTACACTAGGTTCAATGTGATCGAAGCGAGTTTCGATGAAGTGGAGGTGCAGCTGTTGGTTCAACCCGCCGGTACAAGGTTGGTTGAGTTCTCGCCCGAATACAAAGAGATTGAGGAGGAAGTCATCGTCAAACCCGCGCAACAAGTATGGAAACGCGGCGACGGACTCCGCAGCGAACTCGCAGGTGGCGATCAGAGCGCTCTGATGTGCCTCGTGACTATCCCGGCCGAAACAATGACCGTGAAACGCTTAATCGAAGTGAAACCTGCACGCACCGAGGAGATGGAAGTGCCGCCGGAATACATGACCGTTAAACGCCGTGTGGTTCTCAAGCCCGCCAGCGTCAAGGAAGAGAAGATCCCGCCGGTGTTCGAAGAGAGACTCGTGCGTATTCTGCTCGACCCGCCGCAGCGCAAGGTCGTCGAGATCGAACCCCACTTTGAAGAAGTGGACACCAAAGTTCAAATCAGTGCCGAACGCATGGGCTGGACCCGTGTGCTCTGCGATACAAACTTGGAGGCGCCCATTCTGATGGACATCCAAGACGCGTTGAAGGCCAAAGGTTATGACTGTGAAGGCACGCGCGGCGAGTTGGGTAAACCCCTCGTCGAGACGGTCACGAAATATTGTACCGAGCACAACCTCGCCAAAGGTCTCACCTACGACCTGCTCAAGCATCTCAACGTGAAGCCTCCCGAAGAACGTATCGTTGTTGATGCGATTGACGAGTGATCGCTGGACCGCAGAGACGGATCTTCGGGTTAAAACTCGTAGGCCAAACACGGACGAAAGCCCGCGCTTACATTGGGCGGGCCGACGGCTAGATTATTCCTCAGGTTCGTCGGTCTTTGCCGCTTCGTCTTCCGCATTTTGCGGCGTCTCCAAGGCGGCCACGGCTTCCTTTTGCGCATCGGACCGGGCGGCCTGCTTCGCTTGTTCGAACATGGCGGGGCGGTCATTTTCCGCCGCCAGACCGATCATCCGCAGGTAGCCCGCGAACGCGGCCTCATTGACAGTCTCGTCTTCCGCCGCCTTCGCTAGTGCCAGCACATCGGCGGCTGGACCCGCGTTCGGCCAATCAACCAAACTCCGCCAAGCGGCGGCTTTGACCATCGCGTCCTTGTGGGTTCGGTCTGCGCGAACGACCGCAAGCGGTTTCTCGCCACCAAGTTCGGCGAGCAAACGGACAATACCGGCACGGGCACGGCCGTCGGATAACTTATGCGCGTTCAGCACCGCGGCTTCGCCTTTCTCCGGTTCGCCCAGCACGACGGTACGCACCACTTGGCCGGCTGCGGCGCGGGCTTTTAAATCTGCCTCGCTGGCATAGATGACCATGAGGGGAGTCAGGTCATCCAAGGTCGCAAGATCTTCCAAGGCACGCAGGCATTCGAGCCGCGTTTCGGGACCAACGGTCCCAGCGGAGTTCGCGACCCGGAGCAAGCCGGGGACGGCCTCCTTCGCGCCACGCGCCTTGGCGACTGCGGCGAGTTCAAACCGCATCGCGTCGTCGGGCGCGCTCTCCAGTCCGAAGCCGATCATCTCGTTAACCTCTTCGCCTTTCAAATCGATCATGGCTTGTCGGGCCTTGCCACGGGGCGGTTGCCGCGAGGTGACGGCGACATCGAGTAGCAGGGGCAGTTCCTGAACGCTGCCAAGAGCCGCCAATGTCGACAGGGCTTGAATGCGTACCGCCTCGTTCTTATTGCGTAACGCCAGATCACTGGCGGCATTTAGTACCAAGGTTGATCGGCGTTCGGTTAGGACTTTGAGGAGTTCGATTTTCGCCGGGTCCTCGGCTCGCGCCAATTTTAGCAACAAGGTTCGTTCCAATTTTGGTGATTCGGAGGCGACAAGCTTGCTGCTTGCTGCTTTCCGCACGGTTTCATCTTCGTCGATCAATTGTTTGATCCACTCGGACTCGTTGGCGTTGAGAAACGGCACAAAGGCGAGGATTAGAAATAGGTTACGCACTTATTAACAATCGCGGATTCCTCGAGAAACAACAACCGAAATGAGCCGAAATCATCTGTCGCAACTACCTTGTATTGACAAAGCTCCGAGGGAACGCGAACATGTTAGCCTATTCAATAAAACACCACTGATAATGACCATGAACCTAAAAAAACTACCCACGATCATCCTCTCCGGCGCTGTCCTGCTTTCCCTCAGCCTCGGTGCTGTTGCCCAAGAAGCGGGCAAAGTCGCAAACGCATTCTCTGAAGACATCGATCTTCCGCCCGACCCGAAACCAGGTGAGTGCTACATGCGTACCAAGTTCCCGGCCCAGTACGAAACCGTGAAACAGAAAGTCATGGTCAGCCCCGGCACCGAGAACATTCAAATCAAGCAGGCCTCCTTCCAAGCCGAACCGAAAAAGTTCCTGATCGAACCTGAGCGCGTCGAATACAAAGTTGTGCCGGCTCAGTTCAAAAAAGAAACCCGGAAGGTCATGGTCAAACCGGCCAAGAAAGAACTCATTCACGTCCCGGCCGAATACAAAACGGTTGAAGAAGAAGTGATCGTCAAGCCCGCTACCCAAATGTGGAAACGCGGCTCCGGTGTTCGCGGTGAAGTGGCTGGATCCGAAGGCGGCGACGATGACCTGCTTTGCTTGGTCACAGTCCCGGCCGAAACCAAGAAAGTGAAACGCCAAGTGCTGGTCAAAGAAGCAACCGTCAAAGTCAAAGAGATCCCGGCTGTCTACGAAACCTACGAGGAAACCGTCATGGTCTCCCCGGCCAAGGTCGAAGAGAAAAAGATCGCCGCTAAGTACGACACCATGATGGTCGAGAAACGCATGACCGAGTCGGTGCAGAAAAAAGTGCCGGTTAAGCCCGAGTTCAAAATCGTCGAACGCCAAGTGCTGGTCAATGCCTCGCGTATGGGCTGGGCCCGCGTTCTCTGCGATACCAACCTCACCAAGCCGGTGATCATGGACATCCAAGACAAACTCAAAGCCAAGAAATACGACACCGGCGACAAGCGCGGCGAACTCAGCCCAGAGACCATCAATGCCGTGAAGGCCTACACCAAGGACAATAACCTTGCCAACGGCCTCACCTACGACTTCCTCAACCACCTCGGCGTGAAGCCGCCAGAAGCGCGCTAATCCCGCTCTTCGCTGAAACGAAAAGCCCGGCATTGCGCCGGGCTTTTTTTATGCTCAGTACACCGGACTTCCATCCACCTTCACCGCTTGAAAAAGCGGCGCTGGATGAAGCTGATGGCGAAGTAAAGAATGATCACGCTGATGTCCAAGCGGCCTCCGATCGGAGGAACGATTTTTCGCACTGGCCGCATCACCGGGCCGACGATCTTTTCGATAAAATTGTACACGCCTCCTAAGCCGAGTCCGGGAAAGAGGATCGCGAGCCAGGAGACGACGACGTAGGCGATCAACAGGTAGATGAGAATCGTGCAGGCGAGGTCCGCCACTTTTTTCCAGGCGGGCCGGCCGCGGGAGGAGTAGATGTGTTCGCCGTCTTCTAATGTCATTGTTTCTTCTCTCGTAAAATCTTTGCTCCCGACAAACGTATTCTAGGTATGAAGACCACCTTTTCCTTCCTGCTCGTAGCCCTGATCCTTCCCTCGGTCCTCTCCGCCCAAGGCCTAAAAACCTTCGAACGCTGGGACAAGAACGACGACGGCAAACTGGTCGTCGGTGAACTCCCCGCCAATGTGCGCAAAAATTTCTCCAAGGTGGACGCCGACAAGAGCGGCGCGATCTCCCTCGCCGAACATCAGGCCTTTCTCAAAAAACGCGGTCAGCAGCCCAATCGGAACAGCAATCTCAAGGTTCTCGAAGATCTCGACTATGTCGGCGATAAGAACCCGCGCCAAACCTTGAACCTGTTCCTACCGACCAACGCCACAAGCACCAACCTGCCACTGATCGTGTTCATCCACGGCGGCGGCTGGCGCGCCGGCGACAAAAAGTTTGGGCTCAACAAACTTCGTCCAACCCTCGCCGACGGAAGCTACGCCGGTGCATCGATCGGCTACCGGCTGACCGACGAGGCGATTTGGCCGGCACAAATACACGACTGCAAAGCGGCCATCCGCTACCTGCGCGCCAATGCCCGAACCCACGGCATCGACCCCGAACGAATCGGCATTTGGGGCACTTCCGCCGGCGGCCATCTGGTCAGCATGCTCGGCGTGTCCGGCGGCGTCGCCGAACTCGAAGGCACACTGGGCGACCACGACGATACCGACAGCCGGGTGCAGGCGGTGATCAATTTTTATGGTCCTTCGCAGCTGCTCACCATGAACGACTTTGACAGCACCATGGATCACAACGCCCCGGACTCCCCCGAGTCGAAATTGATCGGCGCGCCGATCCAGCAAGCCAAGGAGAAGGCCCGCGCGGCATCACCGATGCACTACGTTAGCAAAGACGACGCGCCGATCCTCCATGTCCATGGCGACAAGGATCCCTTGGTGCCTTTGAACCAATCACAAGTGTTCGACCAGGCCCTGCGCGAGCTCGGCGTCGCCAGTACCTTATTGACGATCAAAGACGGCGGCCATGGCGGGTTCGAGAATTCGCAGGTCAAGGAGTGGATCGGCCGCTTCTTTGATCACCATCTGAAAGGTACGCGTTGATCCCCAATGCTCGTCCGTTTGACGCTGCTGCGAGAGTAGCGCGGGCTTCAGCCCGTGTTTGGTCTGCGGGCTTTAGCCCAAAGGATCGGCCTTTCTCACCGGAAAGAACCGATGCAACACCGCGGCGTTCACACGCGGCGTAATCAGCGAGACTACAATCAGGGTCAGCGCCGAGGCAAAGGTGACGGTCGCGATCGGGTTCATCACCGGGATGTCGAACAAGCCGAGGGAGACGGCTTCTTCCGGAAAGGTGTAGCCCTTGTTTTTTCCAAAGTCCGAACGGGCAAACAGCACGATCCAAATGCTGGCGGTCACCGCCACCGAGGCGATCGCGCCCCAAGCGGTCACGCGTCGCCAATACACTGCCGCCACCACGATGGGGAACAATCCGGTGAATCCGGTGAACGACCAGATGCCGAGTTCGAACACCGAACGCGGCAGGACTAGGCTGAGCACAAAGGTGAGCGTGACGATGGCGAAGACGAACATCCGCGCGAAGCCCACGAGGTTCTCGTCGCTCGTCTCCGGCTTGATCGAACGCACAATGTCCTCGGTGAACATCGTGCCAAGGCAGAGAAACTGGCTGTCGAGCGAGGACATGATCGCGGCGAGAATGCCGGCCGTGAGCAAGCCGCCAAGCAAGCTGGTGGTATGATTGCTCACCATGATGGCGAGTACATCGTTCGTTCCGGTACCCGCCGGTAGCCCCGATAGTGGCGAACTCGCCCAGACCCCGATCATCACGCAGGGCGCGAACACGGCCATCACCAGAATCGGATGCAGCACGATCGGCAGCTTGAAACTGTTCACGCTCTTGGCGGTGAGCCAGTGTTGGAACACGTGCGGAAACATGCCGACCGACAGCGGGATCAGCAGGTAGGAAAGATAGACGCTCCACTTCATGCCGCTCATGTTGAGTTTGGCTTCGGGCACCGAGGCGGTGACGGTGCGTAGGTTGTCAAGCAGGCTGTCGCCGCCGCCCATGGAGTTCGCGATGGTGACAAAGGTGACCATGCCGAGCACCAGAAAGAACATCGTTTGCAGCGCGTTCGCCCAGGCGGTGCCACGCATGCCGCCAAAAAACACGTAGGTCAGCACCACCATGCAAATGACCCCGGAACCAATTTGCTTCGGGACGCCATGACCCGACCCTGCAAACCAACCCGATGCGGTGAAGGCACCTTGGGTCACTTGATTGATCACCGCCCCCGCCGCGACTACTCCGACCAGCAGGTAGGTGATGACGAAGCCGACCAGCAAGGGAAACAGAAGGAATCCGAGCAGATTGTTGTCGAAGCGCGCGCGGAAATATTGGATCTGGGTGCGGAAGCCGTTCTTGCGTCCGATCTTCCACAGGGGAATCCCGATCATGAAAAAACAGAGCGAGTGCATGATGCCGGCGGCCGAGGCGAGTTTGCCGTAGATGCCGACCCCGAACTTGTAGGAGACGCCGGTCGAGCCGACCAGCGCGAACGCGGTCATGGTCGTGCCGAACAGCGACATCAGCAGAAAAAACGAACCGATCGAATGGCTGGCCAGCATGTAGTCGCTGGAGGTGCCGCGGAAGAAGCGGCGCGCGAACAGCCCGAGTCCGAGCAGCAGGCAGAGATAGCTGACAATGATAACGAGTTCGGTCATGCGTCCGCTCCCGTTTTGAGGTCGAGCAGCTCATCTTTCGGCCAGAAAAATTTCACCGTCCCGACCCAAAACAGCGCGGTCACGATGGACACGCCCATGTGATAGGCGAGCGAGTAGGGGACGAAGCCAAACAGCAATCCCGAACGATCCCACTGCCAATAGTCTTGATGGAAAATCAGCAGGATCAGGATCAGCAGCCAAAACAACGGTTTCATGGCGTTCGGACTTACGCGGGCAGAGGGCGTGGTACAAGTCCGGTGATACCAATTCGCCAGCGATTAAAAGGCTGTGGTGTAACACGCGCTTCCAGCGGGTGTTCGTAACGCCTGACCTCCGTGTCAGGCGATTTCAAGCGACACGGAGGTCGCTTGTTTACGAACACGGGCTGGAAGCGCCGTGCTACGTCAGGCCAAGATTGGACGCACGATCTTGCCGTGCACATCGGTTAGCCGGTAGCGCCGACCTTGAAAGCGGTAGGTTAGCGCGGCCGAACTCGCCGCCCCAAACGACCAAGGTCTCGTCGAGCAGGCCGCGTTGTTTGAGATCGGTGACCAAGCCGGCACTGGCCTGGATGGTTTCTTTGCAACGCGAACGAAGTTGCTTCGGCAGATTGGCGTGCGTGTCCCAACCACGGTGGAAGAGCTGCACGAAACGCACGCCGCGTTCGGACAGGCGGCGGGCGAGCAAGGTGTTGTAGGCGTAGGTGCCGGGTTTGCGCGCGTCCTCGCCGTAGAGTTTGAAGGTGCTCTCCGGTTCCTTGCTGACATCGGTGAGTTCGGGGACCGAGGTCTGCATGCGGAAGGCCATCTCGTACTGGGCGATGCGGGTTTGGATTTCAGGATCATCGACCGCCTCGTAGCGGAGTTCGTTCAAGCTGTGCTGTCGTCCGCGATCGCGCCGAGCGGTCCGAGCAGTTCGGCGTTCAGTTCCATGCCGCACTGGCCGAACTTCTTGAACTTGAAGATCGAGGAGGCGACCGGGAAACGCGTCTGTCCCGCGGACATGTCGGTCAGCCGCTGTCCGCCGAACACCGACGCGGGCACATCCTGGCCCTGCATCTTTTTTAAATAGGGTTTGGGATCGAACAGATCGTGTTGCGGTGGTCCGCCACTTTGAAACAGGTAGATCACCCGTTTGGCGCGCGGCGCGATATGTGGCGCGATTGTCTCGGAGAAGGCCTGCGGATTGAGCAACGAGGCCAAGCCGATTCCGCCGAGGACGCTGGTGCTGCTTTTTAGGAATGAACGGCGTTCCAACATGGCTCTACCTCACCGATGCTTCGGCAAGTTTCAAGTGTGTTCGAGAGGCTGAAGTCGCCGAATTTCACTTGGGAAACAGTCCTCATCGTCATAGGATTTCGAGATGGATCCCCACGAATATACCGATGATAATATCGTCGCCCTTTCCTTGTTGGAGGCGATGCGATCAAGGGTGGACATGTACTTTCCGCCCGGTGAAACTTCCCGCTCCAATCAAATGGTGATGGAGGCGTTGTGTGAGAGCCTTCATGAAATCCACTGTGGCCACTGCGACCGTGTCGACGTCTGGCTTGAGGGTTCGCGGGCGATCATCGAAGACAATAGCCGCGGCTTCCCGACCGAATTGGATTCGGAGGGTATTCCTCGGGTCCAGCGCCATTTTACCGTCCTATACACCTGCCGCGATGCAAAATTGGACGACGAAGTCGGCGAGAAATTGTGTATCATGGGCGTGATCGCGACCAACTTTATGAGCCGGCGACTCGCGGTGGAGATGGTGCGCAATGGCCGCTTGTGGAAGGGCGAGTTCAAAGACGGCGAGATCTCCAGCCCGTTCGAAGATCTCGGACCGGACGAGCGGAAATTCTGTCGGATCGAGTTCGACGTGGAAATCGATTTGATCCCGGACCCGTTTGATCCCGTCGCCTTGCGGACCTGGTTGGATTCACTCCAGCCAGATATCGACACCTCGGTTGTGACGATCCGGAATGGTGGTGGATCAACCCCTGTTGACGGAGCGTAGGCAGACGCGGTTCAAAGAGAAAAGCCGCCGAACATTTTTGTTCGGCGGCCTTGTTGGGTTTGGGCGACGCTTGGACTAGGGTCGGCGAAGCATCCAGTCATCGTAGTTGACGGTGGTCCCATCTTTGTCCGCGATGACGGCGGAGGCACCGTGCCCGTCTCCGTCGCCTTTGAGGACCACCTGGTCGCCGTCGAAGGATTTGAAGCGCATCTTCACAGGTTCGGGATAGGTGAGCATTTGTTCGAGCAGAATGGAGACGGCAACCCGTTCGCCCATACGAAGGCTTTCATAGTAATCGGTGTAGTAGTGCACGCCGGCCATGTTGCGTCCGATGGAGATGTTGGCGGCGAGTTTGTCCAGTTCCCCAAGGATGGTGATGGGACCATGTCCGACGAGCTCGCCTATGGACAACTGCCGCAAGCTAGAATGGTCCGTATTGTTGGGGTCGTTGGGGTCGGTGGAGGTGGGTTCGAAAATACCGGTGGTATACTCCACTCCCAAGTTTTGGTCGCGGCGTTCTTCGCTTCCGTATAGGTCGGCAAAATGGATTTCGTTCCATGCTGTATTCGGGTCGTAGTTGGCAGGTTTCGGGCAACCAGTAATACTGTCGCGTTCGACCTCGAACATCTCGAAGAAGGCTTTGATGATGGTTACACAAGCACCGGCGACCGTCGCGTGGCCCGCCGCATAACTTGGGTGCATCGGAGAACCCTCTGGGAAGGCCATCGGCAACAAGGCGTTGGTCGTGAGCCAGTGGGGGTTTGCGCCTTGGCCATTGAACTTGGCTACTTCAGTCAAAATATTTGCCAATTCGTGCGCGTTGCTCCCCACCTTGTTTGCTGCGGACCCGAGTTCTGTATTCTTACCGTTCACCGACAGCGTCAGCAGGGCCGCGATGGATTCCGGCCGGGCCCGCAAATGGATGTTGAATTTCTGCCGCCGGGCGAACTTGAGGGCCCGTGAGGCGACTTCGCAAACCAGCGAGAGAATGTGCGGACCGCCGAAGGTGGCGAAGCCATCACGGTTCGGATGACACTTCGCTCCAGCCGCACCACCGCCCTCCGGTAAGCCAGCATCGAGAGGAAAATTATAGCCCAAGAGGATCAAGGTCGCGTTGAGATAGGCTTGGTAGAGTTGGTCGAAATGGACGTACGATGCGAGGTCGCGCGGGGTCGTGATGAACCGTTTTTTCTTCTCATACTGGTTGGTGTTGTTTTTGCTGTTGTTGCCATCTTGAATGTCACGCCAGTCGTCCCAGTTTTGCATGTAGTCGAGATTATTTTTGTGCGGATGGGTCCGCTGGTCAATCAACTGCGTGCCGTAGAGGATGTAGCCGTCTTTGGCCGCGAATGCTTCGCCACAGCCACCGACCTGGTAGCTGTTGAACTCTCCGTGGCCACTGCAGGTTTCCATCACGCCGTCTTCATGTTCACGGACGGCATGACCGACCAGCAAGAATTGGGACAAATAGGGGCCGCTCTTGGCCCCTACGGTGGAGCCACGGTACAAGACGCCGGAATGAAACACTCCCTGATCATCAAGACGGGCTAGGCGGCGCTCCTCCTCCTTGTCGCTCGCAACGGTGTTGAACCATGGCATGCTCATCACCAGTTGGTTCATCAGTCTGATATAGTCGGTTTTCTCGAATACAATATCGTGAAAGGATTTGTCCCGTAGGAGAGCCAGCGCGTAAATCTCCGCCATCTCCGCCGCCAGTTCTGATGAGCCGATCTCGGGGGCCGGCGGCATGCCAATCGCATCCGCGTCGGCGCCTATCAGGCTGTAAACATGGCCGGCGAGAGGGCTTTCCCAGCGACGGAAATTTGCCTCTGCCAGTGCGCGAACGACATTGTCGCCCTTGGGGTCCGAATAGGCAAATCCCGTCCGTGTCCCTTGGTTTATAAAGTCGATAAAGGCATCCAAATGGAGGCGTTCAACTCTGCCAAAATCGTCATGTTTCAATCCTTTGGTGAATGTTCCCGCCCCCTCCGAAAAATTGGCGAGGTCGGTGTTTCGATTTTGGTTTGGTAGCGACGTGACGGCCGAGATTGTGGTGGCGTCGTGGCGTACCTTTTCTGCTGCAGTGCGGCGGTGTGTCTCTTTCGGGCTTGGGTCTGGCGATGGCATGTGGGTCTCCTATTGAGTTTATCTATTCATTTAGGTTGATTCTGGTTCCCCCCCGGATATCTTATGCTTTGCAGACAAGGTTTTTGAATTACTTATGTAATTCAATCGTGACCTCGGGCGGAGGACGTTGGATGACGGACTCTTGCGCGACCCGCAGTCGGTGCGCTTGACATCGTCATCAACGCCGGGATTCAATCGCGAATCATGCAGGCGAAATGAATGCGCCCGACAACCGACGGATATCTCGGACATTCGTCCGACAAGGCGATTTTAACTCAAAATCTCGTGCACGATCTCGCCGTGCACATCGGTGAGCCGGAAATGCCGGCCTTGGAATTTGAAGGTGAGCTTGCGGTGGTCGATGCCCAGCTGGTGGAGGAGGGTGGCGTTGAGATCGTGAACGTGGACCGGGTCTTTGGTGATGTCCCAACAGAACTCGTCGGTGGCGCCGTGGGTGTAGCCGGGCTTCATGCCGCCGCCGGCCATCCAGATCGTGAACGCGCGCGGGTGGTGGTCGCGTCCGTAGTCTTCGCGGGTGAGTTTGCCTTGGCAGTACATCGTGCGTCCGAACTCGCCCGCCCAGACGACAAGGGTCTCGTCGAGCAAGCCGCGTTGTTCGAGGTCGTTGATCAGCGCGGCGGAGGGTTGGTCGGCGTCGCGGCATTGGCCGGTGAGTTGACTGTGCAGGTTGCCGTGTTGATCCCAGCCCATGTGGTAGAGCTGGACAAAGCGCACGCCGCGTTCGGACAGGCGGCGGGCGAGCAGACAGTTGTAGGCGTAGGTGCCGCGCTTCATCACGCTCGGACCATACATGTCGAGCACGTGCTGCGGCTCGTCGGACAGGTCGGTGAGTTCGGGAACGGAGGTCTGCATGCGGTAGGCGAGTTCGTACTGCTTGATCCGCGTGTTGATCTCGGGGTCGCCGAACTCCTCCAACTTCTGCTGGTTGAGCTGGGCCAAATCGTCGAGCATGCGGCGGCGCGCGGTCGCGTCGAACCCGGCCGGATTGGTGAGATAGAGAACCGGGTCGCCGGTGCCCATGAACTTCACCCCTTGGTGTTCGGTCGGCAGAAAGCCCGAACCCCAAAGCCGGTCGTAAAGCGGTTGGCAGTTGGGCCGGCCGGTGCCGCGCGACAGCATGACCACGTAGTTGGGCAGATCCTTGTTCTCCGAACCGAGGCCGTAGGACATCCACGAACCGAAGCTGGGCCGTCCAGGGATTTGCGCGCCGGTCTGAAAAAAGGTGATCGCCGGGTCGTGGTTGATCGCCTCGGTGTGCATCGATTTGATGTAGGTGATCTTGTCCGAGATGCCCGCGATGTGCGGCAGCAGTTCGGACACGGTCGCGCCGCATTCGCCGTGGTTCTTGAACGCGTAACGCGACGGCGCGATCGGAAAAGTCTTCTGGTTTTTGGTCATCCCGGTGATTCGGTGACCGATGTCCAAATGCTCTTTCAGGTCTTCGCTGAACAGTTTTTCCATCGCCGGCTTGGGATCGAACAAGTCCATCTGCGAGGGCGCGCCGGACTGGTGCAGGTAGATAATCCGTTTCGCCTTGGGCGCGAACGTGCGCGCTTCGGCTTCCAGTTGTTCCGCCGAAGGCGCCTGCGGTTTGGCCTTGGTCTCCGCGAACAGGTTCTCGTTCATGAGTGAGGCCAGCGCCATGCCGCCGATGCCGGTAGCGGCTTTGCCGAAGAAGTGGCGGCGGTTTACGAGGAGCTTTTGTTCGTCGATGGGGTTCATGATTGGATATCTGATTCTGAGTACGAAATTGAGCAGACTATTTTTACTTCGTGAACTGAAACTTCTGCTCGTCGATTTTTATTTCGGCGTGTCCTGGGCGTATTTCGTCGGCTTCGGGGCGACGAACTCCGAGACTACGCTGCATTAGGCTGGGAATTTCAAAGCAGAGATCGACAGCCTGGAAGGACTGTCGTTGCGATACTGCCTTGAAGGCCGTACTACGTACTACTTATTATTCCGCCGGCGCGAACTCGATCTGACGCGCTTGCGTGTCCACCTTCACAATCATCACGTCCATTTTATCACCGAGCGTGAAGGTCTGCCGCGTGCGTTTGCCGACCGCCTTGGTTTTGGAATCGTCGATCATGAAGTAGTCGCCGGACAGGGAGGGGTAGGGGATCATGCCGCGCATCATCGACTCGTCGAGTTCGACGATCAGGCCGCGGTTTTTGAACGAGACGATCTTGGCTGGATAGACGTCCGCTTCGCCGCTGAACAGGCGTTTTTCGTAATGCGCGATCAGCTTGGTCTGCACCGATTCGATCTCGGCTTCCTCGGCGTTTTGTTCGGTCTGCGAACAATGCAGGGACATCTGGGCGATGTCCTTTTTCTTGTACGGCGTGGCCTCGTTTTTCTCCAGCGCCTTTAAGATACGGTGCGCGATCAGGTCGGGATAGCGGCGGATCGGCGAGGTGAAGTGGCTGTACTCGTCGAACGCGAGTCCGAAGTGTTCGGCCAAGCGTTCGCTGTACATGGCTCGGTTCAGATTGCGCAGGATGGCGATCGTCACCGGGTGCCCGACGCCATTCTTTTCCTGCTCTTTGACGATGCGGTTGAGGTCTTTGCGCGATTCGGGGATGTCGTCGATGCCGAGTCCGGCGAGGGCCGCGGCCATTTCTTCCCACTGTTCTTCGCTGGGTTCTTCGTGGATGCGAAAGATGCCGGGCACCTCGCTGGCGACGAAATATCGAGCCACGGCTTTGTTGGCCAGCAGCATGCATTCCTCGACCACTTGGTAGGCCTCCATCGGCATGCGTTTGACGATTTGTTTGATGGTGCCGTCCTTGCGCAGTTCGCAGCGGATCTCGGGAACGTGGAAGTTGATGCCGCCGTTGCCGCCCATGCGTTTTTTGCGCACCGCGCGGGTGATCTTGAGCAGTTCTCTCAGGTTGGTTTGCACCTTCTTGGTGATGCCCTTGGTGGTGCCTTCGTCGAAGAAGGCCTGCGCTTGCGTGTAGCTGATCTTCGCTTTGGAATGAATCACCGAGGGGAAGGTGTCGTAGCTGACCATCTTGCCGCTCGGGGTGAGTTCGATCATGACGGTGTGGGTGAGCCGGTCCTTGTGCGGCACCAGGCTGCACAGGTCGGTGGTCAATTTGTTGGGCAGCATGGGCACGACGCGGTCGACCAGGTAGGCACTGTTGCCGCGGCGGATCGCCTCGTCGTCGAGAGGCGTGCCGGGTTGTACGTAGTGGGCGACGTCGGCGATGTGGATGCCGAGTTCGTAGTTGCCGTCTTCGTTCTTGGTCAGGCTGAGCGCGTCGTCGTGGTCTTTGGCGCTGGCCGGGTCGATGGTGTAGATCAACCAGCTGCGCAGATCTTCGCGTTCGCCGATGACCTTGTTGCTGAGGCCGGCCCGAACGCGTTCGATTTGTTTGTCGACCGCCTTGGGAAATTTTTGCGACAGGCCGTAGCGGTGCATAATGCTCTGCATGTCGACGCCGGACGCGCCGGCCGGGCCGAAGTCCTCGGTGACGATGGCGGTGGGGGCGGCGCCTTGGGCGGCGGCGTCGTGTAGTTCGAGGGCGACCTTGTGGTTCTTGATCGGCTTGATGCCCTCGGCGAACTTCTTCACCCGTAGTGAGCGACCGACGCGCGGATCGTCGGGCAGGATGATCCAGTTTTTGCCGCGGCGCAGGAGGGTGCCGACGCTGGTGGTAACGCCGCGTTCGAGGATGTCGACGACCATCCCGTCGGGGCCGCGTTCGTTGGCTTCGTTGACGGTGACTTTCACTTTGTCGCCGTGGCGGGCGCCTTTCATGCCGCTGCGCGGGATAAAAATGTCTTCGCCTTCGTCTTCCACGTCTTCGCGGGCGACGAAACCGAAGCCGTTAAGGTGGACGCTGAGGGTGCCGGTGACGAAGAGTTCTTCGAACGGCATGGCGTAGGTGTTGTTGCGCAATTGGACGATTTCGCCCGATTTTACGAGGTTGCGCAGGGTGGTGCGAAAGGCTTTGCCCTCGCGTTTATGGATGCCGACTTGGCGTTCGAGCTCGGCCCGCTTGAGCGGACGATAGTCGGGATCCTCCATGATTTTGGTTAATTTTCGTTTCAGGTGTTTTCCAGAAATACTCATTTTGGTTCTATTCTTTATTGAAGGTGTTGATAGGTGTCCCGTCATGTTGCGAATTTGTTTTGTCACCAGTGAATGCGTTCCCTTTGCGTCCAGTGGAGGACTCGGGGACGTTGCCGCGTCGTTGCCATCGGCCTTGTCGGCGGCGGGTCATCATTGCATCCGGGTGATGCCATACTATCGTCAAGTTCACGAAAGGCGGGACCGGGAAAAGGAGTTCAAGGTTGAGGACACTGGTATTCGTCTGGGGATTCCCATGGTTGGCCAAGTGATTGAAGCTGAACTCCTCTTGTTGCGTGATAGGGTAGAAACGTACTTTGTCAAGTTTGATGGATTCTTTGATCGACCCGGTTTGTACGGCGAAACGTTCGGCGATTACCACGACAACATCTGGCGCTTTAGCTTTTTTCAGAAAGCGGTGGTCGCCTTGCTCGATCATTTGGAAACGCCGTACGACATCGTGCATTGCAATGACTGGCAGACTGGATTGGTGCCGCTTTATTTGAGCAACGGGCTCGACGGGCAGGGCCGCTTCGGACGCGAGAAGACGGTGTACACGATTCACAACCTCGCCTATCAAGGCCAGTTTCCGGCGCACGATTTTTACGTGACGGGACTGCCGGACTATTGCTTCGGCGTGAATGGCGCCGAGTTTTTCGGTTCGGTGAACTTCATGAAAGCCGGACTCGTGACGGCGGACAAAATCACCACGGTGAGTCCGACCTACGCGGAGGAGATTCAGACGGACGCGTTCGGGCATGGCATGCAAGGTTTGCTCGCGCATCGCGCCCCAGACCTCACCGGTATTCTCAACGGCATCGATCTCGATACGTGGAACCCGGAAAAGGATCCGCACATCGAAACGAACTACAACGCCAAGACCCTGAACGGAAAACTCGACTGCAAGAAGGCGCTGTTGAAGGAGTTTGATTTGGAGTTCGATCCCGAGGTGCCCTTGATCGGACTGGTCTCGCGCCTCGCCGAACAAAAAGGCCTTCCGCTGATCCGTGAATGCATGCCCGAGTTGATGGAGATGGATGTGCAGTTCGTGTTGCTGGGTTCGGGCAATCCAACCTATGAAGGTTGGATCCGCGAATGGCAGATGGCGTACCCCGGCAAGTTCGCGGCGCACATTGGCTTTGTGCCGGCGCTGGCCCACCGGATCGAAGCCGGCGCCGATTTGTTTATGATGCCGTCGGTGTTCGAACCGTGCGGCTTAAACCAACTCTACAGCCTTCGCTACGGAACCATCCCGGTGGTCAGCAACACCGGTGGACTCGCCGATACCGTGACTGCGCAAACCGGAACGAAGAACGGCACCGGGTTCAAGATGGAAAAATACGACAAGAAAAGTTTGCTCGCCTGCATCAATGACGCGGTGAAAGTGTTCGCCAACCAGCGCCGCTGGAAACCGCTGGTTCGGCGCGCGATGGAGCAAGATTTTTCCTGGGATCGTTCGGCGGCGAAGTACGAAGCGCTGTACCAAGAACTGGCTTGAAGTCTTGAGCGATTTAAAATTTCGAATTTAAAATTTCAACGTCGGTCGGGCGCTCGCGCGTTTTGTTACATGACGCCCGAAGGGCGTCTTACCCGCACCCCGCATCGCGCATCGCGCATCGCGCACCGCGCATCGCGAACCCCGCACCGCGAACCTCGATCCCGCATCCCGCACCCCGCATCGCGAACCCCGCATCGCGAACCCCGCTTATTTCTCCGCTCCGCCGAACACCACGGGCGAGAACACCGTGCGGGTTCGAACGGCTTGATAGCCGACGTAACGAATTTCTTTCAGCGGCTTCTTCAGCGTGTGCTTCACTTCGGTATCGCCGATCTCGAACGTCACGGTTTTGCCGTCGCAATGGACGCTGGCGGATTGCGTCGCCCCGCTCTTATGAACGAAGGGCGTGCGGGTGATCTCTTTCGACGGATAGCTTCCCTCGAACACGGCCAGATATTTGCCGAGCACGAAGATGCCGCACTTGACTAGGTCTGCTTCCTTGCTCGATGCACCGAACACCAAAAATCCGTTCGCGGGCATTTTTAAGTTCGGGGTGATGTCGACGCGGAGGTCCAAATTCGAACGCGGTTCGATCTGTTGCAGGGCGGTGCCGATGCGGTCCGAGGCGAGTTCGAAGCGGTCGCCTTTTTTCGTTAGTTCGGCGAACTGGAGGCTGGCGAAGTCGGGAGCGGCCTCGGTGTACTTCACGAGGCCGGCTGAAGAGTGTGCCGCAGTGCCGGACCACTTTGGTGGGTTTGGCTTTTTCCCGTCGGGAAGCGCGTGCGGCGGCGGGTTGCCACCTTCGGGGATCATCTTCGCATCGACGGACTTGCGCCAGGCTTTGAGTTTGTTGTGTAGGCGTTGGCACAGTTCAGGATGGGACGCCGCGAGATCGTTTTGTTCGCCCATGTCTTTCCCGAGGTCGAACAACTCGACGCGGTCGGTGGTGAAAGTCTCCACCAGTTTGTAGGTTCCTTCAAGCAAGGCGCCGGACGGCGGACCGCCTTGCGGACTGAAGTGCGGGAAGTGCCAGTAGATGGTGTCGCGGTCGAGCGTCGCGGCGGGATCGCGAAGCAGTGGGGCGAAGCTGATACCGTCGAGATGCTGCTTCGGACGCGACGGCAGACCGGCGAGTTCGAGCAGGGTGGGGTAGAAGTCGGTGGACACGACCGGGTGATCGCAGGTGGTCTTTTCCGGAATGGTGCCGGGGTGCGAGACGAGCCAGGGCACGCGATGTCCGGCTTCGTAGGACCAGCCTTTGCCGCGCCGCAGCGGTCGGTTGTCGGTGATGCCGTTCGCCTTGCCGCGGCTGAACGAGAACCCGCCGTTGTCCGAGGTGAACACGACGATGGTATTCTCGATGAGGTCGTGCTCGCGCAAGGCCGTCATCAGTTTGCCGACCGCCGTGTCCAAGGAGCGAACCATGGCGCCGTAGCTGGCGTGCCACTTCTTGCCCGGTGCGGCGGCGATTCGTTCCTGCTCCTCTTTCACGAGATCGGCCCGGCCTTGGATCGGCGTGTGCACGGAGTGGAAGGCTTGATAGAGGAAGAAGGGAGCGTCAGCCTTGGCGCGGCTATTAATGAACGCGGCCCCTTCCTCGCCAAGTCGGTCGGTCAGGTAGTCGCCTTTCTTGGCGCCGGGAAGATCGATGTTGTTCGGCAGGTGGTAGCCGCCGGCAGGCGAACCGGTGTGCGGTGGTCCGACCGCGACATCGAAGCCCTGTGCCTTTGGCCAATAGGCTTTGGGGCCGAGATGCCATTTGCCAACCATGCCGGTGGCATAGCCAGCCTCTCTGAAGGCCTCGGCGATCGTGAATTCTTCAAGCGGCAGAAACCGGGCCGCCGGCGCGCCACCGCCACCGCCCAACCAAGCGGTCAAGTCGATCCGGGCCGGATACTTGCCGGTGACTACGCTGGCGCGCGTCGGCGAACACACCGAGGAGGCGGCGTAGCCGCGGGTGAAGCGCATGCCGGAGGCGGCGAGCGCGTCGATGTTCGGGGTAAGGAAATGAGGAGAGCCGGTACAACCGAGATCGCGCCAGCCGAGATCGTCGGCGATGATGAACACCACGTTCGGTTTCTCCGCCGCCGGCAGCGCCATGGCGGAGACCAGCAAGATGACGAGAGTGGACAGAAGGGTGGGCCAGCGGAGTCTCGGGTACATGGGCGCATTGTAGTCCACTTGCCTTGAGACCGGAAAGAAGAAACAAAGGAGCCATGTTCGAACCCGTTCCAGCGACAAAACCCACGATGTACTTTCTTGGTGTGAGCACCGGTGCCTCGTCCATCATGCGGATTTTTCCGGCCTGGGCGGAGACCTTGGGACTGGAGGGCGCGCAGTTGATCGGGGTTGATCTACCGCTCGGCGCGGACCCGGCCCGCTACCGCGACTGGCTCGCGTTCGTGAAGGAAGACCCGAACTCGCTCGGCGCGCTGGTCACGTCGCACAAGCTGGATCTGGTTGCGGCAGCCGGTGACTTGTTCGACGAACTCGGCCCGTTCGCGACCGCGATGCAGGAAGTGAGCGCGGTCTACAAACGCGATGGCAAGTTGTTCGGTGCGGCGGTCGATGCGGAGAGTTCGGCGCGTTCGATGGACGCGTTCCTGCCCGCGGCCGCCTTCGACGGGAGCGAGGAGGTTCTGGTTCTCGGCGGCGGCGGCGCGGCGCTGGCCATCGTCTGGGCCTTGCTCGAACGGAGTACGCCACCGCGTCGGATTCTGGTGACCGACATCGATAAACAACGCTTGGCCCACCTTCGTTCGGTGTGTGGGCCGCGTGCCGGTGAAACCCTTTTGGAAACGATGCTGGTTCCAGCCGACACCAACGCGGATGATTTGGTGGCGCGCCTGCCGCCGGGTTCCTTGGTGGTGAACGCAACCGGCATGGGCAAGGATCGACCGGGTTCGCCCCTGGCTGGAACGCGGTCCGAAGATTGGCCCGAACGCGGCGTCGCTTGGGAACTCAACTACCGCGGCGAACGCTTGTTTTTGCAGCAGGCTCAAGGCGCCCGCGCCGAGCGGCAATTGCAAATCGAAGATGGCTGGCGTTACTTCCTGCTCGGCTGGACCCGCGTGATCGGCTTGGTGTTCGACGTGGAGATTCCGCCGGCCGGACCGTTGTTCGACCGCTTGGCCGAGTTGGCAAATTCTTCTTAAAATTAAAGTGGGACGCCGGCCCCGCCCGGGCGACTATCCGCAATGCACGCGAAGAAGGGACGCCTGAGAATTGAGATTTAAGAGCACTGGTCCACGAAAACATTATGGCAAGAGTTTGCCATAGTATGGCAGACTTTTGCCACACTATGGCAAGATCTTGCCATAAGATCTAAACGGCTCTGAAGGCGACTCGTCCCCTGGACCGGGCCGTGGATTTCAAACTTCAGATTTCACATTTCAAAACGCGGCGGCGCAAGCATCCGCGACGACTATGCGGAACCCCTGAATTGGTTGACGATCCTCAATCGCAAGCGGCCTTGGAGGCCCTTCGTCCGCCAACTTTTGAAATGTGAGATTCGAAATTTGAACGACGATTCCCCGACAAGGCTGGACATCCAATGCGGCTGGGCTATGTGCGACATATGGAAAACCCGTTTTTTACTCCGCTAGATCAGAGCCTGTTTGAAAGCCGCATTGTGCAAATCAGTGGGGGTGTTGGGTCGCAGCTCGCCCACCTCGTGAACAAGCAGATTCTTTCGATGGCTGCTGCCGACTCCAAAAAACCAATCTATCTGTTCATCAACAGCCCGGGTGGTGAAGTGACGTCCGGTTTTTCAATTTACGACACGGCCCGTTTCGTTGAACCCGAAATCTACACCGTTGCCGTCGGCCTGGCCGCCAGTATGGGTTCGTTAATGGCTTTGGCGGCCCCGCCGGAGTGCCGTTTCGCGTTCCCGAACGCCAAGTTTCTCATCCACCAGCCGCTGATCGGCGGGGTGATTCAAGGGTCGGCCTCCGACATCGAAATCCACGCCAAAGACATCGTGGCCACCCGCGACAAGATCAACCATCTCTACGCCGCTGAAACCGGACGCTCGTTCGAAGAGGTGCAGGAAGCCACGGATCGCGACAACTGGATGGACGTTGAGGAAGCCAAAGAGTTCGGACTGATCAGCAAAGTGATTAGTTCGATTTCCGAACTGCCTGGGGCGTAAGTTTTGAGTGATCAGTGATCGGTAATCAGTAATCAGTGATCGGTGGAACCTGCCCTTCGGGCGGTGAGTTGTCAGTGTGGTTAGTGAAGTAGGCTTTAGTCACCGCCCGGCCCGGTTGCCTGAATCCTGTATCGATTTATGTCGAGAACGTGGTTCCCTTCCCGCGCGCTTGTGACTAAGACGAGTCTTCATGGCTCACCCTGTACAACCCTCAAAAAAACCGTCCGCACAGATCATAGCCGCGTTCGTGCTGGGTTACAACGCGTCCGAGAATAGCATCGCCTGCTTGCGCAGTTTGCAGGCGCAGACCGTGCCACTGCGCTTAGTCTACTTCGACAACGGCAGCGAACCCGCCGAACTAGCAAAAGTGCGGGCCGCGTTGCCTGAAGTGGAGACATTGGTCGCGCCGGAAAACAAGGGCTTTGCTGCAGGCTGGAACTTGGCGCTCTCGCAATTGCTGCAAGACGGGGCGAGCTACGTATTGGCCGCAAACAACGATCTTGAGTTCGCGCCGGACGCGGTCGAACGGATGGTCGCCGGCGCCGAACGCCACCGCGACAGCGGCATGGTCACGCCGAAAATCTACTATCACGAACAACGCGCGCAAATTTGGTCGGCCGGGCTGCGCCGCCGGGCGTTTCCGCCGGCGATCATCCATCGAAAGACGCGCGGACCCGAGGCGGGCGAGTTCGATCAAGAAGAATTAGTCGACTCGCTCACGCTGTGCACCGTCTTGTTGCGCGCCGAAACGGTGAAGCGCGTCGGACTACTCGATCCGAGTTTTTTCTTTTATTGCGAGGACACCGACTATGCTGAGCGCATGCGTACCTCGGGTCACTCTCTCCTCTACACGCCGGACGCGAAGGTCTGGCATAAGTCGCCCGTTATCGGCAGCGGCGAACGGCGTCCGGACATGTGGCGTCATCTGGGCCGGAGCGAGACCATTTTTTGCCGCAAACACCGTCATGTCTACGGGGCGATGCGGCCGCTGCACATGGCCTACCTGCAGGCCCGAACCTTGGCCGAAGGCGGCGCCGCCGCGCTCAAGGCCTTTCGCACGGGTATCCGCGAAGGTCGTGCGGCCGAGCTCCTGCCGGTTCCGGCTTGGGACGACGTGAGCATGCAAGCGGGTGGAAACGGGAGCGTCGCTTGAAACTTGTTGTTCAACTTCCCGCCCTGAACGAAGAGGCCACCATCACCCAGGTGCTCAACGACATTCCCAAACACATTCTGGGCATCACCGAGATCGTCAAACTGGTGGTCGACGATGGTTCGACCGATCGCACCGCCGAACTCGCGTCCGCGTCTGGGGCCTTCGTGATCAGCCACGAACGCACGCGCGGCGTCGGGGCCGCGTTCAAGTCGGGCATCGAACGCGTTCGGGATCTCGACGCCGACATTGTGGTGACCATCGACTCGGACGGCCAGTTCGATCCAAAAGACATCGCGACGGTGATTCAACCGATCATTGACGGCCACGCCGATTTCACCACGGCTTCTCGCTTCAAGGATGCTGAACTCGTTCCGGACATGCCCAAGTCTAAGTTATGGGGAAATAATTTCATCGCCCGTTGGGTGAGCGGCCTCATCGGCAAGAAGTTCCACGACGTCAGTTGTGGCTTTCGTGCCTACGGGCGTGACGCCTATCTGCGGTTGGTGCTGATGGGTGAGTTCACCTACACCCACGAGACCTTTCTCTGCCTCGCCTTTGCGCGCCTGCGAATGCAGGAGGTGCCGGTGCGGGTGCAGGGCGTTCGATCTCACGGAGAATCTCGGGTGGCCAGCAATCTATTCAAATACGGTTGGCGTACCGCGAATATCATTTGGCGCGCCTATCGCGATTACAAGCCGCTACGCTTCTTTGGCTTCCTCGCCCTGTGCAGCGCCGGACTCGGCATCTGCTTCGGCCTGTTTCTGCTCTATTGGAAGTTCAAGACCGGCGGCTTTTTCCCGCATCGCTGGGCCGGGTTCACCTGCGGCTTTTTCTTATTTGTTGGTCTGACCCTGTTCATCGTCGGCGTGCTCGCCGAGATGCTCGACCGCATCCGCTTCATCAACGAAGAGGCGCTGTACCGCGTTCGGCGGATGGAGCAGGACCAGAAACGGGGCCGTTGAGTCCTTCTTGAGTTCGGACTACGAAGAACGTTGAGGCAAAATCTCTTCCCAGCGTCCACTCTCCGCGATGTCCTTGATCGTCTGGTTTCTTCGCTGCAAAAGCTTGGTCATGTAACGGGTTAAAAACATCGCGTTCGCGATCTTACCCAGCCATCCGAGCGGTGATTCGAAATCGAAGACGTCACGCATCTCGGTCACGCCATTTTCTTCGTGGAACATATGGTCGTGGCTGAAACATTTAAAGGTTCCTTCGACCATCTCATCGCGGAAGCTATGCGGGAAATCGAACGCGGTGATCTTGGCCGTGAGCGTCTGCTGGATGCCGAAATGGGTTGCCTGCCACGTCACCTCTTCGCCCAGTTCAATCAGGCCCGCGGTTCGTCCGGCGATGACGGTCTCATCGGTGTGCTGCATCGAATGCACATGCAGATCGATGCTGCGGGAGAGGTCGAAGCAAATTTCTTGCGGGGCCTCGATCTTCGTTGAAATCTTGATGACCGGCATCTGATTCTTCAGCGGGGAATCGCGCTCAGGCAAGGGCCAGCGCGCCGGTGCTGTCGCCCAGGCGTTTTTGTTCGGCGCCGGCGTTGTGCATCATCTGCAACAGCAAGTTGCACATCGGCGTGTCTTTCTTCGCGCGCAGGCGGCGTCCGGTTTTAATTTTGCCTTGAGCGCCACCGCCCAGAACCAGCGGCAGGTCATGCGGGTCGTGGCGGTTGCCGTCTTTCAGCGAACTGCCGAACAGAATCTGGGCATTGTCGAGCAACGAACTGCCGCCTTCGTCGAGCTTCTTCATTTTGTCGACGAGATAGGCGAGCTGCTCGACGTGCCAGGTGCCGATCTTCTCGTACTCGTCGCGTTTTTTGCGGTCCTCGCGGTGGTGCGAGATACCGTGGAAACTGCTTTTGCCGACGCCGTCCAAAAAGTCGAACACTTGGCCGGACTGCGCGTCGCCCATCATGAAGGTGCAGATGCGCGTGGTGTCGGTCCAGAACGCGAGCAGCATGATGTCCATCATCAGGCGCAGATGCTCCTGGTGGCTCTTCGGTTTTCCGGGGGCAGGGCGGTCCATGGTAAACTGGTCGTCGTTCACCCAGCGGGCCGGCGGCTCGATCGCGGTTTGAATCCGTTTCTCCACCGAACGAACCGAGTCTAGATACTCATCGAGCTTGGTCTGGTCGGCTTTGCTGGCGGAAATGGATTCCATCCAGGGGAGCGCCATGGCGGCACCGATGCCGCGGAGGATATTGCGTCGGGGGACGCCGAACTTGCTGCGATTAGAGATGCCCATCTTGTTCTAAGTTACGCCAAGTTCGGGGTTTGTCTGTTTAAAAATCTCGAACAAGATGCTACGCAGAACGCATGAAGATTCTCGATCTCAACCATGTCGCCTTGCACGTGCAAGACCTCGAACGCAGCAAGCACTTCTACGGCGAGCTGCTCGGCTGGCAGGAAAAGGACACGCGTCCGGCTTTCGACTTTCCCGGTGTGTGGTATCAACTCGGCCCCACCCGCGAACTGCATCTGCTCGCCGACCGGCATGAGGGCGAAATCGACATCCCGCGGGTGTGCCACTTTGCGGTGCAGGTGGAATCCATCGCAGCGGTGCAGGCTCAGTTCGAACAAGCCGAGCTCGAGTTTCTCGGACCTAAGCCCCGTCCGGACGGGGTGCCGCAAATCTTCGTCCAGGATCCCGACGGCTATTGGATCGAGTTCTGCGAACTCCGCTAGCCCGGAGTAGGACTCCTTCCATGTCGCGCTTCTTAACCCGCTGGGTTTTTTCGGCATCCAAGGCGGCGACTGCTTGTCGCACCACAGCCCCGCGACGTTTGGCGTCTTTTTCAAACAGGTCCGCTAAAGCCCGAATTGATTTCTGCTGTAACCGCGCGAGATCCGCCTCGCCCGCCACCAATCTAAAGAGCCCCGAATTTTTTATTTCCCCCAACGCCTGCTGGCGAATCAACGGCTCAGCAGTCCGACGATTTTCTGCCAATCTTGCGCGGTAGCGAGATCGATCGGGGTGCGGCCTTGTTCGTCTTTGGCTTGCGGATCGGCGCCGTGTTCGAGCAACGGGCCGATACAAGAGAGGTTGCCGGCGAGCGCGTGCAGGTGGAGCATGGTGAAGCCGTGTTCCATCGGTTCGGTGACCACCTTGGGGTTCTCTTTGAGGAACTCACCAAGGCTGGGCGCCATGTTCTTCGACATCAGATGCTCGCGTTTCCAATCGTGGTCTTTGTCGGCTGGATCCGTCGAAGGATAAAAGATCTCGACCTTGTTCGGGTCGCCGAAGGTCAGGCCCCATGCGGCGTCGTGTTCGCGGCGGTCGTCCTCATCCATCTGCGCGCGAATGCAGTTCACGGTGAACGCACCGTACACGCGTTCGTCCACGACAACCATCCAATCATCAATAATGATCAGCGGCACGCCCACGTGGTCGCCCTGTTTCACCGAGGTGAGTTCGTTCGGTTCGTTCATCAACACGCCGTGGACAACGTCGCCGTCGAAATCGATCTCACTCATCCACATGTGTTCGACCGTCTCGTTTTCTTCCGGCATCTCCTCACTGTCCCAGAACGGCACTTTGACTGCTGCGACATCGAGGGCGGGAACAATCCGTTGGCGTTCCCAAAAACACTCGCGCCAGAAATATTTGAAGGTGGCCCGCGCGTTCACGCTGGCTTCCAGCATGTCGGGGTCCTCTCCTTGAAACCAATATATGGGATGTTCGCTCATAGATGGAATGTACGGTTTTTCTGTTCTCCTTGGCAAAGAAAACCGAACCATCTTAGACCGACCAGAAAGCGGGATAGCGGGAGCCTTTTTTGTTGAGCAGGTGTTTCTTCCGGTTGGCGCAACATTCAATTGGAGGAATGCCGGCCTCGGCATCCGCGGGGTTTCTTCGATCCAGATCCGAGAAACGGCTCGCGTGGCCGCTCGCCCTCTAGGTGGTTTTCAGGTTGCCGCAAAGTTTAGTTGGAGGGATGCCGGCCTCGGCATCCGCGTGGGTTTCTTTGATCCAGATTTGAGAAACGGCTCGCGAGGCCGCTCGCCCTCCAGGTACTTTCTCAGGTTGCCGCAAAATTCAGTTGGAGGGATGCCGGCCTCGGCATCAGCGTGGGGTTCTTCGATCCTAATCGGAGAAACGGCTCGCGAGGCCGCTCGCCCTCCAGGTGGTTCTTCAGGTTGCCGCAACGTTTAGTTGGAGGGATGCCGGCCTCGGCATCCGCGTGGGTTCTTCGCCTCTCTGGTGAAAATTTCCGGCGTCCGACCGGTGACTGCCGAGTTGGCATGACGACGAGGTCTTTTGGTCGAATCGTTTTTGACGTAGAATTCGCACATGACCGGACACCGAACCATTAAGACCTCTTTCCTCAATCTGGCCTCCCTGCTGCTGTTGACCTTTTCCCCATGCTCTTCCTTCGGTGGCGAGACCGCACCAATTCAAGGATTGGACCGGGTGAAGTTCGGCAAGGTCGTGACGTTGGCACCAGCTCAAGTCGCGGCCATTCGCGAACGCAACCCAAGCTTCGGGCTCGACGTGTTTGTCGCCTTCGAAGCTCAGCTAATGCCGGAGGCGACGAGCTACGATGTCTTCTCCAAGCAACATGCGGACACGCCACGTTCGGTCCTGCGTACCAATGTTATCCATCGGCTGAAAAGCGCGTCGGCTACCTCGTCGGCGGCTTTCCTTGCTGAACCTTCAAAAGGCTTCAAGGTCTACGGAAGCTACTGGCTTGTGAATGGCGTGTGGGGGCTGGCGAAGTCCGAGGAGGTGCTGAACGAACTCGCCAAACGCGACGGGGTCCGGGCCATCTATCGCTTGCCCCGGCGCGCGCGGCCAGACGGCAAACCCGTGAATCCCGCATGGATCGAACGCGCCGATGCCGACCAACCCGCCCCCCCACTCGACACGCTTCAGGACATCGACAAAGGCGTCGGTCTCGAACTCATTCAAGCCCCAGCGGTCTGGCGCAAACATGGCATCGTGGGAGAGGGCGTCGTCAGCGCTGTGTTTGATGGCGGCGTTCATCCGAACTGCCCGGATCTCGTTCGGGCCATGTGGCGTAATCCGAATGAGCAAGCGAATGGCAAAGACGATGACGGCAACGGCTATGTTGACGACATCTTCGGCGTGAACATCGGCAAGAAGAATGGCGACATTGTTCCGGTCGCGCAAACCCGCAATAAGAAGATCAAAGGGCCGAGTTCGCATGGCACTATCTGCAGCGGCTTGATCGCCGGACGTGGCGCGAGCGGGGTGCTCACCGGAGTCGCACCGCGTTCGAAAGTGATGGCCTGCGTGGTCGGCAGCGGTCTCTGTATCGACTCGCTTCAGTACGCCCTGGAGAACGGCGTGGATATTGTTAGTATGAGTTTCATGGGCGAACAGCCTTACATGTTCTGCGCGCTGTGGCGCCTACAAGCCGAGCACGCGTCTGCGGCTGGATTGTTTCTGTGCGGTGGTGCCGGCAATTTCGCCACGAAGCCCGAGTATCGCGGCAAGGCGCAAATTTGGATTCCCAAAAGCATTCCCTGCGTGATGGCCGGGTCCGGCTTGAACGCGAATGGCGAACGCGCGCCCTTCAGCAGCTTGGGTCCGGTGGACTGGTCCAAGGTGCCGGGCTACGGCGAACTCGACGGCGCCGCGCGGGTGCTCAAACCCGATGTGTCGACGGTGTCGCAGGAGATCACCGCCGTGCGCTTCGACAAAGGCCGCCCCGAACCTGGCGCGTCCGGCAACTCCTTCTCCGGCCCCCAGTTGGCCGGTTGCGCGGCCCTGCTGCTGTCCGCCAATCCCGAACTCAAACCATGGCAGCTGCGGACCATCATGAATGAGACCGCAGTCGACATCGGCGCGCCAGGCTGGGATCCGCAATTTGGCTGGGGCCGCTTGGATTGTCTCGCTGCCGTCGAACGCGTTCTCGCAGAGACAAAGAAAGTGAAAGAGAAATAATTGCCTCTGGTCATGCCTTGGGGCAGACCGAAGCCATGATTCGATTGCTCTGCCTTCTTTGTCTGCCGATCCTTCTCATTCCTGCCGCGTTCGCCCACGAAACGCACGCGCCCGCCAGCAAGTATGTGCCACCCCGTGAGAAGGTGGTCCTCGGTCAGGGAGATTTCCGCTACGAACTCATTCCGGGCTGGGCCTGCCACAACAACGACATCCGCCTGCCGCACTGTCACGCGATTGCACCAAGCGGCAACGGACGAATCTACCTGTTAGTTAACGACCCCAAGCATTGCATGATCGTGCTCGATCCCTCCGGAACGGTGATCAAGCGCTGGGGCAATTTCACCAAAAGCGCGCATGGTCTGGCTATCGTTCGGGAAGGCGCGCAGGAATATTGCTTCATCACCGACAACTCCGCCAACGGCGCCGTCTACAAAACCACGATGGACGGCGAGGTGGTGATGAAGGTCACCTGCCCGATGGCGTCCAAGCTCTACGACAAGCCGGAGCATTTTAAGCCGTCCAAAACGATTCATCTGCGCGGCGGTGATTTCCTGGTGCTCGACGGCTACGGCAAAGATTTTGTCCATCGCTTCAAGGCCGACGGCACGTACGTCACTTCCTGGGGCGGCAATATCGGCGAAGGTGAGGCCCAATTAAAACACTGGGGGCCGCACGGCGGCAACGCGTCGAACGACCGCATCATTTTAGCGCTCAGCGATCAGCAAAAACTCAAGCTGTTCAGCCACGAGGGGAAATACAAACAGACCATCCCGATGCCCGGCGGCAATCCGCGCGATGTCGTGTTGCATCGCGACCAGTTCTGGGTGCCGCATCTTGGCGATGCCTGGCCCAAAGATCGCAATGCGGGCGGATTCATTTCGGTGCTCGACGAACACTTCAAGGTCGTCGCCAATCTCGGCGGCACCGCGCCGGCCTATGACGGCGACACTTTGCAACCGATGGCCCATGACGGCCATGTGTTCCATCATCCGCACGGCATGTGTTTCGACTGGCAGGGGAACATGTACGTGGCGCAGTTTGCTAGCAACGGCACGTGGCCGCTTAAGTTCCAGCCGGTTCCGACCAAGCCGTCCGTGGTACGCTATATGTATCTGGTGCCGAAGGGCACCGAGGCCAAGCCGGCATATGTCGCAGCCATCAAGGGCGCGGCGGTGCAGGTTCAGGATTGGCTGGCGGAAAAGATGGACGGCAAAACCTATACCATCGGCGAACCGGCGGTGGAGATCGTCCAGTCAGAGCTGAGCTTCGAACAGTTCGAGGGCGAACGCATCGAGGGTGTGCAGAGGGGAAACTGGGGCTTCATGCACGCGTTGCAGGAACTAAAGCGAGTCAAAGGTGAAGACGCGATTGTGCCCCACGAAACCGTGTGGGTGGTGTATTCGGGCGGTCGCGGCAACAGTGGTCGCGCGTATCCAGGTTTTGTCTATTTGCCGGAAGACGATCTTCTCGGACTGGTCGGCAAGCATCCGACGCAAAAGGATCCGGATCGCTGGAAAGGCGGCTTGATGCACGAACTCGGCCACGGTCTTGGACTCCGGCATCCGCTCGACCGGAAGAAGCACGCCAGCGCGATCATGTGGGCCGGGTTCTATGGCAAGTATCCGGACAAGGGCGCGTACCTGACCGCGTTCGATGCGGCGCTATTGCAGACCAGTCCGTTCCTGAAGGCGGCGCAGTCCTCCGATTGAGCTTGCCCCCAGAAACCAGATTTCCGAATCTGTCCTCGTGGGAAAATCAAAGAAAAAGAAAAAACCGGTTATTGAAGAAGACGAGAAAGGCGCGTTCATTCGCGAAACGATTTTCGTTCGAGGCAAACAAAAACGGGTGAAGCGACGGGTCACGGTTATCGACGGGGAGATTATCGACGACCTCGACGAGTGGCTGATGGACAATGCCAACGATATCGACCTTCACCAGATGGAGCGCTGGGACCTCATCGAAGAACGCAACAGGTCGCGGCAGGAATAACCTGAACAAAACCGAAACACCTCCGAACAACAACAACTGGACCCTTTTCGCCATGCGCAAACTCTCCCTCAACATTCACGAACTCGAACAGGCTGTGGACTTCATCCAAGACATGCCCGACGAATTCGACGATTTCTCCGAACTCCCGACCAGCCAATACTTAGATTTGAAAACTGGCGACGTTCTATCCCCGATGACCGAGGATGAAGATGATGAACTCTTTGGTAGCGACGATCACCTTCAGTTCCCAGCCGACGACATCGGCCAGATTAACGGCTACCGAATCATGGAGTCCTTCATTCACACGGTGGAGGATAAAGACTTGCGACGAAAACTGGAGCGAGCGATCAACGGCAAGGGCGCGTTCAGTCGATTCAATAACATCGTATATAATTCATCTAAAATGACCGCCGACTGGAACTGGCACCAGTCGCTGAAATTGCGCAAATGGATTGTCGACTGGTTGAAACGCGAGCAGATCGAGCCGGAATGGGACGGTGATATTTTCGCGCGACCGCCGGTGGCCAGCAGGCGTCCGGCGCTATTGGAGGGCGTCGCGAATTTCACGGCGGCGGCCGGTCAATTGAGCGGCGTACGGCAGATCGCGTTGCTCGGCGACTTGGCTGTCGAAGATCCGTACCCCGACAACGTCCGGGTGTTGGTGGAAGTCGATAGCGACATGGCACTCGGCAGGCTCGCGAAAATAAAACGGAAGTTGGATGCACACAGCCTAAACATTGCGAACATGGGGGCCGTGGTACTCGTTGTCGATCCAGCCAAGAACTACCTCGGAAGAATTTGTGGGTACCGCGAATGTGACCCGAAGCTACACCAAGACTGTCAGGAGCAAGTGAACGGACGGAGGTATCTGCACAATGATATCGACTGGGGGCAGGACGTCATGGCCGAGATCGTGAAGCCGCCGGTACAGCTCTGGCCGGAAGCCTGAGTAAATCCCGTCGGCGCCCTGGCGTTGTCGGAACCGGCGGGATAAATCCAGCCGACCCAATCACTGGATGAATCCAGCGCTACACGGAGCGACCGCCGGTACGTGTAGCGCACGCTTCCAGCGGGTGTCGGTACGCCGGCTTCTAGCCGGCACCTGCGGGATAACTTTCGCGGTAGTGCGAGTGGCTTACGCAACGACTACGAATATTTCTGTGACCACTCGGGCAGTGGCAAGCCGATCTTCTTCAGCAGACCCAGCAGGTCGTTCCACGCGCGCCGCTTGTTGCCGGGCGCCGCTTGGATGGAGGTGGTGTCGAGGAGGGGCATGATCTGCATGCCGTTGCGTTTGTGCCAAGTGCCGATGATCGCGTCAAAAGGTTGGCTGCCTTCAACGATGTAGTCCGTCGCACGGTGACCGAACGTGAGCGCCGCTAGCGGACGCGCCTCGTCCTCGCGTGGTCGTCGGATGGGTTCGACCTCGGTGGTGATTTTGAAGCCGATCGCGTAAAGCATTTTGTCGAGGGTTTCGCGGCCGGACGCCTCGAAACTGGGTGGTTCGGCGATGAGCAGCAAGGGGCTGCCGTGCTCGTCGCCATCCCCACATTCGGGCAGGCGGTGGGCGCGGCAGATCAGGAGTTCGATCGGCTTCTTTTCTTTCTTCTTCGGGACGGTGAACGCCGGGGCAGGGGCGGGCGCATTTGCTGATGTCGCGGAGCTAGGAGAGCCGCCAGATCCGCCGGGTAGGGGAGCCGGCGCTGGTTGCGCGGGAGCGCGCGCTGGTGGCGGTTTCAGTCTCACACCGGGTTCGACAATGGTCCGTTGGCCCTCGCTGTACTCGAACGCGAGTACATCAGCGAGGGCGCCGGCAAGGCGGGCCAGTTCGGCAGCGGGATCCATACCACCCTTGGAGCAGAAACGCGTTTTGTTTGCCACGACATTCTGCTAACTGTTGATGTATGGAACGCAGAACTTTTGTCTCAGCCGCTGTTGCAGGCGGAGTGGCCGCTAGCCTCTCCTCTTGTGGACCCGAATCCTCTGGCGCCGCAGCGGTCGGAGGTGCACCACGCAAAAAGGTAAAATGGGATCTCGCCTCCAGTTTTCCTCCGGCCCTCGATACCATCCATGGCGCGGCCAAAGTAATGGCTGAACGGGTCGAACAGCTCACCGAGGGCGGATTCAAAATTGACGTCAAAGTGCCCGGCGAAATCGCCGCCGGCAACAAAGTGTTCGACGTGGTTCGAAGCGGTGGCGTTCAAATGGGACACACCGCCAGCTATTATTACATCGGGGTCAACGAGGCGCTCGCCTTCGATACCTCGATTCCGTTCGGCTTGAATGCACGCCAGCATCAGGCCTGGTTACACAAGGCCGGTGGCATGGAACTGCTGCGCGAACTGTTCGCCAAGTACAACATCATCAATCTCGCCGGTGGCAACACCGGTACGCAGATGGGCGGCTGGTTTAAAAAAGAGATCCAATCGCTCGCTGATCTAAAGGGTCTGAAGATGCGCATACCCGGCATGGGCGGGCAGATCATGCAGGACCTTGGCGTGAACGTGCAAAACATCCCGGGCGGCGACGTGTTTCCCGCGCTCGAAACTGGTTCGATCGACGCGGCCGAGTGGGTGGGACCGTACGACGACCTCAAACTCGGCTTCAACAAAGTGGCCAAATTTTATTACTATCCGGGCTGGTGGGAGCCGGGTCCGGCGCTCAGTTTTTACATCCACCAAGGATCTTGGGAGAAGCTTCCCGCGTTCTACCGTAACGCCTTGGAGGTCGCCTGCGCCGAAGCGTCGGCCGGGATGATGCAGGAATACGATGCGAAGAATCCGAAAGCCTTTGCCGAACTGAAAGACAAGGGCGTGGAACTGCGACGCTATCCCGAGGATCTATTGGTGGCGGCAAAAGAAAAAATGGATGCCCGTAATCAAACACTCGTGGCGGAAAATCCAGACTACGCGAAGATCCACAAACACTGGGACGCGTTCCGCCAAGCGTCGAACGACTGGTTCAGCACCGCCGAACTCGGCCTTGCCTCGTTCATGGCGAATAAATAAAAGTGACGTGGGTCTTACCCGGCTGGTCCAACTTTTATCGGCTGGTCCAACTTTTATCGGCTAGTCCAACTGCCGAACGACCCGCCATTGAAGGTGGCCCAGGCGCCGCTGCTGGTGCGACCTCTGATCTCGTTCATGTCCGGCCCGACTTTGACGCCACGACTGTCGGTAATGTTCCAGGTCATGTGCTGGACGCTGCCGTCAGCCGCGAAGTAGTTTGTGTATTTGTTATGATGCAGGCCCATGCGGTCGGCATTACCGGCGCCGGGTTCGATGTGCGTCCGGTTGGCCCACCAATAATAATCTTCCTCGATTAGCAACGGGGTGGGCATGGAGCGGACATTGCCGGAGCGGGTGCATTCAGCGGTGAGCGGAACTGTGTCGATATGGGCCCCCGAGAACACGTGCAGGGCGGTGTAGTCAAAGCGGCCGTTGGAGTTGATCCCCGAACCCTACTCTGAGAATTTTGTGGCGGGGCAGCGATACAGCTTCGAAGCACTCTCCCCGCCAACTTGGAAGATGTAGGTGTAGATCGTTCCCTTTTTATCCGATTGAACCCGCTGGGGAACCCACCATGCCGGAAAGCTGTCGCCCGGCTTCAGCACGTCGTCTCCAAGCCAAGAACGTTTCTACTCCGGCATGAGATTGGTCGGTCCGGACATGTTGCCGGGCAGGATCCCTTCACGATCAGAGGCGAACGCCAGAAATCCGGGGTAGGGGAATCAGTCGACAGGTTTTGTCTTTGCTTCTGGCGTCATCGGGGCGGTGTGAAAGCTATGTTGATCGCATTGAATGCATTTCCAATAGACGTCGCCTTGGAACAATTTATCGTCTGGGAAGGTCCTTCACCGAGGGCGTAATCCGCATGGAAATTGTTTTGAAGGCACTGAACTACAATATAACTGATCTTGGTCCGTTGGTTTTTGAACGATATGGTCATCCCCAAATCACCATTAACCATTGCACCTTAGGATAGAACCCCATGAAACACTTTTTGATTTTACTCTCCTGCCTCGCGGCCTCGGTCGCGTTCGGCCAGCCTCCTCAAGGTCCTGGCGGCGGCGGTGACCAAGCCCAGCGCGGTCAACGTGGCCAAGGACAAGCCGGTCCAGCCCAGCGCGGACAAGGCGCACAAGCCCAAGGACAACGCGGTCAGCGCGGCGGCCAAGCGGGTGGAGCGCCAGAACAACGCGGCGGTCAAGCCGGCCAACGCGGCGGACGCGGCTTGCCGCCGATCATGCTTGCCCTAGACGTGGACAAAGACGGCGAAATTTCTGCCGCCGAAATCTCCGGTGCGAGCAAAGCCCTGATGACTCTAGATAAAGACAAAGACGGCAAACTCACGCGTGAGGAAATGCGTCCCTCTTGGGCTCAGGGTGGCGCAGGCGGACCCGGTGCCAGACCTCAAGGAGCAGGTGCTCTTGGTGGTCAAGGTGCTCCCGGTGCGGGTCGTCCCCTTCGCGGCGGCCCCGGCGGTGCCGAACGGCCTGGCGGTGGCGCGCAACGCGGCGGCCAACCTCCCGCAGGACAACAGCCGGCTCGCCCGACCCGTCCGCCCTTAGAGTGACCTTCCTCAAACGCCACCCAAATAAAAAAGCCGTCGCAGATGCGACGGCTTTTTTCATACGGGACAGGAAGAAGGACTATTCTCCATCTCCGTCAGGTGCGTCTTCCGCAGTTGCGTCTTCCGCAGTTGCTTCCTCTGCAGTTGCTTCCTCTGCGGACGGTGCTTCTGCGGGGGGGGCTTCTGGCTTGGCCGTCAAGGCTGCCACTTCGTCCGAGGACTCGACGCCAGCGGCAATTGGGGCGTCCGGTTTCGCTTCGGACTTACGTTTGCTCATCTTGCGGGCGGGTTCGACGATGCCATGCTTGAGCATGTGGGCCGCACGAGTTTTGTTACGCGTGGCATTGTTCTTTTTGATCACGCCGCTCTTTACCGCTTTGTCCAGCGCGGAGCAGTAGCTGCTGTAGGCTGAGGTTTTGGCGGCTTCATCGCTGCCAGTTACGGCGGTGATGAAAGTCTTTCGGGTCGATTTAATCCGAGTTTTCACTCGTTTATTGACTTCGGCTTCGCGCTCATTCTGGCGCAGACGTTTTTTGGCTGATTTTAAATTAGGCATTCCGCTTGGCTTTGTTGTCGGTAAATTGGAACGCATTAGCTAGTGTTAAAACTGTGCAAGTCAACCCGCAAGTCAGACAAAACAAACAGCTTTTGGCGCGGAAAATCTACCAGCGCGAGCTGCGTGCACGGCCACAGCTGCCCGCACAGACCGAACTTGGACACACGCTTGTCCGTGTTCTGAAGGCTTCGCCCAACCGCGTTGCCGTCGTTCGGTACAAGGATCAGGAACTTGTGCTGAAGCGCTTTCGCCGCTCTTGGGTCGACCGCTTTCGAGCCTCACGGGCGCGTCGTGCCTGGGCTGCCGCCCGTACGCTGACCGAGCTTGGACTACCTTCCCTCGAACCAGTTGGCTTCGGAGAAGACGACAGCTTCAGTTATTTTGTCTACCGCTTCGACGCGCGGGCGATCACCGTTCGGGATTGGATCAAGCCGCGAATGCACCGGCAACCCGACGCGTTCCGCCATCAGGTCGCGGATGAAATTTTCGGCTGTCTGCTCGATCTGTACGAACACGGCCTCTACCACCGGGACGCCAAAGCCGGCAATTTACTGGTTGAACCGAGCCACGACCCGGACATTCCAAACCGTTTCGCCTGGATCGACCTTGAGGACCTCGTGCCCGCCAAACTCAACGAGAAGCGGCTGTTCAAAAATCTGATTCAACTCAATGGCTCGATTTGCCGCCGGATTCCCCGAGCAGACCGGATGCGATTTCTCGACGCCCTCGCCGAACGCTTCCCGGAAGCCCGCGTTTCCGGTCTGGCGGCGGCGGTCGAACAGGAGACCCATCGGCGTCTGATGCGCGAGGTGCGCCGAACCGAGAGCCATTGATGAGCCCAAATTTTGAAAATCTCCCTCCCGGAAACAGAAGCCCTCGCCCCACCACGTTTTAAAATTGAAATTCGAAAATCTCCCTCCCGGAAACAGAAGCCCTCGCCCCACCACGTTTTAAAATTTAAATTTCGAAAATCTCCCTCTCGGAAATGGCAAGCCCTCGCCCCACCATGTTTTGAAAATTGAAATTCGAAAATCTCCCTCCCAGAAATGGCAAGCCCTCGCCCCACCACGTTTTGAAAATTGAAATTCGAAAATCTCCCTCCCGGAAATGAGAAGTTCTCGCTCCACCACGTTTTGAAATTTGAAATTCGAAATTTGAAATTCCGTGCTGGTTTGTGCTGAGCAAAGCAACCTCGAATGCTGAAACCTCTTATTGCCATCCTGCTGCTGCCGCTAACCTACGCCTTGTTGCGTTTGTTCGGCGACCTCACTGGCATTGCCTGGGGCGACCTGACGAGTCGCGACCTGATCTGGTGGACAATTTACGGCGTGGTGTTCTGGACCGCGCTGTTCTTCATTTTCCGTCCGCCCATCTCCTTCTACGTGATCGGCCACGAACTCAGCCACGCGCTGTTCGCTTGGATGCAAGGAGTCAAAGTTCTCAGTTTCAAAATCCATGCTGGCGGCGGACAGATCGAAGTCGAACGCACCAACTGGCTGATCACGCTCGCGCCCTACTTTTTTCCGATCTACAGCCTGATCATTCTGCTCGCCTACTTGGTGGTCACCGAAGTGGCCGAGATCGACGGATTGACCCGCTTTTGGATGCTCATGCTGGGGATCAGCTGGGCCTTTCATATATCGTTCACTGGGCAGATGCTGACCATGCGCCAGTCCGATATCGAACGCGAAGGCTGGTTCTTCGCCGGCACCGTCATTATTCTGTTCAATCTGCTCGTGGTTGTTTGCTGGGCGATCTGCGTGGCCAACCCCGACTGGAGCACTGTCGCGGAGCGCTTTTGGACCCATCTCACGGGGTGGCTCCGGCCTCTCTTTGCAGGGCGGCATTGATTCGTGAGAGAAGCCTGCATATGTTGTGCGAGAAAAGTGCAATAAACGCCAAAACGCCCCGTTAGATGACAAAACCTATGGAACCATCCGAAGAACATGCGTGGCTGGAAGCCTATCGGAATGGAGACGTGGAAGCGCTCGGAAAGCTGGTGGAGCACACCCGCCGGCCGCTCTACTCCTTCATTCTCAGGATGACCACCCCGCAGGAAGCAGACGAAGTCTTCCAAGAAGTATGGTTCCGGGCGGTGAAGAACATTATGCGCTACGAAGACAGAAATCGAAACATCATGAGCTGGTTGTTCCGGATTGCCCGAAACCTCGTGATCGACCGTGCGCGCAAAAAGAAACCCGATTTCAACCTCGAAGACAGCGGACGCGGCCCCGACGCGGACGCCTCCACCTGGTACGACCGCCTCGCCATCGGTGGACTCGGACCCGACACCATCGTCGCCGGACAAGATCTCGGCCAGCGCATCGCCGCCGCCGTGGCCACGCTGCCAGCAGAGCAACGCGAGGTCTTCCTCATGCGCACCGAAGGCGCAGTCCCGTTCAAAGAGATCGCCCAGATCCAAAATATTTCCATCAACACCGCGCTTGCGCGGATGCACTACGCCATCGCGAAACTCCGTGATAAACTCGTCGACGACTATCAAGCCTTTCAACAAACCGCCTCATGAACCTAGACGACAACTCCGCCACCCCCGCCACCCCCGCCACCCCCGCCACCCCCGCCACTCCCGCCACCCCCGACACCCCCGACACCCCCGACAGCCCCGACACCCCCCTCAATCACCCACATTTTATTAAATCTGGCCTGCTTGATGGTCTTACGATTCCCGAACTCATCTTGCTTGAGCAGTCTGGAGAGCTGACCCCGCAACTCGCGGTCAAGCTTACCGCGTGGCGCGAGGCCAACTGCGAAACAGCTGAGCTGCTCGATAGCAGCATCGAAGCCATGACCCGCCCACTGCCAGATCCCGGCGTGCCGCTCCACCCATTGCGGCGTGACCATATCTTGAAAGCCGGACGCATAGCCCATTTCGAGCGCCGTCGTGAAACGTCGGTAGACTCTAAAACGGCCCAACCAGCAGGCCAGGTGTTGACGCCCGCGTGGTCAAGTGACGAGGACTCCCTTTCCAGCCGCTGGACGTGGCTCGGCGCGGTTGCCGCACTCGCGGCAGTCTTCCTGTTCGGCCTCTACGTCGTCAACCGGCCCGGCCCGGACGGCGTTCCCGAACTTGTCAATACCGACTCGGAACCGCAGATCGAAACCGTGAAGCAGCTGCCCGAAGCGATTAATGATCCCCTTGCAAAAGAGGTGCCGGTGCCGATGTTGGCGAACGCAGACGCCATTGAAGCATTTCTCCATGAACCGATTGTCGATTTCAGTTCGCAACTACATGAACTTGACCAAGCCCTGTTCCAGTCTCAGGTCGACATCTCAGATGAATCCGACTGGCTCGCGCAACTCGACTAATTTCGCATCCCATGAAACTTCCTAGATTTCTTCGCTCCCAATCCACGTTTTTCACCCTTGTCCTGTCCGCAGCACTGACAGCCATGTTTGTCCTGCCTGCGATTTCTCAAGAGCAAGGACCTGACGGTGAGGCACCGCGCACCAAACGGCCTAGCTTCGAAAACGGCGAGGCTCCAGAGCGCCGTGGCCCGCGCCCCCCTGGGGCGTTCCGTGGTGGCGAGCGCGGCGAACGCGGTGAGCGCCAGCGTCCCGACGGCTTTAAGCCGGATTTCGATCGGTACCTCGAAAATCTGAAGGAGCGCGATCCCGAGGAGGCAAAACGTCTGATGGCGCTCAAGGAAGCCGACGACAAAGAGGCATTCAGCCAAGCGATCCGCAAACATTTCGAGAGCCGCGTTGGCCAACGCATGGGCAAAGGACCCGGCGGACACGGCATGGGCATGTTCAGAAAACCCAATCCGAAACTTGAAGCGATCCGCGTTAAGCTTCGTGCCGCTTTAGAAGCGCATCACGCTGACCCGAGCGAAGAAACCAAAGCGGCGTTGCGCGCGGTGATCGCAGAAGAATTTGATGAAGGCTGCGCCGATCATCAGCGCCACATCGACCAGATGGAAGGTGTGATAGGCAAGATGAAGGCTGCGATGGCTGAGCAACGTTCACGGCGCGATTCCCACATTGAAAATCGTTTGCAGAGAGCACTTGAACTCCGCACGCAACGACCGAGTTCGGGAAAGAAGGGCGGCTTCGGTCAGGACGGACCACGCAACAAGTAGGCTAAGACAATCGTAGCCGAACTGGAGCAAGCGCTGTACGTGAAGGACGCTGGAAGTTGATCGAGCGCTTCGATACCGGGCAGCTCGAGTTATTCGATGTCGTCGCGGATCTTTCGGAGGAACGCGATCTGGCGGCCGAGCAGCCCGAAGTGACGCGGCGGTTGGCCGGCCAGTTACGCGAATGGCGTGAGGAAGTGGACGCGAACATGCCGCGTCCGGTCAAGGCGGAAAAGTAAGGCGCCCCGCTCGGCCAAGCAGGTGCCGGGAAAAATGGTTCCGAATGGATTGTATGCGGATAGTCGCCCGGGCGGGGTCGGCCGCCCACTTTTCAAGGTGCACGTTGCTTGGGATCGTTTGGAATGTTTCTTCGGCCGCTACTTTGTATTCTCGGCGGCGATCCGGGCCCGCAGTTCGCGAACGGTGCGCAGATCGAAGTCGTCCGGATGTTGAGCGAGGATGTGGTCGAGATCTTTCAAGGCCTCGGTGAAGCGCTGTTGCGAGGCGAGTAACATCGCGCGCATGCCGCGCCGTTCCGCGGCTTCGGAATCCAGAACGAGCAGGGCGTCGAGATAGCCGATCATGCGCGGGGCATCTTCCTCGCCTTCGGTCCCAGCTAGCAAGTTGACGAGCATGCGAATCAGAATATCCTTTGGTTTCGTTTCGGCGAAGTCGTCCTCAGCCAACGGAAACCCGGCCAGCTTGGCGGCTTCCTTGCGAGTGATCTTCTTGCCACCGTGAAACGGGTCAATGAGCTGTTCCTTTCCGTCGATCATCACCTTAGCAATAAAGTGACGAGGTACGCCGACGCCCTGCGCCTCAAGACCCTTGCGTTTGGCAATGTCCACGAACAGCACGGAGAGCGAAATGGGGAGGCCTTCGCGGTCGTCAAGCACCTCGTTGAGATAGCTGTTGGAGCGATGGTGATAGGCCCCTACGGAGCCGTGGAAACTCATCGTCGTGAACAGGTGTTTCAGCACCGCGTCGAGGGTTTCCGACTCGTTCTTGCCCTTTTTGATTACCTTGGCGATGCGCGCGACGCGGGCAAGGTACGGTTCAATTTCGAGTTCGGGGTTGTCGAGGCGCGCGATCAGCAGCGCGGCCTCGATCAGATTGAAGTCCTTTTTTTCGCTGAGGCTTCTGAGTTCGTTGACGACTTGCCGGCGGTGGACTTGGTCGGCGAGCGCCTTGAGCGCGGCGGCCTCTTCGACCAGTTTGGTGGCGCGCCGTTGGATCGAACCGATACCGGCTGGTCCGAGTTCGGCGAGGTCGTCGAGTCCGGCGTCTTGCTCGAGCAGGGCAGTGAGTTTGGCGTCGGTTGCTTCGAACGCGGCGGGGTCCTCCAGTTTACGGGCCACGCGAAAACGGCGGAACTCGGCTTCGGGTTCGCGGAACTTGCACAACCCAATCTTGCCGGGCGCGAGTCCCTTGTCATCACTTTCGATGACCACCGCACCGTTGACGCTGCAAGTGATGGCTCCAGATTTGTAGCGAACGCGCAGGCGGTTCCACTCCCCGGGGCGATACGCCTCGGAGGGAACGGTGGCGATGATGTTCCACGTGAACGGGGTCGGACCTTCAAATCTGGCGAGACGCAGACGGCCGCCGGTTGGATAGAAACCGTAATGTTTGTTTTCGCCATCGGCGCAGAACACCAGCCCGGCCGCCCCGGACTCGTCCGAAAGCTTTACTTCGACTTCCAGTTCGAACGGCGCCTTGTCTGTTTTGGGCGGCTTGTTCGCGGCGAGAGCGAGGGTGCGTCCGCCCACGCCTTCGCCGGTTCCAGTGGCGTGCAGGCGGCCGGCGCGTTGCCGCCAGTCGGCGCCGAACAGGGTCGTCCATTCGTCCGGATCGAGGGCGCCGATGGTTTTCCACGCGGCCATCGGCACCGGGCGTGGATTGTCGATCATCGGCTTGAGCCGGTTTACTGGAACCGCGAAACCGATGGCATCACCGGACTTGATGCCAAGCACGCCGAGCACTTTTCCGGACGCGCTGTCGAGTACCGGCGAGCCGCTGGAACCGGGTTCGAGTGGAATCGCGACTTGTAGCATGGGGATGTCATCGACGTCGCGTTCGGTGGCGGCGATTACGCCTTTGCCGACCGAGAAATCGAGGCCCAGCGGGTTGCCGATGGTGACGATGCCCTGGCCGGGCTTGGCGGCGTCCGAGTCGCCAAGTACCAGTGGCACGAGATTGGTGGCGTCCACTTTGATCAGCGCCAAATCGCGAACGCGGTCGACCGCGAGGATGTGCGTGGGTTCGAGTTTGCGGCCGTCGGGGAGTTCGACGCTGAACGCACGGTTGGCGCCGATGACGTGGAAGTTGGACGCGATCACTCCGTCTCTTCCGACGACAAAGCCGGTGCCGGTGCCGGACAGGCGACCTTCTCGGTCGGCGGAACGAATGACAACGATGGATTGCTTGGCGCGTTTCGCGAGTGCCTCGGTCGGTTCCTCCTGTGCGAGGGTATCGACGGGGGCGAAGAGAACCGCGAGCAAGATCGAAAAGACGGAGGGGCGGAGGGACATCAAGGCGAACTTCATCAGGTTCGACAAATTAGCGGCAGCCGTATTGGAGCGCAAGCTTTCGGAGGAAGAGCTGCCGCCATTTCTACGTCACCGGAGTGAGACCGGCGCGTCCTCGAACGCGGAATGTCCGAATGCCCCCGTTCTCATTCGTTACAGAAGTTTCCCAAGCACAGCGTCGGTTAAACGGGTTGAAAATCCGGACGGATTGATGAACTTAAGCGTCGGTATCACGCGCTACTTGCCGAACTGCGCCAGACCGAAATAGATGACCGCGATGAGGACAAGAATGGTGATGCCGACAGGCAGGGCGAGCGGCCAAGGTTTGATATCGACCTCTCCGGTTGCGACCTGTTCGTATGGCGTTGTGCGGGGGGCGATGAGTCGGGTGAGCATCATGATGCTGACGATCAGCACGAAGTTCAAACCGGCGACGTGCAGCCAGTGGATCTTGCCCAAGATGGGGAGGGTGTTGTCCTGCCAAAATCCGAAAATGCCGTAGAAGCACACGCCGAAGCAGATGCCGAGAATGGCGCCGAGGCTGGGGGTGCGTTTGCTGAATATCCCGACGACCACCACCGCAATGAGTGGAATATTATAGAAGGCGGCCAGTTTCTTCATCAGGGTGAAGAGACTTTCTGCCGTGTCGATGGACGGGGCAACCGAGATGGCGACAACGGCCACGGCGATGCCGAAGATCTTGCCCGCGTTCACCATCTGCTGGTCGGTGGCTTCAGGGTTGAACAGCCCCTTGTAGAAATCCACGCTGAACAAAGTGGCGGCGCTGTTCAGGCTCGAATTGAACGAGCTCAGCACGGCGCCGAAAATCACCGCCACGAAGAAGCCGAGCATCCACCCCGGGATCACTTGGCCGACCAACAGGCCATAGCCTTCCGCGCCCTTTTCCATCTCGAATATGCCACCCTGCGCAAGGTGGTAAGCGATAATGCCGGGCAGCACGAGATAGAGTGGTCCGAGCAGCTTCATGGCGGCGGCGAAGAGCACCCCTTTTTGCCCGTCTGCGAGACTGCGCGCACCGAAGGTTCGCTGCACGATCGCTTGGTTCGTGCACCAGTAATAGGTCACGATAAAGAGCATGCCGGTGAACAGGGTCGAGAAGGGAATGTTTTCGTCCTCCGCGCCAATCGGAGAGAGGCGTTCCGGTTTGTTCTCGGTGAGGTACTTCACGCCGCCGCCGAAGCCTCCTCCGTCGCCAAGTTTGTCGCCGAGAAAGACAAGGCCCAAGATCGGCACGGCAAGTCCGCCGATGAGCAAGCCGATGCCGTTGATGGTGTCCGAGACCGCCACCGCTTTTAAACCGCCGAAGATGGCATAGATGGCACCCACAAACCCTAGAGCAATCACCGTAAGTACCAAGGCCCGGTTGCCGTAAGCCTTGCCTTCCGGATCGCCTCCGACGATGCCGGCCACGTCGACAACCTCGTCGATGAACAAAGCTCCGGAGTACAAGACGAAGGGGAGGAAGTTCAGGAGGAGAGCCGCAAGCAGCAGGGCTGAAACGAGGAGACCCACACCCTTGCTGTAACGTCGACTGAGAAACTCGGACACGGTCGCCACGCCGCCTTTCAGATAGCGCGGCAGGAAGACGAGGGCCATTAGGACAATGGCGATCGAGGACCAGACCTCCCAGGCCATCACCTGCATGCCGTGGTCGGCCGCGTCGCCGTTCAAGCCGACAAGCTGTTCGGTCGACAGGTTGGTCAGTAAGAGGGAGCCCGCAATGGTGATCCAGCCGAGGCTTCGCCCCGCAAGGAAGTAGCCATCGCGGGTGCTATAATCCGCGCTTCGAGTGGCCCGCCAAGAAAAGACGGCGACAATACTGGTGAAGAGAAGGAAGGAAAGGAACGTGAGCATCGATCCACTTAAAGTGAGTTCGACCCTTCGGGCAATGGGAAATACTACGAAATTGAGCGCGTTTGCGGCTTTGCTCGCGCTCGGCGTGCGCGGTTACTCGCGGATCTGACCGGTGCCGGTTACGAGGTATTTGTAGGTCGTCAGTTCTTCGAGACCCATCGGGCCGCGCGCGTGAAGCTTGTTGGTGCTGATGCCGATTTCAGCGCCGAGTCCGAACTCGGCACCGTCGGTGAAGCGAGTGGAGGCGTTCACGTAGACGGTACTAGCGTCGACCGCCTGCTGGAACGCGGCTTGCACGTCGGCGTTGCTCGACAAGACGGCTTCGCTGTGACCGCTGCCGTAGGTGGCGATATGGCTGATGGCCTCTTCCACGCCGGTGACGGTTTTGACCGCGAGAATCAGATCGAGATATTCGGTGTGCCAGTCTTCCTCGGTGGCTTCCTTGGCTTCGGGGATGAGTTCGCAGGTGATTTTGTCGCCACGCAATTCGACGTCGAGCGCGAGCAGGCGGTTGGCGACTTTCGGTAGGAACTCCTCGGCGATCGACATGTCCACCAGAATGGTTTCGACGGCGTTGCAGACCCCGGGGCGTTGCACTTTGGCGTTCTCGATGATGTCGAGTGCCTTGTCCTGATCGGCGTCGGCGTCGATGTAGATATGGCAGACGCCTTTGTCGTGTTTGAGCACGGGCACGGTGGCGTTGTCGGCGACAAAATTGATGAGGCTTTCCCCGCCGCGCGGAATGATCACGTCGAGGTGATCCTTCATTTTGATCAGTGGCATGACGGCGGCGCGGTCGGTGGTGCGCAACAACTGGACGCTGTTCGGCGGCAGGCCTTTTTCCTCACCGCCGGCTTGGATCGCATCGGCGATGGCGCAGTTGGAGTGAAAGGCTTCCTTGCCGCCGCGCAGGATACTGGCGTTGCCGGATTTAAAGCAGAGAGCGGCGGCGTCGGCGGTGACGTTGGGGCGGGATTCGTAAATGATCCCGACGACGCCGATGGGCACGCTGACTTTGGAAATGACGAGGCCATTGGGGCGCACCCAGTTGGAGAGTTCGCGGCCGACCGGGTCTTTCAAGGCGACCAGATTGGCGACGCCGTTAATCATGCCTTCAAAGCGTTTGCCGTTCAGGTCGAGCCGGTCGATCATGGCATTGGTGAGGCCGGACTCTTTGCCGGCTTCGAGATCCTTGGCGTTGGCTTCGAGAATCAGGTCGCGGCGCGCTTCCAGTTCGTCGGCCATGGCTTCGAGGATGCTGTTTTTGCGCGCGGTGCGCATGACGGCGAGATCGCGGGCGGCGGCGCGGGCGCGTTTGCCGAGGGAGAGAATGTCTTGTTCCAAGCTCATGAGGATACGGGGGAGGGGGGCGTGAGAAGAACGAGGTCGTCGCGGTGGATCACTTCGTCGTAATCTTTGGTGCCGAGCTTCTCGGCAATTTGCTCGGTTTGACAACCCTTAATTTTGACAATGTCGGCGCTGGAAAACTGGACCAGCCCTTGGGCGAAGGCCATGCCATCGGGACTGGCAACCTGAATGACCGCGCCCATGCCAAAGCTGCCTTCGACCGATTGAATGCCGCTCGGGAGCAGGCTTTTGCCGCGTTCGGCGACGGCTCTGACAGCGCCTTCGTCGACCAGCAGGGTGCCTTCCGGGCGTTGGAAGAACGCGATCCAGGATTTGCGTTTCGAGTGGGGAACTCGTTCGCCGGCGCCGAGCAGGGTACCGACATCGTCGCCGGCGCAGACGCGTTCGAGCGTGTCTGGTTCGCGGCCGTCGGCGATCACGGCTTGCACGCCAGCCTTGGCGGCGTTGTAGGCGGCGTCGAGTTTGGTCGCCATGCCGCCGGTGGACAGGGCCGAACCTTTGCCGACCGCGAGAGCCCGAATGTCGTCGGTGAGATCGGGCACGTGTGGGATGCGTCCGTCGGGTCCGAGCAAGCCGGGGGCGGTCGTGAGCAGAATGAGCAAGTCCGCGTCGATCAGCATCGACACGAGCGAGGCGAGCACATCATTGTCGCCGACTTTGATTTCGTCGGTGGCGATGGCGTCGTTTTCGTTGACGATGGGTACCACGCGGTGGGCGAGCAGGTGCTGCATGGTGTTGCGCGCGTTGAGGTGGCGGGCGCGGTGTTGCAGATCTTCGTGGGTGAGCAGAACTTGGCCGACGGCGATGTCGTGTTCGGCGAACAGGGTCGAATAATCGGACATCAGTTGGGTTTGTCCGACCGCGGCAGCCATCTGCAGTTCGCTGAGTCCGGTGGGCCGGGTTTTCATGCCGAGTACTTCTAGCCCCGAACCGACGGCCCCGGAGGTGACCAGCACGACCTCTTTGCCGGCGTGGTGCAGGGCGGCGATTTGGTGCGTGAGCGCGGCTCGGTTCTCGCGGTTGGGCAGACCGTTATCGTGCACCAGAAGGCGGGTGCCGATCTTGACCACGACGCGTTTGGCGTCGCGGAGGTATGCTCGCAGGTTCGGGGTAGTCGTCATGGTTTGTTGGTGCTTGGCTCTACTTCAGTACGGCAGAAGGGCAAGAGGGGAAGACAGAAGCTGAAAGGTGGAAGATCGGAACCACGACGTGGGCGACTGGACTTGGGCGGTGCCGATGCCGAACTCCAAATAGTTCGGCTGCTTCCTCACGGCGTTTTCGCGTAGGTGCGGAGACAGCCTCACGGCCGCTCCTACGGTAAACGTGCCGTCGGGATTTACTGCGGGGTCCGAACCACGCGGAAAAAATGCGCCCCACTCTTCGGGTGACCTAGGAGTTGATAGGTGTTTTCAGGCGGGGTAGCCGCGAGATTTTCAGCAAGCGTGTTGTATGGACCGAACACTTCCTCGGCCGCTTCGATGCGATATTGGAAGCCGGCCCCGCTCGGCCAGGTGAGCATGCCGTTGCGGACATCTTGAATTTGAACGTCCATGTCGCCATCGACGGCGAGGTTGATTTGTCTCCAATGCCACTTCAACGAAGACGCCCGCGTGATGGTGAACGGACCCAAGGTGCTGCTGGTTCCGCTCGCCGGAATGTCGCCGGTGCCGGACCAGCCCTCGAACTCATACCAACCGCCGCCTGGAACGGGCGCTGGGGGTTGGGCTGCTGTCACTGGAAACACGTCACCGACGCGAACGATGTTGGTTGTCGGCGCAACACCGGGGACCGTGAATTCAATGACCATGGGCACTTCGGTCACCTCTTTGAACGCGGCTTCGAGCCGGATAGGAAAAACCCACGGATCTTGGTAGCGCAGCGTGAGTGTTTGTTCGCGGAAAAGGCGGAGGCCAAAGCGATCTTCCCAATAGTCAATACCATAGCCCATATCGCCTTGCGCGGTGAGGATGAGGGGTCTGCTATTGGAGTAATAATACTGCCCTCCAACTTCTGAAAAGTACGCATTGCCATCGACACGCACGGATCCTCCTGTGGCATTGGTTACGACTTCGACCCGTTCGGCGCGCTCCCAGGTCCAGTCGATGGTGGTATCTTCAGTGATGACAAACGGACCAGTATTTGTGCCGACGCCATTGGTCATGGAACCTGTGGCTTCCCAGCCTATTTGCACCCAATATTTCGGGTCATGGAAGGGTCCAGTATCGAAAATTTCCTGGAGTACCTGCGCCGAGATGGTTGTGCCGGCCTGAAAGCGGTGCGTGCCGAGACTGGGCAAGGTTCGCGGAAGTTCCGATGCCGTACCGATCAGTGCCGTGGTAATCGTAAGAACGGGGTCGTCTTCCTCTGGACGAAAGACCGCACGGAGATTTCGCGGTCGGTCAGCGGAAAAGATCAACGTGCTTGCGGTGGAGTCCAAGCCATCAATATCGCCTTCCCACGTGGTGAATACTTGATTGGCTGGCGGGGTCACACTCAGAACCACGGGCGCCTCGGAATAAAACCACCCGTCGCCCAGCCCGACGACGGTGCCGGCACCGACATCCGCAGTCACTTCAAATTGCTCTACCCATTCCCACGTGTAGGTGCTGCTTTGATCAAAGGTTAAAGTGAAGTCGACCAATTGGAGCGGCACATCTGGTTCGGGAAAAGCAAAAGCGTTTACCTCGTGTCGAATGCCGTCGGTCGGATCAGGATCGTAGTGACTCAAAACCGAAAAGGTGACGGTTGTACTGGTATTGAAATTGTAAATGCCAACCGGTGGGCTGACGGCCGCCGGTATACTCGACTCGATCTCCAATGTGAACGCGCCCCCGGCCATCAGGGACATTGTTAAGCCGAGTGAAATGAGTAGGCATAATTGGATAATGCGCATGAAAGTCCTCTGTGTGTCTGTGTTGTTCCTTGCAGTTGTTCCTTCCAGTTGTTCCTTGCAGTTGTTCGTCGTCGTGTTCGTCTAGTCGTTACTTTTTTGTATCTAATCTTCCTAGAAGTACGTTGCTCATATCCTCCGGTTTTCCTTCTCGGTCAAATCGTTCCTTTGCGGCACGAGCGGCGGGCTCTCATTTTGGCCGAACGAGAAAGGGGCCTGGTGTAAGAATCGCTACTGAAAGAGAGTGACCTTCTTAGCTGATCTTGCTTTCGTCACTGCAATGCTTCCTAACGAACTCACTGCTATCCTCCGCGGCGACCACAGCTCGCCTTTCGCCGAACTCGGTCCCCAGCGCGTCCCTGGCGGCTGGCGATTCCGAACCTTTCAGCCCAAAGCCGAACGTGTCGACTTGATCGATGCCGGTCCGATGACCCGCCTTGCCGACGAGGGGCTGTTCGAGATCGAACTCGCCGAACCGCTCGACAACTGGCGGGTCGAAGTCACCAACCACGAAGGGCATATGTGGGAGGTGCACGACCCGTACAGCTTTCGTCCACAGCTAAGCGACTTCGATCTCCACTTACTTGGGGAAGGCACCCTGATCCGCGGACACGAGACCTTCGGGGCAAAGGTGCAACACCGCAACGGTGTACCCGGAGTGCGCTTCGCGGTCTGGGCGCCGAACGCAAAACGGGTCAGCGTGGTTGGTCCGTTCAACCACTGGGATGGTCGGTGTCACCCGATGCAGCTGCGCGGCGGCTCCGGTGTATGGGAGTTGTTCATCCCCGAACTGGTCAAGGGGGAGCTGTACAAGTTCGAAGTGAAAGGCGCAGATGGTCAGGTGGTTGAAAAAGCCGATCCCTACGGTTTTGCGGCGGAGATCCGGCCCGCGACCGCGTCGATGGTCTGGCAGCACGATGACTACCAATGGCAGGACAAAGACTGGATGGAGAAACGCAAGTCACTGAAGGCCGCCGACGAACCCATTTCGGTTTACGAAGTGCACCTCGGTTCATGGCGTCGCGGCGAGGACAACGCCTTTCTCGACTACGATTCACTCGCTGAACAACTGATTCCCTACGTCCAGTGGCTCGGCTTCACCCACCTCGAACTACTGCCGATCTCCGAACATCCGCTCGACGCGTCCTGGGGCTATCAAACGATCGGCTACTTCGCGCCGACCTCGCGCTTCGGCAATCCCGACGACTTCAAGCGCTTCGTTGATCGTTGCCATGCAGCCGGACTCGGCGTGATCATCGACTGGGTTCCCGCCCACTTTCCCAAAGACGCACACGGGCTTGGCCGCTTCGACGGCACGCCGCTTTACGAACACGCCGACCCGCGCAAGGGCGAGCACCGCGATTGGGGCACCTTGATTTTCAATTACGGACGCAACGAGGTGAAATCCTTTCTGATGTCCAATGCCATCTTCTGGGCGGAGGTCTATCACGTCGACGGTTTCCGTGTGGATGCGGTCGCGAGCATGCTCTACCTCGACTATTCACGCGAGGCGGACGATTGGATTCCCAACGAGCATGGCGGCAACGAGAACTACGAAGCGGTGGCTTTTCTTAAGGAGTTTAACGAACGCATTCACGGTGAGTTCCCCGGCATCCTCACCTTTGCCGAGGAATCGACCAGCTGGCCGGCGGTATCGCGTCCGACCTACGACGGCGGACTCGGCTTCGGCCTGAAGTGGAACATGGGCTGGATGAACGACAACCTCGAGTACTTCGAACTCGAACCAGTACACCGCGCGTTCCATCACTATAAAATTACTTTCTCGCTGCTCTACGCCTTCTCCGAAAACTTCATCTTGCCGTTCTCGCACGATGAGGTGGTGCACGGCAAAGGCTCGATGCTCGACAAGATGCCGGGCGACGTCTGGCAGAAGTTCGCCAACCTGCGCCTGCTTTATACGTGGATGTTCGCGCACCCAGGCAAGAAATTGCTCTTTATGGGCTGCGAGTTCGGCCAGTGGAACGAGTGGAACTTCGACCAGAGCCTCGATTGGCATCTCGCCGACAACGGCCAGCATCAACAACTCATGTTGTGCGTGAAAGATTTAAATCGGCTCTACGCCGAACATCCCGTTCTGCACACCCGCGACTTCAGTGGCGAAGGCTTTCAATGGCTCGACGCCAATGACAACGAAGCTGGCGTGTTGAGTTTCATGCGCTGGGCGGAAGACGGTAGCTGCGCGATTGTCATCCTCAATCTTACGCCGGTCGTTCGGGAAGGCTACCGTGTCGGCGCGCCGCACGTCGGGCCGTGGGGCAACGTGTTCAATAGCGACAGCGAGTTTTATGGTGGCAGCAACATCGGTCCGCCGTTCCCGCTCACCGCGGAAGAGCAGCCCAGCCAAGGCCAGGATCATTCGTTCATGGTGGACTTGCCGCCGCTGGGCGGGCTGGTGCTTATGGCTTAGCAGACCAACGAGAAGCTGTGCACAACGGGCCCCAAATTTTCACCGCCGCCCATCTCGTTCTGGGGCTGTTTCTATTTGCCGTGGGTTGCTCGTCGGACGCGCCGGAGAGCGGCGACGAACAGGATATCCGCGCGTTCATGGCCGACTATCATGAGGCGCTTTTTTCCTTGCCGCGCGAAGCATACTTCAAGGAATGGAAGGCCTTTGCGCTCTCCGACTCTTCGCAACCGGTGGACACCAACCGATGGTCCCGTTTCTTTGTGGATCCGCACTCTTTTCCAAGCCGTTTTCGTGACCCGGACACCAAGATCTCGGTGAAGATCGACGTGGATGGGATCGACGCGTTGTTCGAAGAACAAATCGTGGACTACGACTATCCCAAAGGCGCCCGCTACCAACTGCGCCGATCGACCAACGGCTGGCGTATCGCTTCCGAAGCCGCGTACGAGGAAGATCCGGCGGACGATCTTCCGATGGGCAAGAGGCTGCCGGCCTCCGCGTTCTTCGACCGCCTGCCGGAACCGCTGGAAGAAGTACCGCTCGACTACGGTCTCGCCTTTCAACCCAGCACGATCGCATGGCTGCAGAACCCCGTCACTTCCGAATACCAGCCAGGTCCTTTGAACGTCGAACGCCTAGGCGAGGTTGAGATTCCATCTGGCACGCTCATGATGTGTGATCCGGGCGGAATAGGATACGAGTCGCCGTGCCCGCTGCGCATTCCCAAAGGCAAGCACCCGGTGGATATCGTGCGGGCACCGCACGAGGGCCGCCCGGCCATCCTGCGCGTCCGTTTCGACCCGCGTCCTGCGGTTCGGCATGTGGTGTTGAAGGACCGTCAGGGGCACGCCTACGGGATCGGTGTGGATGGTGGAAGCGCCGCCGTTGTCGATGCCGAGCGTGCGATGACCAGCAGCCGGAACGAAGTGCGGCAGATGCTCTTGTCGACAAGGTCCGATGCTGGATACATCTCCAACGTTCCTTTCCGAGGCGTGAACGTCATCTCCTGCATGAGCGGGTGGGGTGATGGTGGCTACCCAGTGTATGCGGGTGTGACGGCGAACAATGATCCGGTCGAACTGATCGCAGTTTTTATGATGCTCGCGAAGGAGCCGGAGACCGCCTCGTTCGAGGTGCCGATGCCGGAAAAACCGCAACGTGTTACCCTCGGCGTGCTGACTGGGCAAAAGGGCGACATCCCTCTCACCCTCATTTTGAAAGTCGTCCAGCCCCCCGATTATTATGACTTTCCAAGTGCGGAAGAACTCCGTAGTGGCAAGCGGGTTCCAAGGGAACAGATCATGCCGCCTCCTGCGATGTCGTGGCAAGTGGTTGCGGATCTTCCTTCCGAAGGTGGGGATAATATTATCTATGAATTGAGTCTGGAATGGTTCGAAAAACCCGATCGCAAAACACCCAGTGCCAGCTCCTCCACCGCGGTCTTTGTGAGAGAATATGAGGACGGCGATTCCGCACTCCCTCTCGACTGTGTTTCTCGGGGCGGCGTGATCCGGGCGATCGTTACCCGCGTCGAGAATCGATTTTACCAACCGCCGTGAAACTAGTGTTCTGGTTTTTTATATTTACGGACACGCTTGATCCCAAGCGAATGGGATGACTCGAACGAAAGACTGCTGCCATCTCGGTCGGCCTCAACCGCACCGGCTCGGGAGGCCCCTCGCCCTCCAAGGTTTTTGATTCTAACCGATCCAGAAATATTAAATCACACTGCATTAGCAGGCTGTTGATCTATTCGGATTTGCGAAAATCGGGTCATTTCGCCCTCAGCTTTGTCAACGAAGTGCTAAAATATCTAGTTAAAGATATTTGAAATTTCTTAAGTCATCAAGGCGCAACGAGCCAACACTGCATCCTCTATGACGAACCACGGAGTGGTGATCCGAAAGTAGCCGCGGGTGGAGCGAGGTACGAGCGCAACCCGGGGTCGTTGAGCCTTTGTGATACCGACCGGCCTGCGCCTCTGCACAAGTTCTTCACTTCGGGTCCGGGCGGAACGGCTTCGTGGCTCCGAGGCCATCCGCCCTGCATCTTGGGCGATGGATTATCAGGTGCCTTGTGTTTACCCCATCAACCTTAAAGCCACCCCGCGTCTGGGATTTGAAAAGTTTGACTCATTTAGACACGAATCGACAAAGCAAGGATCTAGCGTTTCAAGGCCGCTTCGAACGCGGCAATCGTTTCGTTCAAGCCCGCTGCCAGTTCGGTGTCGGCAACCTCGCCGTCTTTCATGTTCTCCTGGAACGAGGGGAGTGAAAAGCTGGCGACGATCGTACCGTCGTGCCGCGGAAAGCGATCGAGGGCCGCCGCGAGTACGCTCGCCCCACCGCGTTCACCGGGCGAAGTAGCGAGCAACAGCATCGGTTTTTCAGCCCAGCATTTGCCGTCCGCACGGGTGGTCCAATCGAACAGGTTCTTAAAGGCGGCAGTGTAGGAGCCGTTGTGTTCGGCGAGGGAGATCACGAGACCGTCGTGGGCACGTATCGTCTCGAGAAAGCGCGTGGCATCGGCGGGCACGCCGTTGGCCGCTTCTTCGTCGCTGCTATAAATTGGCAGGTCGTAGTCGCGCAGGTCGAGTGGGGTCACTTCGACTCCGGAAACGTTACCAGCCACAATATGCGCGAATTGTTTGTTGATCGAAGTCGAACTAGTGGATGCGCCGAAGGCGAGGATCGTTTTTCCATGAGACAATTTCCTTTCGATTTTCGCGTAATTTGTCGAGCCTTTGCTGATCCACGTTCCATCTTCTCTCTTCTACCGTCCAAAAACCTTTTCACTGCTGCTGAAAATCGCTACAGCAACACCATGTCGCAAGCCATAGACTACGCAAACGAACTCAACGCCGAACAACTCGCCGCCGTCACCGCACCGGACGGGGCGGTGCTGATCATTGCCGCCGCCGGGACGGGAAAGACCCGGACCCTGGTTCACCGCGTCGCCTATTTGATCGATCAAGGCGTCGAACCGAGTTCGATCTTGCTGGTTACCTTCACCAACAAGGCCGCCAAGGAAATGCTGCATCGTGCGCGTTCGTTGGTGAGCGACACCTCACGCGGTTGGCCCCGAGGCGGCACCTTTCACAGCATCGGTAACCGGATCCTCAGGCGGCACTCCGACTTGCTTGGCTTCGAGAAGGGCTACAATATTATCGACTCCGATGATTCCAAGCGTCTCGCCCGGGGCGTCTATGCCGACCTCGGACTCAAAGCGGGCAAAGAGTTTCCGCAGCCGCAGGTGCTGCTGAGTTTGTTCAGTTACGCGGTGAACACCGAGCGCACGGTTGAGGATGTTTTGTTCCACCGCTTCGAACACCACCCAGCCGATATCGGCGATATGTTGGCGGTGCATCGCGGCTACGAAGCGGCGAAGAAAGAAAACGCGGCCATGGATTTCGACGACCTGCTGGTCAACACCCTGCGTCTGTTCGACCAATACCCCGATGTGCTGCGCGGCTATCAGGAACGCTACAAACACGTCCTTGTCGACGAGTTCCAAGACACCAACGCGCTACAAGCCAGCATGGTCGAACGCATCGCCGCGCTGAACAAAAACCTGCTCGTGGTCGGCGATGACTTTCAGAGCATCTATGAGTGGCGCGGCGCGAACTTCGAGAACATCATGAAATTCCCGGAGCGCTATGCGGACGCGGCCGTGTTCAAACTGGTCACCAATTACCGCAGCACCCCCGACATTCTCGAAGTCGCCAACCAATCCATCGCCGGCAATCCCGAGCAGTTTCAAAAGGAACTGCGCGCAGTGAAAAAGAACGGCGCCAAGCCGGTGCTGAGTGAGATGTTCGACGGTGGGCATCAAGCGCGCTACATCGTCGAACAGATTCGCCTGCTGAAAGGCGAGGGCTACAAGTACGAGGACATGGCAGTCCTTTATCGAACCCATTTCTCGAGTATCGAGATCGACTTCGAGTTCACCCGCGAACGCATTCCGTTCCGCATGACCAGCGGTGTACGCTTCTTCGCCCAAGCCCACGTCAAAGACTGCGTCACGGTGCTGCAGATGATCCATCAGCCGACCAACCGGCTCGCCTTCACCCGCTTCCTCTGCCTGTTCCCCAAAGTCGGCGAACGCACGGCCGGAAAAATCTGGGCCAAGTTGAAGGGGCAGTTCGATCCGATGCAGATGGAGCACCGCATGACCCTGCTCGGCGCGCTCCCCAAAGGCGCGACCGAGTCCTATCTGCCAGTCGATAAGATGTGGGAGCAGATCGAGGCCGAACGCCTGTTCGACGCGCCTTCCGCCGTCTTGTACATGTTCATCGAAGCCTTCTACGACAACTACGCGCTCAGCATGTACGAGAACTACGAGCGCCGGATCGACAACTTAAAGGGGCTCTGCGACAATGTCGACCAGTACAATACGCTCGCCGAGTTTCTCGATGAGATGGCGCTACAAACCACGCTCGATGACAACCCCGCTGCGTCCGAGTCACAAGAAACCAATGTGGTCACCCTCAGCACGATCCACCAAGCCAAGGGATTGGAATGGAAAATCGTGTTCGTCATCTGGCTGGTCGAAGGCTTGTTCCCGGCCGGCCGGAGTTTGGAAGAGGATCCGCTGGCCCGCGAGGAACGCCGCTTGTTTTATGTCGCCGTCACCCGTGCCGAGGATCACCTGATCATGACCAGTCCACGGACGCGGCGCATGCGCGACGGTGGCACACAGTATTACAGTCCGTCCCGGTTCATCGGCGAGTTGGACAGTAGTTGTTACAAAGAAGATAAGACGGGTTATTATTAGCGGGGCGGACATTCAATGTCTAAGTCTTTGGGTCAAACTGGTGCGGAGATTTACGTGGGAGGCCGGCCCCCGCCCGGGCGACTACCCGCAATGCACGCGCTTGAAATTCAGAGCACTACCAACTCCCTGTGGGCTCGTGGTCAGGACCCGAGTGCATAGAACTCAGCCGGAGATGTATCTGCTTTTTCGGATGAATCATTACCGCCGAAGACAGGCATAACGAAACGCTTTTTGTTGTCGGGAGAATGACGGGAGTTCAGGAACCTGCGAACGGCCTCTGTCATCACATCGCTCACACTTTTATCCTCTTCAATTGCGATCGTTCTCACTTCAGCGAGGAGCTCATCGTCGATTGGTATGTTGGTTATCATGTCATCTTTATGACTTATTATGATGCATAATGACTAACCAAAGAGATCTGAAATTTCGAAAGTCATCGCATCGAGGCCGAAGCCTTTACGCCGAACTCTCTACGACGAACCACGGAGTGGTGGCAAGCCAGTAGCCCCGGGTGGAGCGAGGTACGAGCGGAACCCGGGGGTAGCTGAGAGTCTTTGAGAGCCGACCGGTCTGCCCTTTGCACGAGCGCTTCGCTTCATGTCCGGTCGGAACGGCCCATGACTCCGAAGGCATCTGCTGCCTGGTTTCTTTGGCCGGACGTTCCATTGGGTGCCCGGTGTCATCCCGCCTTGCGGGACTACTCATCATGACTTATTATGATGCATAATGACTAACCAAAGAGATCTGAAATTTCGAAGGTCGTCGCATCGAGGCCGAAGCCTTTACGCCGAACTCTCTACGACGAACCACGGAGTGGTGGCAAGCCAGTAGCCCCGGGTGGAGCGAGGTACGAGCGGAACCCGGGGGTAGCTGAGAGTCTTTGAGAGCCGACCGGTCTGCCCTTTGCACAAGCGCTTCGCTTCATGTCCGGTCGGAACGGCCCATGGCTCCGAAGGCATCTGCTGCCTGGTTTCTTTGGCCGGACGTTCCATTGGGTGCCGGGTGTCATCCCGCCTTGCGGGACTACTCATCTCTTCTTACGCCAACCCCGGCCTTGGCCTGCGGCCGACAGCCGGGGCTATTCGGATGTCACCGCTAACGCGGCTGGTGCCACGTTCTGTCCCGATCGTGTATCGACTAAGGGAATTGAAAAGTTTGACTCATTTAGTCACGAATTATCAGAGCAATATGTTCGGTCGTGCCTACTTGATGAACCGCGGAATGTACGAGGGGTAGGCATAGTGGTTACCCTTGTGCGCTTCCATGCCCGCTAAAATCGCATAGACTAAACTACCGATGCCGACGACGATCATCAACAAGACGCCGATGCAAAAAGCGAAGATCAAGGGAATGCAGATGAGCGAGGCAATCATCACCGCCAGTTGAAAGTTTAAGGCCTCTTTGGCCTCGGTCGCGATAAACTGGGACTCGTCTTTTTTGATCAACCAAATGATCAACGGGCCGAGAAAGCCGAGGACCAAGGGCGACAAATGAGCGAACAAGCCCCACATCCGGTCATCTTCCGTTGTTTCACCAGCGGCATAGGCGCCGCCTTTGGGCGGAGGGAATTCGGGGACAACATGCGGCGCTGCGTATGGGTTTTGTTCGCCGGCGGCGTTCGCGTTGGTCCGTTGTTCGTCGTTCTCGAACGAGGGGTCGTGGTCATCATCCATGTCGTCTTCTCCCAATGTCGTCGGTCAATCCTATTTGCAAAACTCGATCCTTCTCACACACTCGGACGCGATTTGATCACCCGCGCGGGCGTCCCGACCGCGATCTGCATCGCCGGAATCTCGTCGCGAACCACCGCATGCGAACCAATGATCGCCCCTTCTCCAATTGTTGCACCGTCCATCACCATGACGTGGCTGCCGATCCACGCGCCATCGCCAATACGGACGCCGCCTTGTTTGTCGAAGCCTTGTTTCATGATGCTGCGTTCGGGGTCGTCGAAGCGGTGGTTGCCACCAGCACATACATAGGCGAACGCGGCGATCAAAACTTCGCGGCCGATCGTGAGGTCGGAGTCGGTGGACACAATACAGTTGGTGCCGATATCCGTCTCGTCACCCAGAACGATCCGTCCGCCCCGGGCCCGAACCACCGAATTGCGCGCAATTAGCACATTGTCGCCGATGACCAGTTCGCTGTCGGGACCGCGCGCCTCGAGCACCACATTGTCCTCAATCATGACGTTGCGGCCGATCTTGATTCGCTTCACCCCACGGAAACTGCAGGCGCGGCCAATGGTGGCACCACGTCCAAGTTCGGCGAACAGGGTCGGGTAAAGTTTTTGCCGGAGAAAATATCCGGCGGCGCCCGGCATCCACGAACACAGCCATTGGAGCGTGTCGTATTTCAAAAAGTCCCAGAACGAGGCCTCTCCGGTGGTCAGCATCTGGTACTTCCCGAACGCCGAGATGTTCGGGTCGTCCAACAGGCTGCGCACTTTTTGGTCGTGCTTCACGGCGTCTTCTGGCATCGGGTTCAGGCGTATGCGGATGGCTCTCAAATGCAATGTTGATTCTTGGTACCCGGTGCGTCTTTCGCAACGCCGGCTGCGAACCGCCCTCAGGGCTTGTGCCGTATGATCGCCCTATTTCTTCTCGCCAGCCTACGCTGGTACATTGTCGGAGCCTGCTGGTCGGGGGACCGGACGAACCCGCCTGTGAGCGCCAGCCGTTCCGGGCTCTGGGGCGGCTTCGCCAACGTCCTTGGTGGCTCCGCCCGCGCGTTCGCGTTATCCATTCCCATTTGCCTGCTCGTGACCATCGGCCTGTCCGCCTTCGGCGTCTACCGAGCACCCCTCGAACTCGGCCTGCTCGCGGCCATCGCGGTCGCCGGCGCGGTTCGCACTCGGCCTTCATGGCGTCGCCTCCTCCCTGGTTTGGTTGCGCTCAATCTTCTGGTGCTGCTGGTGTTGGTTATGCCGCCGCGCATGCAGTGGATTGCCGGCGGTTGGGATCCGGGCACCTACGTCAACGAAGGCGCGAGTCTCGTTCACGAAGGTGGCTGGGAACGTCCACCCGAACGCTTCCTCCAGTTTCTCGACGATGACACCCGTGAGCTGTTCACCCGTGATCGCTACGGCTTTCTCGAGCTGATGCCGGTCGTTCCGCTCGAACGCGACGGTCCCAATCGCCTCTCCAGCAAACCGTTTTTCTTCCCGCTTTATCCCGCGATGCTCGCCTCCGCCCATGCAACTGCGTCCGGCCACCCGTCCGGCGGACTCGCGCTGTCCGCGCATATTAATCTACCACTAGCGGTCATCACGGTCTTCCTGTTTGGTATGGCGCTCGCCCGATTCGATTGGCGGCTCGGTGCGTTCGGGGCGGTGCTGCTCGCGATTCAACCGCTGCTTCTATACCACGCAAATTTCCCCACCTCGGAAATCCTGCACCTCTTTCTGATGGTCTGCATCCTCTACTGGCTAATCGGTCGTCTCCGAGTTTCCGCCGACGCGACCACGGCCAAGAATGACCCGCACGCGATCGCGCCGCGTTGGACTTCGCATCTCCCACTCGCCCTCCTGTTTTTTCTCGGCCCTCTGAACCGGCTAGACTTTCTGCTCTTCGGGTCGGTTTTGCTAGTCGCCCTGACCCTCGCTGACAGCATAGACCGAAAGGCTTCGCGGCACGGCCTACTCGAACTCGTCATGCTCGCGGTCGCGATGGCGCTCGGCACAGCCTTGTCCGTGTTTGTTGCCGAAGCGGCCGTTCAACGACTCGGCAAGGACGTCCCAATGCTGATCATCGGCGGCATCGTGCTCAGCGCCGGCGCGTTCGTCCTTCGACTCGTCGCCGCGCCGGTACGCGAAAAGGTTCTGCCTCGTGCCTGGCATTTACTCAGCGCACACCTCCACTGGATTATCGCCACAGTGGTGCTGCTTGGGATCGCCGCTGTCTGGATCAACCAGGCGCCGAAAACCGACCAACCCCTGATTTGGCAGTGCAAAGGCATGTGGTGGTATCTGACCTGGCCCTCCGTGCTGTTGGCGGCCCTCGGATTTCTCGCGCTGGAATGGCGGCGACTACCACGCGCGTTCGGCGCGTGGGTTTTGGCCGTGGCGGCGATGGCGCTATTGGTCCTCGTGTTCGGCAAGATCCACCAGACCTGGCCCTGGGCGGCCCGGCGTTATGTACCAACGATTCTACCGCTCCTTGCCGCGCTCGGCGCTTGGGGCGTGTTCAGAACCAAGTGGCTTGGCCTTGTGCTGCTCGCGGTTGCTTGCGTGCTCAACGCGCCGCGTTTGATGATGGCTTGGCAGGTGATGAACGACGACACGCGACTTGGTGCCCAGTTAACCGCGGTCGCCGATCAGCTCCAACCAAACGACCTCGTGGTCGCCGACCATTTCGTCTGGGCCGCGCCGCTGCGCTTTCTCAACAATGTGCATGTGGTGAACGGCGAACGATTCGACGACACCCGTAAGTTCCCGGCGCAACGTGAAGCGCTCGCATCTTGGCCGGGCCGAGTGCTCTGGCTGACTTCGACGGGGCAGGGGATGTCCGCCTTTCCGGGTCCGATTGAGGGCGCGAAGAAAATCTGGGCGGGCGAACCGTTCGACTATCGCAAAGTGAAACGGGCGAATTACGTCGGCGGCTTCACCGAAGACCAGCGCAAGCACTACGAAAAAGTGATCGCCTTTTTTGTCCGCGGCTTCGAACAAGGCCGCGCCAATCCCAAGCAGTTCGCTCTGTGGGAAACTGCCGAGAAGCCGTTCCCAAAGCCTGGACCCGGTGACATTTACATCAACGTCGGCGACGAAAGCGCCAAGCCCTATCTGGGTTCGGGCTGGAGCCGCGGCGAAGGGGCGCGTGATGCAAACCAAGTCTGGCACGATGGACAATGGATTAAGCGTCTGGAAGCAGATGTCCGCTTCGAACTAACGCCCGACACCGCCGCGTCCGATTGCGACATCATCGTTCGAACCAAAACGATTTACGATAAACGCCTCCGGCAAAATTTCGCCGTGCTCGCCAACGATGAATATGTGGCGCAATGGCTTTGTCCGATCTCCAACCACTTCGAAACTGTTACCGCACAAATCCCTGCCGAACATCTTCGTCCCGGGATGAACACCCTGACGTTCCGGGTCGGCCATCTGGTCAAACCGCCCGGCAAGGATACCCGCCGGCTTGCTTTACACGTAGACAAAATTTTAATCCGACCGCGTCCGAAATGAGTCCGACTGCTTGGAAAGACGGTCGTTGTGATACGGCCTCGAATGCGTAGTACCGGCTTCAAGCCGGTATCGCAACGACGCGCTTCCAGCGGGTCGATTGTAAGATAAAGGCCGATACCTTATGCCATCCCCAATCGCCCATAGCCTCCTCGGACTCACCTGCGGACTGGTTTGCCTCGGCAACCCGCGCTTCCTCGGTGGTCGAAAAAGCGTCGTGCCAGCGGCGATTCTGCTGCTCGGCTTCACCGCCTTGGGCAACGCCCCGGACTGCGATTTCATCCCGGGACTTCTCGCCGGCGAACTCAACCGCTTTCATCACGGCCCAACGCACAGCATGGCGTGGTGCGCCTTGGTCGCGTTCGGGGTCTGGTGCGTTTGGCGTGGGATCGAACGCGCGGGCTGGTGGGTTCTGGCTTGCCTGCTGGCCACCGTCGGTCTCCATTTAGTCGCGGACTGGGCCACCGCCGACGGGGCCGAACCCTTCGGAATCCCGGCCGCATGGCCGGTGTCGAATTCGTATTTCAAAGCGCCGGTCGATGTGTTTGCGTCGATGGAGAAACAAACGATATGGGCGATTTTTCAACAAACGAATCTCAAACCGGCACTGCGCGAAGTGGCACTAACGACGCCCCTTCTGCTGGCAGCGCTCCTGTGGTGGAAGCGCTCGGGATCATCGCGGGCAAAGGCAACTACCCCTTGATTCTCGCGAAGTCCGCGCGCGCCCAAGGCGTAAAACGGATTTTCGCGGTCGCCTTCAAAGGCGAGACCGACAAACGCCTAGCCGGCCTCGTGGACGAGATTCACTGGCAGTATGTCGGCCAGCTCTCTCCCTTTCTCGACGCGTTCGAACGCAGTGGCGTGTCCGGCGCCGTGATGGCGGGCCAGATCACCCCGAAGAATTTATTCAACCTGCGCTTCGATAAAACCATGCGCGAGATGCTGAGCAAACTGCCACGTAAAAACGCCGACACGATCTTCGGCGCGATCGGCGACGAGCTACGCGGGGTCGGCGTAGAGCTCCTGCCAGCGAGCCAGTTTATGGAGTCCGAAATGCCCGCCGCAGGCCTGCTCACAACCCGTGCCCCGAACGAGCAGGAACGCGCCGATATCGATTACGGATTCGACGTCGCCAAGGCGACCAGCGGGCACAACATTGGGCAAACCGTGGTCATCAAAGATGGCGTCGTACTCGCGGTCGAAGCGTTTGAAGGGACCGACGCGGCGATTATCCGCGGTGGCAAAATGGGCCGCGGACGGGGTGAGAAAGGCGGCGGCGGTGCGGTGGTGGTAAAAGTCGCCCGACGCGGCCACGACATGCGTTTTGATATTCCGGTGGTCGGTCTACGAACCCTGAAAAGCATCGCGAAAGCCGGCGTCACCGCGCTCGGCATTGAAGCCGGACGCACGATTCTACTGGACCGAGACGCCGTCTTGGCCGAGGCGAACCGCATGCATCTGGCAATCGAAGCGCGCGAAGTCGCACATGGAAACAACCAAGAATGAGTACAACAAAATCCGTCCGCGCTGGCGTTATCGGCGTCGGTAGTCTCGGCCAATGGCACGCCAGCAAATACGCCGAACTCCCCCACGTCGAACTCACCGCCATCTACGACGCCAGCCCCGAACGTGCCGCCGAAATCGCCGAAAAATATACCACCCAAGTCGCCGACTCGCTCGCCCATCTCGCCGAACTTACCGACGCCGTCAGCGTCGTCGTACCGACCGATCTGCACCGCGAAGTCGCCGGTGAGCTGCTCGAACACGGCATTCACTGCCTCGTTGAAAAACCGATCACGGTCACCACCCAGGAGGCCAGCGAACTCGTGGCCATCGCGGCCAAGGCGGACGTAATTTTACAGGTGGGCCATATCGAGCGCTTCAATCCGGTGCTCAGCGTGGTCGAAGATCTTCCTTCGCCACCGCGCTTCATCGAGGCCAGCCGACTCGCCATGTATCCACCGATTGTGCCGGGTCAACGACCACGCGGAACCGAGGTGAGCGTGGTGCTTGATTTGATGATCCACGATTTGGAAGTCATTCTCCACTTGGTGAAATCGCCGGTGGTTGATGTGCGCGCGGTTGGCCTGAAAGTTCTAAGCCCGGACGAGGACATTGCCAATGTTCGACTCGCGTTCGAGAACGGCTGCGTGGCGAACATCACCGCCAGCCGGATTAGCCAGGAAGCGATGCGCAAGATCCGCTTGTTCTACGACGACGCCTACGTCTCGCTCGATTACGGCGACCAGAGCGGTTACCTGCAACGGCTGGGTCCGGCCGGCATCGTGCGCGAGGATATTCCGATCGAACGCGAAGACGCCTTGTACCGCGAACTACGCGAGTTCACCGACTGCGTTCGGCATCACCGCGAACCGCGCGTGAGCGGCGAACACGCCAGCGAGGCCTTGAAGCTGGCCGACCAGATTATCCGCCAAAGTCGCGAGGCCCCTTCGTGAGCGAGCCGAACGAGCCGACGGCTTCTGCTCGTTCGGTGTTGGTGATCGCCGGCGAAATTTCCGGCGACATGCACGCGGCCAAATTGATCCGCGAACTCAACGAGCGCGAGTCCGGCATCCAATTTTGGGGCATCGGCGGCGACGAGATGGAGGCGGCTGGCGTGCACTTGGAGTACCACGTTCGCGACATGGCGGTGCTCGGACTCAGCGAGGTGATCCGGCGGTACGGCTGGTTCCGCAACGTGTTCCACCACATGCTCGAACTCGCCGCCGAACGACAGCCCGACGCGATTCTGTTGGTCGACTATCCCGGTTTCAACCTGCGCTTCGCTAAACAGATCAAAAAGCGCTTCGGCACTAAAGTGCTCTACTACATCTCCCCGCAAGTGTGGGCCTGGAAGGCCTCGCGGATTCCAAAAATCGCGGCCACGGTCGACCGGCTGATGGTCATCCTGCCGTTCGAAGTTGAGTGTTATGCCGGCCACGATTTGCAGGTTGATTTTGTCGGCCATCCGCTGGTCGACGAAGTCGCGGCGGCACGGAATCAGGGGCGCGTTGATTTGCCTTGGGGTGCTGAGAGCGGCTTACGCTTGGCGTTGTTGCCCGGCAGTCGGGCGCAAGAAGTCGAACGCATCCTGCCGCTGTTGGTCGAGACCGTGAAGTGCCTACCGTCGGGTTCGGTTCGGCCCTTGATCGCCGCCGCTTCGCCCGAACTGGAGCCGCGCGTTCGGGAACTCTCGGGCGGCCTTCCCGTGGTGCTGGGTCAAACGCGGGAACTCCTGTTACAGGCTGAGTTCGGGCTGGTGGCGAGTGGCACCGCAACGCTGGAAGCCGCGCTCTGTCATTGTCCGATGGCGGTCATCTATCGCACCGCCGCCTTTACCTGGTTCGTCGGCAAGCGCGTGGTCAAACTGCCACAAATCGGTCTCGCCAACATCGTCGCGGGACGTGAAGCCTTCAAAGAATTTCTCCAAGATGAGGCAGCCCCGAACGCGATCGCCGAGCATGTTCGCGCCGTCGCCTTGCAGCCGGAGGCGCTGGCCCAGGCCAAAGCCGCTACCTTGGAAATCGAAGGCAAACTCGCCGGAGGGGCGGGGCAGCGTTCCTTGGCGGATATCGTGCAGCACGAGTTGGAACTCCGTTCCTGATTAATGTGGGAAGCCGGTCCCGTCCGGGCGACTAACCGCAATGCACGCGAGTTGGGGTCCGAAATGTCATTCATGTTCCCCTCGAAGATCTTTTGTTTCGCGTCTCAGATTGCTACGTATCACGCATGAATCGAAGCTACCGCCCCCCCTTAACCTTCTCCCTCTTGGCCTTCCCGGTCGTCCTTGGCCTTGTTCTGTTCAACGGACTCCTTCAAGCGCAGGAGCCGGTCGACGACCGCGAACTCCGTGAATACTTCTCGGAGAAATTGGAGGAGATGATCGCCGATAAAAAAGTGGTCAATCCGGCCAAACTCTGGGACCAGATCGAAGAGCGAACCAACGGCGCTCCGGTGAAGATCTCGCTGGCCAATTCCGCCACCACCGAACTCAGTCGGGCCGGTCTGTATAAGCGCTGCGACGACAGCGTCGTGCTCGTCGGCAAATTCTACAAATGCGGTCATTGCCCCAAGTGGCATATCAGCATCGCCGGCGCTGCGGCCATCACCCGCAACGGACTGTTTGTCACCAACCACCACGTGCTCGAACGAGATGATCGAGAAGTTGGCGCCATCGGGATTATGACCCGTGATCGTCGCGTCTTTTCCGTGTCCGAAATCTTGGCGGCCAACATCGAGGATGACCTCGCGGTGTTCCGGGTCAAGGGCGCAAGGGTTCGCCCGCTGCCACTCGGTGCCAATCCGGATGTCGGCGAGACCGTACATGCCATCCACCATCCAGGTGGCCGCCTTTTCACCTACACCGAGGGCGTCGTGTCACGGCACTTTATCTCACGTGAGGAAGAGCACCAGCGCGCGCACCGGATGGCGGTCACGGCGGATTACGCGCGGGGCAGTTCGGGGGCGCCGATCCTCGACGCGCGCGGTAATTTGGTCGGGCTGATCAGCAGCACCAACACGCTCGGTTACCCGAACAAAAACGAGAAGGTGAAAGGCGAGATCACCCAGATGGTAGTGAAAAGCACGATCCCAGTGTCGAGTTTGTATAAGTTGCTCGGTGTCCCTGTTCCGTAGTATCCCAATGACCTCGGGCTAAAAACCCACCCTTCGGACGCGCCTTGAAAGGCATGCTACCGGTAAGTTTAGCGCGGTCCGGCGCGCTCGACGGTTTCCGTGAGTTTAACCGGGCTGTCGTCGTGCTCGAAGTCGTTTTCGCCGTGCGTGTGATGTCCGGGTTTGTTGCGAAAATGGCGGAACGGTTCGTTGCGTCCGTTGTAGCGCGGCAGGTACGACTGGACACGGCGGATGACGTTGCCTTCGATGTGGATGCCGAGACTGTATTGGTCGAACAACATGCCGACGTTGCTTGCGCCGACGGAGGTTTCCGCGCGCTGAATGTCGTGGATGTAGTTGCCTTTTAGCAGCATGCCGCCGAGCGTTCCGAGGGTGTAGATGCCAGCGCCGTCACTGATGGTGTCGGTCATGTGGTGGATGTGATTGTAGACCACATGGTTGCCCCAGCATTCGTTCGGGGTGCGGCTCCAGTTCCAGCCGACGCTGATGCCGGAGTAGGGGAAGTGACGGATTTCGTTGTGGGCGACGATGTTTTCGTGGCTGTTGGCGATGCGAAGGGCAACCGTGGCCGGATGGATGCCGCCGCCGTGTTCGATCAGGCAATCTTCGACCCGGTTGTGTGACGGAAACTGTCCTTCGGGGAGCCCCGCGCCGCCGTCGATGTTCACCGCACCCGCGCCGGTGTGGTGGAAGTGGCAGCGTGAAAAGACGCTGTGGTGCACGTCGCGTTCGAGGTGGGCCGCCCACGCGCCGATGTCGCCGAAGGTGCAGTTCTTGAAGTGCAGATTCTCGGCGTGGATGGCTTGAATGGCGCCGCCGGCACGCGGGACGGCTTGGCTGTCGGAATAGCCGGGCGGGAACGACGCGGGGTTGCCGGCAAGTTCGGGCCAGTCGGGTTTATGCAGGTCGTAGACCCCCATTTTGTAGATGTTGTGGGCGAAGGCGAGTCCGTCGAACACGAGGTTGCCGGCCCGTTTTCCGGCGGTACCACGAACCGCGAGAATCATCTCCGAACGCGGTGCAACCAGATGACGATCATTCGGGTTCTGATCGGGTTCGAGGAGCAGGGTGACGGTCATGGTACCCCGGTCGAGGCTCCACTCACCGGGCTGGTCGATGGCGGCGCGGAGGTTTTCAATGCGATAAGGGGCGCCGAGCTTGTTGCGGCTGTAGTGCCAATGGTCCATCGGGTAGCGACTGGGAGTGAAGAAGCGCATGTCGCGGGTCTTCAGGTCAACCGAACGCAGCGAATGCCAGGACGCGTCCCAACTAGCGAGCATCAGCATCTCGGCACTCTGCAGATCGGACCAATCTTTCGCACCAGAAAAATACGCGGCATCGGTTTCTTTGAAGCGCAGCGTGGTGTGGATGTCCATGCGGTCACGCCGCCATTGGCTACACAAAGGACGACCGACATCGCGGGTGATTTCGTCGGTGACGGTCGACCCTTTGAGGCCACGCAACCAGCCTTCGTTCGGGAAGCGCGAACGCGGTAGTTCATGGCTAATACCTGCCGTTCCCGGATCGCGTTCGGTGAGGTCAAACAACTGGCGGAAAAACGGCTGGCCCTCGGGCAGCTTGCATTCCCAGAAGTGTTGTTTGCCCGCCACTGGGGTCCACGAACGCAGCGGGGTACCAGCGCTTATCAGCGGACGCGCGTTCGCGGCGGCGACGATTCGGTTGGTCTTGCCCGCTTGCGCTGGCGTGTCGATCACCAGCGCTTGATCGAGAAAGTGGATGCCGTCGTGAACCACCAATGTGCTGGTTGTTGCATCCGCTTGGGTGAGTTGTCTAACCGCATGGGCGAGGGTCCGAAACGGCTTGGCCTCGGTGCCGGGACTTGTGTCGTCACCGCTCGTGGCAACGTGGAACTCAGCTTGTTCGGCGAACGCGAGTCCGAACATGGAACAGAGCAGGGCGGCGAGTATCGCGTGGGTTGGTTTTGGCGTAGTCAGCTTAGGGATCATAGATTCGACATCATCTTCTTCACGAGTTCCACTTCCTTCAGGGAACCCTTTCGTCGACGATATCTTAGATCCAAAATTTCATGCAATTTTTCAAGTCGCTCACGAGTGATGCGCACCTGTTCCCACTCGTCGCCATTCTTCAGCTTGGTTTCGATGGTGTACAGCGCCCTGCCGCGGACCGCGCGAACCTCGAGCGTTTCGTTGTCTTCGGTCAGTTCGCGCCAACCCACGTTTTTCTTTCTCATTTGATTTGGATCTTCTCTGTCGTGGCGGATGCCTTGTCGGCGACCGCGACGGCTTTGACGCCGCCGAGCACCAGCGCATCCGGTTTGTTCGGCCCTACTTTGATGGTGTAGCGACCCGGCGCATACACGCGGGGCTGGAAGCTCTTCCCTTTCACGCGCACCGTGTAAAGCACTTCCCCCGTCGCTTCCTCGATCACCGAGAACACCGGGTTGTTCGCGTCGGTCACCGTGTACTTCGGCAAGTAGCCTTCCACTTCGCGACCGTCGTTCTGGTCCATCTTGAACGTGATCGGCCAGCCGTCGAACTGAACCTCGTCGCCTTTGGTCGCGTCGCAAAAACGCGGCCAGCATTCGAAGGTCACGGTGCGCGCTTTTTTGTTAAAACGAACGATGCCGTAGCCGTCGGAGCGTTGCTTTTCATCGCTGCGATCGGGCGGGTTGGCGTAGGCCAGCATGTTGATTTTGTTGCCGAGCCCGTCGAGGTATTCGCCGGTCCAGGGCAGGGGACTGTCCTTGACCGGATTGGGTCCGGCCTTCTCGTCCTCGGGATGCCACCAGCGGCCGTAGATCGTGTTGACGATGGCCGGCGCAGTGAACGCGTAGGGGCCGTCGGCGTGCGCCTCGATGCCATGTTTGACGGACACGGCCAGATGCTGGTCGCCGCAGAAGTGCGGCGCCCAGGCTTTGCGGATTTCGCGCAGGGCCTTGTTGCGGCCCGTTTGTGGCCAAGCGTTCGAGTCGAGATCGGCGAGCAGGCGGTTGTTCTCGCTGCCATGTTTGTGTACGGCGCCGCAGAACGCGGTCTGCGACAAGACCGCCTTCATCTGTGCGCCGGTCCAATCGTCGCGCCACTGGCCGATGAACTCAAGCTGTTCGTCGCCGAGCAACTTCAGTACTGGCAGATCGACGGAGCTGCGGTCGTAGACCGGATTGTTGATGTGGTCCGGACGCGGTCCCATCTTCGGGATCTTACCTTCGGGGCCGCTCTTAAACTTGCGATCCTCGAGGATCGCGAAGTCGATGCCGCCGACGCGCAGGCGGGTAAAGTAGGTGCCAATGTCCTGACCGATTTTGAAGTCCGGACGCGCAGGGTCGGGCAGGTGCCAAGTCTGGTGGCGTTCGACCATGCTGACGTATTTCCCCGGATAGAAGTAGCCGCCGCTCGGGCCGGCCGCGTTGGTCGCTTTCTTGCCGTACTCGCCCCACAGGTTGGCTTGGCCGACATCGTGGTCGTCGGGAATGGTGATGGTCGGACGGTCGCGCATGACCTCGCGGAATTGTTCGCCGAACTGCAACCAGCCCATCGTGTGTTGGGTGTGATGGTAGGTTTGATCGCCGGAGAAAAACAGGACGTCGGGGTCGTGGTGTTTGAGGTTGTTGAGGATGACCGGACGTTCACCGGGGGTGCGACTCGAATTGCAGCCGAGGTTGGCAAACACGATCACGTCTTTGTCGATCGGGTCTTTGCGGATGAGGCCGTCGAACATGGCGTTCTCGCCGTGGCGCACGCGGTAGTTCACGTTCTGGGTGTTGTCCCAGTTGTTGAGTCGGAAGTGCGCGCTCCAGCCGGGATATAGAATGGGGGTGACTGCGGCTTGTTGCCATTCGCCGTCGCGTTTGAGTTCGAGGCGGGCTTCCATCGCCTCGCCGGGTTTGAGCGGATAGAGTTGGGCGGACAATTTCAGCGTGCCACCATCGTGGGTGTAGACGGCGAAACTGACCACCTTGTCGCGCGGCACATCCATCTTAATCGGCAACTTGCGCGCGCGTTTTCCTTTTGGCGGTTTGGCTGCGCCGGCCGGCGGGGTTGCGCGGGTCCACCAGTCGCCGGTGGCGTAATTATCGAGGTTTGGAAAACGTTCGCCGAATGGCTTCGGATCTTGCGCCTTCTCCTCAGCGGCAGGCGGATTCTCTTGCGGGGCATCTTGGCCAAGCAGAAAACCGGCGGTAGCCATCAGTCCAAATACGAGGGTCAAGGGGCGAGCGAGTCTGTTCATCGGAGGTTCCATTTAAAATTTGGTCATCAGGGCTTATGGCAAACGCTTGCCATGGAGTGGCAAGGTTCGGCCAGAGGGTGGCAAAGTCCTGCCATACTATGGCAAAGTCTTGCCATAAAGAATACCGCGAGAATGATGCCGCTATGACCCGCCAAACTGACCGTCTTCTGCTTCGTCCGCTTGTTCTGGCGGACTGCGCGCGGGTTCGCGAGTATGCTGGCGATCCGCGCGTGGCCCGCTGGACAAGAATTCCGCATCCGTATCCCGACGGGGCGGCGGCCAAATGGATCGCGGCGAGCTGGGCCATGTGGGAACGCCGAACGGGCGTGGTGTTCGCGATCTGCCACCGAGACCATCCGTTCGAACTGGTTGGCACCATTGGGCTGTACGACCTGCACGCAAGCGAGATGGAACTCGGATTCTGGCTGGCTGAAGCCGAATGGGGACAGGGCTTGATGACGGAGGCGGTAGCGGAGATTGTGCCGTTCGGCTTTGACACCTTTGGCCGGTTGAACCTGGTTTTTGCCACCTGCATGAGCGCGAACTCGGCTTCCGCACGGGTAATGCAGAACGCTGGATTCCAGGAATTGGGCTGTTCAAACGCGAGTCAGCGTCGGTTCGAGCTATTTCGATGAACCTACAAACTAGCGTCTTCTAAATTTGAGAAGGCTTGGTCTGATCAGGCTTGGTCTAAGAAGGCTTGGTCTAAAAAGGCTTGGTCAGAATGGGGGAAAACCACAATATCTGGTGGTCTGTATGAACTCGCACCACTGCAAGTTCTACATTTTGCAGACCACATTTGCGAAAGAGTCGATTCGGCAAATACGTCATTGCTGTGCGAAACAGCCGAAGACGGTTCCATTTGTGAAACTTGTCCCAGTTTGAGAGTATTTACGGCTTCTCCAGATATTTTCACATTATTGGCATGGTAAATGCTTACAAGTTATTAACAGGTTACCCACATGAAAACAAAAAATATGCCACAGGATGCTCACAGCCTTTCGACTAAATCTACAGGTTCCTCGGCTCGATACCCGCAATCCACATGTTATCGGCCCAGCAACGACCTTGCGGATGACCCAAGCGGGTGTACCGACTTTTTAGTAGAAGAGGGTCTGTCCCTATCAGATTTCTCAACGTCCTTTCCAGGGCTTCATCGAGAGATGGGGCAAGACCAGATGGCGGGTTCCCGTTCCGAATGGTTGGAGATCGCTCGAAGCTTTAATCGGCTTTTACAGCAAGTTCCGCAACGACCGACGGAGGTAAAAATCGAGTTTCAGCTTCCGCGTCAGTTGGTAGACGGCGACCTGCGTCGGATGGCTGCTGTGTTGGTTGCGTTCGACGGACCCGTTGATTGGGCCCACTGTTCGCTGGAGGGTTTGCGCAAACGTCTGCTGGCGTTGGGTAGTGGTGTGTCTCGTTTTCCCGACGAACTAAAAATCACCGTTCCGCTCGCCAATGTGCCTTCTTCGGCCAAGGGCACGATTCTGGTGATCGACGATGACCACTGCATGCTCAAAATGATGGACCGCGTTCTGAGCGATGCCGGTTATCATGTCGTCTCGGTACTTGGCGGCGCGGAAGCGTTGCAGTACGCCAGCGGCGCCGGACGTGAGGAGATCGCCATGGTTTTCTGCGATCTGGTTCTTGGCTTTGATGCCTACGGAACGGAGGTGCTCACTGGTCTGCGTGATTTAGGACTGACCTGCCCGATGGTATTGATGAGTGGTTCGCCTTTGTTGCGCGACACTCGCATGGGCTCCACCCGAGTTCGGGAAAGCGATGATGTTGTCCTGCTCGAGAAGCCCTTCCGCATTCCGGAGTTGCTTTCTCTGCTAGAACAGCATCTGGCCCCGACGAATCCCCAACAAGGCTTGCCGGTGGTGCACTGACTATTGCGGCGGTCCGGCGGTGGGCATTAAAAAAGCGGCGATGAACGCCGCTTTTTTAATGATTGGATAGACCGAACTTATTCGGGGAGTCGGTCGTCGCCGAGGAAGTCTTCGCCGGCCGGAGCTTCGCTTTCGGAAAGACCGATGAGCGCGTCGAACTCGTCGGAGGCTTCGCTCTGACGGGCGTACTCAAGGAACTCGGCTTCTTCTTGCGCGGCGGTGGTACCAGCCACTTCTTTGGAGATGCGCGCTTCGGCTTTGGCTTTGCCACGAATTTCGCGCAGACGTTGCAGTTCTTCGTTGTGGGCTTCAACCGAGATACCGGAGATGAGATCGGAGATTTCCTTCTCTTCTTTGGCGGTGAGAATTTCAGCGACGGCTTCGGAGGACTCGGATTTGAGATCTTCGATACTGCGCATCAGGCCTTTAAGCTGCACCTTGTGGTCAGAGATACTTTTCACGTATTCGCCGACGTCGGCTTCGAGTTCCTCGATGTGGCTCTGCTTTTCGCTGAGGGAGGAATTGAAATCGTTGAACGCACCGAGGCAACGACGGTAGTCGGCGTTGGCCTTGATCTGGTCCATCGATTGACCTTCGCCTTTCAGTTTGGCGACGACAGCCTTGGCCTTGCTCGCCGCGCCAGCTTTCAGCGCCTCAAGTTTTTGGACTTCGCTGCTGAGGCGTTTGACGGTCTGAACTTTCTTCTCTTCTTGGGCGACCAGGGCAGCGACGGCCTTTTTGTACTGATGAATCGACTTCATCTTTTCACGGATGATTTCGTCGTACTTGGCCTTGATGACAGTCGGATTGGTGTCGAGGCCTTCGCGGGCGCCGTCTACCTTGCCGGTAAAGAGGGCCATGAGTGATTTAAACCAATTGGAAATTGCGCGTCCGAGTCCCATAATGTTTCTCCTGAAAAATTGCTGTATTTGTAATGTTATTCGCGGATTCTATCGTCCGCATGGGCGTCCCATTCGGACACCGTTTGCGCTGATTTCTTCGCGATTTCCAAACTAGTGTCAAGTTCTTCCCTGATGGCGCGGAGATCCTCTGCCGTTTCGCTCAACGGCCGCATGGCTTGCAGCTCCTCAAGCAAATGCTGCAAACGCTGCACGCTGGCCTCCACTTCGTCGATCAGGTGTTCCCGGCGCTTGATAAAGGTGAGCGCCACCTTACGCGAGGCGTCTCGCGATTTGACCAGAGCTTCGTGGCTTTCGCGTAGCGAGGCTTCGGCATGCTTAAACAGGCGGTCGACGCCGACCCGGATCTCCACTTGGGAGGCGGTGTCGATGCCGTGGGTCCAGGAGGTGTCGTCATCAAAGGTCTTCACCAGCAGTCGAAGGTCCTGCAGGGCTTTTTCGTCACGGGGGTCTTTGTCTTTGGCGAGCAAGCGGTCGAGATCGTCGAGTTCGCGTTGGCGGACCTCGCGGGATTCTGACTGCATCTTACCGATGACTTTTTCTTCGGTCGAGGTGTCGTCGGAAAGCAGGCGGGTAAGAAAGACCCCGATGCCGGCCAAGGCGATCACCAGGCCGCCGAACGCAATCCCCGCGCTGCCGACCGCCCAACCACCGAGCAGTCCGGTCAGGCCGATCGCCGCCGGGATAATGGTCAACGGGTGAGCAAGGTAATGCAGAAAGACGCGTTTGCGATAGGTTTGATGTTCGTTCGAGTCCGGCATGAAGGTGATGAGGGGTGCTTGGAACCTCTCCGATGCAATTTAAAATCTCGAATTTCAAATTTCAATCGACTCTATGTGGATAAGATATTCACATCGACGCTCACTTACCTAGGAGAGACCACGCACGAACCAGCACGAACCGGGGCCATCTCTGCGGAGGCATTTCGAACGGGAACAGGCCATCTATGCGGGGAGATGGTCTGTCCCGTTCGCGAAGCGAATGCCAGATTGAACGAGGCAGAGAGCCGCCGAGGGCGAAATTTCAACGTGAGGGAGTGACAAAGGTGGAGCTATGCCTTGGTCTGGCCCGCGTGCGTGTCGATTTGCATTTGAGGAGTGGTTCTGGTTGAAGTTTGGCAATGAGAACCCGTTCAAGACCTCAGCACAAGCCCACGAATGGCCATTCGTGCGGAGTCTATCAATATTTCCAAGCGACATCACATTTTTTTCAAAAAGATGGTGTGTCCTGGTTCGCGAAGCGAACGCCTCATGTCCTGGTTCGCGAAGCGAACGCCTCCGATTATTTCGACGACTTTTTCCGCCCTTGAGGTTGATATGGATAGAGCACAGCGACTTAAGGACGCCATTTTTAACCGCGACCACAAAAAAATTGTAAGCGTTCGGTGAACCCACCTAGGCGAAAGCGCCGGGGTCATCTACGACGGGCGGCATGTGCAGGAACATAGCGTGCCTCAGGATGGGCTTCGAGCCAAGGGATCGGGAGCAACTCGTCGATA